>Ga0308167_1000131_pt1 | contig 174831 bp, 168 predicted proteins | sample PhyCR1_2_FD_202138 | JGI IMG/M metagenome (GOLD analysis project Ga0308167, IMG submission 202138) | Phyllosphere microbial communities from UC Gill Tract Community Farm, Albany, California, United States - DLSLRC.R1 | ecosystem: Host-associated > Plants > Phyllosphere > Unclassified | place...
AGCGGCTCGATGACGAAACGGCTGCGGAACTCCCCGATCTTCTCCTCGGTCAGAGTGGGACGCTGTGCGATGAGCACTATGTGTTCCTTTCGATCACGTGCCCGCTATATGACACGTGTAATGGGGTGAGGTGTTGAGTTGTACTCGCGGGATGCCGTGCCCCGTGCGACGACGGCGAGACGGCATCCGGATGCCTGGGACGCGGCGTTCCCGGGGAGCGACGAGGCTCCCCGGGAACGACGACGTCAGACGCGGCGGCGCTTCGGCGGACGGCAGCCGTTGTGCGCCTGGGGCGTCACGTCCTGGATCGAGCCGACCTCGAGGCCCGCGGCGGTGAGCGAGCGGATCGCCGTCTCGCGGCCCGAGCCGGGGCCCTTCACGAAGACGTCGACCTTCTTCACGCCGTGCTCCTGCGCCTGGCGAGCGGCCGACTCCGCGGCCATGCCGGCGGCGTACGGCGTCGACTTGCGCGAGCCCTTGAAGCCGACCCCGCCGGACGAGGCCCAGCTGATGACGGCACCCGAGGGGTCGGTGATCGAGACGATAGTGTTGTTGAACGTCGACTTGATGTGGGCCTGGCCCACGGCGATGTTCTTCTTCTCCTTGCGGCGCGGCTTGCGCGCGGCGGACTTGGCCTGTGCCATGTGCGGTTCTCCTGGATCCTGCGCCGGCGGAGGCCTAGCGCGCCTTCTTCTTGCCGGCGACCGTGCGCTTCGGGCCCTTGCGGGTGCGCGCGTTGGTCTTCGTGCGCTGACCGCGCACGGGGAGGCCGCGGCGGTGGCGCAGGCCCTCGTAGGAACCGATCTCGACCTTGCGGCGGATGTCGGCGGCGACCTCGCGACGGAGGTCACCCTCCACCTTGTAGGTGCCCTCGATGTGGTCGCGCAACGCGACCAGCTGGTCGTCGGTGAGGTCCTTGACGCGGACGTCCGGGCTGATGCCGGTCGCGGTGAGGATCTCGGTGGAGCGGGTGCGGCCCACGCCGTAGATGTAGGTAAGTGCGATCACCACGCGCTTGTCGCGCGGGATGTCGACGCCGGCGAGACGTGCCATGCGGCTCTCCTCAGAGTGTCGTGGAGGTGTGGAGCAGGATCGGTGCTCGGGCCTCCGCCCCGAGGTGTCCCCCGCTGAACGGGTTCTGATCCTGCCGGTGTGTATTCAGTTGGGAAGTCGGTGTGTCAGCCCTGGCGCTGCTTGTGACGCGGGTTGCTCTTGCAGATCACCATGACGCGCCCGTGGCGACGGATCACCTTGCAGTGGTCGCAGATGGGCTTGACGGAGGGGTTGACCTTCATGATTTCCTGATTTCGCTGTCTTCGATCCGCCGGGGCGGTTCGTTACTTCTCGGCCGGACTCAGCGGTAGCGGTAGACGATACGACCGCGCGTGAGGTCGTAGGGGCTCAGCTCGACGACGACACGGTCCTCGGGGATGATGCGGATGTAGTTCTGCCGCATCTTTCCCGAGATGGTGGCGAGCACCTTGTGACCGTTGGTCAGCTCGACACGGAACATCGCATTGGGCAGTGCCTCGGACACCGTGCCCTCGATCTCGATGACACCGTCTTTCTTCGCCATAAACTCGCTCACGCTCGTTGCAGACCGGCCGGTCTGCGGTGGATGGGGTTTCGGTGCTTGCGACACGCCAATGAAGGCGCAACGCACCAAAGATCAAGCATACGTGGTAGTGCTCGATGCGGCAAGTCGCCGCGATTCGGTCACCCGTTCAGTCGCGCGACGATGTCCTTCTGCGGGTCGCCGGTCAGGTCCTTCTGGTTCGACAGCACGGTCCCGTTCACCGCGATCGTCGGCGTGGCGATGCCGGACGCCCCGGGCTGCACGGGCGTCTTCTTCGTCATCGCCGTCACGAACTTCGTGTAGGTGCCGTTGGTGATGCACGAGGTGACGGCATCCGAGGCGCCCGCCGTGGTCGCGATCGACGCGATCGTGGCGTTGTCGAGACCCGCCGAGCCCTCCTTGGGCTGCTGCGCGTACATCGCCTTCATGAACGCGGGCACGTTGGCCACGTTGTCGACGGCGACGCAGTACGCCGCGCTCGCGGCCCGCGTCGAATACTGGGTGCCCTGCGACTGCGCGTCGAGGATCGAGATCGGGTGGACGTTCAGCGTGATCGTGTTGTCGCTCGCGAGCTGCTGCAGGGTCGGCCCGTACGACTGCTCGAACGAGTCGCAGATGGGGCACATGAAGTCGATGTAGGTGTCGACCGTCTTCGACCCCGAGCCGATCGCGATCGCGCCGTTGTCGGCGTTGACCGCCGCGGCCTCGGGCACCGTGCCGGGCGAGCTCGCCTGGCTGTTGGCGAACCAGACGATGCCGCCGACCACGAGCACGACCACCAGCGCGGCAGCGGTCACCCCGATCGCGAACCAGTTCGTGGGCTTCTTGCGGGCAGCGGCCATCATCATTCGATCTCCTTCGGCACCACTCCGAAGGGCGCCAGTTTCTCGGCACCGCCGTCGGGGGCGGTGAGAACCCAGATTCCTCCATCGTGCACGGCGACGCTGTGCTCCCAATGAGAGCCGGCTGTGCCGTCGATGGTCGACACGGTCCACCCGTCGTCCTCGACGGTCGTCTCCTGGTCGCCGATCACGACCATGGGCTCGATCGCGACGGCCAGACCCGGCCGCACCTCGGGCCCGCGGTCGGCCACGCGATAGTTGAACACGCTCGGCGACTCGTGCATCTTGCGGCCGATGCCGTGACCCACGTAGTCGCGCAGGATGCCGTAGCCGCCCGCCGGGGCGTTGTCCTCGATGTACGACTCGACGGCGTCGCCCACCTCGGCCAGGTGCGTCGCGCGGCTCAACGCCGCGATGCCGGCCCACAGCGAGCCCTCGGTGATCTCCGAGAGTCGGCGACGCGGGGCCACGACCTCTTCGGGGGCGTCGCCGGGAACGACGATCGTGAACGCCGAGTCGCCGTTCCAGCCGCCGAACTCGGCACCGGCGTCGATCGACAGCAGGTCGCCCGCGCGCAGCGGGCGTGCGCTCGGGATGCCGTGCACCACCTGCTCGTTGACCGACGCACAGATGGTGTGCCGATAGCCGCGCACCATCTGGAAGTTCGACTTCGCGCCGCGCGCACGGATGACGTCGGCCGCCGCGGCATCCAGCTCGAGCGTCGTCACGCCGGGGGCGACCAGTCCGCGTACCGCCTCGAGTGCGGCAGCGGTGATCAGACCGGGCTCGACCATGGCCCGGAGCTGCGCCGGCTTCTTGTAGATCGAGGAGCGCAGGGCCACGTCAGCGGCCGACGACCGAGGTGATCCCGCGCGCCTCGAGGGCGGCGAAGATCCGGGCGGTCACATCGTCGAGCGCGCCGACGCCGTCGATCTCGTCGACGATGTCGCGCGAGCCGTAGACACCGAGGATCGGAGCCGTCTCGCGCTCATAGATGCCCAGACGCGTCGCGATGGCCTCTTCGGTGTCGTCGGCGCGCCCCTGCTCGAGGGCCCGGGTGCGCAGACGATCGATGGACTCGTCGCGCGGCACCATGAGGGCGATCACCGCGTCGAGCGCCTCGCCGCGTCCGCCGAGGAACTCGTCGAGGTGCATGACCTGCGCCAGGTTGCGCGGGTATCCGTCGAGGAGGAAGCCGTTGGCGGCATCGGCCTGCGCGAGGCGGTCGCGCACCACGGCGCTCGTCAGCTCATCGGGAACAAGATCACCCGCGTCGATGATGGATTTCACCTGCAGGCCGAGCTCGGTGCCCTCGGCGACGTTCGCGCGGAACACGTCTCCGGTCGAGACGACGGGGATGCCGAGCGCCTCGGCGATACGGACGCCCTGCGTGCCCTTGCCCGAGCCCTGCGGGCCGACGATCAGAAGCCGTGCCGTCATCGGAGAAGCCCTTCGTAGTGGCGCTGCTGCAGCTGCGCGTCGATCTGCTTCACGGTCTCGAGACCCACACCGACGATGATGAGGATCGACGCGCCGCCGAACGGGAAGTTCTGGTTCGCACCGACCGTCGCCAGGGCGACCAGCGGGAGGAGTGCGATCAGGCCCAGGTAGATCGAGCCGGGAAGCGTGATGCGCGTCAGCACGTAGTCGAGGTACTCGGCGGTCGGTCGACCCGCGCGAATGCCCGGGATGAAGCCGCCGTACTTCTTCATGTTGTCGGCGACCTCTTCGGGGTTGAACGTGATCGCGACGTAGAAGTACGTGAACCCGACGATGAGCAGGAAGTACATCAGCATGTACAGCGGGTGGTCGCCGCGGGTCAGGTACTGCGAGATCCAGGTCACCCAGGGCGCGGGCTCCTGCCCGGGCTGCGGCTGGTTGAACTGCGCGATCAGGGCGGGGATGTAGAGCAGCGACGATGCGAAGATGACGGGCACGACACCGGCCATGTTCACCTTGATCGGGATGTAGGTGTTGGTCCCGCCGTACGTGCGACGGCCGACCATGCGCTTGGCGTACTGCACCGGGATGCGGCGCTGGGACTGCTCGACGAACACCACCAGGGCGACGACCACGATGCCGACCGCCAGGACGAGCAGGAAGACCTCGATGCTGCGCGACGTGATGATCGAGATCATCGCGCCCGGGAACGTCGCCGCGATCGAGGTGAAGATGAGGATCGACATGCCGTTGCCCACACCGCGCTCGGTGACGAGCTCGGCGAACCACATGACCAGGCCGGTGCCGGCGGTCATCGTGATGATCATGAGCAGCTGGGCCCACCAGATGTCGTTGGTGAGCAGCTGCTGGCACTCGGGGATGCCGGAGGCGCCGAAGAGCTGGCCCGAGCGGGCGACCGTCACGAGCGTCGTGGACTGCAGCAGCGCGAGCGCGATCGTGAGGTAGCGCGTGTACTGCGTCAGCCGGGCCTGACCGGCCTGGCCCTCTTTGTAGAGGGTCTCGAAGTGCGGGATGACGACGCGCAGGAGCTGCACGATGATGGTCGCCGTGATGTACGGCATCACGCCCAGCGCGAAGATCGACAGCTGCAGCAGCGCGCCGCCCGAGAACAGGTTCACGAGCGAGAGGAGCCCCTCGGTGCTGCCCGACTGGTCGAGACACGACTGCACGTTCGGGAAGTCGACGAACGGGGTGGGCACGTGGGCACCCAGCCGGTAGATGGCGATGATGCCCAGCGTGAAGGCGATCTTCCGCCTCAGGTCGGGCGTGCGGAAGACCCGCGCAATGGCGCTGAACAAGAGGATTCCTCCAGAACGATCTCGGCGCGCGTCAAAGCGCACAGGGATTCAGACTAACCCAGAAGGGGCCGACGACCATACGGCCGTCGGCCCCTTCGCGGGTGCGACGTCAGTTGACGGTGCCGCCGGCGGCGACGATCTTCTGCTCGGCAGAGCCCGAGACCTTGTCGACCGACACGTTGAGCTTGACCGAGATGTCGCCGGTGCCGAGCACCTTGACCTTCTCGTTCTTGCGCACCGCGCCCTTGGCCACGAGACCGGCGACGGTGACGTCGCCTCCCTCGGGGTAGAGCTCGGCGAGCTTCTCCAGGTTCACGACCTGGTACTCGACGCGGAACGGGTTCTTGAAGCCGCGGAGCTTCGGGGTGCGCATGTGCAGCGGCATCTGCCCACCCTCGAAGCCGACCTTGACCTGGTAACGGGCCTTGGTTCCCTTGGTACCGCGACCGGCGGTCTTACCCTTCGAGCCCTCACCGCGACCCACACGGGTCTTCGCGGTGTGAGCGCCCGGGACGGGACGCAGGTGGTGCACCTTCAGCACGCCGGGGCGGGCCGCGGGGGCTTCCTTCTTCGCGGCCGTCTTACGGGCCGGAGCCTTCTTCGGGGCGTCGACCGTGGCGGCCTCGTCCTTCTTGTCAGCCATTAGTCGATCTCCTCAACCTTGACGAGGTGGGCGACGGTCTTGACGTAGCCGCGCGTCTGCGCGTCGTCGGGACGGACGACCGAGTCGCCGATCCGCTTCAGACCGAGCGAGCGCAGCGTGTCGCGCTGGTTCTGCTTCTCGCTCACCTTGGACTTGATCTGCGTGACCTTCAGACGCTCGGCCATCAGGCACCTACCTTCTGAGCGGCGGCCTCGGCGCGCACGAGGCGGGCCGGGGCGACCTGGTCGAACTCCAGACCGCGGCGGGCGGCCACGGCACGGGGCTCCTCGAGCGACTTCAGCGCCTCGACGGTCGCGTGCACGATGTTGATCGTGTTCGACGAGCCGAGCGACTTCGAGAGGACGTCGTGGATGCCGGCGCACTCGAGCACGGCACGGACGGGACCACCGGCGATGACACCGGTACCGGCGGCGGCGGGGCGCAGGAGCACCACACCGGCAGCCGCCTCACCCTGGACGGGGTGGGGAATGGTCGAGCCCGAGCGGGGCACGCGGAAGAAGTTGCGCTTGGCCTCTTCGACACCCTTCGAGATGGCGAGGGGGACTTCGCGGGCCTTGCCGTAGCCGACGCCCACGACACCGTTGCCATCGCCCACGACGACGAGCGCCGTGAAGCTGAAGCGACGGCCGCCCTTGACGACCTTCGACACGCGGTTGATCGTCACGACGCGCTCGAGGAACTGGCTCTCGTTGCGGTCGCGCGACCCGCGGTCACGCTGGTTGGCGTTGCGCTCGCGACCACCGCGACGCGGCTCGCGCTCACGCTCGGCGGGCGCCTGCGCCGAAGCCGCAGCGTCTGCTGCCGGTGCCGTCTGGTCGGTCACTTCGGTCTCCTTGTTGTCACTCACAGGTTCAGGCCTCCTTCACGAGCGCCTTCGGCGATCGCGGCGACACGACCGGCATAACGGTTGCCGCCGCGGTCGAACACGACGTCCGAGAAGCCGGCGGCCTTGGCACGCTCGGCGACGAGCTCGCCGACCTTACGGGCCTTGGCGGTCTTGTCACCGTCGAACGCGCGCAGGTCGACCTCGAGGGTCGAGGCCGAGGCCACGGTGTGGCCCTTGCTGTCGTCGACAAGCTGGACGAAGACGTGGCGCGCCGAACGCGTCACCACGAGGCGGGGACGGACGTCGGTGCCCACGACCTTCTTGCGAAGGCGGGCGTGACGACGCGCACGGGCGGCGGACTTTGTCTTGAGAGCCATGGCTACTTACCACTCTTTCCGGCCTTGCGGCGCACGACCTCGCCCGCGTACCGCACACCCTTGCCCTTGTAGGGCTCGGGCTTGCGGATCTTGCGGATGTTGGCGGCGGCCTCACCGACGGCCTGCTTGTCGATGCCGCTCACGGTGACCTTGTTGTTGCCTTCGACCGTGAGCGTGATGCCGGCGGGGGGCTCGACCAGCACGGGGTGCGAAAAGCCCAGGGCGAACTCGATCGACGAGCCCTTCTGCGCGACGCGGTAACCCGTGCCGACGACCTCGAGGCCCTTGGTGTAGCCCTGCGTGACACCGATGATGTTGTTGTTGATGAGCGTGCGGGTCAGGCCGTGGAGCGACCGCGACTCGCGCTCGTCGTCGGGGCGGGTGACGAGAACCTGGTTCTCCTCGACCGACACCTCGAGGGGCTGCGCCACGGTGAGCGAGAGCTCGCCCTTGGGGCCCTTGACGGAGACCTCGCGGCCGTTCACCGCAACGGTGACGCCAGCGGGGATCTCGATGGGAAGACGTCCAATACGCGACATTCAGATCACCACACGTAGGCGAGGACTTCCCCGCCGACGCCCTTCTGCTCTGCCTGACGGTCAGTGAGGAGACCGGAGGAGGTGGACAGGATGGCCACGCCCAGTCCGCCGAGGACCGTGGGGACCTCGGTCGACTTCGCGTACACGCGCAGGCCGGGCTTCGAGACGCGCTTGATGCCGGCGATCGACCGCTCGCGGTTCGGGCCGTACTTCAGCGTCATGGTGAGGGTCTGGCCGACACGGGCGTCCGCGACGCTCCAGTCGGCGATGTAACCCTCCTGCTTGAGGATCTCGGCGATGTGGGTCTTGAGCTTCGAGCTCGGCAGCGACACGGAGTCGTGGTGCGCCGAGTTCGCGTTGCGCAGACGGGTCAGCATGTCTGCGACCGGGTCTGTCATCGTCATCTGATGCTTCTTTCGTTCATGAGGTTTCGACTGCCGTTACACGACAGCCGACCTTCGATGACAGGCCCCCGGGGAGTCCGGGGGCCCGGGGTTCAGGCCTGCGCGTCGGCCGACTGGAAGGGGAAGCCGAGCTGGCGGAGCAGCGAGCGTCCCTCGTCGTCGGTCTTGGCCGTGGTGACGATGGTGATGTCGAAACCACGCACACGGTCGATGCGGTCCTGGTCGATCTCGTGGAACACGGACTGCTCCTGGAGACCGAAGGTGTAGTTGCCGTGGCCGTCGAACTGCTTGGCCGACAGACCGCGGAAGTCGCGGATGCGGGGCAGGGCGAGGTTGACCAGACGGTCGATGAACTCCCACGCACGGTCGCCACGGAGGGTGACGTGCGCGCCGATGGCCTGGCCCTCGCGCAGCTTGAACTGCGCGATGGACTTGCGGGCCTTGGTCACGATCGGCTTCTGGCCGGTGATCTTGGTGAGGTCGTCGACCGCACCATCGATCACCTTGCTGTCGCGAGCGGCCTCGCCGACACCGGTGTTCACGACGACCTTCACCAGACCGGGGATCTGCATGACGTTGTCGTAGCCGAACTCGTCCTGCAGCGCCTTCTTGATCTCGGTGTTGTACTTCTGCTTCAGGCGGGGCTGGATCTTGCCAGCCTCCACGGCAGTCTCGGTGCTCATATTCAGAGGTCCTTGCCTGACTTCTTCGCGTAGCGCACGCGGACGGTGCGCTTGACGCCGTCCTTCACCTGCTCCTCGACGCGGTGGCCGACACGGGTCGGCTTCTTGGTCGAGGGGTCGACGAGCGCGACGTTGGAGATGTGGATCGGGGCCTCGAACGTCTCGATGCCACCGGTCTTGGTGCCGCGCTGGGACTGGCCGACGCGGTTGTGCTTGGTGACGTAGTTCACGCCCTCGACGATGACGCGGTTCTGCTCGGTCAAGACCTCGAGGACCTTGCCCTGCTTGCCGCGGTCTCCGCCGCGCTCGGGCTTGGCGCCCGAGATGACCTGAACCAGGTCGCCCTTCTTGATCTTCGCCATGATCAGATGACCTCCGGGGCGAGCGAGACGATCTTCATGAACTTCTTGTCGCGAAGCTCACGACCGACCGGTCCGAAGATGCGGGTGCCGCGGGGCTCCCCGTCGTTCTTCAGGATCACGGCGGCGTTCTCGTCGAACTTGATGTACGAGCCGTCGGGACGGCGGGTCTGCTTCACGACACGGACGACGACGGCCTTGACCACGTCGCCCTTCTTGACGTTTCCACCCGGGATCGCGTCCTTGACCGTGGCGACGATGACGTCGCCCAGGCCGGCGTAGCGGCGGTTGGAGCCGCCGAGCACGCGGATGGTGAGCAGCTCCTTGGCGCCGGTGTTGTCGGCGACCTTCAGCCGGGATTCGTTCTGAATCACTTTTTACTCCTTGGGTTCCAAGCAAGCCGCGAGGCTTACTTGGCCTTCTCGAGGATCTCGACCAGGCGCCAGCGCTTGGTGGCGCTCAGCGGACGGGTCTCGTTGATGACGACGAGGTCGCCGATGCCCGCCGAGTTGGTCTCGTCGTGCGCCTTGACCTTCGACGTGCGACGGATGACCTTGCCGTAGAGGGGGTGCTTCACGCGGTCCTCGACCTCGACGACGATCGTCTTGTCCATCTTGTCGCTGACGACGTAGCCGCGGCGAGACTTGCGGTAACCGCGGGCGTTCTCGTCGCGCACGTCGTTCGCGGCGTGCTCGTGGCCGGCGACCTGCGCCTCGGCCTCTGCCTTCTTCGCGGTGGCCATTACTCCGCCTCTTCCTTCGCGGCGTCGTCGGCGGCATCCGCCTTCTTCGCCTTGCTCTTCTTCGCCTTCGTCGCCTCGACGGGCGCCGGGGTGGCGCGGATGCCGAGCTCGCGCTCACGGATCACGGTGTACAGACGCGCGATGTCGCGCTTGACTGCACGGATGCGACCGTGGCTCTCGAGCTGGCCGGTGGCCGACTGGAAGCGCAGGTTGAACAGCTCTTCCTTGGCCTTGCGCAGCTCCTCGACGAGGCGCTGGTCTTCGAACGTGTCGAGCTCGCTCGGGGCGAGCTGCTTGGTGCCGATCGCCATTACGCGTCGCCCTCCTCGCGCTTGATGATGCGTGCCTTCAGCGGCAGCTTGTGGATGGCACGGGTCAGTGCTTCACGAGCGAGCTGCTCGTTGACACCGGCGACCTCGAAGAGGACGCGACCCGGCTTGACGTTGGCAACCCACCACTCGGGGGAACCCTTACCGGAACCCATGCGGGTCTCGGCGGGCTTCTTGGTGAGCGGACGGTCGGGGTAGATGTTGATCCACACCTTTCCGCCACGCTTGATGTGACGCGTCATCGCGATACGAGCGGACTCGATCTGACGGTTGGTCACGTAGGCCGGGGTCAGCGCCTGGATGCCGAACTCACCGAACGACACCTGGGTGCCACCGGTGGCCTGGCCCGAGCGACCCGGGTGGTGCTGCTTGCGGTACTTGACCTTGCGGGGGATGAGCATTACGCCGACGCTCCTTCTGCCACGGGGGCCTCGTTGCGGGGGCCACGACGACGGTCGCCGCCGCGGTCGTCACGACCGCGGGACTTGGGGGCGTTGGCCTGCTCGCGGGCGAGCTCCTTGTTGGTGAGGTCGCCCTTGTAGATCCAGACCTTCACGCCGATGCGGCCGAAGGTGGTCTTGGCCTCGTAGAAGCCGTAGTCGATGTTCGCGCGCAGGGTGTGCAGGGGCACACGGCCTTCACGGTAGAACTCCGAGCGGCTCATCTCGGCGCCGCCGAGACGGCCCGACACCTGGATGCGGACACCCTTGGCGCCGGCGCGCTGCGCGCCCTGCAGACCCTTGCGCATCGCGCGACGGAACGCGACACGAGCAGACAGCTGCTCGGCGACGCCCTGTGCGACGAGCTGAGCGTCGGCCTCGGGGTTCTTCACCTCGAGGATGTTCAGCTGGATCTGCTTGCCGGTGAGCTTCTCGAGATCGGCGCGGATGCGCTCGGCCTCGGCGCCACGACGACCGATCACGATGCCCGGGCGGGCGGTGTGGATGTCGACGCGGACACGGTCACGCGTGCGCTCGATCTCGATGTTGCTGACGCCCGCGCGGTCGAGCGAGGTGGTCAGCAGACGACGGATCTTGATGTCCTCGGCGAGGTAGTCGGCGTAGCGCTGTCCGGGCTTCGTCGAGTCCGAGAACCACCGCGACACGTGGTCGGTGGTGATGCCGAGGCGGAAGCCGTACGGGTTGACCTTCTGTCCCATTACTTGCTCGCCTTCTTGTTGGTGCGCGCCGGTGCCGCCACAGCGTCTTCCGGCGTCGAGAGCACGACCGTGATGTGGCTCGTGCGCTTCTTGATCTGGAAGGCGCGACCCTGAGCACGGGGCTGGAAACGCTTGAGCGTCGTGCCCTCGTCGACGTACGCGTTCTTCACGTACAGGTCGGCGTCATCCAGGTACTCGTTCGTCTTGTCGGCGGTGACGCGAGCATTCGCGATCGCCGAGGCGACGAGCTTGTAGATGGGCTCGCTCGCACTCTGGGGTGCGAACTTCAGGATCGCGAGGGCCTCTTCGGCCTGCTTGCCCTTGATGAGGGCGACGACACGACGAGCCTTCTGAGGGGTCACGCGGATGTGTCGCACGCGTGCGATGGACTCCACCATTTCTCTCTCCTCTTGCGCCCCCGCGTCAGCGGCGGCGGCCCTTCTTGTCGTCCTTCACGTGGCCGCGGAAGGTGCGGGTGGGCGAGAACTCGCCCAGCTTGTGGCCGACCATGGTCTCGGTCACGAACACGGGGATGTGCTTGCGACCGTCGTGCACGGCGATGGTGTGTCCCAGCATGGCGGGGATGATCATCGACCGGCGCGACCAGGTCTTGATGACGTTCTTGGTGCCGGCTTCGTTCTGCGAGACGACCTTGCGAAGCAGGTGCTCGTCGACGAAGGGGCCCTTCTTAAGGCTGCGAGGCATCTTCCTCTACTCCTACTTGCGCTTCTTGCCGGCGGTGCGACGGCGGACGATCAGCTTGTCGCTTTCCTTGTTCGCGTGGCGGGTGCGGCCCTCGGCCTTGCCCCACGGCGACACGGGGTGACGACCACCGGACGTCTTGCCCTCACCACCACCGTGCGGGTGGTCGACCGGGTTCATCGCGACGCCGCGCACGGTCGGGCGGACGCCCTTCCAGCGCTTGCGGCCGGCCTTGCCCCAGTTGATGTTCGACTGCTCGGCGTTGCCGACCTCGCCGATCGTCGCGCGGCAGCGCACGTCGACGTTGCGGATCTCGCCCGAGGGCAGACGCAACTGCGCGTAGGGGCCGTCCTTGGCGACGAGGCGCACCGACGCACCGGCCGAACGCGCCATCTTGGCACCGCCGCCGGGGCGGAGCTCGATCGCGTGGATCACGGTACCGGTGGGGATGTTGCGCAGCGGCAGGTTGTTGCCGGGCTTGATGTCGGCGCCCGCACCGGACTCGACGATGTCGCCCTGCGACAGCTTGTTCGGCGCGAGGATGTAGCGCTTCTCGCCGTCCACGTAGTGGAGGAGGGCGATGCGCGCCGTGCGGTTGGGGTCGTACTCGATGTGTGCGACCTTGGCGTCGATGCCGTCCTTGTCGTTACGACGGAAGTCGATCAGACGGTACTGACGCTTGTGTCCACCACCGATGTGACGCGTGGTGATGCGGCCCTGGTTGTTGCGGCCACCGGTCTTCGACAGCGGGCGCAGCAGCGACTTCTCGGGCGTCGATCGGGTGATCTCGGCGAAGTCGGCCACCGACGAGCCGCGGCGACCGGGGGTCGTGGGCTTGTACTTGCGAATAGCCATTGTTCTTGTCCTCTATCCCGACCGTCAGCCGACAGACGTGAAGATGTCGATGGTGCCGGACTTCAGCGTGACGATGGCACGCTTGGTGTCCTTGCGCTTGCCGATGCCGAAGCGGGTCCGACGGGCCTTGCCCTGACGGTTCAGCGTGTTCACCGAGGCGACCTTGACGCCGAAGATCTTCTCGATCGCGAGCTTGATCTCGGTCTTCGACGAGCGCGGGTCCACCAGGAAGGTGTACTTGCCCTCATCGATGAGCGAGTAGCTCTTCTCGGAGACGACCGGCTTCAGGATGATGTCGCGCGGGTCCTTGTTGACGGTGGTCATGCCGAGACCTCCTCGGTGGCGCCCGACTTCGACGCGACGAAGGCGTCGTAGGCGGCCTTGGTGAAGACGATGTCGTCGGAGACGATGACGTCGTAGGTGTTCAGCTGGCCGACGGTCAGCACGTGGACGTACGCGAGGTTGCGCACGCTCTTGATCGTCAGCTCGTCGTCGCGCTCGATGACCACGAGGACGTTCTTGACGGCACCGAAAGCCTTCAGCGCGGCAGCGGCAGCCTTGGTCGAGGGCGCGCCCTCGATGGCGAAGCTGTCGACGATGTGCAGACGCTGCCCGCGAGCACGGTCGCTGAGCGCGCCCAGCAGGGCGGCCGCGATCATCTTCTTGGGGGTGCGCTGGCTGTAGTCGCGGGGCTTGGGGCCGTGGACGATGCCACCACCGGTCATGTGCGGCGCGCGGATCGAGCCCTGACGGGCGTTACCCGTGCCCTTCTGCTTGAAGGGCTTGCGGCCGGCACCGGAGACCTCGCCACGACGCTTGGTCGAGTGCGTGCCCTGGCGAGCCGCGGCGCGCTGCGCCACGACGACCTGGTGGATGAGCGGGATGTTCGTCTTGACGTCGAAGATCGCGGCGGGCAGCTCCACGGAGCCGGCCTTCTTGCCGTCGGCCTTACGCACGTCGAGCGCGAGAGTCGAGTCAGCCATGAGATCAGGCACCCTTCACTGCGTTGCGGACGTAGACGATGCGGCCACGGGCACCGGGGACGGCGCCCTTGACGAGCAGCAGACCCTTCTCGGCGTCGACGGCGTGCACCGTGAGGTTGAGGACGGTCACGCGCTCGCCACCCATACGGCCGGCCATGCGCATGCCCTTGAAGACACGGCTCGGGGTCGACGACGCGCCGATCGAACCGGGCTTGCGGTGGTTGCGGTGCGCACCGTGCGAGGCGGAGACACCCTTGAAGTTGTGGCGCTTCATGACACCGGCGGTGCCCTTGCCCTTGCTGGTGCCGACGACGTCGACCAGCTGGCCGGCCTCGAAGAGACCGTCGACCGTGAGCTCCTGACCGAGCGAGTACTCGGCGGCGTCAGCGGTGCGGACCTCGGTGAGGTGGCGGCGCGGGGTGACCCCGGCGGCCTCGAAGTGCGCCGTGAGGGGCTTGTTCACCTTGCGGGGGTCGATCTGGCCGTAGCCGATCTGCACGGCGTTGTAGCCGTCCTTCTCGACCGAGCGGAGCTGGGTCACGACGTTCGGCGCGACCTCGATGACGGTGACGGGAACGAGCTTGCCGTTCTCGTCCCACACCTGGGTCATGCCGAGCTTGGTGCCGAGGAGGCCCTTGGAAACCTTGGAGTTGATGTCAGCCATGTCGGACCTCAGAGCTTGATCTCGATGTTGACATCGGCCGGCAGGTCGAGACGCATCAGCGAGTCGACGGCCTTGGGCGTCGGGTCGATGATGTCGATGAGGCGCTTGTGGGTGCGCATCTCGAAGTGCTCGCGGCTGTCCTTGTACTTGTGCGGCGACCGGATGACGCACACGACGTTCTTCTCGGTCGGCAGGGGAACCGGGCCCACAACGGTGGCGCCGGCACGGGTCACGGTGTCGACGATCTTGCGCGCGGACGAGTCCAGTCCGGCGTGGTCGTACGACTTCAGGCGAATGCGGATCTTCTGTCCCGCCATTGTCTGCTCACTCTCTTTCTCGCGTCATACCCGACCCCGGGCATCGGACGCACGGTGGCGCTTGCGCGCCCTGGCACTTCCCCTCGCTCTCGCGAGAGATGCTGCACCGCTGTTCAGCTGTCAAACCGGATGCCATGGCATCCGGCCCGCCCCTCGTGCGCACACGTGCGCATCCGGTGAGGATGGAGGGGGTTCGGTGTGTGTTCTGCTGCCCGCGGCCCAGGACCCTGCGCTGTCGCGCCGCCTGTGCACTGCCCTGGCAGTGATCCTGGCGCGCATGACGCACGCCGGAATGTGGAACTGGACTAGTCTACGCGGCGGTCGGGCGTGTCGCAAACCCGGGCGTGTCGCGACGGCCGTAACCTCTGCCACCTCTCAGAGAACACGACGAAGGGGCCGGGCCCGAAGGCCCGACCCCTGGGTCGAAGTGATCCGTCTTACTTGAGGATCTTCGTGACCGTGCCGGCGCCGACGGTGCGGCCACCCTCACGGATCGCGTAGCCGAGGCCCTCTTCCATGGCGATCGGCTGGATGAGCTCGACCGACATCTCGGTGGTGTCACCGGGCATGACCATCTCGGTGCCCTCGGGCAGCGTGATGACGCCGGTCACGTCCGTGGTACGGAAGTAGAACTGCGGGCGGTAGTTCGTGAAGAACGGGTTGTGGCGGCCGCCCTCTTCCTTGGACAGGATGTACGCCGTGCCCTCGAAGTTGGTGTGCGGGGTGACCGAACCGGGCTTCACGACGACCTGGCCGCGCTCGACGTCGTCACGCTTGGTGCCGCGCAGGAGCAGACCACAGTTCTCGCCGGCCCAGGCCTCGTCGAGCTGCTTGTGGAACATCTCGATACCCGTGACCGTGGTCTTCTGCGTCGGGCGGATGCCGACGATCTCGACCTCGGAGTTGATCGCGAGGGTACCGCGCTCGGCGCGGCCCGTGACGACCGTGCCACGACCGGTGATCGTGAAGACGTCCTCGATGGGCATGAGGAAGGGCTTGTCCTTGTCACGCACCGGGTCGGGGATCGACTCGTCGACGGCCTCCATGAGCTCGACGATCGAGTTGACCCACTGCTCGTCGCCCTCGAGAGCCTTGAGGCCCGAGACGCGCACGACGGGGGCGTTGTCGCCGTCGAAGTCCTGCGACGAGAGGAGCTCGCGGACCTCGAGCTCGACGAGCTCCAGGATCTCCTCGTCGTCGACCATGTCGCTCTTGTTCAGCGCGACGAGCAGGTAGGGCACGCCGACCTGCTTGGCGAGCAGGACGTGCTCACGGGTCTGAGCCATCGGGCCGTCGGTGGCGGCGACCACGAGGATCGCGCCGTCCATCTGAGCGGCACCGGTGATCATGTTCTTGATGTAGTCGGCGTGACCGGGCGCGTCGACGTGAGCGTAGTGACGCTTGGGGGTCTCGTACTCGACGTGCGAGATGTTGATGGTGATACCGCGCTGGCGCTCTTCCGGCGCCGAGTCGATCGACGCGAAGTCACGCTGGACGTTGGTGGCCGACGGGAACTTGTCGGCGAGCACCTTCGAGATGGCAGCGGTGAGCGTGGTCTTGCCGTGGTCGACGTGACCGATCGTTCCGATGTTCACGTGCGGCTTGGTCCGCTCGAACTTGGCCTTAGCCACTGGGTCCTCCTCAGGACGGTAGATGCGGAGTCGCGGGCGCTGGATTGCGACCGGTTCTCCACGGGGATGGTTCTCAGGTTACTAGAGAGTCGATATTGAGTTTGAGTGGATGCCGGGAGCCCTCGCGGGCGGGGGCTCCCGGCATCCGGAGAGCGGTGTTACTCGCCCTTGTTCTTCTGGATGATCTCGTCGGCCACGGCCTTCGGGACGTCGGCGTAGCTGTCGAACTCCATCGAGTAGACGGCACGACCCGAGGTCTTCGAGCGCAGGTCGCCGATGTAGCCGAACATCTCGGACAGCGGGACGTTGGCCCGGACGACCTTGACGCCGGCGGCGTCCTCCATCGACTGGATCTGGCCGCGACGGGAGTTCAGATCGCCGATGACGTCGCCCATGTACTCCTCGGGGGTACGGACCTCGACGGCCATGATCGGCTCGAGGATGACGGGGTTCGCCTTGCGGACCGCCTCCTTGAAGCCCATCGAGCCGGCGATCTTGAACGCCATCTCGGACGAGTCGACGTCGTGCGAGGCGCCGTCGAGCAGGATCGCCTTGACACCCACCATGGGGTAGCCGGCGAGCACGCCGACGTTCATGGCGTCCTGGAAGCCCTGGTCGGTCGGCGAGATGTACTCGCGCGGGATGCGACCACCGGTGACCTTGTTCTCGAACTCGTAGGTCTTGTCGGCCGTGACCTCGAGGGGCTCCAGCGCGAACTGGATCTTCGCGAACTGACCCGAGCCACCGGTCTGCTTCTTGTGCGTGTAGTCGTGACGGTCGACGGTCTTGCGGATCGTCTCGCGGTACGCCACCTGCGGCTTGCCGACGTTGGCCTCGACCTTGAACTCGCGCTTCATGCGGTCGACGAGGATGTCGAGGTGCAGCTCGCCCATGCCCTTGATGACGGTCTGACCGGTCTCGGCGTTCTGCTCGACGCGGAACGTCGGGTCTTCTTCGGCGAGCTTCTGGATGGCGACACCCAGCTTCTCCTGGTCGGCCTTGGTCTTGGGCTCGATGGCGACCTCGATGACCGGCTCGGGGAACGTCATCGACTCGAGGACGACCTGGTTGGCCGGGTCGCACAGGGTGTCGCCGGTCGTGGTGTCCTTGAGGCCGATGACCGCGTAGATGTGACCCGCGGTGACCGAGTCGACGGGCATCTCCTTGTTGGCGTGCATCTGGAAGATCTTCCCGATGCGCTCCTTCTTGCCCTTGGTCGCGTTGACGACCTGCGCGCCGGAGTCGAGGTGACCCGAGTAGACGCGGATGTAGGTGAGACGGCCGAAGAACGGGTGCGTCACGATCTTGAACGCCAGGGCCGCGAAGGGCTCCTCGCGGTCGGCGTGACGCTCGATGACGATCTCTTCGTCCTTGGGGTCGTGCGCCTCGATGGCGGGCACGTCCAGGGGCGAGGGGAGGTAGTCGACGACCGCGTCGAGCATGGGCTGCACACCGCGGTTCTTGAACGCCGAGCCGCAGAGCACCGGGTAGAGCTCCGAGGCGATCGTCATCTTGCGGATGGCGCCCTTGATCTCGGCGACCGTCAGCTCTTCGCCGCCGAAGTACTTCTCGAGCAGCGCCTCGTCGGACTCGGCGACGGTCTCGAGCAGCTTCTCGCGGTACTCGGCGGCCTTGTCGGCGAGGTCGGCCGGGATCTCCTGGATCTCGTACTTGGCGCCCATGGTCACGTCGCCCTTGGCGTCGCCGGGCCAGACCAGCGCGCGCATCTCGACGAGGTCGATGACGCCGACGAAGTCGTTCTCGGCGCCGATCGGCAGCTGGATGACCAGCGGCTTGGCCTTCAGGCGGTTGACGATGGTGTCGACCGTGAAGTAGAAGTCAGCACCCAGCTTGTCCATCTTGTTGACGAAGCAGATGCGGGGGACGTCGTACTTGTCGGCCTGGCGCCACACGGTCTCGGACTGGGGCTCGACGCCCTCCTTGCCGTCGAACACCGCGACGGCACCGTCGAGGACGCGGAGCGAACGCTCGACCTCGACCGTGAAGTCGACGTGGCCGGGGGTGTCGATGATGTTGATCTGGTTCTTGTCCCAGAAGCACGTCACAGCAGCGGACGTGATCGTGATGCCACGCTCCTGCTCCTGCTCCATCCAGTCGGTGGTGGCCGCACCGTCGTGCGTCTCGCCGATCTTGTGGTTGACGCCCGTGTAGAACAGGATGCGCTCGGTCGTCGTCGTCTTGCCGGCATCGATGTGCGCCATGATGCCGATGTTGCGGACCTTGTGGAGGTCGGTGAGCACGTCTTGTGCCACGGGGGTCTTCCTTACCTGTTGGGAGGTTGATGCCGGGCCCATCGTCGGGTCCGTGACCGGGGTGCGGTCACGGACCCGACGGGGGTTTTACCAGCGGTAGTGCGCGAAGGCGCGGTTCGACTCGGCCATCTTGTGGGTGTCCTCGCGGCGCTTGACCGCGGCACCGAGGCCGTTCGAGGCGTCGAGGATCTCGTTCTGCAGACGCTCGGTCATCGTCTTCTCACGACGGCCCTTCGCGTAGCTCACGAGCCAGCGCAGCGCGAGGGTGTTCGCGCGGTGCGGCTTGACCTCGACGGGAACCTGGTAGGTCGAGCCACCGACGCGGCGGCTCTTGACCTCAAGGGTGGGGCGCACGTTGTCGAGCGCCTTCTTGAGGGTGGCGACGGCATCCTGGCCGTTCTTCGACTCGACGCCCTTGAGGGCGTCGTAGACGATCGACTCGGCCAGCGACTTCTTGCCGTCGACCAGGATCTTGTTGACGAGCTGCGTGACGACGGGAGCGCCGTACACCGGGTCGTTGACGACGGGACGCTTCGGGGCGGGACCCTTACGAGGCATGGTTCTCAGCCCTTCTTCGCGCCGTAGCGGCTGCGAGCCTGCTTACGGTTCTTGACAGCCTGGGTGTCGAGCGCACCACGGACGATCTTGTAGCGGACACCGGGCAGGTCTTTCACACGACCGCCGCGGACCAGCACGAGCGAGTGCTCCTGCAGGTTGTGGCCCTCGCCGGGGATGTAGGCGGTGACCTCGGTGCCGTTGCGCAGCTTCACGCGGGCGACCTTGCGCATCGCCGAGTTCGGCTTCTTGGGGGTCGTGGTGTACACGCGGGTGCACACGCCGGCCTGCTGGGGGTTCGACTTCAGCGCCGGAGCCTTGGTCTTCGAGACCTTCGGCGAGCGGCCCTTGCGAACCAACTGCTGAATGGTTGGCACGTTCTCTCCTTGATTGGCTGAGCGGTCCCTTCCGGTTCCGCCCAGGTGCTGCACGGTGACAGCGTCGTGTCTCCCCCGGCGCGTCCTGCATCTTGCGATTCATGACGTGTCGGGCTCACGTGTGATCCACCGCGCGACAGAATGATCGGACGCGGTTGTGGTGGATATGCCGTGGGGGTGGCCTGTTCGCAGACCCTTCCCTGAGATGGTGCGGCCGTTGCGCCGGGCGACCCGCCCGAAGGCACGACACACGGCGCGCGTGAACGCACACCCGATCAATGATACGCGTCTTGAGGGCATGCGGGCAAACGACCCCGGAAGCCCGTCTCAGAGCGTCAGGACGACCAGGGCCGCGCCGGCCGCCACGATCAGCACCGCGACGATCGCGATGGTCACGACGACGCGGGTCGCCCCGCGGCGCTGCGACCGCGGCCGGACCTGCGCCGGGTCGACGGCGTCGGCCGGACGGGCCTGATGCGCGCGGCGCTCGACCCGCGCGACGTCGTCTTCGCGCGGCCGATAGCGCTCGCGCTCCTGAGCATCGGGCACCCGCGCCTCGCGCGCCGACCCCGCCCGCACCGCGGGCTCATCGGACGAACGACGTGCGGCGGCCCGGGTCGGGGCCGGCACGTCACGCAGCTCGGTCCGCTCCTCGGGCGCGGGAGCCGCCCCCGCCGCGGCCACGACGACGGTCCGGTCGTCGACCGCAGGATCGGGCGCGGCGTCGGGCTCGGGCTCGGGCGCGGCGGGTGCACGACGCAGACCCGGCGCGGTATCGCCGTCGAACGCCTCGGTCGACGGCGACCGGCGCCGACCGGACCGCTCGGTGTCGTCATCCAACGCATCGGACGCCTCGACCGGAGCAGCAGGCCGCCCGACCGATCGCGCCGTGTCGTCATCGAATGGCGCGGATGCCTCGACGGGTCGGCGCCGCGCGGATCGCTCGGTGGCCTCGTCGGGCACGTCCCCGGGCGCCGACGGCTCGACGGGACGGGCCACACGGATCGTCTCGTCTTCGCTGTCGTCCGGCGTCGCGGGAGCCGATGCCGCGCGGCGGGTCACCGGCAGCGCGTCTCGCGACGATGCCGTCCCGTCGCGGGGCAGCGGACCGTCGGCGACCGCACGGGCAGGCGCACGAACCGTGTCGTCGTCGACGGGCTCGCGCGCGACACGGAAGGTGGCGTCATCGACCGGCTCTGCCTCGGCGCGCTTCGCCATCGTGTCGCCGGGCGCCGGCACCACACGGAACGTCTCGTCGTCCACTGGCTCGGCGCCCGACATCGCACGCACCGTGTCGTCATCGACCGGTTCCCGTGCCACACGCAGGGTGTCGTCATCGACCGGCTCGGTGCGTGGCGCACGGACGGTGTCGTCGACATCCTCGATGGGAGCGACGGGCCACGGACGCAGGCGTCCCGACCAGAGGGTCGCCTCGTCGATGTCGTCGGCGGGCTCGCCCCGGTCGCTCACACCTCTCTCCGAGACAGACGCACCTCCGCGTCGCCGAGGAAGAAACGCTCCCCCGCCTCGATCTCCTCGCCCGGAGGAGCCTCGACCTCGGTGCCCATGAGCGTGGCGAAGAGCACGCCGTTGGTCGAGTCGAGATCGGTGACGTACCAGGTGTCGGCTCGCAGCTCGAGGCGCGCATGCGTCTTCGACACCGTCCGGGTCTCGTCCGAGATCGAGACGAGCTGCGCATCGGGCCGCGCGGGATCGGGGGCGGGTCGACGGCCGAGGATCACGACGCTCGAGGTCAGCTCGACGGGCGGACCGCTCGGCGGGACGAGCGCCCACGGGATCCGACGGCGACGCGCCACGACCGTGCGATCCATGGCCTCGAGATCATCGTCCGGCTCGCCCGGGACCTCGGGCTGCGTGTAGAGCGCCGACACCGACGTGCGAGCGGAACGGGGGGCACCGGCATCCGGCGCACCGACGACCGCCGAGACCGCCTCGGAAGGCTCGGGGAAGTCGTCGCCCGGCTCGAGGGGCCCGTGCGTCGAGGGCACGGGCGCCGGCGGCGCGGCGGGACGCGTAAGCGGAACCGAGGCGATCGGGTCGGCGGCGGCGGGGGCATCCTGTCGGGGCGCGCGAGGCGCGACATCGGCCCATGGCGCGATGCCGTCGTCGGAGACCTCGGCGCGCGAGGGCACGTGCGACACCGGCGGGGCCTCGACGGGCACGGCCGTGTACGGAGGCTCGTCGTCGGCGGGCGCGCTGTCGCGCATCGTGTCGAGCGCGTCGAACACCGACGTCGCCGGCGCCGGCTCCCGAGAGGGGGGTGCCCAGTCGAGCGGAGCGGGCACGGCATCGGCGAGCGGCACGGTCGGAGCGGCGAAGGGCACCGCGACGGGCGCCGACGCGGGGGCCGGAGCAGACGGGGCCGGGGCCACGTCAGGCACGGATGCCGCCGCGGCCGACGGTGCCGGCGCGGGATCCGGCTCGGGGCGCAGGTCGTCGGGCGCGGGCGGAGTCCAGCCGCCGACGAGCGGGACGTAGGGGCCGTCGAAGTCGCCGCGGCGGCGCACGGGGGCGGCGTCGTCGGGGGCGGACGGCCGTTCGGCGCCCTGCCAGCGGGCGTCGCCGAACCCGAGGATGCTCGCCCAGACATAGGGGAAGAAGAATCCGAGCGCGGCCATGCCGCCGCCGGAGCCGAAGGCGGCCGAGACACGGTACAGCGAGATCGCCCACAGCACGAAGAAGGCGAGGGCACCGAAGATCGGGACGAGGTTGATCAGCACGAGCCACGGCGAGAACCCGCCGAGCTTGAGGACCGTCGCCGAACTGACGATCGGGACCCAGGCCTTCCAGCTCTGCTCGCCCGCCTTGCGGAACACGGCCGACAGGGCCAGGGCCAGCCAGACGTACACCACGACGAAGAGGATCGTGCTCGCCAACGGCAGGACGATCGCGGCGGAGTCATTCATGTCGTGTCGCGTCGGCGCGGAGCGCTCCGGCGCTTCCCCCTCTCATCGCGGCGCAGCGTGGCTCGCCAATTCTGGCGCGGCGCGAGCAGCCGCGTGAACGATCTCAACGATACGGCCGCGCGCACCCGTCGCCAGAAGCCGCGCTGACCCGTCAACGTGCGGCGTTCCTCGTCGACGATGCGCCAGAACTCGGCGACCTCGTCGTCGCTGATCGGCGCCGATGAGAACACGGCCCGGTCGGCGTCGTCGGCGAGACGCGTCCCCGAGGGCGTGCCGAAGGCGGTCGCCAACTCGCGCCTCGTCGAGGCACGGGGCACTTCGCGTCCGGAGTCGACCCCGGCGTCGACGTACTCCTCCCAGCCGCCCGCGACCGCGACCCGGGGGTCGGGGTCGCGCCGACGGCCTCGACGACGGAGCGCCTTGGCCACGAGCACGGCGACGACCGGACCGAACAGCACGATGAGGCCGAGCAGCACCAGACCGCCGATGCGCAGGATGGGCCACAGCCACGAGAGGTCGAGGCCATCGTCGGTACGCGAGTCGTCTTTCTGCCCGTTGTCCTGTTGCACCGGAGCCGGCGGCACGACCTCCTGCACGGTGTCGGGGCGCACCTGAGTGACGTTCTCGGGGTCGCGCTGCTGCGTCACCTCGAGGCTCGGCGACTGCTTCCACTGCGGCGTGACGTCGACGGGGACCCATCGCCCGTCGTCGGAGCGCACCTCGGTCCATGCCGTGAGGTCCTGCGCACGGCACGCCCCGTCCTTGCACGTGGTGAGCCCGGTGTCGGGGGTGGTCAGCCGCGCGCCCACCACCACGCGCGAGGGGAAGCCGAGCTCTCGGGCGATGAGCGCGACCGCCACCGAGAACTGCTCGTCGTCTCCGACGGCCGCCACGTAGTTCCCCGAGGCCTTCGCCCGCGGGTCGTCCTCGCGCTCGAGCAGCTTCTGGAACATCTGGTCGATGCGCGCGAGGGAGTGGCCCGAGGCGCTCGGCTGCATCTGGTAGCCCGCCAGCTCGGCGGCCCACTTGGGGGTGGGAGCGCCCTGGGCGACCTGCAGCCCGTGGCTGAGGTACCCGCGTTCCCGCAGCAGCTGGACGAGGCCGGCGAGCGCCGTTCCGCCGTCGCCCGAGACGTGCTCCTGCACCCAGCGCCGCAGGTTGTCGCCGCCCCGCACGCCCTGCGGATCGCCCGGCGGGCGGGCCGCGGCGGCGTCGTCGCCCGAGCGTTCGACCGCCGTGAGACGGTACCCGTCACCCGTCGCCAGACCGCCCCCGGCCGTCTCCACACCGGCCTCGGCACCGGCGCTGTAATAGAAGCTGTCGGCCAGTTGGCTCTGGCGGCTGCCCGCGAAGTCGGCTGACTCGAGGCGCCCGGCCGTCGGCATCCAGATGCCGGTGAGGTCGTCGATCTCGACGTCGGCCTCCACCTGGCGCCCGTCTCCCGCGTCGAGACGCGAGGGGACTCGGACGAACTGCCCCTCGTCGGACCCGGACGAGCGGAAGATCTCGCCGTCGTACGCGTCGAGGGTCGCCAGGCGGATGCGGTCCGGGAGCGTCCCCGTCCCGCTGACGCGGAAGAGAACGTCGTCGAGGCGCGCATCGGAGAACATCGCCCGATACTCCGCGAGCGGGCTGACGGCCGCCGCGATCTGACGCTCCGGCCCCGTCGCCGACCGCAGCACCTGCCGGTCGGCGCCCTGCGCCGCGGCGGGGACGATCGCGACGGCGACCGCGATCGCAACGGCGACCATGCCGGCTCCCAGGGCCGCGCGACGGCGGTCCGAGCGCGAAGGGCGCCGGGTCATCTGCACGGTTCCCGACTCGCTCGCGCGGCGCAGCGCGCGCAGACGCTCGTCACGCGTGCGCCAGGCGAGCCACAGGACGCCGGCGGTCACCGCTGAGAGGCCGAGGAAGGTCTCGACCGGTGCGGCGAGGGTCACCGGCCCGAGCACCAGCGGGGCGCTCGTCGAGGTGCGCCCGAAGAACAGGCCGAAGCCGATCATCCCCAGCCCCGACACGACCGCGACGGGCGCGCGCCGGTCGTCGCGCCACGAGAACACGAGGGTGACGGTCGTCCCCACCAGGAACACGACCAGGGCCGGCACGAGCAGGTTGCGGTACGAGCCGACAGGAAGGTCGACCGTGACCAGGTCCTTCCACGCGACCACGACGCCGGCGAGGGCCTCTCCCAGTCCGCGCAGGATGTCGAGGGGTCCCCCGAGTCGCGACGGGACGGCGAGCGGCACGGCGAGCAGCACGAAGGCCGCCGCGACGATGCCCGCCAGGATCCACGGCCCCCAGCCGCGCCAGGCCGTGACGACGACGGCCGCGGCCGCGACGAGGACGGCGACGGCCACCAGCACCACGAACGACACCGAGGCGTAGACGGGCCACGCGGCGACTGCGGCGAGCAGCACCACGACCGCCGTGAAGAGCGCTCCGGCGATGACGCGCGAGAGGGGCGCCGACCGGCGCCGAGTGCGCGGGGCGCTCACGATGTCGCTCCCCGGACGAGGAGGCCCGACAGGTCGTCGAGCGTCCCGATCGTCAGCACCGTGAGGCCCGCGATCGCCTGCATGCGCGGGTGCGCGCGCTCGTCGCAGACCACGGCGGTGACGGCCGTGTCGCTCGGAAAGGCGAGGGCCGCCTGCCGCAGACGCGACACCGGCACGACCGAGCCCGTGACCACGAAGGCGATCGAGAGACGCTCGTTGGCCTCGGATGCCAGGCGGCAGACGTCTTCGACCGCCATGGTGTTCTCGTACCGCTCGAGGGAGCTGAACCCGTCGAGCATGGTCCGCGGGGTGACCGTCGGCAGATGCCGGATCGCCCGAAGGCGTCCCTTCACCACCCGTGGGATCTCGGAGCCGGTGACGATGTCGATGTCCCGCGCGTCTCTGACCGCCCGCAGCCCCAGCGAGGCGGCGGCGCTGACCGCGAGCTCGTACTCGTCGGCGTCGGCATACTCGGCCTGTGCGGCGCCGAGCACGACGGCCATGCGCGATCGACGTGACTCCTCGTACTGCCGCACCATCAGCCGACCGGTCTTGGCCGTCGACTTCCAGTGCACCTGGCGACGGGAGTCGCCCGGCACGTACTCGCGGATCGCATGGAACGACATGTCGGCGTCGACGAGCCGCCGCGTGGCGTTGCCTTCGAGGTCGCGGATGAGACCCGCGCTCGTCGACGGCAGCCCCACCGTGCGGGGGTGGACGAAGAGGTCGTGCACGTCGTCGAACGCGTGCTCTCGTCGCAGCAGGCCCACCGGGTCGCTGCGCACCGTCGTGACGGGTCCGACCCGCACGATCCCGCGCGCGAGCGCGGGGATCTCGATGGGCTCGGCGATGCTGTGACCGGGACGCAACAGGGGCACGCCGAACTCGACCAGGCCCGAGCCGACCGGGATGTCGAGGCGACCGGGGAGCGCCACGCGCGCGCCGTCGTTGCGGACCACGATCTCGCCGGACACGCTCTGGCCGGCCACGACACGCTCCCGCGTGAGGGCGAGGTCGACGTCGTAGGCGCGCGCGCCGAACAGGAACGGCACGCTCATCGCGAGCAGCAACAGCGAGATGACCCCGGCCACCATCCACTCGACCCACCCGAAGACGACGCCCATCGCCAGCCCGATCGTGGCCGCCACCACGACGAGCGCCCCGGCCGGACGCACCGTGCGGCCCGCCCAGCGCACCGCGGCCGTCGCACCGGCCACGACCAGCCGCCACAGCTCGGCGGCGCGGACGACCGCGCCGACCAGGCGCCGCGTGCGCCGGGCCGAGGTCGAGGTGACCGAGGTGCGCGACCCCGTGCCGACCGTGGCGGCCGACGTGCGGGTCAGGCGGGACTCGGTGATGTTCAGGTTCGGCATCGGCGCGCTCCCGCGGCGCCGAGGTCTCGTGAGACCTCGATCCGGATGCCGTCGCCCCGGCCGATCATGCGCTCTCGCGCTGTGTCGGCGGCTGCACGTCGAGCAGCACCTGCCCGACGACGGCTTCCTGCGTCACCCCGTCGAACTCGGCTTCGGGATGCAGGATGAGCCGGTGCGAGAGCACCGGCACCGCGAGCGCCTTGACGTCGTCGGGCGTCGCGTAGGTGCGCCCGTGCGACGCCGCCCGGGCACGGGTGGCCCGGGTGAGGGCGAGCGCGCCCCGGATGCTGACTCCCAGACGCACCTCGTCGGCGGAGCGGGTGGCATCCACGAGACGCGCGATGTAGTCGAGGACGAGCGCGTCGACGTAGACGCCCACCGCCAGGTCGGCCATGCCGACGAGCGCCTGCGGGGTGATGATCGGGCGCAGGTCGGCGGTGGCGACGGGGGCGCCGTCGAGGATGCGGACGGTGGCGGCGTGGTCGGGGTATCCGAGCGAGGTCCGCAGCATGAAACGGTCGAGCTGCGCCTCGGGCAGACGATACGTTCCGGCCTGCTCGACGGGGTTCTGCGTGGCGAGCACGAGGAAGGGGACACCCACCTCGCGCGAGACCCCGTCGATCGTGACGCGGCCCTCTTCCATGACCTCGAGCAGGGCGGCCTGCGTCTTGGGACTGGCGCGGTTGATCTCGTCGGCGAGCACGATGTTCGCGAAGATGGGCCCGGCGTGGAACTCGAACACGCCCGTCTTCTGGTCGTACACGGTGATGCCCGTGATGTCCCCGGGGAGCAGGTCGGGCGTGAACTGGATGCGGGTGTTCGTGCCCTGCACCGACTGCGCGACGGCGCGGGCGAGCGAGGTCTTGCCCGTGCCCGGCACGTCTTCGAGAAGCACGTGCCCGTCGCTGAGCATCGCGGTGAGCACCAGTTCGACGACATGGCGCTTGCCGAGGACGGCGCGCTCGACGTTGTCGGCGATCTGCGAGAAGGTCTGGCCGAACCAGGTGGCCTGCTCTTGGGTGATCGTCATGTCGTGCGCGTCCTTCGGTCGATCGGATGGGGGTCAGTTGGCCGTGCAGGTGTCATCGAAGGTGTCGGTGGCGTTCTGGAGGTTCCAGCCGTCGGGCCAGCTGACGGTGACACCGATGTTGAGCACCTTGACGGCTCCTGCGGGCACCTTGCGGGAGTCCTGGGCGTCTTTCGCGAGGGGCAGGTTGTTCTTGTCGAGGTACTGGACGTTGGCGTAGTCGAACGCCACCTTGCCCTTGTCGTTCGACGACGACCCGGTCGCGGTGAGCGTGCCGCCCGCGACGCAGCCGCCCTGCTTGACGTCCCACGAGGCCTGCACCTGGTAGGGCGCGCTGCCGGACGCCGGCGTGACGAGCCCGCGCTGCGACTGCGTCCCCCAGATCTGGTGCTGGAAGTACACGAGGATGTTCGGGTCGCGGTCGAACACGCTCGACCCCGGGCCCCAGTTCTCGTACTTGACGGTGTTGTTGCGGGGCGGGGCGCTGCCCTGCCCGATGGTGCGGTCGAAGTACCAGCGCGCGGTGTTGCCGTCGACGTTGGCACGCGGGTTCACGCTGAAGGTGTAGCCCTTCGGCGCCGAGGTGTCTTGCGCGACGTTGATGCTCTGCTTGACCGAGACGGCCCCGTACGACTGCCCCCGGAAGAACGTCTCGACGCACAGGGTGTAGTCGTAGGAGTCGCCGTCGTTCTTGTTCGGGAACTCCTCGTGGCTCGACCCCGAGCCGGGCCGGCAGGGGCTCCAACCCTCGGCGATGTCGTAGCGCAGCTCGACGTCGTCGCCGTTGGCCTGGGCCGTCCCGTCGGCGATCACCGTGGACTGCTGGTTGCCGGTCGACCGCGACGTGAGGGCGAGGTTCAGGTTCTGCGCGACGCCGACGCCGTGGGCGCTGAACACGAGCTGCTGGCCGTTCGCGGCTCCCCCGAGGCCCGGGGGGACCGAGAACCGCGAGATCGGCGTCACGGTGATGTTCGTGCCCGCGTTGCTGCCCACCCGGAAGCCGTTGACCTGCACGGTCTGGTCGTTCTGCCGCACCGACACCCGACGGGTCTCGCCCGCCGCGCTGGCGATCTCGAGCGTGCCGGTCTGGCTGCCGTCGACGCCGTTGATCGTGATGTCGATGTAGTTGCCCTGACCGTCGCCCGTGCGCACCGCGTTCCAGTCGGCGCCATCGGGCCGCTTGGGCGCGTTGTAGGCCCATGCCGTCGTGCGCGCGGATCCGCTCGACTCGCCGACGCTGTTCACGGCGGTGACGACGTACTCGCGCTGCTCGCCGTTCGGCGCCGAGATCGGCGCACACGACCCGTCGGGCCCGCACTGGCCGACCACCTGGCCGTTGTACCGCACGGTGAAGCCCGACAGCGCCGGGTAGGCCATACGGGCGTCGCCCGGGTCGACCCGGAGGGTGACGGTGCCGTCTCCGTACGCGGTCTGGCGGACGCTGGCGGGCGAGCGCGGGTAGCCGAGCAGGTCGAGCAGGACGCGCGCGTCGCGCGTGGAGGCCGTCGTACGCCCCTGCGCGTCGCGCAGCGTCACGGCGGCGGAGCAGGTGGCGCCGGGGGCGTCCTGCGTCCACGTGGCGAGGATGCTCGTGCCCGAGGCCACGCCGAACGTCACCCCGGTGCAGGTGCCGGTCGCACGCACGCCGACGACCTCGAGAGGCGTGCGCGGGAGCGGGTTGACCTCGCCGCTCGCACCGACGACCGAGATGGTGCAGCTCGTCCCGTTGGCCTGCGAGCACTGCTGCGACGTCGTGCCGCCCTGGGGAAGGGTCGACGGCGCCGCGCCCACCCGCAGGATGAGGCGCGCCGGCGCGACCGCGTTGTGGCTGGTGACGCCGACGACGGCGACGTTCTCGGAACCGGGAACGGCGCGATCGGCGCCGGTCACCGTGACGGTCGAGCCGTCGAGGCTGACCTCGAAGTTCGACCCGGCGTAGTCGAGCGCGTAGCGGATGTTCGCCCAGTCCTCGCGACCCAGCTGCCACGACGTCATGTTGCGGAGGTCGAAGGTGGCCGTCTCGCCCGGGCCCACCGTCAGGGAGCCCGGTCGCAGCTCGGGCTGCGGGTTCTTCGCGACGACCCCGATCGGCACCGAGAGCTGCGTCCACTCCTCGGTGCCCGCGAGGCGCACCTGCACCTGGCAGGCGTCGGTCCACGGCGAGCCCGCTCCCGCGTCGTAACGCACCGTCGTGCCGTTCACCGAGCAGCGTCCCTCGGCGCGCACCCCCGTCGTCGACGCGTTCGGGCCGACCTCGAGGGTGGACCGTCGCGGGACGGCGACGAGGGATGCCATGTCGAACTCGACCGACGACAGCTCGTCGACCTGCTGAGCGGCTCCCGCGCGCAGGGCGAGCGTGAGGTCGTCGTCGCCCGGGACGCGGAGGAACGCGTACGTGGTGACGTCGGTGTCGCCGATCTTGCCCGTGATGGCGAACGGGATGATGCGCCGCGTCGCGGGCAGGTCTCCGCTGATCTGGCGCCCGCTGATGCGCACGCCCGTCGGCTGACCCCACAGCGAGACGTTCAGGCTCGAGACGTCGCCGCCCGCCCACGACGCCTTGCCCTGCAGCACGTCGACGCCCGACGTGAAGTCGTCGCGGTTCTCGGCCGTCAGCACGGTGTCGGCCACGACCGGATAGTCGGGGACACTCTCGCGCACGACCTTGACGACGATGAGACCGCGACCCGTGTTGCCCGAGTCGGACTGCACGTCGTAGAGGAACGACATGGTGCCGGGGGCGTCTCCGGCACGGATGACGACCGCGCTGTCGCTGACGTTCTGGATGAAGCCCTTGAGGCGGGTGTACTCGGGATTGTCGCTGTCGTCGGCGAGCTTCTCGGGCAGGTCGGGACGCACCGACGTGAGCGTGAGCCGCCCCTGCGTCGGATCGATGTCGTTCGCGAGCGGGTTGACGCGGATGGTGTTGTCGGCTCCGGCCTGCACCTGCACGTAATCGGTGAACGTGATGGGGCTCGGGTTGGCCTCGGCCGCCAGCACGCCGATGCGCACGGTGCCCTCGCCAGTCGCGCCCTGGGCGTCGACCACGCGATAGCGGAACGAGACCTGGCCCCGATCCCCGGCGACCGAGGTGTAGACGATCGAGGACCCGTCGGCCGAGACGGCCGCCGTGCCGCGGTCGGGCTGTGACACGATGCGGTCGAGCGAGACGGCGTCGCCGTCGGGGTCGACGCCGAAGCTCGAGAACGGGATCGTCGTGGTGCCGCCGCTGAGCACCCGGCCCTCGAGCGTGTGGGGCACCGGTGCGCGGTTCGCCTCGTCGCCGAGGACCGTGATGTGGACCGTCGCCTCGTCCCACAGCGACGGGGTCCCCGTCGTGTACACGTGGTACGTCACGGCGTAGCTGCCCGGCGTGGTCGGCGCGAGGTAGCGCAGCACTCCCCCCGAGGCGAACGCGAGCCCGTCGCTCGCCGGCTGCGCCTGGATGGTGGCGGGGTCGAGGACCGGCCGACCGCCCGCGGGCGAGATGTCGTTGTCGAGCACGGGGATGTCGACCTGGGCGCCCGCGCGCACCGTCACGGTGTCGTCGACCGCGATCGGGGCGATCTCGGGCGGGGGCGGGAGCAGGTAGACGGTGGCCTGCCCCTGCACGCGGGCGCCCTCGTCGTCGGTGCCGTCGCTGACGGTGTAGGTGACGGTGCCCAACAGCCCGGCGTCGCCGTTGGCCGTGCTGCCCGAGACCCGCAGGTCGTTCTGCCCGACCGTGTCGACGACCAGCGACGCCCCGTCGACGGCCTTGCCGACGACGTCGCTCAGCAGGAGGACGCGGCCGGTGGGGTTCGACACCGCGGGGAACACGTCGAGCGTGGCGTCTTCTTGCGGTCGGACGAAGGCGACGACGGGCGCGGTCGACAGCTGGGGCGCCGCGTCCGCGGGGAGCAGGGTGATGCGCGCCGTGCCGGTCGCATCGCGTCCTTCGCCGGTGACGGTGAAGTCGACGCGGTAGACGCCGGGCTGCGCCGCGGTGAAGTCGAACTTCGTGCTGCCGCCGACGACGGTGGCGGTCGCCGCGGCATCGTCGAGCACGCGCACCGAGCCGAGGGTCACGCCGCCGGCCGTGCCGGTCACGTGGGGTCCGACGTCGACCGTCAGGCCCGAGCCCACCGTGTTGACCACGGCGAACGACTGCACCGCGAGGGCCGGGTTCGGTGACACGCGGATGAGCAGGGGCTTGGTCGCCGTCGCCCCGTGGGTGTCGGCGACGGTGACGTCGAGCTGGATCGTCTGCTCTCCGCCGGACCCGTCGTCGGTGTGCTGGTAGACGACCTCTCCGGCGGGGGTGGAGGCGACGTTGCCCACCCCGCTCGGGTTCTGCACCGAGAGCAGCAACAGAGGGTCTCCGTCGGGGTCTACCCAGCCGGGCAGCACGGGTACCGTGACCGTGCCGCCCCGGGCGACCTCTGGCGAGGGCCACGGCTGCAGGCATTTCTCGACGCCGCACCAGACCGGGGCCGAGTTCGCCGACGGAGGCGAGACGGTGAGCGTGACCGTCGCAGGGTTCGACAGCAGCCCGTCGGCCGTGGTGCCGTCGGTGACCGTGTAGGTGAAGCTCGCCGATCCCGTGGCGTTGTCGGCGACGCGGACGGCGAGCCGCTGACCGTTGTCGGTGACGCTCAACGTGCCGAACTTGGGGTCGAGGCCGGTCACGCTCTGCGGCACGATGCTCAGCACGTCCTCATTGGGATCGTGGTCGTTCAAGAGCACCGGAAGCGTCGCCAGCTCGCCGGCGCGCACGCCGAAGGCGTCGGGCTCGGCGATCGGGGGCTTGGGGTCGAGCACGACGCTGAGCTGTTCTTCGCTCTGCACCGACGCCTGCTTGTTCTGGTCGTCGAGGCTCCAGCTCTGGCTGGATGCCACGAGCCGGCCGTCCGGGACCGTCCACACCCAGCCCGTGCGGGTCTCGTTGAGGATCACCGCGTCTTTGCTGGCCACGAACGTGGGCCGGCGCTGGTCGGGCAGGGATCTGCCGCCGTAGTCGAGTCCGGTCTCGCCCTGGTCGGAGCGCCACAGGGTTCCCCGCGCCTCACCGGGCAGCAGCCACGCCGCGTACTCGACGCCGTCGTGCGCGATGGGGCGAGCGGGCTGCCCGAGGACGTTTCCACCGCCGCCGAGCTCGCGACGCGGAGCGCCGCCGTCGGCCGGGATGCTCCAGAGCGCCTGGTCGTCGGCGACGTAGACGGCATCGGCACCGGCGTCGGCGTCGCCGATGACGAGCTGATCGGTCGTCTCGATCGACGCCGGATCGGCGCCCCGGCGCCACACCCGCCCGTCGCCGGAGTCGACGAGCACCCACGTGTCGCCCGCGGCCGACAGGACTGGCGTGGCGACCTGGGCGTCGAGGGCGTCGCGCCCGCGCAGCTGGTCGGTGGCGAGGTCGTACCGGACGACGGACTTGTCTGCAGACGAGTAGGCGAAGAGCATGCCGCGGTCGTTGAGGGCGACGGCGTCTGCGGTGTATGCCGGCGCGTCGTCGTCGGCGGACCGGTGGAAGGGGTCGAACTCGGGGAGCGCGTCGCCGGACTCGCTCAACCGGCCGACGTGCAGCGTGCCGGCGTCGCTGCGATAGACCACGAAATCGCCGGCGGTGGTGATCGAGGTCGTGCCGCTCGGCGTGTCGGGCGCGCTCTGCAGCTGGTCTTTCTGCAGGTCGATGGGCTGCGACTCGTCGATGCGGGCGATCTTGCTGTAGCCGTCGGTGAAGAGGAACGCCCCGGCCGGGCTCTGCGCCACCTGGCTGGGGTTGCCCGCCGCGCGCACCGTGTCGAGCTCGCCGACGGCGGTGTTGACGCGGGCGTACCGCTGGCCGTCGCCGGTCTGGAGGGCCCACACCGAGGTGTCGACCTCGGGCGTCTGCTGCGCGTCGAGCCCCGGCCACACGACGCTCGCGGTCACGACGACGGCCGCGGTCGCCAGGCTCGCCGCGAGCCCGATGATCGTCGACCGGCGCATCAGAGCACCCCGGTGGCGAAGAGCGCCGCCACGAGCACGGCTCCCGCGGCCACGACGGCGAGGACGGCGAGCGCCCAGGGGAGGACGCGTTGGCCGCGGACGATCGGGGCCGAGATGTCGGTGTCTTCGTCGCGCGCGAGCCCCGCCACGCCCGACGAGTCGCGCAGCTTGCGAGCGCCCTCGCGCTCGATGCGCGACCGCACGGGTCCGCGGAGCGTGCCGTCCGAGAAGTCGACCCCGCTGGCGGCGGGGGCCCACTCGGCCGCGGGGACCTCGAGCGGGGTCGCCGCGAGCCCGAGCTCGCCCTGCACCTCTTGCAGTGCCTCGCCGAGCTCACGCGCGGTGGCGTATCGCTCGGCCGGATTGCGCGACATGGAACGGGCCAGCACGGCCTGCAGCGATGCCGGCACGTCGGAACGGCCGATCTCGGTGTACGTCGCCCGCGCGATGCGGCGACGCAGCTGTTCGCGCGAGTTCTGGCCGCGCTCGCGCCGCTCGAACGGGCTCTGGCCCGCCAGGAGCGAGTAGACGGTCGCCCCCAGGCTCCACACCTCGCTCGAGATCGTGCCGGCCGTCTGCTCGGCGATGACCTCGGGGGCGCTCCACGGGACCGACATCGCGAGCATCTCTTCGGCGCCCTGGCGCACGAGCGACGACGAGATGCCGAAGTCGGCGAGCACGGGCGAGCCGAAGGTCGTGACGAGGATGTTGCTGGGCTTGACGTCACGGTGCACGAGGCCGGCGTGGTGCGCCGATTCGAGGGCGCCCGACATGCGCACGCCGATCGCGAGAACCTCGGCGACCGGGATGCGCTCGACGCGGTACCGCTGCGCGAGCGAGCCGGGGCAGTACTCCATGACGATGTAGGGGCGCCCGTCGGCCGAGATGCCGGCCTGATAGACGGTCACGATCGAGGGGTGCGCCGACAGGTGGGCGAGCACGTCGGCCTCGGCGTTGAACATGCGCAGCAGGTCGGGGTCGCGCACGTCGCTCGGGAGCACCTTGACGGCGACCTCGCGTCGCGGCATGTCCTGCCCGTAGAGGAAGACGTCGGCGAAGCCGCCGGAGCCCAGCGGACGGATGTAGACGAGGCCCGGGAGGATCGGAGGCGCGGACGGAAGGCGCTGCGGCATCGTTCCCCCTCCCCGGACGGCGTCGGGCTCGCGGTTCGGCCCGCGAGCGACCCGGTAATGCTAACAAAGCCGTGTGACACGCCCGTGGCGTCCTCCACAACGTCAGGATGCCGCGGCGCCGGGGTCTCGAGGATCGAACGGGGCGTCGAGGGATCGGGCCAGCTCGTCGAGCATCGCGGCGATCTGCGGCTCGACGTACTCGGCGATCGCCGCCTGGATGCGCAGCCGGTGGTGCAGCAGGATCGTGCACACCTCGCGGCCGATCATGTTGGCGTAGTCGTCGGCCAGCCCGACCTCTTGCCGCAGCGCCGCCTTCGCGGCATCCGACAGGGGCGGGAGCGCAGGGATCCCCGCGTCCTCCTCGGCGGCCATACCGGCGATCGTGAACAGGAACGGCGCCGCGGGATCGGGCTCCGGGTCCAGCGGCATCCCGTCGAACTCGGGTTCGAGCCCCTCGGTCGGACGATACGAACGACGCCGGTTGCGCTCGGCCTGCTGGTCGAGCTCGGCCTGCAGCATGGGGAGGTTGCGCGAGGTGTACACGGCGACGGCGTTGTCGACGATCGTCTTCACACGCGTCGACAGCCCGTGCTGGACGCCGTGCGGGACGTCGGACCCGAGCCCTGCCGCCGACAGCACCGGAGAGCCGAAGCACCGACGGCACGGCGCGACCCGGCCGCGGTGATGCGCCGGCTCCCACCGGGGCAGCCAGGCGAGCCAGGCGTCCACCGCCTGGCCGACCTGGGTCTCGAGCGACCGCTCCACGCTCCTACGCTAGTGCGACACGCCCGAAAGACACCGGATGCCGTCTCCCCCGCGCGTCACTCGTCGTCGCCCTCCCACGACCAGTGCGGGCGGGCGCCTCGGGAAGGGACCAGGGCCACCCCCAGGAGCCCCGCCGTCAGGGCGGCGAGGACGATCACGACCGCCGGCCAGCCGAGGGCCACCGATCCCGCCGCCGCCGCGCCGCGCGCCGGGTCGAGGCCCGCGAGGGCGGCTCCCACGACGATGCCGACGACCTCGCCGACGTAGGCGGCGAACAGACACGGCACGGCGGTCAGGTATCCGGGCGGCCGGGCGCGCAGGCCCCACAGCAGCACCCCGGCGAAGCCCGCGGTCGACGACAGCATCCCGACGACGCCCGGGATCGCGCCGAGACCCGTCACCGGGATGACGTCGGCGTCGAGCAACAGGCCCGTCACGCCCAGACCGCCGATCGCCAGGGCGACGTACGTCACCGTCGCGAAGACGACGGCGACCGGCGGGGTCACCCCCGCCGGTCGTGGCGCGTCGGTCATGGCATCCCGCCTCAGCGTGCGAGCTGCGGGCCTGCCTCGAGGGTGCGCTCGTACTCGCGCTGGGCCTCGTCGTTCAGCTCGGTGACGCGGCGACCGCGGCGGGCGACCCAGGCGCCGAACCAGATCGTCAGCTCACGCCCGAGCACGAACGACACGATCGCCAGAGGGGCGAGCAGGTTGCGCTCGAGCAGGTCGACGCCCTCGCGAGCGGTGATCATCCAGAACGGCGCCGAGAACAGCGCCGCGAGCAGGTGCCCGGCCCAGGCGACGACGCCCACGATCAGACCCCAGACGACCCAGTGTCCCCACCGGCCGCGGTTGATGATCGCACCGAGGAACCAGAAGCCGAAGAAGAAGGCGACCGTCGGCACCCAGAGCATCCAGGTGGTCAAGGCGTCGAGCGCCGTCTGGGGCACGTCGGCGAAGCCGATGCGGTTGGTGACGAGGGCGAGGCCCAGGATCGCGGCGAGGTTCAGCACCGCGAAGACGAGCGCCGCGAGCAGCCCGATCGCCCCGGCGGCGCCGCGGTTGCCGCGGGGGCGCGGAGCCTCGGGCGCCTGCACGAAGATGGGCTGCGCTCCGCTCGACGCACGCAGGGGCTCGGATCCGTAGGCGGCGGGCTCGTCGACGCGCGGCGTCGCCGCCGCGGCCGCGGCGCCGGCGACGACGGGCGCAGCCACGGCCGGGTCGACGGGCTCGCGCGGAGCGGTCTCGGGCTCGGCCGAGGCCGCGTACGCGGCCCAGCGGGCGTCCTCGTCGTCGAGGTCGAGCGCCGACGAGGCGGCGGGCTCGGGCTGACGGGGCGAGGCGTCGTGCACGACGGCGGCCTCACCGGTGCTGCCGGTGTGCATCACGGGCGCGGCAGCCGACCGCTCCGAGGCCTCGCGCTCCTCCCACGCGGCCTCGGCCGCGGCGGGGTCGACCGCGTCGCGGCGGGCCGCCTCGGCGTCGGCGAGCCCCTCGTGGGCACGGCCGACGACGTCGTGCGCGTCGTCCTGGGGCTCGTCGACGGGGTCTCCGTACGACTGCGGGTCGCTCATCGGGATTCTCCTCACACCGGCGGTCCTGACGCGTCAGGGTAACCCGCGGCCGACGCGTCTGCCGGGAGGCGTGCCGTCGTGTGTCCGGGTCGGTGTCGTCGCGCCGGGATCGACGCTGTCGGCGCCGACGTCTATGGTGTGCACATGCACGCCCGCGCCACCCGTCTGCTTCCGGTCCTCGCTCTTCTGGGTGCGGCCGTGATCGCCCTGAGCGGCTGCATGCCCGACGGCGGGACGCCCTCGCCGGCGACGCCGCGGCCGACCGCGCCGTCGCCCGTCGAGTCACGCACCCCCGACGCCGCCGCCAGCCCGTCGCCGACCGCGGTGGCCGCCCGCGTCCCCACCGACTGCAAGGCGATCCTGACCGCCGACGTGCTCGCCCAGTTGGGCACGACGCCGCTGAACGACCCGGCGATGGGGCCGTCGGGAACCCGGCCCGACGGCTCTCTCGTGTGCATCTGGCGCGATCCGCGCGCCGACACCACCGGCCTCGCCACCACGATCTCGCGCGTCGACCGCGGCCCCGCCCTCGACATGCTCAACGGTCTCGTCGCGACCCAGGGGTTCCAGTGCTACACCCCCGACGACGGCACGCGCTGCGAGAAGACCTGGGTCGACGACAAGTACCCCGTCAACGACGGGCGCACGCTCTTCTGGCGTGACGGCGTCATGATCGACACGCAGTACTCGAACCTCGCGCCGACGGGCTACACGGCCAGCATCATCGCCGCCGTGTTCGGCTGAGCCCCGCTCAGCCGCCGAACGCGCGGGATGCCACGGTCGTCGTGTATCCCTCGGGCGCCCATCCCGTGAGCGTCGACGACACCCAGCGGTCGCCACGGAGGTCGTGCACCTCGCGCACGTCGCCCGTCGTGCGCTCGCAGTGCGTCGTCGAGCCCGCGACGCTGCACGCGAACCCCTGCGACGACAGGGTCGCCTGCACCGCCGAGGCTCCCGCACCGGTCACGGTCGACACGGTCGTCGAGATCGAGCGCCCCGCCGCCCCGCGCCACCGGCACGTCACGACGACGGTCGGCGAGGCCGCGGCCACGGCCTCGGGCGTCGACACGGGCGCCGAACGGTTCTGCGACAGCAGCGCATCGGGAGACCAGACCAGGGCCGACCACAGCGGCTGCGAGTAGAGCGTGCGGCAGTCGTCGGCGGGGGTCGACGCCTCCCACCGGGGCGGATCGCCCGCGGCGGCGGGAACCGACGTGGCCGCGCGCAGCATGTCGCCGACGAACGAGACGGCTCCCGGAAGGCCGGGTGCCGCCAGCATCCCGAGCGCGACGACGATCGCGAGACACAGCACGGTCGCAGGACCTGCGATCCACCAGCTGCGGCCACCGACTCGTGCCATCGTTCCTCCACGACCACGGTACGCGGCGCGACCGCCCCTCCCCCGCTCTCGACACGCCGTCGGGGAAGCACGGAGGCCGTTCTCGTCGCCCGCGTCTCCTGCAGACGACGATGGCCCCCGGCGGAAGCCGGGGGCCATCGTGTGCCGGGATGCCACGTCGAGGCGTGGCATCCCGGGCCGGGTCGGTCGTCTTCACGACGACGTCACTCAGCGATCTCGATCGGCGAGGCAGCGCACGTGAGCGTGCTCTGCCCTCGCCTCACTCAGTTGTAGGTGCCGGGCGTGAAGTCGTCCGTCGAGAAGCTGTCGAAGTCGACGTAGCTCAGGTCGGCGTCGCTGTAGGCGCCGTCCGAGGCGAAGATGCGGTTGGGGTACCGCTCGCTCTTGGCCTCTTCCGTCGCCTCGACCGTGACGTTGCGGTACTTCGCAAGACCGGTTCCGGCGGGGATGAGCTTTCCGATGATGACGTTCTCCTTGAGGCCGACGAGCGGGTCGCTCTTGCCCTCCATGGCCGCCTGCGTCAGGACGCGGGTGGTCTCCTGGAACGATGCCGCCGACAGCCACGACTCGGTCGCGAGCGACGCCTTCGTGATACCCATCAGCTCGGGACGACCCGACGCGGGACGCTTGCCCTCGCCGACCGCCTCGCGGTTGATGGTCTGGTAGCGCTTGAAGTCCACCAGCTCACCGGGCAGCAGGTCGGTGTCGCCGTGGTCGACGACGGTGACCTTGCGGAGCATCTGTCGGACGATGACCTCGATGTGCTTGTCGTGGATCGGCACACCCTGCGAGCGGTACACGCCCTGGACGCCGTTGACGAGGTACTTCTGCACCTCGCGGGCGCCCTGCACGCGCATGACCTCCTTGGGGTCGAGCGTTCCGACCTGGAGGGGCTCGCCGACCTTGACGTGCTGGCCGTCCTCGACGAGCAGGGTCGCACGCTTCAGGACCGGGTACACGACCGGCTCGTCGCCGTTGTCGGGCGTGAGGATGACCTTCTTGGCCTTGTCGGTCTCGTCGATCGTGATGCGACCGTCGGCCTCGGCGATCGGCGACGCACCCTTGGGGGTACGGGCCTCGAACAGCTCCTGCACGCGGGGCAGACCCTGCGTGATGTCGTCGGCCGAAGCGGAACCACCGGTGTGGAAGGTACGCATCGTCAGCTGGGTACCGGGCTCACCGATCGACTGGGCCGCGATGATGCCGACGGCCTCACCGATGTCGACGATCTTGCCCGTGGCCAGCGAACGGCCGTAGCACTTCGCGCAGACACCGACGGCCGAGTCGCAGGTCAGCACGGAGCGGACCTTGATGGACTCGACGCCGCCCTCGACCAGCTTGTTGATGAGCACGTCGCCCACGTCGTCGCCGGCCTCGGCCAGCACGGTGCCCTGCGCGTCGACGACCGCCGTGGCGAGCGTACGAGCGAACACCGAGTTCTCGACGTTGGCGTCCTTGACCAGGTTGCCCGCCGAGTCGGCCGCGGCGATCGGGAGCTCGAGGCCCTTCGACGTGCCGCAGTCCTCTTCGCGGATGATGACGTCCTGCGAGACGTCGACCAGACGACGCGTCAGGTAGCCCGAGTCGGCCGTACGGAGGGCCGTGTCGGCCAGACCCTTACGGGCACCGTGCGTCGCGATGAAGTACTCGGCGACCGACAGACCCTCGCGGTACGACGAGATGATCGGACGCGGGATGATCTCACCCTTCGGGTTGTTCACCAGGCCGCGCATACCCGCGATGTTGCGGATCTGCAGCCAGTTACCACGGGCGCCCGACGAGACCATGCGGTTGATGGTGTTGTCGGCGGGGAAGTTGTCCCGCATCGCCTTCTGGACCTCGTCGGTGGCCTCGGTCCAGATCTTGATGAGCTCCTGACGACGCTCGGCGTCGGTGGTGAGGCCCTTCTCGTACTGCGCCTGGACCTTGGCGGCCTGCTTCTCATAGCCCGCGACGATCTCGCCCTTGTTCGGGGGCGTGAGGATGTCGCTCAGCGCGACCGTCACACCCGAACGCGTGGCCCAGTAGAAGCCGGCGTCCTTGATGCGGTCGAGCGAGGCCGCGACCTCGACCTTGGGGTACTCCTCGGCGAGCTTGTTGACGATCTGCGACAGCTTGCCCTTGTCGGCCTGCTCGCGGACGAACGGGTAGCCCTTGGGCAGCGTGTCGTTGAAGATCGCCTGACCGAGCGAGGCGTCCACCAGTCCGTGCTTCTCGTATCCCTCGGGCGCCTGGCCCTCGAGGAACGTGAGGCCCGGGATGCGGATGCGCGCCTTGGCCTGCAGGTCGAGGGTGCCCTCGTCCTTGGCCAGGATCGCCTCGCCGACGGAGCCGAACGCACGGCCCTCGCCGATCGCGCCCTCCTTGAGGGTCGTCAGGTGGTGCAGACCGATGATCATGTCCTGCGAGGGCAGGGTCACCGGGCGGCCGTCCGACGGCTTCAGGATGTTGTTCGACGCCAGCATCAGGATGCGGGCCTCGGCCTGGGCCTCGACCGACAGCGGCAGGTGGACCGCCATCTGGTCACCGTCGAAGTCGGCGTTGAACGCCGCGCAGACGAGCGGGTGCAGCTGGATGGCCTTGCCCTCGACGAGCTGGGGCTCGAACGCCTGGATGCCGAGACGGTGCAGCGTGGGCGCACGGTTCAGCAGCACGGGACGCTCGCGGATGATCTCTTCGAGCACGTCCCAGACCTCGGGGCGGTAGCGCTCGACGGCACGCTTGGCGGCCTTGATGTTCTGCGAGTGGCCCAGGTCGATCAGGCGCTTGATCACGAACGGCTTGAACAGCTCGAGCGCCATCTGCTTGGGCAGACCGCACTGGTGCAGCTTCAGCTGGGGTCCGACGATGATGACCGAACGGCCCGAGTAGTCGACGCGCTTGCCGAGCAGGTTCTGGCGGAAGCGACCCTGCTTTCCCTTGAGCATGTCGCTCAGGGACTTCAGGGCGCGGTTGCCGGTGCCGGTGACGGGGCGACCGCGACGGCCGTTGTCGAACAGGGCGTCGACGGCCTCCTGCAGCATGCGCTTCTCGTTGTTGACGATGATCTCGGGGGCACCGAGGTCGATCAGGCGACGGAGGCGGTTGTTGCGGTTGATGACGCGGCGGTAGAGGTCGTTCAGGTCGGAGGTCGCGAAGCGGCCACCGTCGAGCTGCACCATGGGGCGCAGCTCCGGCGGGATCACCGGAACGACGTCGAGCACCATCGAGGCCGGGCTCATACCGGTCTGCAGGAACGAGTTGACGACCTTGAGGCGCTTGATCGCACGGATCTTGCGCTGACCCTTGCCCTCGGAGATCTGCAGGTGGAGGCTGTCGGCCTCGGCCTGCAGGTCGAAGGTCTCGAGGCGACGCTTGATCGACTCGGCACCCATGTGGGCCTCGAAGTACTGGCCGAAGCGGTCCTGCAGCTCGTGGAAGACGTCGTCCTCGGGCTTGAGGGCGCCGACCTCGAGCGTGCGGAAGTCCTCCCACACGCGTTCGAGCTTGGCGATCTGCTCGTCCGCGTTCTTGCGGATCGAGGTCATGTCCTTCTCGGCGGCGTCCTTGACCTTCTTCTTCTGGTCGGCCTTGGCGCCCTCCTCCTCGAGGGAGGCGAGCTCCTCCTCGAGCTTGGCGAGGCGGGCGGCGATGCGCGAGTCGCGACGGTCGCCGAGCGTCTTCAGCTCGAGACGGATGTTGTTCTCCTGCGTGGCCAGATCGCGGTGACGAGCATCCTCGTCGACCGAGATGACCATGTAGGCCGCGAAGTAGATGACCTTCTCGAGGTCCTTCGGAGCCATGTCGAGCAGGTAGCCCAGACGCGACGGCACGCCCTTGAAGTACCAGATGTGCGTGACGGGCGCGGCGAGCTCGATGTGGCCCATGCGCTCACGGCGCACCGACGACTTGGTGACCTCGACGCCGCACCGCTCGCAGACGATGCCCTTGAAGCGCACGCGCTTGTACTTGCCGCAGGCGCACTCCCAGTCGCGGGAGGGCCCGAAGATCTGCTCGCCGAAGAGGCCGTCCTTCTCGGGCTTCAGCGTGCGGTAGTTGATCGTCTCGGGCTTCTTGACCTCACCGAAGGACCAACGACGGATGTCGTCGGCGGTGGCCAGGCCGATACGAAGCTGATCGAAAGTGGTTGATTCGAGCACTGGTTCTCCTGTGTCGGAATTCTGTTCGTTGCCTGGCCGGGTCAGATCTCGTCGATCGACGAGGACTCGAAGCGGCTGGAGATGTTGATGCCGAGCTCTTCTGCAGCGCGGAAGGCGTCATCGTCGGTGTCGCGGAGGTTGACCGCCGTGCCGTCGGCCGAGAGCACCTCGACGTTCAGGCAGAGCGACTGCATCTCTTTCATGAGCACCTTGAACGACTCGGGGATGCCGGGCTCCTGGATGTTCTCGCCCTTGACGATGGCCTCGTACACCTTGACGCGGCCGAGGATGTCGTCGGACTTGATCGTGAGGAGCTCCTGCAGCGCGTAGGCGGCACCGTAGGCCTCGAGCGCCCACACCTCCATCTCACCGAAGCGCTGACCACCGAACTGGGCCTTACCGCCGAGCGGCTGCTGGGTGATCATCGAGTAGGGACCCGTCGAACGCGCGTGGATCTTGTCGTCGACGAGGTGGTGCAGCTTCAGGATGTACATGTAGCCGACCGAGATGGGCGCCGGGAAGGGCTCGCCGGAGCGGCCGTCGAACAGACGGGTCTTTCCGGTGGAGTCGATCAGACGCTCGCCGTCGCGCGTGGGGTTCGTCGAGTCGAGCAGACCCGCGATCTCCTGCTCGAACGCGCCGTCGAACACCGGGGTCGCGACCTTGGTGTTCGGAGCGGCCTCGAACGCCTGCTCGGGCAGACGGGCGGCCCACTCGGGCGTGCCCTCGACCTTCCAGCCCTGCTTGGCGATCCAGCCGAGGTGGGTCTCGAGGACCTGGCCGAAGTTCATTCGACCCGGGATGCCGAGCGGGTTCAGCACGACATCGACCGGCGTGCCGTCGGCCAGGAAGGGCATGTCCTCGATCGGGAGGATCTTGGCGATGACGCCCTTGTTGCCGTGGCGGCCGGCGAGCTTGTCGCCCTCGGTGATCTTGCGCTTCTGGGCGATGTAGACGACGACGCGGCGGTTGACGCCCGAGCCGAGCTCGTCGTCGCCGTCCTCGGCGTTGAACTCCTTGACGGCGATGATCGTGCCCTGCTCGCCGTGGGGCACCTTCAGCGAGGTGTCACGGACCTCGCGGCTCTTCTCGTTGAAGATCGCGCGGAGCAGGCGCTCCTCGGCCGACAGCTCGGTCTCGCCCTTGGGCGTGACCTTGCCGACGAGGATGTCGCCGGGGCGGACCTCGGCGCCGATGCGGACGATGCCGCGCTCGTCGAGATCCTTCAGCAGGTCGGGGCTGACGTTGGGGAGGTCACGGGTGATCTCCTCCTTGCCGAGCTTGGTGTCGCGCGCGTCGACCTCGTACTCCTCGATGTGGATCGACGACAGCGTGTCGTCCTTCACGAGGTCCTGGCTGAGGATGATCGCGTCCTCGAAGTTGTGTCCCTCCCAGGTCATGAACGCCACGAGGAGGTTCTTGCCGAGCGCGAGCTCGCCGTTCTCGGTGGCGGGACCGTCGGCGATGACCTCGCCGGCCTCGACGCGCTCACCGGCCGAGACGACCACGCGCTGGTTGTACGAGGTGCCCTGGTTGGAGCGGTCGAACTTGCGCAGGAAGTAGTCCTGCGTGCCGCCCTCGTCGAGCTGCACGGTCACGACGTCGGCCGAGACCTCGAGCACCACACCGGCCTTCTCGGCGGTGACGACGTCGCCCGCGTCGATCGCCGCGAAGCCCTCCATGCCGGTGCCGACGAGCGGCGACTCGCTGCGCACGAGCGGCACGGCCTGACGCTGCATGTTCGCACCCATGAGGGCGCGGTTGGCGTCGTCGTGCTCGAGGAAGGGGATGAGCGAGGTCGCCACCGACACCATCTGGCGCGGCGAGACGTCCATGTAGCCGATCTCGTCGACGGGGAACAGGTCGACCTCGCCGCCCTGGCCGCGACGGGCGAGGATGCGGTCCTCGACGAAGTGGCCGTCGGCCTTGAGGGCGACACCGGCCTGGGCGACGATGTGGTCGCTCTCTTCGCTGGCGGTGAGGTAGTCGATCGTGTCGGTCACGCGACCGTCGACGACACGGCGGTACGGCGTCTCGATGAAGCCGAACGCGTTGATGCGGGCGAACGAGGCGAGCGAGCCGATCAGACCGATGTTCGGGCCTTCGGGCGTCTCGATCGGGCACATGCGGCCGTAGTGCGAGGGGTGCACGTCGCGCACCTCGACACCGGCGCGCTCACGCGACAGACCGCCGGGGCCCAGCGCCGACAGGCGGCGCTTGTGGGTCAGACCCGCGAGCGGGTTGTTCTGGTCCATGAACTGCGACAGCTGCGAGGTTCCGAAGAACTCCTTGATCGCGGCGACGACGGGGCGCACGTTGATCAGGGTCTGCGGCGTGATGGCCTCGATGTCCTGCGTGGTCATGCGCTCGCGGACGACGCGCTCCATGCGGGACAGACCCGTGCGGACCTGGTTCTGGATGAGCTCGCCGACGGCGCGGATACGGCGGTTGCCGAAGTTGTCGATGTCGTCGACGTCGAGACGGATCTCGGCGGGCTGACCGCCGCGCACGCCGTCGAACGACGTGTCGCCGCGGTGCAGACGGACGAGGTACTTGATCGTCGCGACGATGTCGTCGACCGTGAGCACCGAGTCGCTGAGCGGCTTGTCGAGGCCGAGCTTCTGGTTGATCTTGTAGCGACCCACCTTGGCCAGGTCGTAGCGCTTCGGGTTGAAGTAGAAGTTGTCGAGCAGCGCGCGCGCGGCCTCGGCGGCGACCTGCTCGCCCGGACGGAGCTTGCGGTAGATGTCGCGGAGCGCGTCTTCCTTGGTGAGGATCGTGTCCTTCGAGAGCGTCTCTTCGATCGAGTCGAAGCCGGCGAACTCGGCGAGGATGTCTTCGCTCGTGAGGCCGAGGGCCTTCAGGAAGACGGTGACCGACTGCTTGCGCTTGCGGTCGATGCGCACGCCGACCTGGTCGCGCTTGTCGATCTCGAACTCGAGCCAGGCACCGCGCGAGGGGATGACACGGGCCGACACGATGTCTTTGTCAGACGTCTTGTCGGGGGTCTTGTCGAAGTAGACACCGGGCGAGCGCACGAGCTGCGACACGACGACACGCTCGGTGCCGTTGATGATGAACGTGCCCTTGTCGGTCTGGAGCGGGAAGTCGCCCATGAAGACCGTCTGCGTCTTGATCTCACCGGTCTGGTGGTTCATGAACTCGGCCTCGACGTAGAGCGGGGCCGCGTAGGTCTTGCCGCGCTCCTTGCACTCTTCGATCGAGTACTTCTCGGGCTCGAGGTAGGGGTTGGTGAACGAGAGCTGCATCGTCTCGCTCAGGTCTTCGATCGGCGAGATCTCTTCGAAGATCTCCTCGAGACCGCTGACCTCGGGGACGTCGGTACGGCCGGCGGCCTGGGCCTCGGCGACGCGCGCCTTCCAGGCCTCGTTGCCGACCAGCCAGTCGAACGACTCGGTCTGCAGCGCGAGCAGATCCGGGACGGTCAGCTTGTCGGAGATCTTCGCGAACGAGAGGCGGGATGCGCCGCGTCCGCTCTTCGGGGTGGTGGTGGATGCGTTGCTCGCAGCAGCCAAGGGAATAACCTCCAGAAGCCCGGGCGAGGGGCTCGTGATTCCTTGTCGTCAGGTGGAGTGCGTTCCTGCCCCGATAACCTGCTCGTCGCACGCCGCGATGAAGCGGGGACGGACAGGCTCAGCCGACCACCATATGAGGGCAGGGGGAATCGAGGAGCGCAAAGTCCAAGCATACGCGGGAGGACGCGCCGTGTCCAGTCGAATTCTTGACGACTTTGCATCGCTGCGGTATAACCGCGCGGAGCGCCTCGACGACGCCCTCACCCGCGGCGGAACCGCACGCGATCGCCCGGCCGCACCTGTCCGAGGGCGTCGAGCGTGGCATCCGTCGCCACCGCGATCACGGGGTATCCCCCGGTGACCGGGCCGTCGGCGAGAAGCGCCACGGGGCGCCCGTGCGGCGGCACCTGCAGGGCACCGGGGACCATGCCCTCGCTGGGCAGCTCACCGTCGCCGATGCGCCCCAGGGGCGGACCCTCGAACCGGATGCCGACACGGTCGACGTCGTTCGACACGGTCCAGGTCGTGTCGACCAACGTCTGCCACGCACCGGGGGCGAACCAGTCGACCCGGGGCCCGGGCGCGATCGCGACGTCGACGAGCGCCCCGGGGACCGACCACGGGAAGACGTCGACCGCGGGCACGGGCCCCGGGGCCTCCCCTGCCGTGACGACGTCTCCGGCGCGCAGCGGCGGGGGGCCGAGCGAGGCGAGCACGTCGGTCGAACGCGAGCCGAGCACGGCCGCGACGTCGATGCCGCCGCGCACCGCGAGATAGAGGCGGAGCCCGGCGCGGGCGACGCCGATCGAGATCTCGGCGCACGCGGGAAGCCTCAGGGGCGCGTAGGCGTCCCGCGCGCGCCCGTCGACCCGCACGTCGGCGAGCGCGCCGGTGACGGCGACCCAGGTGTCGCGTTCGGCGCGGGCGCAGAAGCCCCCGAGCGCGATCTCGATCGCGGTCGCCGCCTCGGCGTTGCCGACGAGACGGTTCGCGATGCGCAGCGCGGCGCGATCGACCGCGCCCGACCGGGCGACGCCGAGACCGGCCCGGCCGGGGCGGCCGAGGTCTTGCAGCGTCGCGAGCGCCCCGGGCGAGACGACACGGAGGGCCGTCGTCCCCCGCTCGGCGGCACGCGAGGAGGCCTTCGCGGCACCCGTCCCGTCGCTCCCGGCATCCGCCTTCCCCTCGGCCGGAGGCGCCGCCGGCGCGGCCATAGACCGCGCCCGCTCGGGGACGAAGCGCACGCGCGCCCGAGGCGGCAGCAGCACCGGGCGGGCGGCATCCGGGTCGAAGAGCGGGGCGTCGGTCGACCCGATGAGGCGCCACCCGCCGGGGGTCGCTCGCGGGTATGCGCCGGCGAACGGGCCGGCGAGCCCGACCGCTCCGGCCGGCACCCGGGTGCGCGGCTGCGCGAGGCGCGGGACGTCGAACGGCCACAGGTCGCTCACGAGATAGGCGAAGCCGGGGGCGAAACCGGTGAACGCGACCGTCCACGGGACGGCCGAATGCCGGGCCACCAGCTCGGGCACCGGGATGCCGAGCAGCGCAGCCGTGTCGGCCAGGTCGGCCCCGTCGTAGCGCACCGGGAGGTGCACGAGCGGGCCCGGCGCGGCGACGTCGGGGACGGTGCGCGCCGCGGCGGCGACCCAGGTCCTCACGGCGGCGGGTGCGATCCGGGCCGGGTCGAACGACACGAGAACCGTCTGCGCCGCGGGGACGAGGTCGTCGATGCCGGCCGGCGGGCGCGTCGCGAGCGCCGCGTGCAGAGCGAGGACGTCCGCGAGATCGTCGACCTCGGCGAGCAGCGCCCGCTCACCCATCGGGAGGAGTCTCACCACGGCGGCCGCACCTCGACACCGGCATCGTCGAGCGCGGCCCGGACGGCGCGGGCCATCGCCACCGCCGCGGGGGTGTCGCCGTGCAGGCAGAGGGATGCCGCCTCGACCACGACGCGCGTGCCGTCGACGGCCTCGACCTCGCGGTCGACGACCAGGCGCAGGGCCCTCTCGGCGACATGGGCGGGGTCGTCGACGAGCGCCCCGGGACGGCCGCGCGGCACGAGACCGCCGTCCGGGGTGTAGCCGCGGTCGAGGAAGGCCTCGTGCACGAACGGCAGACCCGCGGATGCCGCGGCCCCGGCGATCGCTCCCGGCAGCCCCAGCAGAGGCAGGGCACGACCGAGACGAGCGGAGAGGTCGGCGACCGCGGCGACGACGGCGCCGGCCTGCGCGGGGTCGTCGATCACCGCGTGGTAGAGCGCACCGTGCGGCTTGACGTAGCGCACGTCGGCTCCGGCCGCGACCAGCGCGTCGAGCTGGGCCGCGACCGTGGCGCGCAGATCGTCGGCCGCCGGGTCGCGGCGGACGCGGCCGAAGCCCGCCCGGTCGTCGTAAGAGGGGTGCGCCCCGACCGCGACGCCGAAGCGCGCGGCCCGGTCGACGGCGGCCCGCATCGACGCCGGGTCGCCCGCGTGACCGCCGCACGCGACGCTCGCGCTCGAGACGACGGCGAACATCGCCTCGTCGTCGGCCGTGGGCTCGCCGTCGACGGTCTCTCCCAGGTCGGCGTTGAGATCGACGCGCATGCCGTTCACGTTAGCCGCGTCAGGTCCGCTCCGCCGACCTCGCGTGCGCGATCCCGCTCCGGACGGACGGCGACCTCGTCGAGACCGCCTTCGGCGACGGGGCCGCCACCGGCCGACGCGGTCGGGGTGCGGCATCCGCCGTCATCGGCCCCGGGCGGCGCGCTCGCTCTCGCGGGCGGAGCAGCGCGTTCACGACCCCCGCACCGCGGTGAGGCGCGGGGCCACCGATGCGACGCGCTGGCGCAGCTCGGCGAACGCCCGATCGAAAGCGGCGGGAGTGGCCGCCGCGGCGGGATCGCGGACCGACCAGTGCGCATCGTCGGCACCGCGCAGCCTCTCGTGCGCCCGGTCGCAGACGCTGATGAGGTAGTCGTCCGGGCGCGACACGGCCGACAGCGCGCGAGGACGGGCGTCGGCGGGCAGGTCGAAGCCGTGGCGGCGCGCCGCCGCGACCGCGCCGGGGTTGACGCGGTCTCCCGGCTCGGTGCCCGCGGAGACGGCCGGGATGTCGCTGCGCGCGTTCCACAACACCTGCGCCAGCTGCGAGCGTGCCGAGTTCGCGGTGCAGACGAAGACCACGCGCCCGCGCACCGGGACGGGGTCGGGCGCGAGCGTGTCGAAGATCTCGGGCAGCAGGCGCACGTAGCTGCGGCGACCGTCGGACTCGGACCTCGATTTGCGCACGATCCCCCGGTCGGCCAGCACGCCGAGGTGGAAGGCCACGAGATTCGATGTCATCCCGAGCGAGCGCGAGATCTCGCTGGGCGCCAGGTCGCCGTGGGCGAGGAGGTCGACGATGCGGAGCCGCCCGGGATCGGCGAGGGCCGCGAACGCGTCGGCACGCCGCTGCAGCTCGTCCACTACCACCTCCGAGGGTCTCGGCACCAGGCAGGTTCGCCCAGAAAATTTGCTCAATACGATTTGAGCAAGCGGCGGACCTCCCGTCCTTGCGGTTAGGTCAGCCTAACAGCGCCCGACTCTCCCCCCCGGAGGACCCCATGGGAATCGGAAGCGGTATCGCCCTGCTCGTCATCGGCGCCATCCTGGCGTTCGCCGTCGACGTCGACCTCGGCGGGTTCGCCGACCTCAGCCTGATCGGCTACATCCTCATGATCGCGGGGGCCGTCGTCTTCGTCCTGAGCCTGGTGCTGCTGATGCGGCGCCGCTCGACGGTGTCGACGACGCGTACGGCCGTCGACCCCGACAACGGCGAGCAGGTGACGACTCGCCGCAGCACCGACAACGGCGAGCCGCTCGTCTGACACCGATGACCTTCGCCCCCGGCAGCACGCTGCCCCAGTCCGGCGACGTGCTCGACGACCGCTACCGGCTGATCGAGCGCCTGGGCGCGGGCGCGATGGGCCGCGTGTACCGCGCCCGCGACGAGACGCTCCGTCGCGACGTCGCCGTGAAGATCTACGACGCCGACCCGCGCGACGACGTCGACCCCGCCCGACGCTCGGCCGAGGCCCGCGTGCTCGCCTCGCTCGACCACCCCTCGCTCGTGACGCTCTACGACGCCCGCGTGACCGGCGGGCTGCCGGTCTATCTGGTGATGGAGCTGATCGAGGGCCCGACCCTGCAACGGCGCATCGACGACGGGGCGATGCCCGCGGCCGAGGTGGCGAAGGTGCTGAGCGACCTCGCCCAGGCACTCGCCGCCGTGCACCGCGCCGGCATCGTCCACCGCGACGTGAAGCCCTCGAACGTGCTGCTGCGATCGCCCCAGGCGGGCACCGGTCCGGTAGAGGCCGTGCTCGCCGACTTCGGCGTCGCTCATCTGCTCGACACCCCGCGTCTCACCTCGCCGGGCACCATCATCGGCACGGCGGCGTATCTCGCTCCCGAGCAGGTGCGCGGAGAACCGCCGCAGGCCGCCTCGGACGTGTACGCGCTCGGGCTGCTGACCATCGAGATGCTCACCCGGCTGCATCCTTTTCCGGGCGGCACCCTCGAAGAGACGGTGCTCGCCCGGCTCACCCGGCAGCCCGACGTCCCGGGCGAGCTCGGCTACGCCTGGAAGTCGCTGCTCAGCGCCATGACCTCGCCCGAGCCGTCGTGCCGTCCGAGCGCCGACGAGGTCGCCGCCCGGGCCGTCGAGCTGGCCCAGAGCCATGCGCCCCGTCTCTCGCCCCGACGCGAAGCCCGGGCGCGCCTGCTCGCCGAGGCGCTCGCGACGGCACCGTCGGCCGTGGTGCACGCGGATGCGTCGCCCTCCGAGGCCTCGCGGCCCGAGCCGCAGCCGGCCGCGAGCGCGTCGGCACCCGGGGTGCCGCGCGGCTGGCTGGCGGCGACCGCCCTCGCGGCGGTCACGGGCACGCGCGCCGCCATGGTCGCGCTCGGCGTACGACCGCGCGCCGATCCGCGCGCCTGAGCGCGCGGCGCGCGGCGCCGCCGACGCCGTCACGGACGGATCACGCCCCCTCGGTGCCTCGCCCCGTCTGCACCCCCAGAGGGGTGTCGACCGCCTACCGTGGATGCCATGGCCCGCATGCGCGTAGAACCCGACGACGCCCCGACCGCCCGGCTGTCGGACGGCTCGATCGCCCGCGTCTCGGCATCGACGTTCGTGTCGGGCTGGGAGCTGGTCGTCGACGGCACCCCGCAGTCGCACGTCGACCTCGACGACCCGACGCACCTGCATTTCGAGTACGTGGCACGGATGGGCGCCGTCATCGACCGCCTCCGTCTTCCCGGTCAGCCGCTCACCGCGGTGCACCTGGGCGCGGGGGCCCTCACGCTGCCGCGCTACGTCGAGGCGACGCGTCCGGGCTCGCGACAGCAGGTCGTCGAGCTGGAGCCGGCGCTGTGGGACCTCGTGCGCGAGAACCTCCCGCTCCCCCGCGGGGCGTCGGTGCGCGTGCGGATCGGCGATGCGCGGGCCGGTCTCGGGCGGCTTCCGGCGGGCCTGACCGGCGCCGTCGACCTGGTGATCAGCGACGTGTACTCGGGGGCGCAGACGCCCGCGCACCTGACGACCGTGGAGTTCTACCGCGAGGCCGCCCGGCTGCTCGCGCCCGACGGCGTGCTGCTGGTCAACGTCTCGGACGGACCCGGGCTGGCGTTCGCGCGTCGCCAGGCGGCCACGGTGCGCGAGGTGCTGCCCGAGGTGATCGTGCTCGCCGAGGTGCAGGTGCTCAAGGGGCGCCGTTTCGGCAACCTCGTGGTCGCCGCCTCGGCCGCGCGCCTGCCCACGGAGTGGCTGCCACGGCTCATGGCGGCCGGACCGCACCCCGCGAAGGTGGCCCAGGGGGCCGAGATCGACGAGTTCGTCCGGGGATCGCGCCCCGCGACCGACGCCGACGCGACACCGTCGCCGAAGCCCTCGGCCTCGATCTTCGACCGCTGACGACGTCGGCCGACGACCGCTTCGCCGGCTGACCGCGTGGCGAGACCGCTCCGCGGGCGTCGGCATCGCAGACTGGAGACCATCGGCCATTCGAGAGGAGCGACGGTGAGCTACATCCACGGGTACGACCCCGACACGTTGCGCGAGATCACCGACTCTCGTGAGTGCGCGGAGCGTCTCGAGGAGATCGGCTCCCAGCGCAGCCTCCCGGCCCTGCTCGAACGCGTGTGGCTGTTGAAGGTGCTCGACCGTTTCGACGAGGCGCTGGCGATCTCCGAGCAGTCGGTGCGCGTGGCCCGCATGGCCGGCACGCGGCGCGACCTCTTGCGTGCCCGCATCCTGCACGCCACGATCCAGCAGTGCCGGGGTGCGTACGCGGCCGCCGAGCAGGAGCTGACGATGTGCGCCGAAGAGGCCGAGGGACAGAACTGGGCGGGCATCGCCGCGTTCGCCCTGCAGCACCGCGGCAAGGTGCACTATGACGAGGGCGACTACGACGCCGCCCGCCGCGACTTCAAACGGGCGCTGTTCCTGCGTCAGAACGCCGGGGCCACCGACGAGCAGCTCGAGTCGACACTGCTCGCGATCGACGCCGCCGACCGGCGGCGCTCGCGAGACGTCGTCGCCAGCTGACGTCGACGTCGGAGCCCCCGTCTAGCCTTCTCGTCATGTCGGATCTACAGCGGGTGCGCGTGTGGGCCGAGGCCCTGATCGCCCGGCACCTCGACGCGACGTGGACGTTCGGCTTCGACAACGCCACGCGCCGGGCGGGCCTGTGCGACTACGGCCGCAAGCGCATCAGCGTGTCGCGCTACCTCGCGGCGCGCTACGACGACGACACCAACCATCAGACCCTGCTGCACGAGGTCGCGCATGCCGTCGCGGGCGCGGCCGCGGGCCACGGCCCGGCGTGGAAGCGGGTGGCCCGCGACCTCGGCTACGTCGGCGGCACGACCCACGCCGGAGAGACGGCGACCGAGTTGGCCCCGTGGGTGGGGACGTGCCCCGCCGGTCACGTGGCTTACCGCCATCGCAGAGCGACACGCCCCACGTCGTGCGCGATCTGCGCGCCCCGCTTCGACCCCCGACACGCCTTCACGTGGGTGCGTCGCGAGATCACCCCGGCGGTGCGACTGGCCGCCGCCACCCCGCGCTGAGAGCCCCCGGCCGCGGCGGCAGCGCTCCCTCTCAACGACCCCGTGCTCGTCGCCCCCACCCGTGGGCGGATCGGTGCCCTGTCCTCTCGCCGAGCGCGGCGCTCAGCCCGCGGCGAAGACGCCGTCGCGCAGGACGGGCACGACGGATGCCGCGTCGCGCGCCGCCGCCTCGAGCACGGCGTCGCGCCGTCCGGCGTCGGCCAGCGCGCGGCCGGTCCCGCTCGCGGTGAGCAGATGGCGCACCGCCCCGTGGAGCGCGCGGAAGCCCTCTCCGGCGACGGCCGCGTCGGGCGAGGCGTGGTCGATGCCCAGGTCGCCGAGCGCGGCGATCACGGCCCCGGCACCCAGCAGGTCTTCGACGGCGAAGCGCAGGGTGGCGGCATCCGGGGTCGACTCGCCGGCGGCGATCACGGCGATGCTCGTGCGCTCGCCCCGTCGACGCTGCACGTCGAGCACGTGCGCCGCCACGCCGGCGGCGTTGCGGATGCCGCCCGCCACCACGGGCGCCCCGGTCGCCGCGGCGGCGCGGGCGACGTGGGCCGCCTCGCCGGCGTCGGCGGCGATGTCGAGCCGTCCGCCCGCCTCGGCGGCGGCGAGCGCGCGAGCCGACAGGCCGAGCACGCCGACGACGACCACCACGTCGGCGGGAGCCAGACGGGCGAGACCGTCACGGCCCCAGTCGAGACGCACCTGGTAGTCGGCCTGGGCGTGCGGGGAGTCGGTGGCAGCGGGCATCCTCCGAGCTTAGGACGCGGGCGCGCTCGGCACGGGCGCCGTCAAGAGCCGCGCGGTCTCGTGGCGCGTCGGGCAGGATCGTGTCATGCGCATCCTGCTGAAGTTCGTGATCGACTGCGACGCCGACGCCGCCTGGCGTGCCCTGCACTCGCCGCGGGCCGTGGCCGAGCTCTACGGGCCCCTGCTCGAGGTCGAGGGGCTCGAAGAGATGCCGACGTCGTTCTCGTCGGGCGACGACGTGCCGGTGCAGATGACCCTGGGCGGGATCGTGCCCGTCGGCCGTCAGCTGATCTCGGTGGCGGATCGCGAGACGAACGACGGCGACGCGCGGGTGCGGGTGTTCCGCGACTGGGGCGTGCCCCTCACGGGGGTGCTCGCGAGCCTCGACGTGTGGGACCACCAGATGGCGGTGTCGGCCGCACCCGGTGACCCGTCGAAGACGCTGTGGCGCGAGCGGCTGACGATCGGCGGTGCGACGGCCCCGGTGCTGTGGCCGGGGCTGTGGGCGATGTGGCAGTGGCGCGCCGCGCGCATCCGCGCACTGGCACCGACGTGGGCGCACGACCCGCAGTCGCCCCGGGCAGAGGACGACGAGCGGCCCTCGTGAGCGCCTACGCCGTGCGCGTGGCCGTCGCCGACGACGGGCCGGGCATCGCGCGGGTGCACGTGCAGGGCTGGCACGAGGCGTACACCGGCCGGGTGCCCGGCGCGCTGCTGGCGCGGATGGATGTCGTCGTCTCGAGCGCTCGATGGACCGCGCGCCTGCGGGGCGACGTGCCGGCGGGCGGCGAGCCCCTCGGTCAGACCTGGGTCGCCGTGCACGGCGGCGAGATCGTGGGCTTCGCCTCGGCGGGTCCGTGCCGCGATCCCGACCGCCCCGCCTCGGGCGCCGAGCTGTATGCGCTCTACGTGCTCGCCGCGCACTACGGCACGGGCGCCGGAGCCGCCCTGCTCGACGCGGCGCTGCAGGGCGCCGCCGCGTCGCTGTGGGTGCTCGACGACAACCCGCGGGCCCGGGCCTTCTACGCCAAGCACGGCTTCCGTGCTGACGGGGCCACGCGCGACGACGCGCGCGGGGGCGCGTCGCTGCACGAGGTGCGGCTCACGCGCGACGGAGACGCCTAGACCAGGCCGTGCTGGTAGGCGAACACCACCAGCTGCACGCGATCGCGCAAAGACAGCTTCGTCAGGATGCGGCTGATGTGCGTCTTGACCGTCGCCTCTGACAAGAACTCGCGCTCGGCGATCTCGGCATTGCTGAGTCCCTCGGCGGCGAGGGCGAAGATCTCGCGCTCGCGCTCGGTCAGGTCGGCGTAGCTCGCCGGCACCGGCTCGGTCGACCCGCTCTGGGCGATGTGGGCGAACAGCTCGCGGGTGGCCGACGCGGCGATGACGGCGGAGCCGGCGTGCACCGTGCGCACCGCCGACAGCAGAGCCTCGGGCTCGGAGTCCTTCAGCAGGAAGCCGCTCGCCCCCCGCTGGATGGCTCGCGCGGCCGCCTCGTCGAGGTCGAACGTCGTCAGCACCACCACCCGGGGCGGCTGGGCCTCTCGCAGGATCTCTGCGGTCGCGGTGAGGCCGTCCATGACGGGCATGCGCACATCCATCAGCACGACATCGGGGCGGGTGGCGCGCACGACGTCGATGCCCTCGCGGCCGTCCGACGCCTCGCCGACGACCTCGAGGTCGGGCTGCGAGTCGACCACCATCCGGATGCCGGCGCGGAACAGCGACTGGTCGTCGACGAGGACGACGCGGATGGGGTCGGTCATGCGGGACGCTCCTCGGAGGGGTCTCGGGGGTCGTGGCATCCACTCTCGCCGGTCGGCACGGCGGACGCGAGCCGGACGCTCACGTCGACGGCCCGATCGGCAGGCTGGCCCGCACGACGAAGTCGCCGCCCTCGGCCTGGGCCGACAGACGGCCGCCGACGAGCTGCGCACGCTCGCGCATGCCGATGAGCCCGTGGCTGCCCGGTGCCGCCGGGGACCCGGATGCCATGACGCGGGCGTTGCGCACCGACAGGTCGACGCGGTCGGCCCACCACGACAGCGTCACGGCGACGCGACGATCGGCGCCGTGACGCAGTGCGTTGGTGAGCGCCTCTTGCAGGATGCGGTAGACGGCGAGCTGGACGGCCGCGGGCGGCTCGCCGGGCGGGGCGGGGTCGACGTCGATCGACAGCTCGAGCCCGGCCGCCCGCACCTGGGCGTAGAGGGTCTCGACGTCGGCGAGGGTGGGCTGCGGCCCCTCGGCCGGACTGTGGCGCAACTGGGTGAGCAGCAGCCGCACGTCGCTCAGCGCGGCCCGCGCCGTGGACGAGATCGTCAGGAGCGCGTCCGTCGCCGTCTGCGGGCCGGCCGCCGTCGCGTATCGCGCGCCGTCGGCCTGGGCGATCACGACGGCGAGCGAGTGCGCCACGACGTCGTGCATGTCGCGGGCGATGCGCACCCGCTCCTGCTCGGCGATCGTCGCGGCCACGGCGGCCTGCTGGGCGCGGCTGTGCGCCGCCGCCCGCAGGGCCGTGCGCACCAGCGCCCCGGTGACCCAGGCCAGCAGCAGGGCGAAGGCCGTGGCCAGCAGCGCCGCGCCCAGCGCGAACAGGTGCTCGGCGTCGAGAGCCCCACTGCCGCGCCGCACGACGAGGTAGAACGAGGCCACCACGGCCCCGACGATCGACGAGCCGAAGCCGAACCAGAACACCCGTCGCGACCCATAGGCCGCGGTCGTGTAGAGCACCGCGAAGATCGCGATGTCGACCGGCGACGGCACACGATCGAAAGCCATCTGCACGATCGCGCCAACCCAGGCCGCCGTCAACGCCGCTCCCGGCTGCAGGCGACGCAGCGCGACCGCCGCCGTGAAGGCCAGCGTCGTCAGCGTCGCCCCGACGTCGTCGACGACCGTGGTGCCGACCGTCAGCTCGACGGCGAGCGCCAGCAGGCCGAAGGCGCCTGCGAGGACGAGATCGGTGACCACCTGGTAGCGGCGGAGAGGTCTGAGCACCAGCACGCCGCCACGCTACGCGGACGCGGGGGACGCGGCATCCGTCGACCGATGTATTCGGGACGCCGCGAGGCGGCACCGCACGGGGGAGGAGGGGCCGCCGGGCTCAGGCGGGGAAGTCGGCCGGCTCGACGGGCCGGGCCTCGAAGAAGGTCTGCAGCACGACGGTGGTGCGGGTGTTCACCTGGGCGGCGGCGCGGATGTCGCGGATCAGGTCTTCGAGGTCGCGCGGCGTCGCGACGCGGACGAACAGCATGTAGGCCGCCTCGCCCGCGATCGAATGGCACGCCTCGATCGCCGAGAGGTGCGACAGCAGGTCGGGCGCGTTGTCGGGCTGGGCCGGATCGAGCGGCGTGATCTCGACGAACGCCGCGAGCGGACGCCCGAGAGCCTCGGCGTCGAGCACGGGACGGTATCCGCGCACGATGCCGCGCGACTCGAGCCGACGCAGGCGCGACTGCACCGCCGACACCGAGAGGCCAACCCGCTCGGAGAGGTGCGACAGCGTGGCGCGCGCGTCGAGCGAGATCTCGCGCACGATCGCGGCGTCGGTCGCGTCGTCGAGGCGAGGTGCGCGTGCGGAGCCGTCGGGCATGCGGCCGACGCTATCAGGCCGACCCGAATGCCTCTGGCAGTAGCCGTAAGTTTTCCGTTAGCATCTAGCTTCAAAAGGAATATTTCCCTCCATAAGCCGAACGGAGGTCATCATGACCATCGCGCCCCCCTCCCGGCCCGCTCTGCTCGACGGCCACACCGTCGACACCGTGGAGCACTCCCCCGCCTGGCTGCGACTGAAAGAGGCGTCGACCGCGCTCCAGGCGCTCCAGGCGCAAGACGGCTCCGTCCCCACCGACACCGACGCCGCGACGGCCCTCGTCGACGACATCACGACCTCGATCGAGGCTCTCGCCCCCCTCTTCCCCCACGACGCCGACTACCTCGCCGCCGCGGTCGCCGACTTCCGGCGGTGGCGCGACGCGGGACTCGGCGTTCCCGACTTCTTCGACTCGCTCGTGGCGTTCCAGCCGCAGCGGCACCGGGTGGACGGCATCCGGCACCTCGTCGTGTTCCCGATGTACACGCAGAACGGCTCGCGCGACCGCCACGTCGAGGCCGTGCTCGTCGAGGTGATCTGGCCCGAGTTCATCGAGCGACTCGAAGCCGACTACACCAACGGGCTGTTCGTGTCGCTGCGGCTGATCGACTTCACCCCCGGCTACGACACCAACTCTGCCGTGCTCTTTCCCGAGACGGTCGCGATGCGCGAGATCCCGACGTTCACGTGGGGAGCGATCTTCCAGGACCGCGAGGCCGCCCGCTACCGCCGCGTCACCCGCGCGGCCGCCGAGATCACCAAGCTCGAGCTGCCCGAGGGCGCCGCCCGTCTGCTCGACGACCAGACCCTCGCCGAACGGACGTTCGTGATGTGGGACCTCATCCACGACCGCACCCACATGCGCGGCGACCTTCCGTTCGACCCGTTCATGATCAAGCAGCGGATGCCGTTCTTCCTGTACTCGCTCGAAGAGCTGCGCTGCGACCTCACCGCGTTCCGCGAGTGCGTCGCACTGCAGGCGCGCCTGTCGGCGAGAGACGACCTGGATGCCGCCGAGCGGGCCATGCTCGAGCACGCCGAGCTCGTGCAGTACGCCGTGATCTTCGACCGCATCTTCCGCTTCGCCATCACCGGCTCGCGCGTGCGCAACTACGACGGCCTCGGCGGGCAGCTCCTCTTCGCCTGGCTGCACCAGCGGCGCGTGCTGCACTGGACCGACACCTCGCTCGCGTTCGACTGGGACGAGGTGCCCGCCGCGGTCATCGCGCTCGCCGACGCGATCGACGAGTTGTACTGGCGTTCGATCGACCGACCCAAGACCGCCCACTGGCTCGCCGCCTACGACCTCGTGCGCTCGGTGGTCACCCCCCACCCCGCCTCGATGTGGGCGCGCGGGCTGCCCGACGACGTGCTCGTCGGAGCACCCAAGGGATACACCGACGCCGTGCTCGACGACGAGTTCCCCCTCTCGATGTTCTTCGAGGCGCTCGAGAAGAAGATGCGCCCCGTGATCGCGTCGACCGAGGGCATCCGCGGCGACGCGTGACCCCGGCCGCGCGCCGTGGGCACCCGGCGCGCGGCCGGCGGAGGGATGCGAGGCGGGGCCGACGGCGATCGAGAAGGGGAGATCCGGGATGAACCACGACGCCACGGGGCGGCTCGTGCTGCTGGCGGGCGGCACGAGCGCCGCGGGACGAGCGTGCGCGCGGGCCCTCGTCCACGCCGGGGCGCGGGTGGTCGTCGTCGGATCGGACCGGGGCCGGCTCGCCGACACGGCGGCTGAGGTCCCGTCGGTCTCTACCGAGCGATGCGATCTGACCGACCCGGATGCCACCCGCGAGCTGGCCCGCCGCGTGCACGCCGCACAGGGACGGGTGGACGGCATCCTGCATCTGGTCGGCGGATGGCGCGGCGGCGGCGGGCTCGCCGGACAGACCGACGACGACCTCGCCTTCCTGATGCGCTCGTTCGACGCGCTGCGGAACGTCTCGCGCACCTTCGACGACGATCTGCGGGCCTCGAGTGCGGGCCGGCTCGCCATCGTCTCGTCGACGGCGGTCTCGCGTCCCCTCGCCGGCGGGGCGAACTATGCCGCGGTGAAGGCCGCGAGCGAGGCGTGGACACGCGCCGTCGCCCAGGGCTTCGCCGCGAACGCGCGCGAGACGGGGCGACCGCTCGCGGCCGCCGCCGTGATCTTCCGCGTCCGCTCGCTCGCCGACCACGAGGGGGAGCTCGCCGACGCGGCGGTCGCGCTCTGGTCGGCCGCCCCCTCCGCGGTGAACGATCGCGTGATCGACCTGGCATCCGCCGGCTGACCGGCGCTCCCCGACCATCCGCGGCCGCCGGCCGCCCTGACTACCCTGGAAATCGTGACCTCTCTGCATGACGCCGCCGTGCGCGGCTTCGCCTCCGACAACTACTCCGGCATCCACCCCGACGTCCTCGCCGCGATCGCCGCGGCGAACCACGGTCACCAGATCGCCTACGGCGAAGACGTCTACACCGCGCGGCTGAACGAGTTGTTCGTCGGTCTGCTCGGCGAGGGCGTCGAGGCCTACCCCGTCTTCAACGGCACGGGCGCCAACGTCGTCGGCCTGCAGTCGATGCTGCCGCGCTGGGGCGCCGTCATCTCGGCGTCCACCGCCCACATCAACGTCGACGAGGGCGGCGCGCCCGAGCGCGTCGGCGGGATCAAGCTGCTCACGGTGCCCACCGACGACGGCAAGCTGACGCCCGACCTCGTCGACCGCGAGGCGTGGGGATGGGGCGACGAGCACCGGGCACAGCCGCTCGTGGTGTCGATCACGCAGTCGACCGAGCTCGGCACGCTCTACACGGTCGACGAGATCCGGGCGCTGGCCGATCACGCCCACGCGCGCGGCATGCGCCTGCATATGGACGGAGCGCGCATCTCGAACGCGGCGGCAGCCCTCGATGTGCCCCTGCGCGCGTTCACCCGCGACGCGGGCGTCGACGTGCTGAGCTTCGGCGGCACGAAGAACGGCGCGATGATCGGCGAGGCCGTAGTCGTGCTCGACCCCGCCGCGTCGACCGGTCTGACGTACCTGCGCAAGCTCGACATGCAGCTCTCGAGCAAGATGCGCTTCGTCTCGGCGCAACTGGTCGCGCTGCTCGAGGACGACCTGTGGCTGCGCAACGCGCGTCACTCGAACGCGATGGCCGCGCGCCTGCGCGCGGGCGTCGAGGCGGGGCTGGCCGACGGCTCGATCCGCGGGGTCGTGTTCACGCAGCCCACCCAGGCCAACGGCGTGTTCGCGACACTCCCCGCGGGCGTCGCCGACCGCCTGCGCCAGAGCTTCCGTTTCTACGATTGGGACGAGGCGCGCCGCGAAGTGCGCTGGATGTGCTCGTTCGACACGACCGACGCCGACGTCGACGCGTTCGTCGCCGCGATCGCCCGCGAGACCACGGCCTGACCGCCAGTGCCCGGCGGTCACGGCCCGACCGCCAGCGCCCGACCGACCACGGCCTGACCGCCGGCATCCGGCGACGGGTGGGACGCCGCGCCGCAGGCTCTCGGAGAACGAGGCCCGGGGGCGGGTGCGGCGCCGGTCCCGTCAGGCCCCGGCGAGCCAGTCGCGGTAGGCGTCGAAGGTCGTCTCGCGCCCCAGGAACGCTTCGACGAGATCGCGGGCATCGCGTGTTCCGCCGCGTTCGAGGATCTCGCGGCGATATCGCGTCGCCGTCTCGGCGTCGAACAGGTCGCCGGCGAACGCCGAGAGCAGGTCGCGCGCGATCACGAGACTCCACTGGTACGTGTAATAGCAGGCGCCGTATCCGGTCAGATGGCCGAAGCCCGCGTACGAGTGCGAGCCGTCGAGCGGCGTCACCGGGCTGGCCGCCCGGTAGTAGCCGTCGACCGCCGCCCGCAGATCGGCGGGGCGGTCGACGTGCAGACGGTACGAGGTCGTGGCATGACCGAGCTGACGCGTGACCTCCAGCCCCCGTCCGAAGGCGTCGGCCGTGCGCATCCGCGCCACGAGGTCGGCGGGGAGGGGCTCGCCCGCGTCGTTCACGGCGAAGGATGCCAGCACCTCGGCGTCCCACGCCCACTCCTCGAGCAGCTGGCTCGGCGCCTCGACGAAGTCCCACTCGGTGGCGATGCCCGTGAAGCGGGCCCACCGCTGGTGACCGCCGAGGATCTCGTGCACGAGGTGTCCGAACTCGTGGAAGAAGGTCACCACCTCGTCGTGCTCGAGCAGCCCGCGCGAGAAGTTGCAGAGCAGAACCCCTTCGGGCAGCGTGCGCCCCGCGATGCCGGGGACGAGGCCGAAGCACGCGGCGTGGTTGTACTTGCCGTCGCGCGGGTGCAGGTCGAGATGGATGCGGCCCAGGCGCTCGTCGCCCCGGACGACGTCGTACGGACGGACGTCGTCGTGCCAGGAGGCCGCCTCGACGGGCACGTACGACACGTCGAGCAGCCGCGCCGTGGTGCCGAGCACTCCGTCGAGCACACGGTCGAACCGGAAGTACGAGCGCACGAGCTGGGCGTCGACGTCGTACTCCTCGCGCTTGAGGGCGCCCACCACGTACCAGAAGTCGGCGATCGTGACGGAGTCGGCCGACGGGTCGTCGCGCCGCAGCCGATCGAGAACACGCTCGTACTCGGCCGCGGCGGCGGGGGCGGCGGCGGCGGCGACCCGGTCGAGAAAGGCGCGCACCGCCGCGCTCGAGCCGATCATCCGCGTCTCGGTCTCGTAGTCGGCCCAGTCGCCGTAGCCGAGCAGAGCCGCACGCTCGGCCCGGACGGCCAGCAGCTCGGCGAGCACCCTCTCGTTCTCGGGCCAGGCCAGGTCGTTGTAGGCCGCGACCAGGGCACGGCGCACGGAACGGTCGCGCGCATACTCGCGCACGGGCATGAGGTCGGTGTACTCGGTCGTGAGGGTCACGAGCCCGTCGTCGTCGGCCGGATGCGCGGCGATGAAGTCGTCCGGCAGCCCCTCGAGCCCCGCCGCCGGCACCCGGATCTCGCGTCGCCCCTCGCGGATGTTGCGCGAGAACTCGAGCGACAGGGCGGTGTCGCGCTCGGTGAGCACGCGGACGCGCTCGCGGTCGGCCTCGTCGAGGTCGACGCCTCCGCGCCGGAAATCGCGCCGCACGTGGTCGAGCAGCCGACGCTCGTCGTCGGTCAGGTCGTCGTCGGGGGCATCGGCGAAGACGCCCCAGAGATCGCGGTCGAGCAGACGGCGCGACTGCACGGCCTCGATCGCCTGCGCCTGCTCCTCGGCGGCCTGACGCACCTCAGGATCGGGGTGGCACTCGCCGAACAGGTGCGCCTCGGACCCCGCCTCGGCCAGGGCGATGTCGGCCTCGTTCCAGAGCTCCAGACGGGCCCGGGTCGTCAGCCGCCCCTCGGCGATCAGACGGGCGTCGATCTCCGCGACGCGGCGCAGACGCTCCGCCGGACGCTCGACGACGAACGACCGCCACTGCGCGGGGTCGTGGGGCAGAGACAGCGGCTCGGGCGAGGAGTGCGGCATCCTTCGACCCTAGGCAGGGCCACCGACATCGGCAACGGTCAGCGCAGCGCGCCCACCGACGCCAGGGCCGTGCGGATGAGCGTGCCGCGGCCGCCCTCCATCTCTTCGGCGAGCGCATCGGATGCCGCCTCCCGCGGCGACAGCCACGTCACCTCGAGCGCGTCCTGGCGCGGCTCGCACGTGCCGGTGACCGGCACGACGAACGCGAGCGACACCGCGTGCTGGCGGTCGTCGTGGAACGCGCTGACCCCCGGGAGGGGGAAGTACTCGGCGACGGTGAAGGGCGTCGGCTGGGGCGGGAGCAGGGGGAAGGCCATCGGGCCCAGATCGTTCTCGAGGTGCCGGAAGAGCGCGTCGCGCACCGTCTCGCCGTAACGCACACGGCCCGAGACCAGGGTGCGGGTCATCTCGCCGAGCGGCGTCGCCCGCAGCAGGATGCCGACCTCGGTCACGGCCCCCATCCCGTCGGTGCGCACGGGCAGCGCCTCGACGTACAGCATCGGCAGGCGTCGTCGCGCCTCGGCGAGCTCGACCTCGCTCAGCCAGCCCGGGTTGGTGCTCGGTCCGGCCGGCGCGCCCGAGAAGGGCGCCGAGAGCGGGTCGCGCGACGAGCGCTCGTCGCCGTTGTCGCCGGGTTCGGGGTCTGGGGTGCGCACGGGCATGCTCCCTGTATATCAACCGTCCGCCCCGGATGCCGCGTGTCCGACGTCGGAGGCTCGCGGGAGCACCGCGGTCGACGCCGCCGGCGGGAGGGGCTCGGGGCGGCATCCGCGAACGGTTCTCGGCCCCGGGCCCCTCCCCCGCACCGAACGGCAGCGCGGATCGGACACGACCCGGTCGCGACGTCGGAGGCCTTTGCGACAATGGCGGCATGAGCGCTCACCCGTCCCTCGACCCGTCCGTGGTGCGGTGGTCCGCGCCTCCCGCCGAGCGATATGGCCGGCCGGTCCTGGTGCTGCTGCACGGCTACGGCTCCGACGAGCACGACCTGTTCGGGCTGGTGCCCTTCCTTCCCGCCGAGTTCGTGATGGCGAGCGTGCGCGCCCCGCTCTCGCCGCCCTGGCCGATGCCGGGCGCCTCGTGGTACCCGATCGAGGGCCTCGACGGACGCGACCCCGGCGCCATCACCCAGTCGGCTCACGCCCTCCTCGCCTGGATGCGCGAGGCCGTGGGCGAAGAGCCCGTCGGGCTCCTCGGCTTCTCGCAGGGCGGTGCGGTCGCCCTGCAGACGCTGCGCGTCGACCCCGACGCCGTCTCGTTCGCCGTCGTGCTCGCGGGCTATGCCGCGGGGGGAGAGCTGCCCGGCGACGAGGTCCTCGCACAACGGCGCCCCCCGGTGTTCTGGGGCCGAGGGGCCGCCGACGACGTCATCCCCGCGGCCCTCGTCGACGCCACGGCGCAGTGGCTCCCGGTGCACAGCGAGCTGAGCGGGCGGGTCTACCCGGGGCTCACGCACTCCATCTCGCAAGACGAGCTCGACGACGTCCGCGCCTTCCTCGATGCGCGCGCGGCCGACCGGACAGAGACCGCAGGAAGCTGAGTCGGGCGGTCTACCGCAAGACCCGTGGTTCGGCTATCGTGGGCATCCCTGTCCCCGAGAACGAGGTCTCCTCCGGTGAAGAACGTCGACGCCTCCGCGCCCCTGCCCGCGCGCTGACCCGTCGACCCGCCGTTCTCTCGGCCGCCCTCCGCTGACGCGGACGGGTCCGGTGTCCGCGCATCCCGCGTCATCGGAGTCCTCTCGTGTCATCCCTTCCTCCTTCTCTGCTGTTCGACCGTGTCCGTCTGGTCTGGCCCGACGGGACCGTCGGGCTCGACGACGTGTCGGGGGCGATCGGCGTCGGCCGCACCGGCCTGGTCGGCCGCAACGGCGCCGGCAAGTCCACGCTGCTTCGCGTCGCCGCGGGGCTGGTCGCTCCCACATCGGGCCGCGTGTCGGCTTCTGGCGCCGTGGCGCTGCTGCCGCAACGCCTCGCCGTCGATCCCGGCCGTTCCGTCGCCTCTCTTCTCGGGGTCGAGACGCCCCTGACGGCTCTCCGCGCGATCGAGGCCGGCGACGTGGATCCGTGTCACTTCGACGCCGTGGGCGACGACTGGGACGTCGAGGCGAGAGCCCACGCGCTGCTCGCCGAGGCGGGCCTCGCGCCCGATGCGCTCGAGCGGACGGTCGGTGAGTTGTCGGGCGGGGAGGCCGTGCTCGTCGCGCTCCTCGGCCTGCGCTCCGCCCGTGCGGCCGTCACTCTGCTCGACGAGCCCACGAACGACCTCGACCGCGACGCGCGTGCGCGCGTCGGCGAGCTCGTGCGAACCTGGCCGGGCGCGCTCGTCGTCGTCAGCCACGACGTCGGCCTGCTCGAGCTGATGGATGCCACGGCCGAGCTCTACGCGCAGTCGCTGAGCGTCGTCGGCGGGCCGTACAGCGTCTGGCGTGCCCACCGGGACGCGGAACAGGAGGCGGCCCTGCGGGCCGAACGCGACGCGGCGCAGTCGTTGCGGCGCGAACGCCGAGAGCGCAGCGAGGCGCAGGACAAGCTCGCCACCCGTTCCCGGATCGCGCACAAGGCACGGGTCGAGAGACGCGTTCCCGGGATCGCCGCCGGGCTGCGCGCCAGCGCCGCGCAGGTGAGCGCGGGACGTCTGCGGGCCGAGACACGCGGAAAGGAGGAGTCCGCGCGCTCGGCCCTCGCGGACGCATCCGCCCGTGTCCGAGACGACGACGTCGTGCGTATCGACCTGCCCGACCCGGGAAACGCGGCGGGGCGGCGCGTGCTCGTCGTCGGCGACGACGAGCACGAATGGATCGTGGCCGGACGCGAGCGCGTCGCCCTGGTCGGCCCCAACGGCGCAGGCAAGACCGCGCTGCTCGAGCGTCTCGTGCACGGCGGCGACGACACGGCATCCGTCCGCTCCCGGGCATACGTCGACCGGGTCGGCTATCTGCCACAGCGCCTGGACGGGCTCGACGACGACGCGTCCGCGCTCGAGAACGTGCGGGCGGCAGCGCCCACCGCGCCCGCCGCCGAGCTGCGCGACCGCCTGGCCCGGTTCCTCCTGCGCGGCGACGCGGTGACACGGCCGGTGTCGTCGCTGTCGGGCGGCGAGCGGTTCCGCGTGGCGCTCGCCCGACTGCTGCTGGCCGACCCGCCGTCGCAGCTGCTCGTGCTCGACGAACCGACCAACAACCTCGACCTCGACACCGTCGAGGCGCTGGTCGCCGCCGTGCGTGCCTGCCGGGCCGCCGTCGTCGTGGTGAGCCATGACGACGCGTTCCTGTCCCGACTCGATCTCGATCTGCGACTCGAGCTGCGAGAAGGACGGTTGCGGGAGCTCTCCGTGTGACCCCGGGGCGGCGTCGGGGGCGCGGACGTGCGGGTTCCGCCGCGGGCGAACGTCAAGCCCGACCCGATGTCGGAGGTCCGGGAGAAGATGTCGGCATGGCCGACGTGCTGCAGAAGTTCGGTCCTGCGACGCAGGACTGGTTCCGTGGTGCGTTCTCGGCCCCGACCAACGCGCAGACGGGCGCGTGGAACGCGGTCTCGTCGGGTCGCAACGCGCTCGTCGTCGCGCCGACCGGCTCGGGCAAGACGCTGTCGGCGTTCCTCTTCGCGATCGACCGGGTCTTCCGCGAGAAGGCGCCCGAGGCCCCGGATGCCGCGCCCCCACGCCGCGGCGGCAAGAAGGCCGCGAACACCGCACGCACACGCATCCTGTACATCTCGCCCCTCAAGGCGCTGGGCGTCGACGTCGAGCGCAATCTGCGCTCGCCGCTCGTCGGCATCGGCCAATCGGCGCGTCGGCTCGGCATCGACGTGCCGGCGGTGACGGTGGGGGTGCGCTCGGGCGACACGAGCTCGAGCGATCGTCGCAAGCTCGTCGCCGACCCTCCCGACATCCTCATCACGACGCCCGAGTCCCTGTACCTCATGCTGACGAGCCAGGCGGCCGAGACGCTGCGCGGCGTGCACACCGTGATCGTCGACGAGGTGCACGCGGTCGCCGCGACCAAGCGCGGCGCGCATCTGGCGGTCAGCCTCGAGAGGCTCGACGCGCTGCTCGATGCCCCGGCGCAGCGCATCGGCCTCTCGGCCACGGTGCGGCCGATCGACGAGGTGGCGCGGTTCCTCGGCGGCGCACGGCCGGTCGACATCGTCGCGCCGAAGGCGTCGAAGGCGTTCGACCTGTCGGTCGTCGTGCCCGTCGACGACATGCTCCACCCGCCGCCCCCGCCGGGGTCCCCCGACCCCGACGAGGCGGGCGACGGCGAATGGTTCTCGGAGCGCCCCGAGAGCGGCGAGGTCGCCGGCTCGGTGTGGCCGCACGTCGAAGAGGCGATCGTCGACCGCATCCTCGAACGCCGTTCCACGATCGTGTTCGCCAACTCACGGCGCCTGGCCGAGCGCCTGACGGGGCGCCTCAATGAGATCTACGCCGAACGTCAGGGCATCGACGTGCCCGATCCGACGGTCCCGGCATCCCTGATGGCGCAGGCCGGCTCGTCGGCGGGCGTCGCGGCGATCCTCGCCAAGGCCCACCACGGGTCGGTCTCGAAGGAGCAGCGGGCCCAGGTCGAAGACGAGCTGAAGTCGGGTGCTCTGCGCTGCGTCGTCGCCACGAGCAGTCTCGAGCTCGGCATCGACATGGGGGCCGTCGACCTCGTCATCCAGGTCGAGGCACCGCCGAGCGCGGCATCCGGACTCCAACGCGTCGGCCGCGCGGGCCACCAGGTGGGCGAGGTGAGCCGGGCGGCGCTCTTCCCCAAGCACCGCAGCGACGTGCTGCACACCGCCGTCGTCACCGAGCGCATGCTGTCGGGGCGCATCGAGGCGATCGCGGTGCCGCAGAACCCGCTCGACATCCTCGCCCAGCAGACCGTCGCGGCCTCGGCCCTCGGCACGATCGACGTCGAGCAGTGGTTCGAGACCGTCAAGCGCAGCGCCCCGTTCCGCTCGCTCCCGCGCTCGGCCTACGAGGCGACGCTCGACCTGCTCTCGGGGCGTTACCCGTCCGACGAGTTCGCCGAGCTGCGGCCCCGCCTGGTCTGGGACCGCGACGCGGGCACCCTCACGGGCCGTCCCGGCGCGCAGCGCGTGGCCGTGACCAGCGGCGGCACCATCCCCGACCGGGGCCTGTTCGGCGTCTTCGTGGCGGGCGAGTCGCAGAACGCGCGCGTCGGCGAGCTCGACGAAGAGATGGTCTACGAGTCGCGCGTCAACGACGTGTTCACGCTGGGCACGACGAGCTGGCGCATCGTCGAGATCACCCACGACCGGGTGAACGTCGTCCCCGCCTTCGGCCAGCCCGGGAAGCTGCCGTTCTGGCACGGCGACGGCATCGGACGACCGGCCGAGCTGGGCGAGGCGCTGGGGAGGTTCTCGCGCGACATCGCCGGCGCCGAGCGTGCGCAGGCCGAGGAGCGCCTGCGCGAGTCGGGCCTCGACGACAACGCGATCACCAATCTGCTCGCCTACCTGGCCGAGCAGCGCGAGGCCACCGGCAGCCTTCCCACCGACCGCACGCTCACGGTCGAGCGCAGTCGCGACGAGGTGGGCGACTGGCGCATCATCCTGCATTCCCCCTACGGCATGCAGGTGCACTCCCCGTGGGCGCTGGCCGTCAACGCGCGCATCCGCGAACGCCTCGGGGTCGAGGGGGCCGCCGTCGCGAGCGACGACGGCATCATCGCCCGGGTTCCCGATGCCGCAGCCGAACCGCCCGGAGCCGACCTCTTCGTCTTCGAGCCCGACGAGCTCGAGCAGATCGTCACCGACGAGGTGGGCGGCTCGGCGCTGTTCGCCTCGCGTTTCCGCGAGTGCGCCGCCCGTGCGCTGCTGCTGCCGCGCCTCAACCCGAACCGTCGCTCGCCGCTCTGGCAGCAGCGTCAGCGCTCGGCGCAGCTGCTCGAGGTCGCCCGACGGCATCCCTCGTTCCCGATCATCCTCGAGACGCTGCGCGAGGTGCTGCAAGACGTCTACGACCTGCCGGCGCTGCTGCGCGTCGCCCGCCAGATCGGCGAGCGGCGCATCCGGCTCGTCGAGATCACGACGAGCCAGCCGTCGCCCTACGCCCGCGACCTGCTGTTCGGCTACGTCGGGGCCTTCATGTACGAGGGCGACTCGCCGCTCGCCGAACGTCGGGCCGCCGCGCTCTCGGTCGACCCGGCGCTGCTGAGCGAGCTGCTCGGCAAGGTCGAGATGCGCGAGCTGCTCGATCCCGACGTCATCGCGCAGTTCGAGCGCGAGGCCCAACGCCTCGACCCCGAGCGCGGGGCACGCGGCGTCGAGGGCGTCGCCGACCTGCTGCGCATCCTGGGCCCCCTCGACGCGGCAGAGGTCGCCGCACGCCTCGATGCCGAGCACGACGCCGCCGTCGAGGCGTCCCGGCATCTGCAGACGCTCATCGACGAACGGCGGGCCATCCCCGTCACGATCGCGGGGGTTCCCCGGGTGGCAGGCATCGAAGACGCGGGGCGTCTGCGCGACGCCCTGGGCGCGGCGCTCCCGGTCGGCATCCCGAACGCCTTTCTCGAGCCCCTCGCCGATCCGCTCGGCGACCTCGTGGCCCGCTACGCCCGCACGCACGGGCCGTTCACGACCGACGCGGTCGCCGAGCGACTCGGCGTCGGCGTGGCCGTCGCCCGCCTCACCCTGCAACGGCTCGAGTCCCAGGGGCGCCTGTCGAGCGGGTTCTTCCTGCCCGAGGCCGCCTCGGGTGCACGCGGCGACGAGACCGAGTGGTGCGACTCCGAGGTGCTGCGGCGCCTGCGCATGCGGTCGCTCGCGGCGATCCGCGGCAGCGTCGAGCCCGTCCCGCCCGCCGCATATGCGCGGTTCCTGCCGGTGTGGCAGCATCTCGGGCGACCGCTCGAGGGCATCGACGGCGTGCTGGCGGTCGTCGAGCAGCTCGCCGGCGTGCCCATCCCGGCCAGCGCGTGGGAGTCGCTCGTGCTTCCCTCGCGGGTGTCCGACTACGCCCCCGCGCTCCTCGATGAGCTGACCGCGACGGGCGAGGTCGTGTGGTCGGGGCACGGCACCCTTCCCGGACGCGACGGCTGGATCGCCCTGCATCCCGCCGACGCGGCGCCCTTCACCCTGCAAGACCCCGACGATCCCGAGGATCCCGCCCCCGATTCCCTCGAGGCGCGCGTGCTCGCGGCGCTCACCGGCGGGGGCGCCTATTTCGCCGGCCAGCTGGCGCAGCTCGCCGGGGCCGAGAACGAGCAGTCCGTCAACGATGCGCTGTGGTCGCTCACCTGGGCCGGGCGCGTGACGAACGACACGTTCGCCCCGGTGCGCACCCTCCTCGGCGGCGGCGGCCAGGCGCATCGCACGGCTCGCCGCGCCCCCCGAGGGCGCATGTACCGTGGGGCCGTGCTCCCGCGGGCCACGGCGGCACCGCGCCCTCCGTCGCTCGGGGGGCGATGGTCGCTGCTGCCGGAGCGCGAGCCGGATGCCGCGGCCCGGGCGACCGCGACGGCGAGCCTTCTGCTCGACCGGTACGGCGTCGTCACGCGGGGCGCCGTGCAGTCGGAGGGGGTGCCCGGCGGGTTCGCGCAGGTGTACCGCATCCTCGCGGGGTTCGAAGAGGCCGGTCATTGCCGCCGCGGATACGTGATCGAGAAACTCGGGGCCGCGCAGTTCGCCGCCTCGACGACCGTCGACCGTCTGCGCGAGTTCGCCGGTCTCGCCGACCCGCCGCCGTTGCGCGCGGTCACCCTCGCGGCGACCGACCCGGCGAACCCGTACGGGGCTGCCCTCGGCTGGCCGGCGATCGAGGGTGTCGCGCACCGCCCGGGCCGCAAGGCCGGCGGCCTCGTCGTCGCCGTCGACGGCGAGCTGACGCTCTACCTGGAGCGCGGGGGACGCACGGCGCTGGCGTTCACCGACGACGACGCACGACTGCAGGCCGCGGCGAACGATCTGGCGCTCACGGCACGCAGACGACGGCTCGACACGCTCACCGTCGAGCAGGTCAACGGCGCGTTCGTCTACGGCACCGCCGTCGGGCGGGCGCTGCGCGAGGCGGGCTTCGTCGAGTCGCCGAAGGGGCTGACGCTGCGCCGCCTCACCGCCGGCGACGCGCTGCGCGAGGCCGCCCATGCCTGAGGGCGACACCGTCCATCGCGCCGCCGCGAAGCTGTCGGCGGCGCTGGCCGGACGCACCGTGACCCGGTTCGACATCCGCGTCCCGGGCAGCGCGACCGCCGATCTGCGCGGCGAGACGGTGCACGAGGTGGTCGCGCGCGGAAAGCATCTGCTCGAACGCATCGGCGACCACACGCTCCACTCGCACCTGAAGATGGAGGGACGGTGGGACGTCTACCGCCCGGGCGAGCGGTGGCGGCGTCCCGCGTTCAAGGCCCGCGCGATCGTCGGGGTGACCGGCGCCGACACGGTCGGCTTCGATCTGGCGATGGTCGAGGTGCTGCCCACGTCCGACGAAGGCAGGGTGGTGGGCCATCTGGGTCCCGATCTGCTCGGACCCGATTGGGACGAGGCCGAGGCCGTCCGGCGCGTGTCGGCCGACCCCCGGCCGGCGCACGTCGCGCTGCTCGACCAGCGCAACGTCGCCGGCTTCGGCAACGTCTACGCGAACGAGCTGCTGTTCGTGCGGGGCATCGCTCCCACCACGCCGGCGACCGAGATCGACGCGCAGGCGACCATCGCGCTCGGCGCCCGCATGATCCGCGCGAACCTTCCGCGCCCCGAGCGCACGTTCACGGGAGACAGCCGGCCCGGGCGACGCATGTGGGTGTACGGACGCGACGGGGCCCCGTGCCGGCGGTGCGGCACGCCGATCCGGGCGACGACCCTCGGCGCCTCGGCGACCGCCGAGCGGAACGTGTTCTGGTGTCCCACGTGTCAGCGGGAATGAGTGCGGTCGACACCGGCATGTCAACCCGCCATCGCCGCGCGGCGATGCATGCGAGAACGGGAGGACAACAACGCCGGGACGCGTCACCAGCCCCGCCGCTGCGGGGAATCCGATGCGGCGTCTGCGACGAACAACCATGCACGGGAATGGGATCGGCCCTGTGTCGGTTGTCATACACGTCGGCCCACCCGATGGCCGACCGGAGGGGATCGTGGGAAAGAACTACATCGACATCGAGAACGACCACGGCGAGACGCTGCGCTACCGCAAGCACGTAAACGGTCGCGGACTGGTCGCGCACGGCGCCAAGGTCCACCCGTCCGCGCTCGTCGAGAACGGGGCGTACGTCGAACCCGGCGTGCAGATCGCGGCGGGCGTTCGAGTCGGACGTGGCGCGTGGATCGAGTCCGACGCCGTCATCGGCCCCGAGGCCCGCATCGAGCCGCACGCCCACATCTGCGCGGGTGCCGTGATCGGCGCCGGGGCGCACATCGGCGTCCGCACGCAGGTGGGATCGCATGCCCGCGTCGCCGTGGGCTCGCTCATCGGTGACGACGAGATCATCAACGAGGGCGAAGCCGTCGCGACCGACCGCCGGGGTCTGCGCCTGGCGGCGTGATCGCGACGCCGCGCCCGCGGCATCCCTGACCCGCACCGCTCACCCGAGGGTGCGGGTCTCGTGCATCGTCAGGCGAAGGCCGCCAGCACGAAGCCGATGAGCGGCAGCGTGCCCTGGATGGCGGCCGGGCGCAGGTACTTGCGCCCCGACGTCGTCAGCACCAGGGCCGCACCGACCATCGATCCGAGCGAGAACAGCAGCAGCGTGCGACCGGCGACGTCGCCGACCCCGCTGACGATCCAGAGCAGGATGCCGATGCCCGCGCCGATCGCGAGGAACAGGTTGTAGAAGCCCTGGTTGTAGGCGAGAGGACGAGTGGTCTCGGCGGCCTGCTGGTCGGCGACGCCGAAGGTCTTCCACACGTTCGGCTGCGTCCAGCGGATGCTCTCCATCACGAAGATGAGCACGTGGAGCAGGGCTGCGAGCCCCGCGAAGACGAGAGCGAGGATGCCGATCACCCCTCTACGGTAGCCCGCCCGGATAGCCTTGTGCCATGGCGAGGAGCGGCGGGCGAGGCGCACGGCGCCGCCCCGTCGCCGCGCCGTCGACCCCGCGCCGGCGTCCGAAGACGGCTGCCGTGTCGGTCACCGAGGCGGCCGCCGAGGAGCCGCGGGCCTTCACGCTCGGGGTGGTGCCGGGCGCGACCCCCGGCAAATGGATCGGGGTGTGGCGCGACCGGCTCCCCCACGTGGCCCTGGAGCTGCGCGAGATCGCCGTCGCCGAGCAGCGTCGCGCCATCGGCGAGGTCGACGCGGCGCTGGTGCGCCTGCCCCTCGCCGAGCGCGACGACCTGCACGTGATCGCCCTGTACGACGAGGTGCCCGTCGTCGTGATGTCGGCCGACTCGACCCTCACCGCGGCCGACGAGCTCGACCTGGCCGATCTGGCCGGCGAGGTCGTGATCGTGCCCTCCGACGATGTGCTCGGCGTGCAGGTCGCGGATGCCGTCGCCCCGGCGTTCGCGCCGCCGACCGACACCGCCGAGGCGATCGAGACGGTCGCGACGGGGATCGGCGTCGTGATCGTGCCGATGTCGCTCGCACGCGCCCACCACCGACGCGACGTCGAGTACCGCGTCCTGCGCGACGGACCGGTGTCGACGGTCGCCCTGGCGTGGGAACGCGAGCGCACGACGCCCGACGTCGAGGCGTTCGTCGGCATCGTCCGCGGCCGCACCGCCCGCTCGTCGCGCTGACCCGCCGCCACGCCCCACCCGCACACCCCGTCCGCGCCGCGTCCCTTCGCGCCCGCGCCCTGAACCCCACGCACCGCGACCCGCGGGCGCCGCGCCGGGCTCCGGAGAGACCGGCCACCGACCGCCCTCTCTCCCGGTACGCCCGCCGCGGGCGACGTGCTCCTCCGGAGTCCGGCGCGCCCCCGCAGCGGTGCCCGCCGAGCCTCAGCGCGTGCGCCGCACCTCGTCGACGGTCGCGCCGCCGGTCAGGCCGCGGACGCGTGCCGCGCGGAGCACCGCCTCAGCGTCGGGCACCGCGCCATCGGAGGCCGCGGCGACGTCGACCCGCACGGGTGTCGGCAGCCTCTTGCGCTCGCGGTCGCGACGGGCCTCGGCGGCGGCCGCGGCCTCGTCGACGGGGTCGCCGGCCAGAGTGCGGACGCCGAGGGCGCAGCCGAGGTCGGCGGCGGCGGCGCGCAGCACCTCCATGACGTCGGAGAGGTGTTCGACGTCGGTGACGAGCAGTGTGGACGTGGTCATCTCCCCATTGTCGCGGGCCATCGTCGCGGGAGGTCATACGCGACCGCGCGGCGCACCGCACGCGCATAGAATCCCTGGGTGACCGGTCGCCTCCTCTATGTCTGCGCGCGGCCGCAGCGCGAGGCCGCCGTCGCCGAGTGGGCCTCGTTCCGCGACGGGCTCGGCGTGGGTTCGGACGACCTGGTGCACCACGATCTGGTGCGCGAGCCGCTCCCGGCCGATCTCGACGGCTTCGGGGCGGTCGTCGTGGGCGGCAGTCCGTTCAACGTCACCGACCGCGGGAAGACCCCGGCCCAGCTGCGGCTCGAGGCCGATCTCGAGCGTCTGGCCGCCGCCGGCATCGAGGGGCGCCTCCCCGTGCTGTTCACCTGCTTCGGAATCGGCGTCGTCACGCGCATGCTCGGCGGCGAGGTGACGCTCGCGCACGCCGAGGGCACGGGCCCGACCGAGGTGGCGCTGACGGGGGCCGGGCGAGCCGACGAGCTGTTCGGCATCCTCGACCCGCGTTTCGAGGCCCTGACCGCGCACAAAGAGGGCACCGCGAGCGTGCCGCCCGGCGCGACGCTGCTGGCCGAGAACGCGGCGTGCCCGGTGCAGGCCTACCGGGCGGGGGCCTCGCTGTGGGCGACGCAGTTCCACCCCGAGCCGACGACCGAGGCGTTCGTCGAGCGCATGGTCGTGTACCGCGACGCGGGGTACTTCGACGCCGACGCGTTCGACGAGGTGTCGGCGCACGTGCGCACCGCGTCGGTCGAGCAGCCCACGCGGCTGCTGCGGCGTTTCGCCGCGCTCGCGCACGCCGCCTGAGGGCACCGCGGGCGCTCGACGGCTTCGGACGGCCGCCACGGTCGACGACGGTCCGTGCGGCACACGGTGTGGCGACCCGCGACGACCCGCCGCTGTCAAGCCCGTGCGAAAAGTAGCTAGCTTTTCTAGTGTTCTGGTCATGGAAGACACAGTCACAGTGCGGGGCTCCGACCTCGCCCGTCAGGTCGGCGTGCTCTCGGCGCTGACGTTCATGCTCGTCGCCGCCGTGATCGGGGCCGGAGCGTTCGGCGACAGCGCGGTGCAGGACCAGCAGGGCGGAGCCCTCGACGTCGACGGCTCGTACCTGGCCCCGGCGGGCCCGGCGTTCTCGATCTGGTCGGTGATCTATCTGGGCCTGATCGGCTACGCGATCTGGCAGGCCCTTCCCCGCCAGCGGGCGAGCGCACGACAGCGCCGTCTCGGCTGGCCCATCGCGCTGACGATGACGCTCAACGGGCTGTGGCTCGTGGCGGCCCGGTTCGGCACGCTCGTCCTGACGGTCGTGGTCATCGCGCTGCTCGTCGCCGCCTTGGCGTACACGTTCCGGATCGCCGTCCTCACGCGCGAGCGACGCGACGGCGCCATCGACGCGGTGCTCATCGACGGGGTCACCGGTCTGCACCTCGGCTGGGTCACGCTCGCGACGGTGGCGAACGTGGCGGCATGGCTGACCACCGTCGTCCCCTCGTCGTGGCAGGGCGGGGCGGATGCCATCGGCGTCGCCGTCCTGGTCGTGGTGGCGCTCATCGGGCTCGCGGTCGACTGGCGCAGCGGGTGGCGTCTGGCTCCGGCCCTCGCGCTCGCGTGGGGCCTGGTCTGGCTCGCGGTCTCGCGCGGAACGGGCGAGCCGCAGAGCAGCGCCATCGCGACGACCGCGGCGGTGGTGGCCGCCGTGGTCCTGCTGCCGGCGGCCGTCGGCGCGGCGTGGAAGGCGCTCCGCCCCGCCACCGCCTGAGACCCCGCCACCGTCTGAGACCCCGTCGTCGTCCCGCCGACCCCGCCGACCGGCGGGACGACGAGACCTCATCGTGACCCCTCGGCGCCATGACGCCCGACGGGGCGTGGCGTCAGAGCGGCGGCGCGACGACCGCGCTGGCCCCGGCCGGCACGGCCACGACCCCGCCGTCGAGCGTCACGCCCTCGGCCGTGGCCAGCAGCACCCGCGCCCCGGATGCCACCCCGGCCGACGCCTCGACCGACGACAGGTTCACCACGACGACGAGGTCGCGGCGGCGCAGCTCGTAGACACGGCCGCCCTCGGCCTCGGTCGTGCGGGCGGACAGCCCCTCGTGCGACGGGTCGGTCAGCTCGGGGCGCGCGCGACGCAGCTTCGCCAGTTCGCGGTACAGGGCGAGCAGGGTGGCGTGGGCGTCCTCGTCGGGCTCGGTCCAGTCGAGCTTCGATCGCTCGAACGTCGCGGGGTCCTGCGGGTCGGGCACCGTCGACTCGTCCCAGCCCATCTTCGCGAACTCGGCGATGCGTCCCTCGGCGGTGGCCTTGCCGAGCTCAGGCTCGGGGTGCGACGTGAAGAACTGCCAGGGCGTCTTCGCACCCCACTCCTCGCCCATGAACAGCATCGGCGTGCCCGGTGCCGTGAGCGTCAGCACGGCCGCGGCCGCCAGCCGGTCGAACCCGAGCGTCTGCGAGAGGCGGTCGCCCGCGGCGCGGTTGCCGATCTGGTCGTGGTCTTGCGCGAAGGTGACGAGCCGCCAGGTGGGGACGGCGGCGGGGATGGGGTGACCGTGGGTGCGCTCCCGGAACGACGAGTACGTGCCGTCGTGGAAGAACCCGCCCTCCGACACCTTCTCGAAGGCGTTGCGCGCCGCGAAGTCCTCGTAGTAGCCGATCGTCTCTCCGGTGAGGGCGACGTGCACGGTGTGGTGCCAGTCGTCCGACCACTGCGCCGTCAACCCGTATCCGCCCGCCTCACGCGGCAGGATCAGCTTCGGGTCGTTCATGTCCGATTCGGCGATCGTGGTCAGCGGCACGCCCCGGTGGGCCGAGAGGGCGTCGGTGCGCTCGGCGATCTCTTGCAGGATGTGCACCGGGCGCTCGTCGAGCAGCGCGTGCACGGCATCCAGACGCAGCCCGTCGACGTGGTAGTCGCTCATCCACATCAGGGCGTTCTCGACGATGTAGGCGCGCACGGCGTCTTCGTCGAGGTTGACCGAGTCGCCCCACGTGTTGCGGCTGCCCTCGCGCAGATAGGGCCCGAACTCGGGCAGGTAGTTGCCCGACGGCCCGAGGTGGTTGTAGACGACGTCCTGGACGACGGCGAGACCGGCCGCATGGGCGGCGTCGACGAAGCGCTGGTACGCCTGGGGTCCGCCGTAGGCCTCGTGCACCGTGTACCAGAGCACGCCGTCGTAGCCCCAGTTCCACGTGCCGTTGAAGCCGTTGACGGGCAACAGCTCGACGTGGGTCACGCCGAGGTCGACGAGGTGGCCGAGGCGTCCGATGGCGGCATCCAGGGTGCCCTCGGGGGTGAAGGTGCCCAGGTGCAGCTCGTAGATCAGCCCGCCGGCGAGCTGCCTGCCCGTCCATCCCGCGTCGTTCCACGTGTGCACCGACGGGTCGAACCACGCGGATGCCTCGTGCACGCCGCCGGGCTGCCGGCGCGAGCGGGGGTCGGGGCGCAGGTCGTCGCCGTCGCCCGGCACGAAGCCGTACCGCTCGCCGTCGGCGAGGTCGATCCCCGCCGTCCACCAGCCCCCGTCGCGCACGGCCATCTCGACGTCCTCGACGACCGAGCCGCCGCTGTCGTCGAGCCGCCGCAGCCGCACACGCGTCGCCTTCGGCGCCCACACTTCGATGCTCATGTCGCGATCCTCTTCTTCGTCTCTCGGCGCGTCGACGGTCGACGGCTGCTCGCCCGTGCCGGGCGGTCCCCGCCGTTCCGACGCGGGGTCACTCGACCAGCAGGGCGACCGGGTAGGTGCGCAACAGGTCGTGCAGGGGTACGGGGCCGCCGGGGTACGCCCGGCCGGTCAGCACGTCGGTGACGGGCACGTCGGGCAGCAGCAGCACGGTGTCGCGCCATCCTCCGGCCTCGCACAGGCTCCACGGCAGACGGGTCGCGACCGCCGAGACTCCCCCGCGGTCGAACGCGACGACGTGGTCGGACGCCGCGCCCGCGGCCTCGAGCGGACGGTACCGCGTGAAGCGTGCGGCGTGATCGCGCCGTGTGCGCAGCGCTCGCGAGGTGACGAGCAGCTTGGCCGCGCCCGAGGCGTCCACGGCCGGCGACGGGGCGCCTTCGGCGTCGATCCGGGCCAGCATCCGCGCCCGCTCGGCGAAGTCGACGGCACGGCGGTTGTCGGGGTCGACGAGCGACTGCTCCCACAGCTCCGAGCCCTGGTACACGTCGGGCACGCCGGGCCCCATGATCTGCAACAGCTTGGCCGCGAGACCGTTCGACCATCCGGCGTCGGCGATCTCGTCGACGAACGCGCGCACCCGTGCGGCGGCGGACCCGGTGGCCGCGTCGACGACGGCGTGCATCCGCTCCTCGAAGCCCTCGTCGGGCTCCCACCAGCTCGTCGCCTCCGATGCCTCGCGCGCCGCCTTCTCGGCATAGGCGTGCAGACGCTCGCGATAGTCGTCGAGCCCGTCGGCGGTGCCGGCCGAGGACGGCCAGGCCCCGACGATCGCCTGCCACAGCAGCGCGTCGAAAGGTCCGTGGCCCGTCGACGCGACGTCGCGGAACCCGGCCAGCACCGACGCCCAGCGCTCGGGGATCTCGGCGAGCACCGCGATGCGCGCACGGGTGTCCTCCCCGCGTTTGGTGTCGTGCGTCGAGAGGGTCGTCATCGTCAGGGGCCACGCGGCCTCGCGCGCGGCCTGGGCGGCGTGGAACCCGGCGACGTCGAGCGCGAACAGTCCCGGGTCGCCGCCGACCTCGGTGAGCGAGCCCAGGCGGGTGTAGCGATAGAACGCCGTGTCCTCGACGCCCTTGGCCATGACGGGGCCGGTGGTCTGCTGAAAGCGCCAGGCGACCTCGAGGTCGGTGTCGGCGAGCGCCGGCACGAGCCTCTCGATGACGTCGCCGAGCTCGGGGCGACGCACCTCGGCCTCGCCGGCCGCCGCGTCGAGGCGTTCCCGGCCCGCGGGCAGATACGAGCGGTAGACCGGGAAGCACGCGAGCACCTCCGCGAGCGCGTCGTGCACGGTCTCGTCGCCGAACTCGTCGCGCAGGCCGGCCGGCAGGCCGCGCACGATGCGCCGGATCTCCGACACCTGGATCGTGTCGGCGATCCCGCGCTTGGTGTCGTGGATCAGGTCGTGCCATCCGGTCAGCGGCGCGAGTCCGGTGTCGCGGCGCAGCTGTGCGTCGAGGGCGTCGAGCGACGCCTCTCCGGCGGGGTCGGTGAGCACGCGATCGATCTCGGCGAGCGCGTCGTATCCGGTCGTGCCGGCCGTCCGCCACCACGACGGCAGGGCCTCGCCGTGCTCGAGGATCTTCTCGACCACGACGTAGCCGACCTCCGGCCCGCCGGCCTCGGCCATCGCCGTCGAGAGCCGGTCGAGGTACCCGCCCGGGTCGACGAGGCCGTCCGGGTGGTCCACGCGCAGTCCGTCGGCGAGCCCCTCGCGCAGCCAGCGCAGGATCTCGGCGTGCGTCGCGTCGAACACCTCGGGCCGCTCGACGCGCACCCCGGCGAGCGTCGTCACGGCGAAGAAGCGACGGTAGTTGAGCTCTGCGGCCTCGTCCTGCCAGAACCGCAGCTCGAAGTGCTGCGCGTCCAGCAGCGCGCGCACCGCGTCGCGCGCGCCGGCGGCCGCGGCATCCGTCCCGGTCCCGGGGGCGACCGGGAACGCGTGGTCGTAATAGCGGATGAGACCGTCGGGGGCGTCGGCGGCGGGTGCCGGCTCGTACGAGATCTCGTCGATCACGGCGTCGAGCCGGTCGCCCAGCACGGGCAGGCGCACCTTGCCCGCGCCGAGCCCCCAGTCGACGTCGAACGCGTCGGCGTGCGGCGAGGCCCGGCCCTGTCGCAGCACGTCCCACCACCACGCGTTCGCGCGCGGCTCCGAGACGCCCATGTGGTTCGGGACGATGTCGACCAGGATGCCGAGCCCCTGTGCACGCGCCGCCTCGGCGAAGCGCGCGAGGCCGTCGGCACCGCCCCGCGCCGGGTCGACGCGCGTGACGTCGACGACGTCGTAGCCGTGGTCCGAGCCGGGGGTCGCCTCGAGCAGCGGCGAGAGGTACGCCCACGACACCCCGAGGTCACGGAGGTACCCGGTGACCTCGGCGGCGTCGTCGAGGGGGAACGATTCGCGGATCTGCAGGCGGTAGGTCGAGAGCGGATGCCGCATGCCGGTCAGAGCTCCGGTTTCGGCGCCTGCCCCGGCAGGTCGTCGCTGCTGGTGACGGCGATCTGCGCGGTGAGCGACGCGGCGACGGAGTGGTCGACCTCGGGCTCGGGCAGCGAGTGCTCGCGCAGCACGATGAGCGACTTGGGCTCGAGCGGCAGGGTGTCGCCCGGGTCGAGCGGCTCGGTGTTGGCGCGCTCGCCCGCGGTGTCGACGTAGGCGTCCCACTTCGGCGCGTACGCGAAGTCGGGCAGCTGGAAGTCGACCTTGTCGTCGCCGGCGTTGAACAGCACGAGGAAGTGGTCGTCGCTGATCGACTCGCCGCGCCGATCGCGCTCGCGGATGCCCTGCCCGTTGAGGAACACGCCGACGGCGCGGCCGAAGCCGGAGTCCCAGTCCTCGGGCTGCATGAGCGACCCGTCGGGGCGCAGCCACACGACGTCGGGGACCGCGTCGCCCTCCTCCATCTTCACGGGGCGGCCGTCGAAGAACCGGCTGCGGCGGAAGGTGGGGTGCTCCTTGCGCAGACGCGCCAGGGCAGCGGTGAACTCGATGAGCGGGTGGTCGATGCTCGACCAGTCCACCCACGTGATCTCGTTGTCCTGCGCGTAGCCGTTGTTGTTGCCGCCCTGCGTGCGGCCGAGCTCGTCGCCGTGCAGCAGCATCGGCACGCCCTGGCTCAGCAGCAGGGTGGCGATGAAGTTGCGCTGCTGCTGCGCGCGGCGCTTCAGCACCTCGGGGTCGTCGGTCGGCCCCTCGACGCCCAGGTTGCTCGAGCGGTTGTGCGATTCGCCGTCGTTGTTGTCTTCGCCGTTGGCCTCGTTGTGCTTCTCGTTGTAGCTGACGAGGTCTCGCAGGGTGAAGCCGTCGTGGGCGGTGACGAAGTTGATGGATGCCACCGGCCGACGCCCCGAGTGCTCGTACAGGTCGGCCGAGCCGGTGAGACGCGAGGCGAACTCGCCGAGCGCCTGCGGCTCGCCGCGCCAGAAGTCGCGGACGGTGTCGCGGTACTTGCCGTTCCACTCCGTCCACTGGGGCGGGAAGTTGCCGACCTGGTAGCCGCCGGGGCCGACGTCCCACGGCTCGGCGATGAGCTTGACCTGCGACACGATCGGGTCCTGCTGCACGAGTTCGAAGAACGCCGCGAGACGGTCGACCTCGTAGAACTCGCGCGCCAGGGTGGATGCCAGGTCGAAGCGGAAGCCGTCGACGTGCATCTCGAGCACCCAGTAGCGCAGCGAGTCCATGATCAGCTGCAGCGTGTGGGGGTTGCCGACGTTGAGGCTGTTGCCGGTGCCCGTGTAGTCGGTGTAGTACCGCTTGTCGTCGTCTTCGAGGCGGTAGTACGCCTCGTTGTCGATGCCGCGCATCGAGAGCGTGGGGCCCATGTGGTTGCCCTCGGCGGTGTGGTTGTAGACCACGTCGAGGATGACCTCAATGCCCGCCGCGTGCAGCGCCTTCACCATCGCCTTGAACTCCTGCACCTGCTGACCGTGGTCGCCGGTCGACGAGTAGGTGTTCTGCGGGGCGAGGAACGCGATGGTGTTGTAACCCCAGTAGTTCGACAGGCCCTTCTCTTCGAGGGTCGAGTCGTTGACGAACTGGTGCACCGGCATCAGCTCGATGGCCGTGACGCCGAGCTTGCGCAGGTGGTCGATCACGGCCGGGTGGGCGATGCCGGCATAGGTGCCGCGCAGTTCTTCGGGCACGTCGGGGTGCAGCTGGGTGAGGCCCTTGACGTGGGCCTCGTAGATGAAGCTCTCGGCGTAGGGGGTCTTGGGGTGGCGGTCGCCCGTCCAGTCGAAGAACGGGTTGATGACCACGCCCTTCATCATGTGCGGGGCCGAGTCGTCGTCGTTGAACGAGTCGGGGTCGCCGAACTCGTAGCTGAAGACCGGCTGCCCCCAGTCGACCTGCCCCTCGACGGCCTTGGCGTACGGGTCGAGCAGCAGCTTGCAGGGGTTGAAGCGCTTGCCGTCGGCCGGGTCGTATTCTCCGTGCACGCGGTAGCCATACCACTGCCCCGGCTGGATGTTGGGGAGGTAGGCGTGCCACACGAACGCGTCGACGTCCACGAGCTCGATGCGGGTCTCCTCCCCGCTCTCGTCGAAGAGGCAGAGCTCGACGCGTTCGGCCGCCTCACTGAACAGGGCGAAGTTCGTCCCGTTGCCGTCGTATGTGGCCCCGAGGGGATAACTGGATCCTGGCCATACCTGCTGCACGTCGCTCACAGTAGACCAGCAAAGGTGCACCGAACGGCGGGTCGAGCGCCGTTGACACCCGCACCCCCGACGACTATGCGCGCTCGGGTGGATGATGCAGCAGCTCGATACGCTCGTCGAGGTAGCGGGCGAGCGGCATGTACCCGCCGGCGGCGCTCCAGCGCACCAACGCGCGCCCGTCGCGCACGGCCAACGGCGACGCGCGCGGGCCGACGTCGGCGAGGTCGACGGGATGCCACCCGATGTGCACGACCTCGCCCTCGGGCACGCCGCCCCGGGCCGCGGCCGCCGCGAGCTCGGCGCGGCGACGCTGCGACTCGGCGGCGAACCCGCGCCGCACCTCGGCGTGGGAGCGCACGACGTCGCCGGTCGCGAGAACGGTCTCGTCGCCGAGCAGCAGCACACCGAGGTGCCAGGCCTCGCCGCGCGGCACGATGCGGGGCGCCCGCGGAATGCCGAGCGTGCGTCGCCCCTCCTGCAGCTCGCCGAGCCGTTCGCGCGGCGAGCCGACGAGCCGACGTCGCGCATCGGCGAGGACGGCGGCGATCGCCGCGGCGGCATCCGTCCCGTCCGCGGTCATCCGGGCGCCCCCTCGTCGTACGCGGCCCGGGCGTGCGCCACCGCCTCGGCGGCGCGGCGCACCGCCTCGCGCGCCGTCGTGTGCGCGCTCTCGCGCGCCTCGAGGTCGACGTCGGCGGCGTCGGCGTCGGACGCGGCTCTCGACAGCTCGGCGCGCAGCGCGTCGACCCGCTCGTGCGCCCGGTCGGCGCGCTCACGCCCCTGGGCGAGGCGCCTCTCGGCCGCCGCCGCATCGCGGTCGGCATCCGCGCGAAGCCGTTCGGCCTCGCGCACCGCGCGCTCGGCGGCCCGGCGCGCGGTGCGCGCGGCGAGGTCGTCGCGCGGCGCCGGGGCGGGCACCTCGGCGGGGTGCGAGCCGGCCACCGCCGTCGACAGCGCCTCGGCGTCGAGGCCGGCCAGGTCGACGGCCGTGACCAGGCGCCCGGTCAGCACCGCGGCGGCGACCGTGTCGTCGACGATCGCGGCGTTGACGGTCTTCTGCACCGCGTCGGTCATCGCGGCGCTCAGCGGCGCACCGGCCTCGGCCGCGAGGTCGCTCGCCCGACGTGCCAGAGCCGCGACGAGCTGGCGGCGCTGGCGGCCGAGACGCGACAGCTCGTCGACGTCGAGGTCGTCGTGGGCCTCGTGCAGTGCCGCCGAGAGCTGCACGGCCTCGGCCAGCTGCCCGTCGCGCACGAGCAGGTTCACCGCCCACGCGGCGGCGGTGGGCTTGCGCAGGCGGGCGATGCGCCGGCCGAGATCGCCACCGGCCTCGGCCGCGCGCGCGTTGCGGGCGGCGGTGAACGCCGAGGGCGGTGTCGCGTACAACGCCGAGGCGACCTCGTCGAGACGGTCGCTGTCGGTCATCCCCCCATTCTGACCGTGCGGTCAGAGAGAGACCACCCCGGGCTTGGCGCCCCGGATCTCACGGTGCAGACGCTCCATCCGGGCGTCGAGCTCGGCGGCGGTGTCGGCCGCGTCCTTCAGCTGGGCCAGCAGGTCGTCGGGCACGAGACGGTCGTATTTGTAGTAGATCTTGTGCTCGAGGCTGGCCCAGAAGTCCATCGCGATCGTGCGGAACTGCACCTCGACCGGAACCTGCACACGCCCGGTCGACAGGAACACCGGCACCTCGACGATCGCGTGCAGGCTCTTGTACCCGTTGTCCTTGGGGTGGGCGATGTAGTCCTTCACGTCGCGCACCGTGATGTCGTCCTGCTGCGTCAGCAGGTCGAACAGGCGGTAGGCGTCGGCGACGAAGCTGCAGGTGATCCGGATGCCGGCGATGTCGGTGATCGCCGCGCGGATGGACTCGAAGTCGGTGTCGACGCCCTTGCGGCGCACCTTGTCGACCAGGCTGTCGGGCGACTTGACGCGGCTCGAGACGTGCTCGATCGGGTTGTAGGCGTGCATCTCTTGGAACTCTTCGCGCAGGATCGAGATCTTGGTCTCGACCTCGGCCAGCCCGAACCGGTACTCCATGAGAAACCGCTGGAACTCGTCGCGCAGCGCGCGCAGAGCGGCTCCCGAGACGGTGATCTGCTGATCCTCGAGCGGGTCCGACATGGGGACGACCCTAGGCGGCGCGACTACGAGGGCCCTGAGTGGGCTCGACGGGGCGGCTGGGCCAGGCGCGGCAGCAGCTCGCCCTCGACGATGTCGATGGCGATGAGATCGGCGAACACGTCGGGCAGGTCTTCGGGATCGAGCGGGCCCAGGTGCGGGGGGAATGTGCGGTCGAACACGGCGGCATCCTTCCGTGATGTCGCTCCACCCTGGCAGACGCGTCCCGCGACGACGGGCGGTCTTGACATCCGGCCGAGGGGCGGCGTATTCGCGCCGGGGCGATCAGCCCTCTTCGACGAGCGCGTCCTCCGAGGGCTCGGGCGTGATGGCGAGGCCGTTCGGCCCGCTCGCGGCCAGCATCAGGTCTTCGACCCAGACACGGTTGATGCGGGGCTGCCGGCTGCCGTAGAAGTGGAACTGGATGGGCACCGACGGGTGCATCCAGAAGCTGCGACGGCCACTGCCGTCGCCGACCTCGACGTCGAACATGAACGACTCCGAGCGACGCAGCTTGTTCATCACGACGATGCGCAGGTGCGCCAGCGTGCGGTCATCGATGTCGACGGCGTTGGCCACGGTGTCGTAGATGAATCGGCCCATGGGTCAGAGCCTATCCGAGGTCGTCTGCCCCGCCGCCCCGCCCCGATCGGATGCCACGCCGACGCGCCGTGGAGCAACCCCACCGCGTTTTGGCCGATACCCCACTAACGTGACGGCGTGGGAACGCTCTTCTACGGGGACGCCGCGGCGCCGATCGAGATCGACGACAGGACGCTCGCCCATGTCAAGGTCGTCATCGCGACCAAACTGCGCAGGGGCGAGAGCTTCACGCTCTCGTGGACGCACGGCCCGGCCGAGGACGTCGGTCGCAGCACCGTGTGGCTGCACCCGTCGATCCCGCTCCGTTTCGCGTTCGACGACCCGGAGCCCGCGCTGCTGAGCCGCGCCTGGATCGAGGAGCTGGCCAACTCGGCGAACTCGTCGGGAGGACTGATGATCGTGCCCGAACCCGGCGGGGACTGATCAGGGAGCGGTCTGGTCCAGGATCTCGCGGGCACCGATCTCGACGGCGGTCGGCACGACGAGCGGGCGACCGGCCGTGAACGCCTCCCACTCCCGCAGGACGACCGCCTCGACGTGCGAGACGTCGCGGTCGGGGTAGTCGGCGCACAGGCGGGCCACGACGCCGTGGAACGATGCGACCTCGATGCCGTCGACGACGGTCAGGGCCGGCTCGGCGCCCGAGAACGCTGCGAGGGATGCGAGCGTCTTGTCGTCCATTCCGTCATGGTTTCACGGTCCGGAGCAGGTTCCTAATACTCGAAATGAAAGTAGGCTGACTAGTTTCTTAGTCTCAGCGAACAGCTCATGTCAGAGTGCGGGCTCGGTGTCCTCTGACCGCACCGAGGCGACGGGGTGGGCGTCGACCTGGTCGACCGCCTCTTGCAGGCGTGCGAGGCATGCGATCACGACCGCGCTCTCGTCGGGCGTCATGTCGATCACCGCCGCCATCATGCGTTTGTGCATGTCGCCGAGCGTGGCGCGCACCTCGGCGTCGCTCTCTGCGGTGGCGACGATGTGGATGCTGCGACGGTCGGTGGGGTGCGGAACCCTCACGACGTGCCCCGACTTCTCGAGCCGGTCGATGATCGCGGTGGTCGACGCCGTCGACACCCCGAGATAACGGGTGAGCTCGCTCGGCGAGACGTCACGACGCTCGCGCGAGGCCCGCAGCAGGTAGCGCAGGACCAGCAGCTCGTTCTCGCCCATCGACATCGACTCGCGCGTGCGGCGTCGCATCGCGACCTCGGCGGCACGGTAGACGCGGAACCACTGCAAGACGTCGACGGCGCGGCGACGACGATCCTCGTCGGACGCGCCGTACCAGTAATGCGACGATTCCGGCCCGGTCTCCACTCGGGCATCCTATGCCAGCGCAGGCGCGGAACGCCTCGGGCGATGCGACCTCTCACCGAGTAGGATCATAAATTGATCGGCTCTCTACTTGATCGAATCCGGAGAAGCTAGGAAGACAAGGCATACTCCACCGTCTCCAGCGGGAGGTGACGTGAGGCATACGGCTACGGCGGACGACGTGGTGAAGGCGCTGAGCGACCTCGCCGACACGAGCACCGTCATCGAGCGCACCGCTCTGCTGTCCCTCGGCATCGGGCCCAACGACGCCAAGGTGCTGCGCTTCCTCCTCGACCGCGGCCCGAGCGACGACCCCGTCACACCGCGGCTGCTGGCCGAGATGCTCGGCATCTCGTCGGCCGCGACGACGGCGCTGATCGACAGGCTGGCCGACGCGGGGTGGGTCGCCCGCGAGCCGTTCCCGGGAGATCGGCGCTCGATCGTCGTCCGCGCCACGATCGACGCCGACGCGCCCGCGCGCCGTCTGCTGTCGGTGCGCCGCACCTCGGTCACCGCCGCCGCCGCCAAGCTCGGCGCGTCGGAGCGCCGGGTCGTCGCGGACTTCCTCGACGACGTCGCACGCTCCGAGAAGCTGCACATCGAGACCATGTGCCCGAAAGATGCGGCGTCGCGCACCACCTGAGCGCGCGACGCCGAACCGGGGTCAGGCCGTCCCGCGGCCCGTCTCGGACTGCAGACGGTCGATCTGCTGCGACGCCTCGGCCTTGGTCATGTCGGCCGGGATCTGCTCGCCCGCCTCACGGGCGAGCGTGTCGAGGTAGCTGCGCTGGGGCGCCGTCATCGGCTCGTCGCCGGTGACCCAGTCGGAGGGGTCCTTCTCGACGGGATCGGTCCCGTCGTCGCGGGCGCCGAGGGTGTCTTCTTCACGAGGAGCATCGGTCATGGGCCGAGCGTACGTACGCCCGTGGTCCCCGTCGGCGGGATTGACACGACGTCCAGCCGGCTGCGGCATCCTGGGATCATGTCCGATGACGCCCGCCCCGACGTGACCGTCGAAGTGGTGCGCCACGGCCCGGCGCAGACGCGCGTGACGCGGATGACGACGAGCGAGGCGACCGGGCGGCCGTTCGTCCTGGTCGCGGGCGTGGGGGTCGCCGCCACCTACTTCGAGTTCCTCGCCCCGTTGCTGGCCGCCGAGGGCGAGGTGTACGCGCTCGACCTGCCCGGGTTCGCCGGGGTGCCGGCATCCGGCGAGCAGCCGACGGCCGAGTTCTTCGCCGACCAGGTCGAGGCCGTCATCGCGCACTACGGGCTCGTCGACCCCGTGCTGCTGGGGCATTCGATGGGGACGCAGGTCGTCACCGAGGTGCTCGCCCGACGCGACGACCTGTCGCACGCCGTGCTGGTGAGCCCCGTCGTCGACGAAGACGAGGCCGACGTGGTCACACAAGCGGTGCGGTTCACGCAGTCGACGCTGCGGGAGTCGTGGCACGTGACCCTCACCGCGTTCGCCGCGTACCTGCTGTGCGGGATGCTCTACTTTCTCGAGGTGCTGCCGCACATGCTGCGCTACCGCATCTCGGATCGCATCGGCCTGGCCCGCACCCGCCTCCTGCTGATCCGCGGCGAGCACGACCGCCCGTCACCGCGTCGTCTGCACTCGCGCCTCGTGAGCCGCGCCCACGACGCACGGCGGTGGGAGATCGAGGGCGCCGCGCACGCGGTGATCAACGGGCACGCCGTCGGGGTCGCTCGACTGGTCGTGCGGCACGTGCACGACGACCTCGCGGCGCGCGGACGCCTGAGCGAAGCCGCCTCGCTCGTCCCCCCGGCGCCCCACGCCGACGTGCGCATGCTGTTGCAGGCCGCGTCGACCCGCGTCGCCGAGTGGCTCAGCGCCGTCCGCCACGACGAGTCGGGCATCGCCCGCGCCAAGGCGCGGCACAGCCGGCTGCTCTGGCGCGCGTACCGCCCGCGGGGCTGAAGGCCGCACTCGCGCCCGCCCGGCGCGGGACCAGGTGCGCGGCCGCCCCTGGCTCCGCGCCCCCGCGCGGCGGCATCGTCAGAGGGTGAGCAGCACCTTGGTGGCACGCCGCTCGTCCATGGCCCTGTACCCCTCCGCCGCGTCGTCGAGGGGCAGCGTCAGGTCGAACACGGCTCCCGGGTCGATCTCGCGGTCCCAGATGAGCCGGATCAGCTCGGGCAGAAAGCGCCGCACGGGGGCGGGCCCGCCGTGCAGGTGCACCGCCGACCGGAAGAGCTCCTGCCCTTCGAGCGTCACGTCGTGCGAGACGCCGACGAACCCGATGTGTCCGCCGGGGCGCGTCGAGCGCACCGCCTGCTCCATCGACTGCTGGGTCCCGACCGCCTCGATCACCGAGTGCGCACCCAGCCCGTCGGTCAGCTCCTTCACCTTGGCGATCCCCTCGTCGCCGCGTTCCTCGACGATGTCGGTCGCGCCGAACCGCCGCGCGAGGTCCTGGCGGTCGGCGTGCCGCGACATCGCGATGATGCGGTCGGCGCCGAGCTGCTTCGCGGCCAGCACCCCCAGCAGCCCCACCGCGCCGTCGCCCACGACGGCGACCGTCTTGCCGGGGCCGACCTCGGCCGCGACCGCCGCGAACCACCCCGTGCCGAGCACGTCGGATGCCGCCAGCAACGAGGGGATCAGGTCGTCGTCGGGGAGCCCCGGCGTCGCGACGAGGGTGCCGTCGGCCAGCGGGATGCGCGCGAACTCGGCCTGCGTGCCGATGCGCCCCATCGGGACGACGTGCACGCAGCGCGACTGGTAGCCCGCCGTGCAGATCTCGCAGGTGTTGTCGGATGCCATGAACGACCCGACCACGAAGTCGCCGACCTTGACGTTCGCGACGTCGTCGCCGATCTCGGTCACGACGCCGACGTACTCGTGCCCCATCGGGGTCTCGTCGACCTCGTCCGAGCCCCGGTAGGGCCACAGGTCGGAGCCGCAGATGCAGGACGCGGCGAGGCGGATGATGGCATCCGTCGGCTCTTGGATGGTGGGGTGGTCGCGTTCTTCGACGCGCACGTCGCCGGGGGCGTGCATGATGACACCGCGCATGACGGGCTCCTCTCGATCAGGGCTTCCCTCCTGAGTACCCGATCACATCACACGCGTGACAGGGGTTGCGCGCGACGGGGCGGCGGAGAGGCTCCCGGAAGTCCCCCCATGGGCGGAGGGAGCCGCGCCGACGGCCATCGCCACGACCGGCTCTCGCCACGTGTCGACCGCGCCCCGGCGCAGCGCCAGCCCGCCAGGGTCGACGCGATGCGGGCCGCCGGGGTCGACGCGATGCGGGCCATGACGGTCGCACCCGTCGGTCGCTCGCCCGCCCCGCCGCACTCCGATATGGTCGGATTCTCCGCCGACCCGGCGATCGTCGCCGGGTGCCCGACGAGGCGCTGACCGCACGGCTGCGAACGGAGACCGCGAATGAGCGACGACGACACCGACGCCCTCCTGAGCATCGACCTGCGGACGCTCATGATGGTCCTCGCGATCGACCAGACCGGGTCGATCACCGGCGCCGCGCGGCAGCTCGGGTACAGCCAGCCGGCGATCAGCCAGCACCTCCGGCGCATGGAGGCGCGCCTCGGCGTGCCGCTCGTGCAGAAGATCGGACGCTCGTCGCGCCTCACCGACGCGGGGCGAGTGGTGCTGCGGGTCGCGCCCAGCATCAACCAAGGGCTGCGATTCGCCGGCGCGCAGATCCGCGACATCCGCTCGCTGAACCTCGGCCGGCTCCGGGTCGCCGCGTCGACCGCGGTGACCAGAGGCGTCGCGGTGCCGGCTCTCGCGCGGATGCGCGCGCAGCATCCCGACCTGGTGATCAGCTACACCGAGACCGAGCCGCTCCGCGCCATCGAGCTGGTGCACGCGGGCAAGGCCGACGCGGCCGTAGTGTTCCGCAACCCGCGGTCGTCGTTCACGGCCCCGTGGCTCCGATCGGATGACACGGAGATGCGCGACATCCTGCGCGACCCCCTGCACGTGGTGGTGCCGTCCACTCACCCGCTGGCCGACCGGAGACGCGTCCCCCTGGAGATGCTCGCCGACGATCAGTGGATCGGCCCCGCCGGCGGTGAGGGCGAGAGCCTGCGCGAGCTGGCCGCAGAAGCCGGGTTCTCGCCCGAGACGAGCATCCAGACCAATAACGTCACGTCATCCATTCGCTTCGTGGCGCAGGGTTTCGGCGCGTGCCTGACCTCTCGGATCGAGCTGGCGGGCATCTCCCTGCCCGCGACGGTGAGGGCCCTCGACGTCGAGCCCGTCGAGTTGCGCACCCTCACCATGGTCAGCGGACGCCATCAGCAGGAATCGCCCGTGATCCTGGCTTTCCTGCGGATCCTGCGCGGCATGCGCGACAGGTCAGAGGCGCGCCCGCTCCCCGGCTGACGCCCGCGCACGCCACGGTCCCGCCGGTCTCGCGACGCGGGCGGCCGTCGGCGTCGATTGCGAACGGTTTGTGATGTGCCGTTCCCGGGCAGATGGGTGCTGGGTAGCGTCATGCGCATGCTCGCCACCTCTTCACCGAATGTTCACCTCGCGCCGCCTTTCGTGCAGCGCCGACTGGTGAACGGCCTCACGGTGATCGTCGAGGAACGGCACACGACCCCCGTGGCGGCGGTCAACCTGTGGTACGACGTCGGCTCGCGTCATGAGGCGGACCATCAGAAGGGACTCGCGCACCTGTTCGAGCACCTGATGTTCCAAGGCTCGAGGAACGTCGCGGCGGGCGAGCACGCCGGCGTGCTCGAGTCGGTGGGGGCGCGGTTCAACGCGACCACCTCGTTCGACCGCACGAACTACTTCGAGACGGTGCCGGTGAACGCCCTCTCGACGGCCCTGTGGCTCGAAGCGGATCGGATGGCGACGCTCCGCGAGGCGCTGAGCGAGCAGGAGTTCGAGGCGCAGCGCGACGTCGTGAAGAACGAACGGCTCCAGACCTACGTCGAGGTGCCGTACGGGGAGTCGATGACCCACCTCATGGCGGCGCTCCTGCCCGCAGGCCACCCCTACGCGACCCTGCCGATCGGAGACATGGCGCACCTCGACGCGGCCACGCTCGAAGACCTGCGCTCCTTCTTCGACACGCACTACGCCCCGGACAACGCGGTGCTCACCGTCGTCGGCGACGTCGATCCCGAGAACGTCTTCGCCCGCGCGGAGGAGTTCTTCGGCGGCATCCCCGCCGGGCGGCCCCCCGCCGCCACGCCCGTCGACGTCTTGCCCCCGCTGAGCGACGGCCCGACGACGACCGTCGTCGCGCGGGTGCCGTACCCGGCGGTGTTCCGCGGCTGGCGCATCCCCGCCCTGACCGACGACGCGTTCCTCGCGTTCGAGATCGCCGCGCGGGTGCTCGGACAGGGGAACGGCAGCCGACTGCGATCGGGACTCGTCAGAGAGCAGAGCCTCGCCATCGACGTGCAGGCGTACGCCATGGGACTGGCCGCGGGCAACTCGGTCCTCGGCGTCAACGCGTTCGTCGCCGAGGGCGTGGCCCCCGAACGGGTCGTCGACGCGGTGGACGAGCACATCGCGCAGATGCTCGACCGGGGGCTCACCGACGACGAGTTCGCGTCGGCGGTGGCACGGCACGAGCGCGACGTCGTCGAGGCGATGTCGACCAGCGGAGGGCGAGCCGACGCCCTCTCGGGGGCGCACACGATCCACGGCGACGCCGCTCGCGCAGACCAGGTGCTGGACCGCCTCCGCACGCTCACCGCCGAAGCGGTCGTCGAGGCTCTGCAGAGCTGGCTGACGCCCCTGGCATCCGCGACCGTCGTCTACCAACCGCCCACCGAAGAGGGATGACCCGACATGACGATCACCGCGACCCGCCCCGCGATCGCCGAGCCCGTGCTGTGGGAGTTCCCCGCGTTCGACTCGTGGGCCGCCGAGCCCGGCCTGCGCGGCCAGCACCTCGCTCTCTCGGGCTCCCGCATGCTGCACCTCGCGGTGTGGATCCCCACCCCGCTGTCGACCGAGCCGCGAGAGCAAGAGGGCGTCACGAACCTGTGCGCTCGACTGCTCGTCGAGGGGACGCGGCAGCGGACGGGGCAGGAGTTCGCCGCCGAGCTCGATCGGAACGCGGCATCCCTCCGCACGTCCGTCTCGATCGACGGCATCACCATCGCACTCGACGTCCCCGTGACCCGCGCCGCGGCGGGCATCGCGCTGCTCGGCGAGGCCCTGACCGCGCCGGCCTTCCCCGCGCACGAGGTCGAACGTCTCACCCGCGAGATCCTGTCCGACCTCCGAGCCGAGAAGATCGACGGCGGCCGGCGCGCCGCAACCGCATTCCACGCACACCGCTACCTCGACTCCGACCGACGCGCCCGCCGCCTCGAGGGCGACGAGCAGACCCTCGCCCGCATCGACCGACAGGCCGTCCTCGACCGATACCGCCAGGCGTTCGTCGCCGAACGCGCACAGGTCCTCTCCGTGGGGAGCCTCTCGACCAGCGAGGTGCGGGGCATGGTCGTCGACGCACTGCAGGAGTGGCGATCGACGACGTCCGAGAACGCGTCGGTCGACCTGCCCCCTCCACAGCCGGCACCGGCCCGGACGGTGCTGATCGACAAGCCCGGCGCCACACAGACCGCGATCGAGATCGGGTGGTGCACGCCCCCGACCACCGACCCGAGCTGGCCCGCCTTGCGCATCGGCGCGCGGGTGCTCGGAGAAGGCCTGCGCAGCCGGCTCAACCTCGTGCTGCGCGAGCAGAAGGGCTACACGTACGGCGTTCACGCGATCACGAACGCCGACCGACGAGCCGCGACGTTCCGGATCGCCGGCACCGTCGCCTCGGCGGTCACCGGGGCGGCCCTCACGGATGCGCTGGGCATCCTGCTCGGCTTCCGCTCAGAGGGGCTCACGGACGAAGAGCACCGAGCCGCCGCCACGTCGATCATCAGCAGCACCCCCATCTCGCACGAGACCGGGCGCCATCTGCGTGAGGCGGCCCTCGCCGGCGTGCGGACGGGAAGGCCCGTCACCTGGCTCACGTCCTTTCTGGCCGATCTCGGCGCCACCTCGGCACACGGCGTGTCCGAGGACTTCCGTCGGTCGGTGGCGGGCGAGCCCACCATCGTCCTCGTGGGCGACGCGTCCGTCTGCATCCCGCTGCTCGCCGACGTCGGCATCCCGATCGACTCGGTGGTCCGATGAAGATCAACGCGTCGTGGCGCGCCGAGAAGGACCCGCGGGTCAACCGGGCGATCGTGACCGACCCGCGGGGCACATGGCGTCGCTTCGCCGTGCTGCTGTGGCGGTCACGACTGCCCATCGTGCTCATCGTCATCCTGTTCGTGGTGTCGAAGTCGATGGTCGACGTCGGCTTGGACCAGACGAAGTACACGGCGCAGATGATCGCCGGCGACGTCTCGGTCGAGGTGGTCATGCTCCTCGTCGTCGCGATGCTGGTCAGCTGGGCGCTCGGCACGGTGTCGGGGCTGCTCGCGGGCATCATCCAACAGCTGATCAACCGCAACCTGCGCCGCCTCGTCTGGCGCAGCATCGTGCGCCTTCCGGCCTCGTTCTTCCAGCAGGCGCCCCCGCGCGAGGCGGTCTCGCGCATCACGACCGACACCGAGGACATGGGACGTTTCCTCATGGTGACCGTGTACCCGATGGTCATCGCGGCCTATTCGACGTACGCGGTCGCCGCCCGGGTCGCGCAGTACGACCTCCGCCTCAGCGGCGTGATCATCGCGTTCGTGCCGCTGCAGGTGCTGCTGAGCTGGGGGATCGGACGGTTCGAGTTCTACACCAAGCGCGACGTGACGGTCCGCAACGCGAGCCTCACGCAACGCCTCGCCGAATACGTCGCCAACATCCCGCTCATCAAGATGTTCGCCGTCGCACAGCGCGAGAGGCAGCGGGGCAACGGGCTGATCCGCGACCTCTACCAGGCGCGCGTCCGCACCGGGGTCGTCTCCGCGGTGAGCACCTCGCTGTTCTCGGCCGTCGGCCTCGTCCAGACGGTCCTGCTCATCGCCGTCGGCGTCTACCTGATCAACGAGGGGGCGATCCAGACGCCCCAATGGGTGGCGTTCTTCCTCTACTCCGGCACGGTCAGCACCAGCGTCGGCGGGCTGATCACCAGCTGGACCGCGGTCAAGGCGATCCAGGGCACCACCGCGCGCATCGCCGAGATCGTCTACGCCAAGCCCGAGAGCAGCGGCACCGCGCCCATGCCGACGGGCGGCTCCGACATCGTCGTCGAAGGCCTCTCGTACGCCTACGACGGCGAGCAGGTCATCACCGACCTGACGCACACGTTCGCCCGCAACAAGCTCACCGTGGTCGTGGGCCCGAGCGGGAGCGGCAAGTCGACGCTCGTCCGGCTGATGCTGCGCCTGCACGAGCCCACGGCCGGCCAGGTCATCGTGCACGGCAGACCCGCCCCGGCGTTCGAGCTCACCTCGTACCGCGCCGCGTTCGCGTGCGTCGGCCAGGACGGTCCGATCATCTCGGGCACGGTCCGCGAGAACCTCACTCTCGGCAGCGATCGGACGTTCGACGACGACCAGCTCATCGAGGCCCTGTGCCTCGACGGAGACCGCGATTTCCTCGCCAACCTGCCCGACGGCCTCGACACGCAGGCCGGCGACTACGGCAGCAAGCTCTCGGGGGGTCAGCGACACCGGATCGCCATCGCCCGCGCACTGCTGCGCGATGCGCCCTTCGTCGTGCTCGACGAGCCGACCGCCGCGCTCGACTCGACCGCCGAGATGCAGGCCCTGCAGCGGATTCGATACGCCACGCAGGGCCGCACGACGATCCTGATCGCCCACCGGCCCGCGGCGGTCGCGGTGGCCGACGAGGTGGTCGTCGTCGAGGACGGACGGGTGACCGCTGCGGGCACGCCCGACGAGGTGGCCACGCGCAGCGCCTTCATCCGCGAGGCGTTCGCGACGGGCGGCATCCGATGAGCGCCGCACGCGCCGCCCGCCGCACGCGTCCCGCGCCCCGCGACCCGGGCCTCTGGCGCCGGTTCATCAACATCTACCGGTCGATCCGCATACCGTGGATGCTGCTTCTCGCGGGATTCGCCCTGGGCATCCTCGCCGCGCAGGTCGTGCTGTGGATCGCTCCGCTCACCGCGCAGATCAATCGCGGCGACTTCACGACCACGACCCTCGTCCCCGCGTTCATCGGCCTGACCGCCGCCTCGATCGTGGTCTCGCTGACACGCAACCTGGCATCCCTGTACGCGCAGAACAAGATCACACGACGGCTGCAGACCGTCGTGTGGACCAAACTGCTGCGCGCCCCCATGTCGATCATCGACCGCGAGAACGCACCCGAGCTCGTCTCACGCGTGACGAACGATCCGCTCCGTGCCGACAGCGCGGTGCTGGCGTTCGTCTCGGTCTGGGCCTCGCTGTGGGGCTTCGGCGGCGCGCTGATCGCGATGGGGCAGGCGAACGGCACCCTGAGCCTGATCTTCCTGCTGATCGTCCCCATCACCGTCGCGACGTTCTGGGTGGTCGGCGTCACGCAGTTCGTCGCCGAGCGCATGATCATGCGCGCGTGGGGCACGATGACCGGCTTCTTCGCCGAACGACTCGGCCTGTTCATCCCGCTCAAGGCCCTCGGCGCCGAGCGCGCGGAGCTCGCCGCGGGAGAGAAGGCCATCGACAAGATGTTCCGCGCCGGCGTCGTGCAAGAGCTCTTCAGCTCGGTGCAGACCCTGATGGGCTCGGTCGTGACGAACTCGGCCATCGTCATCGTGTTCGCCGGCGGGGCGGCGTTCATCCGCAGCGGCGACATGAGCCAGACCGACCTCACCCTCTACCACGCCCTGGTGCTCGCGGCGTTGCCGTTCCTCTTCGAGATCCTGACCCAGTACCAGACCGTCAAGGGGACGCAGGGCTTCACCGAGAAGATCGGCAAGGTGCTCGAGCTGCCGGAGGAGGACAGCGCGACCGGTGCGCCGATACCGGCGGAGCCGGCCGACATCCGTCTCGACGGCGTCACCTTCGCGTACGGGGGACGGGTCGCCCTCAAGGACGTGTCGCTGACCATCCCGGGCGGGCGGGTCACCGCCATCGTCGGACCCAACGGAAGCGGAAAGTCGACGCTGCTGAAGCTCCTGCAGCGGGCGTACGAGCCCACCTCGGGGTCGATCCTGCTCGCCGACAGGCCCTCGACCGACTTCGCCCTCGACGCGTGGAGGCGAGCGGTGTCGACCGTGGCTCAGAACACGTCGTTGCTGTCGGGCACGGTGCGCGAGAACATCGCCTTCGCGAACCTCGACGCCCCCTTCTCGCGCGTCGAGTGGGCGGCCGGCGTGGCCGACGCGCGCGGGTTCATCGAATCGGCGCCGCAGGGCTACGAGCTGCCCGTGGGCGAGGGCGGCGAGAAGCTCTCCGGCGGGCAGAGGCAGCGCGTCACGATCGCACGGGCCCTGGTGCCCGAGCCGACATGCCTCCTGCTCGACGAGGTCGGCAGCGCCCTCGACCGCCGCACCGACGCGAAGGTCGACGCCGCGCTGCGAACGGCGATGACGGGACGCACCGTCGTGATCGTCTCGCACCGGCTCGAGTCCATCACCGACGCCGACCAGGTCATCGTCATGCGCGACGGCGGGGTCGAGGCGACCGGACGCCATGAGGACCTGCTCGCGTCCTGCACCACCTATCGACAGCTCCTCGGAGCCGATCGCGCGGCCGCATCCGGCACCGCGCCGTCGTCTGTCACCCACGTCTAGGAGAGACACACCCCATGGAATCCCGGCTCAGAGAACCCGCCGACCTGCGATCGTGCCCCATTCCCGCATTCGAGGCCCGACCCGACGAGGCCCAGGCAGATGAGCGGCTCCTGTCGCTGGTGCGGCAGCGCGCCAGCACCGTCGAGCACGACACGGTCGCGGAGGGCGACATCGTCCGTGTGCGCCTCGACGGCCTCTCGCCCCGGTTCCGTCAGACGGTGAGCATCGTCATCGGGCGCGGGCTCTTCGACGAAGGACTCGAGACCGCGCTGATCGGAGCCCCCGTCGGCGAGTCGTCGGTCATCCGCCACCCCGACGGCACGGTCACCGCGGACGTGCGTCAGGCGCTCGGGCGCGTCGTGCCCGTGCCGACGGACGAGCTGGTGGCGGAGCTCACCGCGGGCGAGTCCGCCGGCGTCGCCGACTTCCGGCGCAAGCGGCTCGCCGAGCAGCGCGAGGAACAGCTCCGCGCCTATCTCGACAACGCGACGTTCGAGGTGATGGCCGAGCTCGTGGCCCGCAGCCGATTCGACATCCGCGCGACCGACAGAGACGCCTACGTCGCCTACGAGCTCGACCGGTGCCGACGCATCGCCGCCGACATGGGCGAGGTGTTCGACGACCTGACCGCGGACGAGCTCCTGGCACGTGTCGCCGTGCCGTCGATCACGGCGTTCACCGAGCGCGCCCGGGAGAACAGCGACAGCGCGATCGGCCGGGCGCTGCTCGGCGCCCACTACGAGGGCGTCGACCCGGGCCCGTTGACCGTCGGCGAGCTTCTCGACCACGGTGCCGCGACGTGGCAGCACGTTCGCGCGCACATCGAACGCGCTCAGACCACCGCTGAAGGAGAAGAAGCATGATCATCGACGCCACGACCACGGACGACATGGATCTGACCGCTGAGGGTTTGACCGTCGTCGACTTCTACCGCGACGACTGCCGCTTCTGCGACATGCTCGCTCCCGTCCTCGACGATGTCGCTTTCGAGCTGCCGGTGGCCAGGTTCGTCAAGGTCAACTGCTCGCGCGTCGACGGGCTCGCCGCCGCACAGCAGATCCAGACGTTCCCGACGACGAAGCTCTTCAAGAACGGCGAGGTCGTCGACTCGATCGTCGGGTTCGTGCCCGCGAGCGTGCTGATCGAGCGCATCGGGAAGCACCTCTACTGATGGGCCCCTCTCTCGCCGACCGGCCGACCCTGCCCGCTCGCCTCGACGTGGCCGTGATCGGAGCCGGGCCGGCTCTGCGCGCCGCGGCCGAGGCGTTGTCGACGCACGCGACCGGACGCGAATGGGCCGTGATCACCGCCGAGCCCGACGTGGGCGCCGACATCCCGTCGGACCACCTCATCCCCCTCTCCGTCACGAACGCCTTCGCGATGGCGACCCACGTCGAGATCCTCGTCGGGCAGGAGTCCTTTCCCGCGAAGGTCGTCATCGTGGCGACCGCGCTCCCGGAACGGGCCATCGCATCCGAGCGGGTGTTCCGCGGACGGGGCGTGAGCTATTGCGCGCAGTGCGACGGCTCGCTCGCCCGGCACAAGCGGGTCGCGGCGTTCGTCGCGACCCCCGAGGCGGTCCACGAGCTGGCGCACCTCGACGGCAGCGCCCATGTCGACGTGATCGGCCCGGCCGACGTCTTGGCCGCGGTTCCCGCGGCGCGCGACCGCCGAACGCACACGGGTCGTCCGATCGCCGTCGAGGGTCAGGCGGCGGTAGAAGGCGTGCGCCTCGACAGCGGTGCCGAGATCGCGGTCGACCAGGTGTTCCTGCTCACCCCCCGTGTGCCCACCCCGGTGCTCGTCCCCGGAGTCTCGGCCGACGACGACGATCGTGTCCGCGTCGACGGCTTCGGCCGCACCAACCTGCCGAGGATCTTCGCGATCGGGCCCGCCACCGTTCTCGACCGCACCGCAGCGGCGCCGCCCGGGGATCCCGCGGAAGCCGTCGCGCTCAGCGCCATCGACCTCGTCGCCGCCCTCCCCGCCCCCTGACCCTCACCGCATCGGAGAAGACCATGCCCGCACGCACCGCCCGACTCACCACGGCGACGGTTCTCGTCACGTTCGCCCTCGCCCTCGCCGGTTGCAGCTTCACCACCACCCCGAAGCCGTCCGATCCGGAACCCGTTCAGAGCACCCCCGCCGACCCGGCCTCCCCCACCCCCGACGGCGCCGGCACGGCGGCCCCGGCCGACGTCACCATCGACAGCATCATCGCCACGTTCAAAGATGCGGGGATCATCGACGATGCCAAGCGGCAGCGGCTCGCCGTCAACGGCATGGCCACGCAAGGCTACAAATGGACGGATGCCGGAGGCGGCTACATCGAGCTCTACTACGTGGACCCCGCCACGGCCACGCCCGAGATCCTGAAGAACCTGCAACTGGCCCGCGAGCAGCACTACATGCAGTTCGGCCAGTACCAGATCCCCGTCGACGACGTGCGCGGCCAGTTCATGATCCGCTACGCGACGGCCAGCGACTCCCAGGCTGTGCAGGCGGCGTGGGAGAGGGCCACGGCGGGGCTCACGTGACAGCGAGCTCGCGGGGCGCCCGAACCTCCGAGGCCGCCGTTCGCCGCAGTCCGCGGCCCCCGCGCTCGACGCCGGCGGACGCTCAGTCCACCTGCCGCAGAACGATCGGGCGGGCGCTGTCGACGTGCTCGACCAGCGCCGACATGGCGGCGACCAGCGTGGGGAACCAGCCGATCTGGACCGACCGCGTGTCGAGAGCGTGGAAGCGTCCGTACTTGTTCTCGACGTATCCGAGGTAGGTTCCCCGGCGGCTCGCGACATAGAGCGTCTCATCGACCCGGGCCCATGACACTCCCGCGCCCGGCCGCGGCCGCCCCGCGGCAGGGGTGCTCTCGCGCCACGGCAACACAGCTTGGCGTCGACCCACAGCTCTGGTCGAGTCGTGATCGTTCATGGGCACTGCCTCCCTGTGGACGAGTCGGTCGACAGCCTGCCACGAGCTGCAGCATCGCTCCCGAAGTGCTGATCACGCTAGCAGGTACTTTGGGCACCTAGGAAACGAAATGTCTTACTAGTCAGGTAGGAGAATCGCCGGCGCCCTGTCCCCACCGTGACCACCCGAAGATGACACGAAGCGAAACCCTGTCCCGTTTCCGCAACGTAAATTATGTCGCGATTGCTCGCGGTCGAGGCATCCGCCGTTCTACCGTCATTGCCTGGCTTCCCCCGGAGTCAGCGCCGCTTCCCCGGTCGGCGCCGAGAGAGCCCGCACCGACGGGCGAGAGAGGACCCCGCTATGACCTCGCGCACGCGCAGACGATCCCGGCTGACCATCGCATCCGCCGTGATCGCCGCCGCCGGAGCGGTGGCGGCGCTGAGCATCGCTCCCGCCGCGGTCGCCGCCCCCGAGACCGAGAACGACTACATCGTCATGCTGAAAGACGGAACGTCGCTCGACAGCGCCCTGCAGGGGCTGGGCAGCCTGATCCCCGCCGGCGCGCTCACCCATACGTACGCCGCCCTCGGCGGGTTCGCCGCCACGCTGAGCGATTCCGAAGCCGAGTGGCTGTCGCGCATTCCGTTCGTCGCGACGGTCGAGCGTGACTCGGTGATGAGCACGCAGGTCACGTGGGGCCTCGACCGCATCGATCAGCCCGATCTGCCGCTCGACGACTCGTACACCCCGAACGGCACCGGCGCGGGCGTGACCGCCTACATCATCGACACCGGCATCGTGCCGGCCGACCCGGAGTTCTCTGGACGCGTGACGCCGGGCTACACCGCGATCGACGACGGGCACGGCACCGAAGACTGCAACGGGCACGGCACGCACGTCGCCGGCACCGTCGGCAGCGAGACCTGGGGCGTCGCGAAGGACGTCGATCTCGTCGCAGTCCGGGTTCTCGGATGCGACGGCTCGGGCTCGACGTCCGGCGTCATCGCCGGAATGGACTGGGTCGCGAGCAACGCCGTGCGTCCTGCCGTAGCCAACATGAGCCTCGGCGGCCTGTACAGCGCGGCGACCAACTCCGCCGTGCAGCGCATGACCGACCGGGGCGTCACGGTCGCCGTGGCCGCCGGCAACGACTCGCTGCCCGCGTGCAGTTCCTCCCCCGCGTCGGCGGAGTCGGCGCTCACGGTGGCGGCGAGCACCCGCACCGACGAGCGGGCCTCGTTCTCGAACTTCGGCAGCTGCGTCGACCTCTTCGCGCCCGGCGTCGACATCACCTCGACCTGGCTCGACGGCACGACCAAGACGATCTCGGGCACGTCGATGGCCTCACCGCATGTCGCCGGTGTCGCCGCTCTGGTGCTCGAGAAGTCACCCGACGCGTCTCCCGCCGCCGTGACGTCGGCGATCCTCGACGGCGCCGCCACGGGCAAGATCAGCGGCACGCTCACCTCGCCCAACCGACTGGTCCAGGTGCCGTAAGGCTCCGCCGCCTTCCCGGAGCCCCGCCGCGGGGCTTCGGGAAGGCGGGAGCCGGACGCGGGGCGCACGGGGCTCAGGTGCGGGACGCTCGATCCCGGGTGCACGCCGGCCCGCGTGCCGTCGACCGAGCTCTCTTCGTCGCCCGCGCCGCGGGGGCCAGAGATCGCGTCTGCCGCTCCGCCCGCGAAAGCTCCCCTGCGGAACGCACGACTCAGGGCCGACGCGGCGCGCCGGGGGTCTTCTCCGGCGCGGCCGCGCCAAGCCGTTCAAGAGGCAGTTCGTCATGAGCGACCGCGTGGGCGACGTCGCTGAGCCGCCGTTGCTGTGCACGCGCGTAACGGCGGAGGATCTCGCGGGCTGAATCCATGGACACGCCGAAGGCCCGGGCGACGTATCCCTTGGCCTGTTCGATGACGACGCGGCTGTCGAGGGCACGTTGGAGCTGCTGCGTCGCCGCGTGGGCGCTGTCGATCATGCGGTGCTGGAGGATGCTGATCGTCGCGACGTCGGCGAGGGCTTGTGCGGCGCGCGCGTCGGCGCCATTGAGCGAGCCCTCACTCTCGCGGAACAGGTTGAGCGAACCGATGGTCTCCTCGCGCAGGCGGAGAGGGATGGCATGCACACCGGCGTACCCGCGTTTCACCGACGCCTCCGCGAATCGGGGCCACCCCCCGTGGAGCTCCTCCGCGTTCTCTGACGTCACTAGTCGGCCCGTGGTGATGGCCGTCAAGCAGGGCCCCTCTCCGGCGTCGAGCTGGAGCAAGCCGACGAACTCGCTTCGCTCGCTCGTGGACGCGACGACTTCCGGGGTTCCGCCGGCGTTGAGGAGGTGGATGGCGCCGGCGGCCGCGTCGAAGAGCTCGACGGCGCGATCGACGAGTGTCTGTAGGACGTCGACGACATCGAAATCCGCGATGAGACTGTCGGTGAGTGTGACGAAGGTCTCCACGAGTCGTGTTTCGCGCGTATCGGGCACGAGGTTCTCCTTCGGGTGGCAGGCACCGTCGGCGTGGACACGTCGCCGTTCTGTGCGAGAACTTGCGGCGCAGTAGGGGGCCGACTTAGCGTAGTCACTGGCAGCCCCAGACCCCGGCCGCCGGATCGTTTCTCGACTCCGATGACGACCAGGGGTACTACTCGTGCAGCTGTCTTCTTTTCCGCGATGCCGTCGCGCCCATCATGGCGCGGCATTCGTCGTGCCCCGCGGGTGGCGACGGCGACGACTCACCTATCAGGCACGTCGTCGCGCTCGCGCGCACCCCGATCTTCCGTTGTGCATGTGCTCCGGATGCACCGCTGTCGGCGGTGGAAGAAGAAGGAAAGGAACAACGTGACCGCGGAGAACACCGTCGCCGGCCACTATCGACTCACCGGCGGAAACGGAAAGCCGCGCGTCGCCAGCACATCGACGTACGCAGCCGTGCTGGCGGAGGTGAAACAGGCGGGCCTGTTGCAACGGCAGCTCAGGTTCTATTGGGGTCTTTTCGTCGGGTTGACCGCGGCCACCATCGGGTGCGGGTTCGCGTTCGTGCTGCTGGGGGACTCGTGGTGGCAGCTCGTGGTGGCAGCTCTGCTGGGGGTGGTGTTCACCCAATTCGCCTTCCTGTCGCATGAAGCGGCTCATCGCCAGATCTTCGCGTCACGGGCGTGGAACGACCGTGCCGGTCGCTACATCGGAACGTTCCTGGTGGGGCTGAGCTACTCCTGGTGGATGAACAAGCACACCCGACATCACGGCAACCCGAACACGATCGGCAAGGATCCCGACATCGATCCGGACACGATCGTGTTCCTGCCCGAAGATGCGGCGAAGACAACGGGGCTGTGGCGACGTCTGCTGCGCTACCAGGGGTGGTTGTTCTTCCCGCTCCTGACCTTGGAGGGTCTGAACCTGCACCGTCATGCGGTGATGGCCGTCGTCCGCGGTGCCCAGGGCCGCCCCGACCCCCGCGGACGCGCTCTCGAGGGGGTGTTGCTCGCCCTCCGTTTCGGTCTCTACCTCACCGCGCTTTTCTGGGCCCTCCCCCTGGGGCTGGCGTGCGCGTTCTTGGCGGTGCAGCTTGCCGTCTTCGGCGTGATGATGGGCGCTTCCTTCGCCCCCAACCACAAGGGCATGCCTACCATCGGGCCAGACGCCGCCGTCGACTTCTTCTCCCGACAGGTCCTCACCTCGCGAAACATCCGCGGGGGCTGGTGGGTGTCGTTTCTCATGGGCGGATTGAACTACCAGGTCGAACACCACCTGTTTCCATCGATGCCCCGCCCCGCGCTCAAGAAGGCTCGAGAGCTGGTGCGGGCGCACTGCGAGAAGCTCGAGGTGCCGTACACCGAGACCACGCTGCTGCACTCCTACGCGCTCGTCGTGCGCTATCTCAACGATGTCGGGCTCACCGCCCGAGACCCCTTCGCCTGCCCGCTCGTATCCCAGCTCCGCATCCACTGACGCACCACCGAAAAGAAGGGGTCCTCACATGAAGACTTTCCTCGTACTCCTCGTCCTCTGGGCCATCGTCGCCGTCGTCGGATTCGCGTTCGACGGCCTTCTCTGGCTGGCCATCATCGGCATCGTCCTGTTCGTCGGCACACTCATCTTCGGAATCATCCGCCGCAGCGCGGGCAGGAGAACGTCCGGCAGCTGAAAGGATCCAGGCGGAGGGAACGATCATCTTGCCCTCCGCCTTCCAAAGCGAATAGGGGCAAGCGTCGTCCATTCGAACGCCACAAGGCCCCCGATCCATACTCTCGTACGGAATCGGGGGCCTTATGATCTGGCGGTGACGGTGGGATTTGAACCCACGGTAGGGGGTTACCCTACACAACTTTTCGAGAGTTGCACCTTCGGCCGCTCGGACACGTCACCGCCGACCAGCTTACGACAAACGCCCGGATGCCGCGAATCGGGGCGATCCTCCACCGTCGAACGACCGCGGTGGAAGCGCTCATCCACCGCTGCCAGGATCGAGCCATGAGCGTGATCGAGAACTCGAAGCTGACGGTCGTCGGAGCGGGGAGCGTCGGGGCGAGCGTGGCGTACGCGGCCCTGATCCGAGGGTCGGCCCGGCACGTCGCGCTCTACGACATCGCCACCGAGAAGGTCGAGGCCGAAGTGCTCGATCTCGCTCATGGCACGCAGTTCACGGGGTCGAGCGACATCGTCGGGGGCAGCGACGTGGCCGTCGCCGAGGGGTCGCATGTCGTGGTGATCACGGCCGGCGCCAAGCAGAACCCGGGTCAGACCCGCACCGAGCTGGCCGCCACGAACGCGCGCATCATCCGCGAGATGATGCCGCGGCTGCTCGAGGTCGCCCCGCACGCCGTCTACGTCATCGTCACGAACCCGTGCGACGTCCTCACGGTGCTCGCGCAGGATGCCACGGGCCTGCCCGCCTCTCGCGTCTTCGCCTCGGGCACCGTGCTCGACACGTCGCGGCTGCGCTGGAAGCTGGCGCAGCGCGCCGGCGTCGCCACCTCCAGCGTCCACGCGTGGATCGTCGGCGAGCACGGCGACACCGAGTTCCCGCTGTGGTCGACGGCCACGATCGGCTCGGTCCCGATCACCGAGTTCGATCTGCCGGGCGGCGGGCGCTTCGACACCGACGAGCTCGACGCGATCGCCGTCGACGTCCGCGACGCGGCCTACAAGGTGATCAAGGGCAAGGGCGCCACCAATCACGCCATCGGCCTCTCGAGCGCCCGCATCGTCGAGGCCGTCCTGCGCGACGAGCGCGCGATCCTGCCCGTCAGCACGGTGTTGCACGACTTCCATGGCATCGACGGCGTGGCCCTGTCGGTGCCGTCGATCGTCTCGGCCCGGGGCGCCGTGCCGCTCACCGGCACACCGTTCTCGGACGCCGAGCTGACGCTGCTGCGCCGCTCGGCCGACGCGCTCACGACGGTCACCGACTCGCTCCGCGGCTGACGCCCCGGGCCGCCGGCCCGGCATCCGTCGACGCGGTCTCATCCATCGAGAAGAGAGAGGGCGGATGCCACGGCCCCGGCACGAGCGATGTCGGAGGGCCCGCGTAGCCTGGGCGCATGGCATCCCGTCGCCCCGTCTCCGCCCCTGCGCCCTACCGGTGCAACGAGTGCGGATGGACCACGCTCAAGTGGGTCGGTCGCTGCGGTGAGTGCCAGCAGTGGGGCACGGTGGTCGAGACCGCAGAGCAGACCGGGATCGTGCGCACGATCACGCCCGTCGCGCCGGGCGCCGCGCGGGCCGCGCGACGCATCACCGAGATCGACACGCACGACGCCCCACGCCGCACGAGCGGCGTCGGCGAGTTCGACCGCGTGCTGGGCGGGGGCATCGTGCCGGGTGCGGCGATCCTGCTCAGCGGCGAGCCGGGCGTGGGCAAGTCGACGCTGCTGCTCGAGGTCGCCGCGCAGAGCGCCCGCGCCGGCCGCCGCGTGCTCTATGCGAGCGGCGAGGAGTCGGCGGCGCAGGTGCGGCTGCGCGCCGAACGCACGGGGGCGTTGCACGACGAGCTGTTCCTCGCCGCCGAGACCGACCTCGCCACGATCCTCGGCCACATCGACCAGGTCGAGCCCGGCCTGCTGATCGTCGACTCGGTCCAGACGGTGTCGTCGGCCCACAGCGACGGCGCCGCGGGCCAGCCCGCGCAGGTGCGCGAGGTGGCATCCGCCCTCATCCGCGTCGCGAAAGAGCGCGGACTGCCCGTCATCATCGTGGGCCATGTGACGAAAGACGGCTCGATCGCGGGCCCGCGCATCCTCGAGCACCTCGTCGACGTGGTGTGCCACTTCGAGGGCGACCGCCAGACGTCGCTGCGTTTCGTGCGAGCACTCAAGAACCGCTTCGGTCCCACCGACGAGGTGGGCTGCTTCGACATGACCGGCACCGGCATCGCCGAGGTCGCCGATCCCAGCGCGCTCTTCCTCGGCCACGGTGAACCCGAGCCCGGCACGTGCGTGACGATCGCGATGGAGGGACGCCGTGCGCTGCCCGTCGAGATCCAGGCCCTCGCCGTGCGCCAGACGGCGCCCAACCCCCGCCGGATCGTCAACGGCGTCGATTCCTCTCGCGTGGCGATGGTGCTCGCGGTGCTCGAGAGCCGCATGGGGCTCACGCTGTCCGACCGCGACGTGTACGTCTCCACCGTCGGCGGGGTGCGCCTCGTCGAGCCCGCCGCCGACCTGGCGATCGCCATCGCGGTCGCGAACGCCGTGAAGAACCGCAAGGTGTCCAAGCGCCTGGCCGCGATCGGCGAACTGACGTTGACGGGTGAGATCCGCAACGTCACGCAGGCCGCGCAGCGCGCCTCAGAGGCGAAGCGCCTCGGATACCACACGGTCCTCGACGCCTCGTCGCGCAAGCTGGCGCAAGCGCTCAATGAACTCCAGGTGCGAGGAATGCCCCGCGACGACAGCGAACCGGGGTTCTAGACGCTCACGCGACCGGGTCGAGAGGGATGACCGCCCCAGGTCTGCGGTCCGTCCCGCGCTCGAAAGGGTCAGCGGCCGGGAGGAGCGGATCGACGGCGGCGGTGCGGCGACGTCATGCCGAGCACAGCGGGGATGACAAGTCCGGCGGCGCACACGGCACCGGCGATCAGGTACTCCATGCGCCCGAGTCTTGCACGCGTCGCAGCCGTACGCGAGTTTGCAGTGCCGGGCTCCGGAGAATCAGCGAGCTTGCGAAGCTCTGACGACAGCAAGACCCGTGCGACACGCGACGACTCCGGAGCGCGGCACGCGCGGGCGGGAGAAGTCCCCCGCACGCCGACGCCGCCGAGCCCGGCGGCCGACCGCGTCAGGCGTCGAGCGCGGCGATCAGGTCGGCCGGGGTCGCCTGGATCGGATGCGGCCCCGCGATGTCGATGAACACCGTGGTGATGGCATCCTGATGCGCTCCGAGGAAGGCGCGGAGCCACTGCGGGGACTGCAGCGCGACGTGCGGCGGCAGCGTCTCGGGCTTGTGCGCCGCATCGCTGAACAGCAGCAGCGCGACCTGCCCGGTGTTCGGATCGCGGTAGGTCCAGACCTCGCCGACGCTCAGGGGGTTGTCGGCGTCGCCCGGGGTCATGAGCGGAACGACGGTGGGGCCGTGGCGGAGAGCGAATGCGATCGCCGCCATGTCCTGCGTCTGCAGAGCATCGGTGAGCGCGGTGTTCTTGAAGTCCACGTCGAGCTTCTTTCCCTTGCGCTTCTTGCTCCCGGCCACTTCTCGAGCCTAATCGCGCGCCCGCGCGTCAGGCGGCACCGCTCGGCGTCCCGCCGAACGCCGCGACGCCGTCCGTCCGCGCCTAGGCCAAGAACCCCCGCAGCAACGCCTCCGACCCCGCCAGGTGGTCGCGCATCGCCGCGTGCGCGGCATCCGGTCGCCCGGCGAGGATCGCCGAGACCACCGCGGCGTGCTGCGACGTCGAGTGGTCGATGTTGCGCGGCAGCAGCGGAAAGGTGTCGAGCCAGGCGTTGACGCGGGCGCGGTTGTCGGCCACGAGCGGGACGAGCGACGGGATGCCGCTGAGCTCGGCGATCGTCAGATGCAGCAGGGTGTCGAGCCGGCGATAGTCGTGGCCGTCGGCCGCGGCGGCGGCCTCGTGCCGCGCCCACAGGACGTCGCGGTCGTCGGCCGAAAGCGTGCGCTCGGCCGCCGCGCGGCACGCCTCCGGCTCGAGCACCCGGCGGAGGGCGATGACGTCGTCGAGCTCAGCGGCCGAGACCTCGGCCGGTGCGACGGCGCGGGGCACCGGATCCACGACGAACGTCCCGCCGTAGCGACCCCGACGTGTCTCGAGCCACCCCGCGTCGGCGAGCTCGCGGATCGCCTCGCGCACCGTGTCGCGGCTCACCCCGTACAACATGGCGAGCTCGCGCTCGGCGGGCAGCGACTCCCCCGGCGCGACGAGGCCCAGCCGCACCGTCTGGACGATGCGCGCCGTGGTGTCTTCGAGCGCGTTTCCGCTGCGCACGGGCCGGTACACGGCTCGGCGCAGGTCGTCGAGGGGCGCTTCGCTCACCCTGTCAGCCTGTCACGCCGAGGCTCACAGGGGCGTGACGTACGCGTTGGTGATACCGCCGTCGACGACGAACGCCGTCGCGGTGATGAACGACGCGTCGTCGGATGCCAGGAAGGCCACGGCCGCGGCCATCTCCTCCGGCTCCGCGAAGCGTCCCATCGGCACGTGCACGAGGCGGCGCTGTGCGCGCTCGGGGTCTTTGGCGAACAGCTCCTGCAGCAGGGGCGTGTTGACCGGTCCCGGGCAGAGGGCGTTCACGCGGATGCCCTGCCGCGCGAACTGCACACCGAGCTCGCGGGTCATCGCGAGCACGCCGCCCTTGGAGGCGGTGTACGAGATCTGCGAGGTCGCCGAGCCCAGCAGCGCCACGAACGACGCGGTGTTGATGATCGAGCCGCGGCCCGCGGGCACCATGTGACGCAGCGCCGCGCGCGAGCAGAGGTACACGCTCTTGAGGTTGACGTCCTGCACCTTGTCCCACGCGGGCAGCTCGGTCGTCTCGATGGAGTCGTCGTCGGCCGGTGAGATTCCGGCGTTGTTGAACGCGATGTCGACGCTGCCGAGGTCGGCCGCGACGCCGTCGAAGAGCGCGTTCACGGATGCCTCGTCGGCGACGTTCACCTGCCGGAACGTCCCGCCCACCTCGGTGGCAGCGGCCGTCCCGGTGGTCTCGTCGAGGTCGGCGATGACGACGCGCGCGCCTTCGGCGGTGAAGCGGCGGGCGGTGGCGAGCCCGATGCCGCTCGCACCGCCGGTGACGATGGCGACGCGGTCGCGCAGGCGCTGGGTGAGGTCGATGGTCATGTGCGGTGGTTCCTTCTACGTGTGCGGGTCGGGGAAGAGGGTGACGTCATTCGGTGGCGTAGAAGACGTTCTTGGTCTCGGTGAAGTGCTCGGCGGCATCCGGGCCCAGTTCGCGTCCGAGTCCCGAGGCCTTCATGCCGCCGAACGGCGTCGCGTACCGCACCGACGAGTGCGAGTTGACCGACAGCACGCCGCTGCGCACCCCGCGCGAGACCCGGATGCCACGACCAAGGCTCTCGGTCCAGATCGAGCCCGCGAGACCGTACGCGGTGTCGTTGGCGAGGCGGATGGCATCCGCTTCGTCGTCGAACAGCAGCACGGCGAGCACGGGGCCGAACACCTCTTCGCGCGCGATGCGGTCACCCGGCTGCGCGAGCACGACGGCGGGCGCGAACCAGAAGCCATCGCCCTCGGGTGCCGAGCCGCGGAAGGCGACATCGACCCCGTCGAGGAAGCCCTGCACGGTCGAGCGGTGGGATGCCGAGATGAGCGGTCCCATATGCGTGTCTTCGCTCGTGGGGTCGCCGACCTTCCACGCCGCGACGGCCGGTTCGAGCATCTCGAGGAAGCGGTCGAAGACGCTGCGCTGCACGAGCAGGCGACTGCGCGCGCAGCAGTCTTGCCCGGCGTTGTCGAACACCGAGCCGGGTACGCCCGCGGCGGCCTTCTCGAGGTCGGCGTCGGCGAAGACGATGTTCGCGCTCTTGCCGCCGAGTTCGAGCGTGACGGGCTTGAGCATCCGGGCGCAGCCCGCGGCGACCTCGGTGCCGACCTCGGTGGAGCCGGTGAAGACGACCTTGTGCACGTCGGGGTGCGAGACGAAGCGCTGTCCGACGACCGAGCCCGACCCGACGATCACCTGGAAGAGGCCGTCGGGCAGTCCCGCCTCGAGGGCCAGCTCACCGAGGCGAATGGCCGTCAGCGGGGTGAGCTCGGCGGGCTTCAGCACCACGGCGTTGCCCGCGGCGAGCGCCGGCGCGAACCCCCACGCGGCGATCGTCATGGGGAAGTTCCACGGCACGATGATCCCGACCACGCCATAAGGCTCGTGGTACGTGACATCGAGTCCGCCGGCGACGGGGATCTGCGACCCGATCAGGCGTTCCGGGGCACCGGCGTAGTAGTTGAGCACCTGGGCGACGTGCTGAGCCTCCCACCGCGCGGAGCCGATCGGGTGGCCCGAGTTCTTGACCTCAAGAGCGGCGAGCTCCTCGACGTGCGCCTCGACGACCCGAGCGAAAGCGCGCAGGGCGTCGGCGCGGGCGACGGGGGCGAGCGCTGCCCATGCGCGCTGCGCGCGCACGGCGTCGGCGACAGCGGCATCCACCTGGTCGACCTCGGCCCGCTCGAGCGTCGTGATGGGTGAGCCGGTCGAGGGGTCGATGACGGTGAAGGTGCTCATGCGGGGACTCCCTGGTGCGCGGAGGTGGGGGCGGGCGAACCGGTGACGGAGGTCGCACCCTCGAACCGCGAAGCCCGGTAGCGGGCCGCCGCGGCGACGAGACCGAGGAACAGCCGCCGGTCCTCAGCGTTCTCCTCGGGATGCCATTGCACGGCCACGACGTAGTCATCGCCCTCGGTCTCGACGGCCTGCACGAGTCCGTCGTCCGTCCGCGCGGTGACACGCAGGCCCTCGCCCACCCGGTCGACGCCCTGGTGGTGGTAGCTGTGGACGGTGAGGGCGCCGGCGCCGACGAGACCGGCGAGCCGGGTTCCGGCATCCACCTCGACGACGTTCTCGGCGAAGACCCCGCCGCCGATGCGGTACCGCTCGGTGCCGAGGGCGTCGGGCAGGTGCTGGTGCAGCGTGCCGCCGAGGGCGATGTTGAGCAGCTGCAGGCCGCGGCAGATGCCGAAGACCGGCATGCCGCGCTCCCGCGCTCCCGCCAGGAGGGCGAGCTCCCACGCGTCGCGGTCCGGTCGCGCGGGGTCGGTGAGCGGGTGGCGCTCGGCGCCGTACAGCTCGGGCTGCACGTCGAGGCCGCCGGTGAGGATGAGTCCGTCGAGGCCGTCCAGCACGGCCGCCGCGGCCTGCTCGGGGCGGGGCTGCGGGGGCAGCAGCACGGCGGTGGCGCCCGAGGCCGTCACGGCGTCGAAGTACTGCTGCGGCAGGAACGAGGCGCGGACGTCCCACACGCCCTGCTTCGCCCGCTCCAAATAGGTCGTGAGCCCCACGACGGGGGTCCTGCTCGGATCAGAGGCGCTCGAAACCACGCACCCGCTCCCAATCGGTCACGGCGGCGTCGAAGGCTTCCACCTCGATGCGCGCCTGGTTCAGATAGTGCTCGACGACGTCGTCGCCGAAGGCTGCGCGGGCGATCGTCGACTCGCTGAAGAGCCGCGCGGCCTCGCGCAGGGTCGTGGGGAGCGTGTCGACGCCGGCGTCGTACGCGTTGCCGGTGAGCGGCGCGGGAAGCTCCAGCTCGTTCTCGATGCCGTACAGGCCGCCCGCGATGATCGCCGAGATGGCGAGGTAGGGGTTCACGTCTCCCCCGGGCACGCGGTTCTCCACGCGCAGCGACGGGCCGTGGCCGACCACGCGCAGGGCACAGGTGCGGTTGTCGACACCCCAGGCCACACCGGTGGGCGCGAACGAGCCCTTCGCGTAGCGCTTGTACGAGTTGATCGTCGGCGCGTACAGCAGCGTGAACTCGCGCAGGGTGGCCAGGATGCCGGCGATCCAGTGCTCCATGAGTGGGCTGAAGCCGTGCGCTCCGTCACCGGCCATCACGGCGGAACCGTCGTCGCCGCGCACCGAGAGGTGGATGTGGCAGCTGTTGCCCTCGCGCTCGTTGAACTTCGCCATGAAGGTCAGCGACTTGCCGTGGCGGTCGGCGATCTCTTTCGCGCCGTTCTTGTACAGCGTGTGGTTGTCGGCGGTCTCGAGGGCCTCGGCGTAGCGGAACGAGATCTCCTGCTGCCCGTAGTTGCACTCGCCCTTCACGCCCTCGCAGTACATGCCGGCGCCGTCCATGCCGAGCCGGATATCGCGCAGCAACGGCTCGAGACGCGTCGTGGCGAGCAGGTTGTAGTCGACGTTGTAATCGGTCGAGGCCGTGAGCCCGGTGTACTTCTTCGCCCACGCCTCGCGGAACGAGTCGTCGAACACGATGAACTCCAGCTCGGTGCCCGCGTAGGCGGTGAGTCCGCGCTCGGCCAGGCGGGCACGCTGCGCGTTCAGGATGCCGCGCGGCGACTGCCCCACGTGGGTGCGGTCCTCCCACGCGAGGTCGGCCATGACCAGGGCCGTTCCCGGCTGCCACGGGATGCGGCGGAGCGTGTCGAGGTCGGGCACGAGCAGCATGTCGCCGTAGCCCTTCTCCCAGCTCGACATCGCGTAGCCGTCGACGGTGTTCAGGTCGACGTCGACCGAGAGCAGGTAATTGCAGGCCTCCGCGCCGTGCGGCAGCACTTCGTCGCGCCAGAACCGTGCGGCCACGCGCTTGCCGACCAGACGCCCCTGCGCGTCGGGGAAGGCGACGACGACCGTGTCGATCTCGCCGGCCTCGATCGCGGCATCCAGTTCCGCGGTGGTGAGATTGCCCGCCATGGTCTTCCTCTCGCGTGCTCGTCCCTCCGCGTTCGGAGGCCGTAACGAGGAACTTACACGTCAAAGGTAGACAGGTCGACCAATAGAAGGCCATGATCTTCGGCAGGGCGAGCCCGATGCCTGTCCACACCCGCTTGGAGGCCAGATGTCCACGTCGAGCAGTTCCCGCAAAAAGGTCGCCGGAGCCACCTATACGGCGACCGACGCCGCCTACTTCGAGAAACGCACCCTGAAACGCTCCGCGGGCGTCTGGGGCCTGTGGGGCCTGGCCGTCGCCGCGGTGATCTCGGGCGACTTCTCGGGGTGGAACTTCGGCGTCGGCTTCGCCGGCTTCGGCGGCATGCTGATCGCGTTCGTGATCCTCGTGGTGATGTACTACGGCCTCACGTTCTCGATCGGCGAGATGGCGGCCGCCATGCCGCACACGGGCGGAGCCTACTCGTTCGCACGCTCGGCGATGGGGCCGTGGGGAGGTCTGGCGACGGGTCTGGCCGAGACGATCGAGTACGTGGCGACGACCGCCGTGGTGGTGTACTTCTCGGGCCAGTACGCCGACTCGGCCCTCGAGCTGCTCACCGGTGTCAGCCTGCCGCCGTTCGTGTGGTGGCTGATCCTGTACGCGGTCTTCATCGCACTCAACGCCGCCGGGGCGAACATCTCGTTCGGGTTCGCGATCGTGGTCTCGATCGTCTCGATCGGCATCATCGTCGTCTTCGGCATCATGGCGCTCGCGAGCGGGACGTTCGACGCGGGCTCGCTGTGGAACATCGCGCCCACCGACGGCAACACGCCGTTCCTGCCCCTCGGCGTCGCGTCGATCGTGCTGGCCCTGCCGTTCGCGATGTGGTTCTTCCTCGGCATCGAAGAGCTGCCCCTCGCGGCCGAGGAGTCGCACGACCCCGCGCGCGACATCCCCCGCGCGGGCCTGTGGGCGCGCGGCACCCTCATCGTCACCGGGCTCATCGTGCTGTTCCTCAACACCGGCGTGATCGGTGCCGACGCCACCGGCACGTCGGTCGAGCCCCTGCTCGACGGCTTCCGCGCGATGGTCGGCGATCAGGCCGCCGCGCTGCTCTCGCTGCTCGCTCTCGTGGGGCTGCTGGCGTCGCTCATGGGCATCATGTTCGCCTACGGCCGCAACATGTACTCGCTGTCGCGGGCGGGCTACTACCCGCGATGGCTGTCGCTCACCGGCTCGCGCAAGACGCCGTGGGTGGCACTCGTCTTCGGTGCTCTGCTCGGCTTCGTCGCGCTCGTCGTCGTGCAGGCGGCGGGCGGCGACAGCAGCCCGGCGGGCGCCATCGTGCTGAACATCGCCGTGTGGGGCGCGGTCACCGCGTACTTCCTGCAGATGGTCGCGTTCATCGTGCTGCGCCGCAAGTTCCCCGACGCCGTCCGCCCCTACAAGAGCCCGTGGGGTCTGTTCGGCGCGTACTCCGCCGCGGTCATCGCCGCGGTGGTGTTCATCGGGCTGCTGTTCAACCCGGCCTATCTGCTCGCGATCGTCGCGATCATCGTCGTGTACGCGGTCATCTTCGTCGGCTTCGCCGTGTACGGCCGACACCGGCTCGTGCTGTCGCCCGAAGAGGAGTACGCGCTGTCGGGCGGGCTGCACCGTGACCCGCAGAGCGAGGGATACGACGCGATGGAAGGCGAGGTCTTCGGCGACCGCCAGGGCTGACACGCACCGGATGCCACGAGAGAAGACCCTCTCGGACGCTCCAGTTGGGGGCTGGAACGTTCGAGAGGGCCCGGCACCTTCGCTGACCGCAGGCACTCTGCGTTTGGGGGACACTCCTGCCCGCCGCTGGGGACGACGGTGCGGCCGTTCTGCGAAGACGCCTTCAGGCTACGTCGGCCGCGAGGGGCTCGTCTGTCCTCTCTTCGGAGGACATCCGTGCGCGCAGCGTCTCACTCGAGGATGAACGAGGCCGTCCCGCTCGACGGGATGCCGCCGATCGAGACGCTCAGGTGGTACGTGGCCCCGCCGCCGGGGGCGAACGGCCGCTCGCCCGAGCACGACGACGTCGACGAGCGCGTGCGGTCCCACGTCAGGGGCGCGGAGCTGGTGACCGTCTGCCCGGCCTTGAGGGTGACCGGCATGTCGCTGGGCTGGGTCTGGCAGTCGGTCGACCGCCACCAGACGTCCGATCCGCTCGTGACCGTGAACGACTGGGCGCTCGTGCCGACGTTCATCGTGCAGTCGCGCGTCCCCGTGTTCGTGAGCCGGATCGACAGCTTCGGGTCCTCGCCCCGAGAGTAGGCGGTCTTGTCGGTCAGCGCCTCGACCTTGATGTCGGCCGCGGTGCAGTCGCTCGACACCGGTGTGGCATCCGTGGTCGGCGACGGCGACGGAGAGGACGGCGTCGAGGTCGGACTCGGCGAGGCCGCGGGCGAGGGCGTGGTCGTCGCGGACGACGGGGCGGGCGTCGCCTCGGAGCTCGTGGGTGCGGCGGCCCACGGCGGAGCGGCGACGAGCCACACCACGAGGCCGATCACCGCGAGCACGAGCAGCACGGCGACGAGGCGGCGCCGGCGGTAGACCGCCGGGGACTGCCGCCTGCGAGGGGCATCGGTCATGGTTCCAGGGTAGGCGGCGCGGGTGGGCGCCCGATCCACGGCGCGCTCAGAGGCGCTTGAGCATGCGGGTGTTGCCCAGCGTGTTGGGCTTCACGTGCGCGAGATCGAGGAACTCGGCGACGCCCTCGTCGGGACTCCGCACCAGCTGCGAGTACACGTCCGGGTCGACCACCTGCTCGCCGATCGGCTCGAACCCGCGCCGGCGGAAGAAGTCGACCTCGAACGTCAGGCAGAACAGCCGGGTCACCCCCAGGGCTCGGGCGTTGCCCTCCAGCACCTCCACGATGCGACGGCCGACGCCGTGGTGCAGCCAGTCCTCGTGCACCAGCAGCGTGCGCACCTCACCGAGGTCCTCCCACATGACGTGCAGCGCCCCGCACCCGATCACCTGTCCGTCGGCCTCGGCCACGACGAACTGCTGCACCGACCCGTAGAGCACGACCAAGTCCTTGCCCAGCAGGATGCGCCTCTGCACGAACGGCTCGAGCAGCTCGTGGATGCGTCGGACGTCCGCGGCGGTCGCGGGACGGACGACGAACGAAGGGGAGGCGCTCACGGTTCCAGCGTACGCCGCGACGACGAGGGGCCCGGATGCCATGGCATCCGGGCCCCTCGTCTGGTCGGTCGTCAGCTGCCGGCGACGATGTCGGGCGTCGCCGAGATCTCTCCGGCCGTGCCGACACCGATCGCGACCTTGTCGCCGCGCGGACCGTTCTCGAACGTGAACTGCCCGTTCTCGACGTCGACCTTCACGTGGTCGCCCGACTCGAGCTCGCCGTGCAGGATCTTCTCGCTCAGGCGGTCCTCGACCTCGCGCTGCATGGCGCGACGCAGCGGGCGGGCACCGAGGGTCGGGTCGAACCCGATCTCGATGAGCTTGTCCTTCGCGGCGTCCGACAGCTCCACCGTCATGTCGCGGTCGAGCAGGCGATCGGCCAGACGCTTGATGAACAGGCCCACGATCTGGCGCAGCTCGTCCTTGTTCAGCTGCGGGAAGACGATGACGTCGTCGACGCGGTTGAGGAACTCGGGCTTGAAGTGGCGCTTGAGCTCTTCGTCGACCTTGCCCTTCATGCGCTCGTACGAGGTCTGCGCGCTGCCCTCGACCTGGAAGCCGACCGGGCCGCCGGCGATCGCCGACGAGCCGAGGTTGGTCGTCATGATGATCACGGTGTTCTTGAAGTCGACGATGCGGCCCTGACCGTCGGTCAGGCGCCCCTCTTCGAGGATCTGCAACAGCGAGTTGAAGATGTCGGGGTGGGCCTTCTCGATCTCGTCGAACAGCACGACCGAGAACGGCTTGCGGCGCACCTTCTCGGTGAGCTGGCCGCCCTCTTCGAAGCCGACGAACCCGGGAGGGGCACCGAACAGGCGCGAGACGGTGTGCTTCTCGCCGAACTCCGACATGTCGAGCGAGATCAACGCGCCCTCGTCGTCGAAGAGGAACTCGGCGAGGGCCTTGGCCAGCTCGGTCTTTCCGACGCCCGTGGGGCCCGCGAAGATGAACGAGCCGCTCGGGCGCTTCGGGTCTTTGAGGCCCGCGCGCTGGCGACGGATCGTGCGCGAGAGGGCCGCGATCGCCTCTTCCTGGCCGATGACGCGCTGGTGCAGCGCCTTCTCCATGAACATAAGGCGGCTGGACTCCTCCTCGGTGAGCTTGAACACCGGGATGCCGGTCGCCTGGGCGAGCACCTCGGCGATCAGGCCTTCGTCGACCACCGCGTGGGAGGCGACGTCACCCGAGCGCCACTGCTTCTCGAGACGCAGGCGCTCGGCGAGCAGGGACTTCTCCTCGTCGCGCAGCGACGCGGCCTTCTCGAAGTCCTGCTCCTCGGAGGCGAGCTCCTTCTGCTCGCGCACCTTGGCGATCTTCTCGTCGAACTCACGCAGCTCAGGCGGGGACGACAGGATCGACAGACGCAGGCGGGCGCCGGCCTCGTCGATCAGGTCGATGGCCTTGTCGGGGAGGAACCGGTCGCTGATGTAGCGGTCGGCGAGGTTCGCCGCGGCGACGATCGCACCGTCGGTGATCTGCACCTTGTGGTGCGCCTCGTAACGGTCGCGCAGACCCTTCAGGATGTTGATCGCGTGGGGCAGGCTCGGCTCGGCCACCTGGATCGGCTGGAAGCGGCGCTCGAGCGCGGCATCCTTCTCGAAGTGCTTGCGGTACTCGTCGAGCGTCGTGGCACCGATGGTCTGGAGCTCGCCACGGGCGAGGAGGGGCTTGAGGATCGACGCGGCGTCGATCGCGCCCTCGGCCGCGCCGGCGCCCACGAGGGTGTGGATCTCGTCGATGAAGACGATGATGTCGCCGCGCGTGCGGATCTCTTTCGTGACCTTCTTCAGGCGCTCCTCGAAGTCACCGCGGTAGCGGGAACCGGCGATGAGCGAGCCGAGGTCGAGCGAGTAGACCTGCTTGTCCTTCAGCGTCTCGGGAACGTCGCCCTTCACGATCGCCTGGGCCAGGCCCTCGACGACCGCCGTCTTTCCGACACCGGGCTCACCGATGAGGACGGGGTTGTTCTTGGAGCGGCGCGACAGGATCTGCATCACGCGCTCGATCTCCTTCTCGCGCCCGATGACCGGGTCGAGCTTGTTGTCGCGCGCGGCCTGGGTGAGGTTGCGACCGAACTGGTCGAGCACCGCGGATCCGCCCTGTGCGGCGCCCTGGCTCTGCTCGCCGGCGCCGGATGCCACGCCCGCGGGCTCCTTGCCCTGGTACCCCGAGAGCAGCTGGATGACCTGCTGACGCACCTTGTTGAGGTCGGCGCCGAGCTTGACGAGCACCTGGGCGGCGACGCCCTCGCCCTCGCGGATGAGGCCGAGGAGGATGTGCTCGGTGCCGATGTAGTTGTGGCCGAGCTGCAACGCTTCGCGCAGAGACAGCTCGAGCACCTTCTTCGCGCGCGGCGTGAAGGGGATGTGGCCGGTCGGCTGCTGCTGCCCCTGGCCGATGATGTCCTGCACCTGCTCGCGCACGGCGTCGAGCGAGATGCCGAGCGACTCGAGCGCCTTGGCGGCGACGCCCTCACCCTCATGGATGAGGCCGAGGAGGATGTGCTCGGTCCCGATGTAGTTGTGGTTGAGCATCTTCGCCTCTTCTTGGGCGAGGACGACCACACGACGGGCACGGTCGGTGAATCTCTCGAACATCTCTCAGTCCCTCCAGAAATGGGCTGACAGGCACGCCTCCGCGCGCCGTACATCGAGAGTAACGAGCGACCGGATGCCACGGACCCGTGTTCGCCGTGGGCATACCGCCGTCGTCGGGGCCGGCTCAGTGCGATCCGAGCACGGGGATCGGACCGTCCGACGCGACGTTCCCGCCCGACAGCACGAGCCGCACCTCGCCCGCGCCGGCCATCCCGGTCACGTCGGCGAGGGCGACCCGGGGCGCCATGTCCATCGTGCAGATCTGGTCGGCCGGGGGCTGGGCGAACCGCACGGCGATGTCGGAGCCCGCCGGCCGCACCGTCTCGACCTGCGGGAGGCAGCTCGAGCTGCCCCAGGTGAGGATCGCGACGGTGGACTCGTCGACCCATCCGGCACTCGGTGCGTACTCGGACGTCGCCGGGGCGGACGACGGCATCGCGGCCAGGTCGACCTCTCCCGAGGCCGCCCCGGTCACCGTCACCGCGAGCCTCTGCGTCGGGTCGACACCGGCGGGCAGCGGCACATAGGTCGCCCGCGGGGCGAGATCGCTCGTGCAGACGGCGTCGTCGGCGCCCGACAGCACGACCGTCAGCGCGCCGTCGGCGAACGTGGGCTGCTCGGTGACCCGCGGGGCGCACGACGAGCTGCCGGTCGTCACGATCGCGAGCGCGCGGCCGCCGTCGAGCCACGCGGCGCCGAGCTCGGCCGCGGGCGCCGAAGGGGTGGCATCCGGGGTGGACGACGATCCGGACGAGCCGCTCGCGCAGCCGGCGAGCACGCCCGCGGTGAGCAGGCCCGCCCCGGTCAGACCGAGCAACGACAGGGTACGACGGAACATGGGAACCTCCGTTGGTGCGTGATCGGATCACCCATCGTGACGGAGGTTCCTGGATGCCACCGGCGAATCCGGGGCATGGCGGTCACTGCAGCGCCGACGTGAGGCGCGCCAGGTTGTCGAGGATCGTGGACCTGAGGGGCTGCCGCCGCCACTCCTCGACCGTGAGCTCACGGCTGAGCCCGCGGTAGGTGTCTTCGACCGCGCGCATGTCACGGACGAACTCCTCGCCGCGCACGAGCATCGACACCTCGAGGTTGAGACCGAAGGAGCGCATGTCCATGTTGCTCGAGCCGATGACGGCGACCTCGTCGTCGATGGTGAGGCTCTTGCTGTGCAGGATGAACGGCTTGCGATACATCCAGATCTTCACGCCGGCCTGCAGCAGGGCCTCGTAGTAGCTGCGCTGCGCGTGATAGACCATGGCCTGGTCGCCCTCTTCGGAGACGAAGAGCTCGACGTGCACGCCTCGCTGACACGCCGTCGTGATCGCGAGCAGCAGGGCCTCGTCGGGCACGAAGTACGGGCTGACGATGATGATGCGCTCACGCGCCGCGAAGAGCAGCCCGAGGAACAGCTTCAGGTTGTTCTGGAAGTCGAACCCGGGCCCCGACGGGACGATCTGGCAGTCGAGCTCGCCCGGCCCGGAGTCGACGCTGAACAGGTCGATCTCGTCGCGCAGCGTCTCGTCGGTCTCGCTGTACCAGTCGCTCAGGAACACCGCGTTGATGCTCGCGACGACGGGGCCCTCGACCCGCACCATGAGGTCGACCCAGTGCAGGCCGCGCCGGATGTTCTTGCGCAGGTTGTACGACGAGTCGGTGACGTTCTGCGACCCCATGTAGGCGACGTCGCCGTCGATGACGAGCAGCTTTCGGTGGTTGCGCAGGTCGGGACGCTGCCACCGGCCCCGCAGGGGCTGGACCGGCAGCATGAGGTGCCAGTGGGCGCCCATCGCGTCGAGCCGACGCAGCGTCTGCCGGTAGAACGGCTTTCCCCGGTTGGCCCAGTGGTCGAGCAGCACACGCACCACGACGCCACGCCGAGCGGCCTCTTCGAGGGCGCGGAAGAAGCCGTCGGTCGACGCGTCGCTCTGCAGGATGTAGAACTCGACGTGCACGTAGCGCTTCGCCCGGCCGATGGCCTCGGCCATGGCGTCGAGGCTCTGTTGGTAGTCGGCGATGAGCGTCGCCGAGTTGTCGCCCGCGATGGGCATCGCGCCCAGGTTGCGGTTCAGCCTCACGAGCGCACGGAACCAGTCGGGGGCGTGCGGACGGAGGGTGCCGAACTCGAGCGACGCGCTGGTGTCGTGGATGTACTGGTTGAGGGCGGCCTGCTTGCGGCGCCGTTTGCGCGGCAGCCGCGGGTTGCCGATCAGCAGGAACAGGAACACGCCGACGAACGGGATGAAGTAGATCGCGAGCAGCCACGCCATCGCCGCCGTCGGGCGTCGGTTGCGCGGAACGATGATGATCGCGGCGATGCGGACCGTCAGGTCGAGGACGAACAGCGTGATGACGAGCCAACTCGCTTCGAAGGTGGCATCGAACACGGGTCCTCCTGGGCGGGTTGTGCACCCAGCGTAATGACAGCCGCCGACACGCGGCGGACGGGTGTCAGGCGGCGGGCGTCTCGCGCGACGTCTCCACCGGCGGCAGTCCGCGCTTGGCGCGCTCCTCGGCCTCGATGCGGGCGTAGACCTTGCGCTCGGTGCGATCGATGCGGACGACGTTCCGCAGGATGAAGAAGAAGGTCACCGAGACGATGAGCGTCGGCAGGGCGGGCCACAGCACGGCGCTCCAGATATCCACAGGGCCCATCGTACCCGCGGTCGGAGCGGGGTGGCCGAGACGCCCGCGCCCCTCCTCCCCACGCGGCCAGCCCGCCCCGGCGTCCACCGGACACCCCGATCGGACCGCGTCGGCCGCGCACGGTCCGAGAAGCTCGGCGCATGTCCACCATCATCCGCACCGTCTCCGCGGCCGACTTCGTCGCCACCGTGCCCCACCTGCTGGGATTCCACCCCCGTCAGAGCCTCGTGCTGGTGCCGTTCGCCGGCACGAGATCCCTCGGCGCCCTGCGCGTCGATCTTCCCTCGCCTCTCCTCGACGACGACGAGCTCGCGCGCACCGCCTCGACCGTCATCGGCCTGGTGTGCAAGGTGGCCCGCGCCGACGGCGTGGCCGTTCTCGTGTACTGCGACGCGGCCGTCTCAGAAACGGTCCCGCTCCCCCACGGCGATCTCGTCGACGCGGTGGTCCGGCGCGCCGACATCTGCGGCCTCCGCGTCGTCGACACGGTCGCCGTGTCGGGCGATCGCTGGAACCGGTACGGGTCGCCGACCGACGGCGGGCACGCGCTCACCGCGCCCGAGTCGATCGACGATCTCGCCGGCTTCGCCGTCGAAGGCGACCAGGCCGCCGCGGCCCGCCTTCCGCCGGTCTCCGACGGAGAGGCCCGTCGGGTCGGTCGTCTCCTCTCCGACCTCGACGCCTTCCTCGGATCGGCCCCGCCGTCACGGAGCGTGTCGGCACGGCGCCGACGAGCGGCCTGGCGCATGGCCGCCGACCTGGCCGACCCGCCCCTGCTGTTCGAGACGCTCGTCAGCGAGAGCCCGGACGCCCTCGGGCCGCACGAGCTCGCCCTGCTGGCCTTCTGCCTCGGACGCCCGCTCCTGCGCGACGTGGCCCTCGTGCAGTGGGCGGCCAGCCTGTCCGCCGGCGATGCCGCCTACCAGGCGCAGATCCGCTACACCGAAGGAGAGCCGCTCCCCGACGACGTCGGGCGCACGATGATCGGCGAGGGCCCGCGCCCCGACACGTCTCGTCTCGAGGCGGCGCTCGAGCTGTGCCGCCGGGCGGCCGCAGCCGCCCCGCGCGAGAGCCGGCCCGGCGCCCTGGCCGCGTGTGCGTGGCTCTCGTGGGCCCTGGGGCGATCGACGCATGCCGCGCACTACGTCGAGCAGGCGCTCGGCATCGACCCGCACCACGGGCTGTCCGCCGTCGTCGCCGCGCTGGTCGAGCACTCCCGACTGCCCGAGTGGGCGTTCGCGCGTCCCGCCGAGGCCGCTCCGACCGTCACTTCACAAGCGGAAAAAGGATCGTCTCTCGGATCCCGAGGCCGGTGATGGCCATCAACAGCCGATCGATGCCCATGCCCATGCCGCCGGTGGGGGGCATGCCGTGCTCGAGGGCACGCAAGAACTCCTCGTCGATCGGCATCGCCTCGTCGTCGCCGCGCGCCGCGAGCTTCGCCTGCTCGACGAACCGCTCGCGCTGGATCACCGGGTCGACGAGCTCCGAGTACCCGGTGGCGAGCTCGAAGCCGCGCACGTACAGGTCCCACTTCTCGACGACACCCGCGATCGAGCGGTGCTCGCGCACGAGCGGGCTGGTGTCGACCGGGAAGTCCATCACGAACGTCGGTCGTGTCAGACCACTCTTCACGAAGTGCTCCCACAGCTCTTCGACCCACTTGCCGTGCGTCTCGTGAGGAGGAGCGTCGACGCCCGCCTCGGCGCCCAGCGCACGCAGGTCGTCGAGCGAGGTCTCGGGCGTGATGTCGCGGCCGGCAGCCGCCGACAGCGACTCGTACATCGACAGACGGTCCCACTCTCCACCGAGGTCGTACTCGGTGCCGTCGGCCCAGGTGACCGTTGTCGAGCCCGCCACCGCGATCGCAGCGTCCTGAATGAGCTTCTGCGTCAGATCGGCGATGCCGTTGTAGTCGGTGTACGCCTGATAGGCCTCGAGCATCGCGAACTCGGGGCTGTGCGTCGAGTCCGCCCCCTCGTTGCGAAAGTTGCGGTTGATCTCGAAGACACGGTCGATGCCGCCGACCACGGCGCGCTTGAGGAACAGCTCGGGCGCGATACGCAGGTACAGCTCGGCGTCGAACGCGTTCGAGTGGGTGACGAAGGGCCGGGCACTGGCACCGCCATGCTGCACCTGCAGCATCGGCGTCTCGACCTCGACGAAGTCGCGCTCCGCGAACGTGCGACGCAGGCTCGCGTTCACCTTCGCGCGTGCCAGCACCGTCTCGCGCGCGCGGTCGCGCACGATCAGATCGAGGAACCGGCTGCGGACGCGGCTCTCCTCGCTCAGCTCCGTGTACAGGTTGGGCAGCGGCAGCACCGCCTTCGCCGCGATGCGCCAGTCGGCGACCATGATCGACAGCTCGCCACGGCGGCTCGAGATCACCTCGCCCGACACGAAGACGTGGTCGCCGAGGTCGACGAGCTCTTTCCACGCCTGCAGCGACTCCTCGCCGACGCTCGCCAGCGACACCATCGCCTGGATACGGCTCCCGTCCCCCGCCTGCAGAGACGCGAAGCAGAGCTTGCCCGTGTTGCGGCTGAACACGACGCGGCCGGCCACGCCGACGGTCGTCCCCGTCTCGGCGCCGGCGTCGAGAGCGCCATAGCGCTCGCGGAGCGCCGAGATCGTGTCGGTGATCGGGACCGCGACGGGGTATGGCCCGCCCGCCGCGTCGGTGCGTTCGGCGAGCAGCCGCTCGCGCTTGGCGAGGCGGACGGCCTTCTGCTCGAAGACGTCGTCTTCGGTCGGCTCGGCGGCGGGCGCGGGCGCGTCGGTCATCGTGAAGGCTCCTCGGGGTCTGCCCCAGTCTATTCGCGGCCCTCCGGTCTCTCGGCGCCACCCGGGCCTCGGGACGGCGCGACGACCTCAGCGCAGCGAGATCTCGGCGTTGTCGATGAAGCGGTGACCGCCCACGGTCGCCGCGATGAGAGCCAGGGCGCGGCCGCTGTGCCCCTCTTCGACGGGGAGGAACGTCGACGGGTCGACGACGTTGAGGTACTCGAGGGCGATGCGCTGCTCGCCCATCAACGACGACTGGGCCGCGGCGATGCACGCATCGACCCCCAGGTCGGCGTTGGACGCGGCGGCCTCGAGGGCGCGCGGCAGCTTCGCCGCGGCCCGTCGATCGGCCTCGTCGAGCAGGCCGATCCGGCTCGACACGGGCAGCCCGTCGTCGGTGCGGACGGTCGGCACGGTGATCGTGTCGACGCCGAAGTCCAGGTCACGGATCATCCGCCGCACCAGGAAGACGCGCTGACGGTCGCGCTCCCCGTAGACGGCCACGTCCGGCCGTACGAGATGGAAGAGCTTGGCCTCGACCGTGAGGACGCCGTCGAAGTAGAACGGGCGCAGACGCCCCTCGTATCGCAGACCGAGGTCGCCCGCCGAGACACGGGTGGTCGCGGTTCCGGCGGGAAGAAGCTCCGGCGCCGTCGGGGCGAAGACGACATCGACCCCGAGCCCGCCGAGCAGCTCGGCATCGGCCTCGGGAGTGCGCGGGTAGGCAGCGGTGTCGTCGGCCGTGCGGAACCGCAGCGGGTTCACGAAGGTCGAGACCACCACGACGTCGGCGTTCTGCCGCGCCGCGCGGATCAGGTCGGTGTGCCCACCGTGCAGGGCCCCGAGGGTCGAGACGAGCGCGACGCGCACGTCGCCGTCGGGCCGATCCGCGCTCCTGGCCTCGGCCAGTCGGGTGCGCAGATCGTCGATGGTGCGGATCATCCGTCGATCGTAGCGTCGCCGTCGAGGTCGTCCCGCGCCGAGCCGGCTCCCTCGACGAGCGCCTGGTCGACGCTCGACCGCACGAGTGCCGAGAGATACCCGCCGGGGTTGTCGACCCCCAGCTCGGCCAGCAGGGCCGAGGCCTGGCGCACGATGGAGCGCGAGAACTCAGTCGCGGTCGCGATCGCCTCGGCGTACGTCGGCCGGTCGGCCTCGGCCACGACGACCGGCTCGCACCCCAGCTCGACGGCGAGCGCCTGCGCGATGGGCAGCACGGGACCCGGCGCCGTGACCGCCGCATACGACTGCGCGAGCTGGCGCAGGTCGATCGACGACGTGCCGGTGAAGACGATCGCCGGGTGGATCGCGAGCGGGATGGCGCCCCTCGACAACGCGGGCGCGAGCACATCGATGCCGTACGCGGGGTCGGTGTGCACCACCAGCTGCCCCGGCTGCCACGCGCCCAGCTCGGCGAGACCGCCGACGAGACCGGGCAGCTGGTCGTGGGGCACCGCGATCACCACGAGCTCGCTGCGGCGGACGACCTCTTCGGGAGACAGCACCGGGAGCCCGGGCAGGATCGCCTCCACACGGTCGTCGTCCGACCCCGAGGTGATGGCGACGAGCGCGTGCCCCGCGCCCGCCAGCGCAGCCCCCATCACCGGACCCACCCGGCCGGCGCCGATGATGCCGACCCCCAGCCGTCCATCGCGCGCCCCGATCATCCGGCCCACCGGTGGCTCCGGTCGCCGGCGGCCGCGTCCACCGCCGCTGCCGCGGTCGACGAGAACAGCGTCACCGCGTCGTCGCGGTCGATCGCGCCGATCGACGTCTGCACGGGCCCGGCGATCACGTGGGCGGTCACCGCCGCCGTCCGCATCGCCCGGGCGAGCGGCCCCTGCCGCACCCCGATCGACTGCAGGCGTGCGAGGGGGACCACCGAGAGCGATCTCGACAGCCACCCCCGCCGCAAGAACAGGGCGCTCCGGGTGAGGAGCACGCCGTTGCGGCGCCACGACAGAGGTCGCACCAGCCTCGCACGCAGCGGGGTCGTCATGTAGGGATCATCCGGCACGGGCCCCAGGATGCCATCCCGGAACACCGCAGACCATTCCGCCGGCGACAGTGCGGGGGCCAGCAGGTGCAGCACGCGTTCGACATCGACACGAGTGCCGATGGGCAGCACCGCAGCCAGCTGATCGGCCTGCGACTCGGTCGCCCCCTTGCCCGACAGCCTGTTCACCGAGATCGACCACCACCCGAACGGACGCCACAGCACCGGCTGACGCACCTCGATCGCGTGCACCCGCCCCGGCGGCAGGATCTCGCTCACCGTGGTGAACAGGCCGAAGGTGACGCGCACGCCGTCCAACGTGGGCGCGACGGAGTAGCGCAGGCCGCGGCCGACCGATCGCACGTAGTAGGCGCCGAAACCCAGAAAGGCCGGCACGACCGAGAACAGCACCCAGAAGGTCGAGAACGTGGCCGTGACGACGATGCCGATCAGCAGCGCGAGAAGGACGAGCGTCGACCCGCTGAGGAGCCGGGATGCCACCAGCCGCCCGAACGGGATCCGCACGATGCTGTCGGGAGCGACGTCCGAGAGGTCCTCGCCGTCGACGAGCCCCTGCAGCCCCGATCCCACGGCATCGGCCGCCTGCCGTACCCGCGACCCTTGCACGGCCAACGGGGCCGTCGCCTCGGCCAGGCGCCGCCCCGAAGCGAGGCGCAGGATGTCGCCGCGCACGGCGTCGGCCTCGCGCGTCGACAGGTACTCGAGCCTGACGTTGGCGTCGAGGCCCGCCCCGACCACCTCGAGCTTCGCCATGCCGAGCAGACGGGCCAGCAGGGGCCGGGTGAGGTTGACGCCCTGCACGCGATCCAGGGGCGCCCGGCGATGCGTGCGGAACAGCACCCCCGAACGCACCTCGACGTCGTCGCTCCCGATGCGGAACGTGTGGAAACCCCACGACAGGCGAAAGGCCCCCAGCAAGATCGCGAGCACGACCAGGGCGAGCACGACGGCGATCAGCACCAGGTTGTGCGAGAGGAGGAAGTCGACCGGATCGGGCGGGACCTCGCCGGGCGGCAGGTCGGCGAACGTGGGCAGGAAGAGCTCGATCAGACGCTCCCGCAGGTTCGCCACGACGAACCCGATCACGACGACGAGGTACAGACCGCCCCGCAGGAGGGGCGTCAGCGGATGCAGCCGATGCCATGCGCCGTCGCTCAACGGCGAGCGCACGGGCGTGCGCGGCGCCGGGCCGGGCACTCCGCCGTCGCCCCGCGACTCCCCCGGCGCCGCAGCGCCCACCTCGGTCACAGCCCGGTCCGGCGCGACTCGGCGACCTCGATCAGGGTGTCGCGCACCTGCTCGGCCGCCGCCTGGGTGAGCCCGGGGATGACGACACCGGTCGAGGCCGCGGCGGTGACGAGCTTCAGCTGCGCGATCCCGAAACCGCGGTCGAGCGGCCCGTGCGTGATGTCGACGAGCTGCATGCGACCGTACGGAACCGCCACCACGCGCTGCCACAGGATCCCGCGACGGAACACGAGGTCGTCGCGCCGCAGCTGATAGCCGAACGACCGCGCCTGCCGCGGCGTGATGGCCATCGCCGCGGCGGTGACGAGCAGGATGACGGCGGCCGGGATCCACTGCCACTGCACGCGCAGCACGACCTGCAGCGCGACCGCGACCACCGCGACGCCGACGAACAGCGCGCCGAGCGAGATGAGCTGCACCCACACGTAGGCCCGTGCAAGTTGATGCCACGTGCCGTCGCCGAGGGGGAGCCGTCCCTGCGAGCGCGGCTCGAGGACGCGTGAGAACGTCCCCTCGTCGCGCACGGCCCGTGCCGCGTCGCCCCCATCGGGGTTCGGCGGCGGCACCGAGGCACCCGCCCCTCCCGCCGACACGGGTCGGTCGGGAGCGTCCGCGTCAGCCGAACGACTCGGGACGGGCTCCGGAGGCCCCGGGGTGTTCGTCATCATCGTCCTTCCGGATCGTGCACAGGTGCTCGGCGACGAGCCCCGCGACGACGAGCACGGCCGCGCACACCGCCGTCGCGATGATCGGTCCCATCGAGCCTAGCGACGGCGTCGTCGGACGGGTGAGGACGAACAGCAACAGGCCGACCCCGAAGCCGGTGCCCGCCGCCCCCACGAGCGACGAGGCCTTGGCCAGCATCGCGATGCGCAGTGCGCGAAAGGGGTCCACTCGCTGGCCGCTGCGGCCGCGGCTCGCACGGAAGACCGGCACCGCGAGCACCACGACGATCGCCCCGAGCAGCACGAACAGCGTCGGCAGGCTCAGGGCGGGGGTGAACGTGGGCCGCCCCATCGCTTCCAGCCCCCGGTCGAGCACGAACCCGAACGCCCCGCCGAGAACGGCGGCGACGGTCAGGATGCCGGCTCCCGTGCGCTTCATCGCTCCCCCTCGCGCAGGTCTCGCAGCAGGTCGGCGACCCGACCGCGACCGGGGAGGGCGGCATCCGGATCGACGTCGAGCCACGGCTCGAGCACGAAGGTGCGCTCGTGGGCGCGCGGGTGCGGCACCGTCAGAGCGGGCTCGTCGATGCGGGCGTCACCGTACGCGATGAGGTCGAGGTCGAGAGTGCGGTCGCCCCAGCGCTCTCGTCGCACGCGCCCGTGGCGGGCCTCGATGTCGTGCAGGTGGGCGAGCAGGGCCGACGGCGCCAGACGCGTGCGCACCAGGGCGACGGCGTTCAAGTACCGGGGGGCATCGGCATCCGCCCCCTGCAGGGTCACCGCGATGGTCTCGACGGGCGCCGACACCCGCACGTCCGACGTCAGGGGCAGCCGTCTCAGCTCGTCGACCGCCGCCGTGAGGGTCTCGGCGCGGGCGCCCAGGTTGGCGCCCAGGGCGACCACGGCCTCGACGGGCTCATCGGCGGGCGGATCCCCGGCGCCGTGGGCGAGGCGCAGGCTCATGACCGGCCTCTGCGCACGGTGACGGCGACGTCGGCGAACGGCACCGGGATCGGCGCCTGCGGCTTGTGCACGGTGACCGTGACGAGCGTCACGCGACCGTCGGCCAACACGTCGTCGGCGATGCGCTGCGCGAGCGTCTCGAGCAGATCGACCGGCTCGCCCTCGACCAGAGCGACGATGCGCTCGGCGAGCTCGCCGTAATGCACCGTGTCGGCGACCTCGTCGGTCTCGGCGGCACGGCGCAGCGACAGCTGCAGCACCACGTCGACGACGAATTCCTGGCCGTCGCGCTTCTCGTCGGCGTACACGCCGTGGTGGCCGAAGGCGCGTACGCCCGTCAGCGCGATCTCGTCGGCGAAGTCCATCAGGCCTCCCAGGCGCGGGCGACGGCGAGCGCGTCGCGAGTGGTCGGAACGTCGTGCACGCGCACGGCCCACACGCCCGCGCGCGCGGCCAGAGCGCTGGTGACCGCGGTGGCGAGGTCGCGTCGCGCGAGGTCGGCGTCCTCGCCGAGGACGTCGGCGAGGAAACGCTTGCGGCTGGTCCCCACGAGCACCCGCGCACCGAGCGCCACCAGGTCGGGCAGGGCCCGCAGCGTCGCCCAGTTCTGCTCTCCGCGCTTGCCGAACCCGATGCCCGGGTCGACGATGAGCCGCCCCGGCTCGATGCCGGCCGCGACGGACGCCGCGAGCCGCTCCTCGAGCTCGGCCGCGACGTCACGGGCCACGTCGGTGTAGTCGGCCCGCGCGTACATCTCTGCCGAGGGCCCCCGCCAATGCCCGAGGGCGAGATCGGCGCCGGTCTGCGCGACGGCGGCGAGCATCTCGGGGTCGGCGAGCCCGCCCGAGATGTCGTTGACGATGCGCGCTCCGGCCGAGACGGCGGCGACGGCCGTGTCGGCGTTCATCGTGTCGATGCTCACGACGAGCCCCTCGGATGCCAGGGCCTCGACGACGGGCAGCACGCGCTGTCGCTCGACCCGCGCGGCGACACGCTCGGCACCGGGACGCGTGGACTCGCCGCCCACGTCGACGATGTCAGCGCCCTGCGCCGCGAGCAGCCGGCCGTGCGCGACGGCCGCGTCGGGGTCGACGAAGCGCCCGCCGTCGCTGAACGAGTCGGGGGTGACGTTGACGATTCCCATCACCAGGGTCATGCGCGGGCTCCGATGAGCGCGACGAGCTCGGCGCGCGCCGCGGGCTCGACGTACACGCCCCGGGCGGCGATCGTCACGGTGGACGCGTCGGGCTGACGCCCCCCGCGCATCGTGACGCACTCGTGCGTGGCATCCAGCACGACGAGCACGCCCCGCGCGTCGAGCGCCGAAGAGATCGTGTCGGCGACCTGCTCGCCCAGGCGCTCCTGCACCTGGGGCCGCGCGGCGAGCACGTCGATGACCCGCGGCAACGCCCCGAGCCCGACCACCTGCTCGCCGGGCAGGTAGGCGACGTGCGCGCGGCCGCGGAACGGCAGCAGGTGATGCTCGCACATCGAGCGGAACGCGATGTCGCGCAGCATCACCGCGCCCGACGGCAGGGTGTCGGGGGCGGGTCCGCGGCTCACCGAGATCGTGTGCGACAGGGGTGCGGCCGCGTTCTCGCCGACACCGGAGAAGAACTCCGCCCACGAGTCGGCGACCCGGGTGGGCGTCTGACGCAGCCCGGGGCGATCGGGGTCTTCCCCGATCGCCACCAGCAGCTCGCGTACGAGCGCGGTCACACGCTCCCTGTCGACGGCCACGGCGCCTTAGGCGGTGGCCGGGCGCGTGTGTCCGCTCGGACGACGCTGCGGCTGCGTCGCGGTCGACGACTCGGCCTCGGTCGCCGCGGCCACGCCGCTGGCGGCCTGACGGCGCGGGACCTCGACGGGCGGCAGCGTCGACACCGGGCGGTCGCCCGACGACAGCCACTGCGGGCGCGGGGGCAGACGCTTGACGTCCTTGAAGATCTCGGCCAGCTCGACGTGGTCGAGCGTCTCTTTCTCGAGCAGGGCCAGCGCCAGGCGGTCGAGCACCTCGCGGTTGTCGTTGATCACCTGGTAGGCCTCGTTGTGGGCCTGCTCGATGAGCCCGCGCACCTGGGCGTCGACGCGCTCGGCGATGCGCTCCGAGAAGTCGCGACCGTGACCCATGTCGCGGCCCATGAACACCTCGCCCGACGACGAGCCGAGCTTGACCGGGCCGACCTCGTTGGTCATGCCGTACTCGGTGACCATCTTGCGGGCGATGCTCGTCGCCTTCTCGATGTCGTTCGACGCGCCGGTGGTGGGGTCGTGGAAGACGATCTCCTCGGCCACGCGGCCACCCATGGCGTAGGTCAGCTGGTCCTGCAGCTCGTTGCGGGTGACGGAGTACTTGTCGTCGAGCGGCAGCACCATCGTGTAGCCGAGCGCCTTGCCGCGCGGAAGGATCGTGACCTTCGTGACGGGGTCGGTGTGGTTCATCGCCGCCGCGGCGAGAGCGTGACCGCCCTCGTGGTAGGCCGTGATGAGCTTCTCTTTGTCCTTCATGACGCGCGTGCGACGCTGCGGACCCGCGATCACGCGGTCGATCGCCTCGTCGAGGGCACGGTTGTCGATGAGCTGCGCGTTCGAGCGGGCGGTCAGCAGTGCGGCCTCGTTCAGGACGTTCGCCAGGTCGGCACCGGTGAAGCCGGGCGTCTTGCGGGCGACGACCTCGAGGTCGACCGAGTCCGACAGCGGCTTGCCGCGCCCGTGCACCTCGAGGATGCGCTGACGGCCCTTCAGGTCGGGGGCGTCCACGCCGATCTGGCGGTCGAAACGGCCGGGGCGCAGAAGCGCGGGGTCGAGGATGTCGGGGCGGTTCGTCGCCGCGATCACGATGACGTTGACCTTCGGGTCGAACCCGTCCATCTCGACGAGCATCTGGTTCAGCGTCTGCTCGCGCTCGTCGTGACCGCCGCCCATGCCGGCACCGCGGTGACGACCGACGGCGTCGATCTCGTCGATGAAGATGATGGCCGGGGAGCTCTCCTTGGCCTGGTTGAACAGGTCGCGCACGCGGCTCGCGCCGACACCGACGAACATCTCCACGAAGTCCGAACCCGAGATCGAGTAGAACGGCACGCCCGCCTCACCCGCGACGGCGCGGGCCAGCAGCGTCTTGCCCGTTCCCGGAGGGCCGTACAGCAGCACGCCCTTCGGGATGCGGGCGCCGACCTCTTCGAACTTCTTCGGGTCTTTGAGGAAGTCCTTGATCTCTTGCAGCTCCTCGATGGCCTCGTCCGAGCCCGCGACGTCTTGGAACGTGACGGTCGGCGTCTCTTTCGTCACGAGCTTGGCGCGCGACTTTCCGAACTGCATGACCTTGCTGCCGCCGCCCTGGGCGCTCGAGAGCAGCCACCAGAACACGAGGCCGAGCAGCAGCAGGGGCAGCATCAACGAGATCAGCCCGTCGAACCAGCTCGGACGCGGCACGACGTCGTTGAACCCGTCCTTCGGCGCGGCGGTGTCGATCGCGGTGGCGACCTCGTTGGCGCGTGCGCTGCCGTAATAGAACTGCACGTCGCTCGCCCCCTCGAAGGGCTGCGACAGCTTGAGGTCGACCCGCTGGTCGGTGTCGTTCGTCGTCGCCGAGGTGACCGTGCCGCCCTTGAGCAGCTGCAGGCCCTCTTGCGTCGAGATCTGACGTGCCCCGCTGAGGTTCGTGAGCAACGAGAACCCGATCACCAGAAGCAGACCGACCAGCAGAACGTAGACGATCGGATTGCGCGTGATCTTCTTGAAATCCATGGTGGGCGAGCCCAGCCCTTTCGTGATCCGCCTCGGAAAAAGCGGTGGCATCAGGGTAACGTGCGCGGACTATGCCGGGACTGTGCGTTCGTCGTGGGCGTACGCAGAACCCGGATGCCGCTCACCGAGACGCGGCATCCGACACCGCCCTACGAGTACACGTGCGGCGCCAGCACGGCGACGTCGCGCAGGTTGCGGTACTTCTCGGCGTAATCGAGCCCATAGCCGATGACGAAGTCGTTGGGGATGTCGAAGCCGACGTACCGGCAGTCGACCTCGACCTTCATGGCATCCGGCTTGCGCAGCAGCGCCAGCACCTCGACCGACTCCGCCCCGCGCGAGGCGAAGTTCTCGAGCAGCCAGCTGAGCGTCAGGCCCGAGTCGATGATGTCTTCGACGATCAGCACGTGCTTGCCGGTGATGTCGGTGTCGAGGTCTTTACGGATCTGCACGACGCCGCTCGAACGGGTGCTGGCGCCGTACGACGACACCGCCATCCAGTCCATCGTGATGTGGATCGGCAGGTGGCGGGCGAAGTCCGCCATGACCATGACGGCGCCCTTGAGCACGCCCACCAGCACGACCTCGCGGCCGGCGTAGTCCGCGGCCACCTGCTGGGCCAGCTCGGCGAGCTTCTCGTGGATCTGCTCCTCGGTGAGGAGGACTTCGCTGATGTCGTCGGAGATGTCGGCCGCTCGCATTGGTCAAGTCTATGCAGCGGGATTCACGATGCCGCCCGCGCGACGATCTCGATGCGACCGCCCACGCGACGCGCGAGGCATCCGGGCAGGTCGATGGGCCCCTGCCCCCGCCAGTCGGTCGCGAGCCGCGCGACCTCGAGCGTCTGCACGCGCGTCAGGGCGACGCCGAACTCGCTCTCGACGACGTGGCGCACGATGCGGTTGCGCAGAGCGGCGGGGTTGGCCGCCAAGGCCGCCACCGACACCGAGATGCCGGCCTCGGCGTGCTCGACGATGTCTTCGATCGTCTCGTCGATCATGTCCTGGAACGCCGCGGCGTCCTCGCGCAGCTGCTCGGCCGTCCGCACGAGAGCCTCGGCGACGCCCGGGCCCAGCTCGGCCTCGAGCACCGGCAGCACCCGCTCGCGCACGCGCACCCTCGCGAACGCCGGGTCGAGGTTGTGCGGGTCCGCCCACGGCTCGAGGCCCTGGGCGGTGCACGCGGCGACCGTCGTGCCCCGACGCACCGACAGCAGCGGCCGCACCCACCGGGGGCCGGTGGCGTCGCGCCGCTCGGCCGGCATGCCGGCCAGGCTCAGACCGCCCGAGCCGCGGGCGAGGCCGAGCAGCACGGTCTCGGCCTGGTCGTCGAGCGTGTGGCCGAGCAGCACGACGTCGGCGCCGACGTCGGCGGCCGCGCGCTCCAGCGCCGCATACCGCGCCGTCCGGGCCGCGGCCTCGGGCCCCTCCCCCGGCGAGACGTCGACGCGCACGACCCGTGCGTCGAGCCCCAGACCCCGGGCGGCGTCCGCGGCGCGGGCGGCGACGGCATCCGAGTCGGGCTGCAGCCCGTGGTCGATCACGACGGCTTCGGCGTGGATGCCGCGGCGCGCGGCCTCGAACGCCGTCGCGGCCGCGAGGGCGAGGGAGTCCGGGCCGCCCGACAGGGCGACGACGACGGGGCCGTCGACCCTTTGCAGCACCGCGCGCACGGCGCGGCGAACCTCGGCGACGGACGGGTCGAGCCCGGGGCGGTGGTCCATCCCTCCACGCTAGCGGCGCGGATCGCGCGGACGCGGACGCGGCCTTGACGCGCCCGCGGCGCCTCCCCACATCGCGCACGGAACCGATCCCGCGGCGGTGCGGACGCGCGACCCGAGGAGTGGCGCGAACACGCCCCGCGTCCGAGGCGGGCTCGGGACGGCACGGCTCTCGCTACGCGCCGCGAGCACAACTCCGGCAAGAACGCGACAAAGGGCCAGACGCGCGACACCGCAGCTGTTCTGCAGGAGTTGTGCGAGCGGGCCGGGCACGCCACCGCGCAGCGCGGCATGGCGACGCGTTCGCGCAACCATGGGCACAGGTCCGGCAGAACGCAACGCCAGCGGGCCGACAGACGACGCCACGCCCGCTCTGCAGGAGTCGTGCAGGCCGGCGGCGCGGCGCGTCCCGACTAGGCTGGGCGCGGAAATCCACAGATCGAAGGAGCACGAGTATGGGCGCGTACGACGCCGTCATCGAGATCCCGCGCGGCAGCCGCGTGAAGTACGAGGTCGACCACGGCACGGGCCGGGTCTTCCTCGACCGCATCCTCTACACGGTGTTCGGCTACCCCGCCAACTACGGCTTCTTCGAGAACACCCTGGGCGAGGACGGCGACCCGCTCGACGTGCTCGTGCTGCTCGACCGCGACCTGTACCCCGGGATCCTCGCGAAGGTGCGCCCCGTCGGCGTGCTGAAGATGAGCGACGAGGCCGGCGGCGACGACAAGGTCGTCGCGGTGCTCGCGAAGGACCCGCGGTGGGACCACATCCAGGACGTCGGCGACATCGACGACTGGACCAAGAAGGAGATCGCGCACTTCTTCGAGCACTACAAAGACCTCGAGCCCAACAAGTGGGTCAAGGTCGACGAATGGGCGGATGCCGCCGAGGCCGAGCGCCTGGTCGGCGAGGCGTTCGCGCGCTTCGAAGAGCACGAGGGCCAGACCAAGACGCAGGGCGAGGGCGAAGCCCCCAACACCCTCTGACCACCGGTCGTACGAGAGAGCCCCCGGTCCTCGGACCGGGGGCTCTCTCGTACGTCAGACCCAGACGCCGCGGTTGCGCAGCCAGGGGGCCGGGTCGGTCGTCCCGCCGCCCGGCGGGTAGACCTCGAAGTGCAGGTGGCATCCGAACGAGTTGCCGGTCTGTCCGGTCGCGGCGATCTGCTGGCCCGCGCCGACGCGCTGACCGCTCGACACCTGGATGCCGCCGTTCACGATGTGCGCGTACCCGGTGCCCGACCCGTCGTCGTGCTGGATGCGGATGTAGTTGCCGTAGCCGCCGTTGTATCCGGCATAGGTGACACGGCCGGCGGACGCCGCATAGATCGGCGAGTAGCACCCGGCGCCGAAATCGAGGCCGAGGTGCCACGAGCTGGCGCAGTAGCTGCCGTTGCACTGGCTGGACCGCGGGCCATAGCCCGACGTGGTCCCGGCCGACGACGGGCGCGCCCAGCCGGAGCTGACGACCGCACCGCCGTTGCCGCCGCCTCCCCCACCGCCGCCACCGCCGCCACCGCCACCGCCACCGCCACCGCTGTTGGCAGCGGCTGCGGCGGCCGCCGCGCGGGCGGCGCGGTCACGGGCCTCGGCCTCTTCGCGAGCCTTGCGCTCGCGCTCTTCGCGGGCCTTGCGCTCGGCCTCGACGCCCGCCTGGTAGTCGGCGATGGTCTTGGCCGTGGTGTCTTGCAACGCCGCGAGCTGCGCCTGAAGCGTCGCCTCGTTGGCCTGCTGGGCGGCGAGCGCCGCCTGAGCGGCGTCGGCGGCCTGCTGCGCGGCGGCCATCTTGTCTTCGGCCACCTTCTGCAGACGGTCGCGTTCGGTGCGGGCGTCAGAGGCCTGGTTGCTTAGCTGCTGTGCGTTGTCGCGGGCCGACACGGCCTGCGCGTACACCGAGCGGTTGCGCTCGATGAGCTTGTCCATGGTGCCGAGACGGGCCAGCAGGTCGTCGGCGTCGTCGGACGAGCCGGCGAAGAACAGCTGCAGAGGGGCGTCGTCGCCGCCCGAACGGTAGAGCTGGGCCGCGACCTTGCCCGCCTTGTTGGCCGCGTCGGTGGCCTTGGCCGCCTCGGCGTCGGCCTGCGACTGGATCTCTTTGGCGCGGTAGTCGGCGTCGAAGAAGGCCTGCTGCGCGGTGTAGTACTCGTTCGAGCGGGCGACCACGTCGGCCTGCGTGCGCTCGACGTCGGACTGCAGGCCCGAGATGAGCGCCTGGATGCGCGTCACCTCGGCGGCCTTGGCCGCCTCGTTGGCCTTGGCCGCCTGCACGTCGTCCCACGACGGGTAGTCGGCGGCGAAGGCGGCGGGCACGAGGAATCCCGAGCTCGACGCGAACGCGCTGATCGCCGCAGCGCCGACCGCGCCGAAGGTCAGGGCCGTGCGGCGGTCGACGGAGGGCCACAGGGATCGTCGTTCGCGAGGGGTCGGGCCGCAGCCGCAGTCCTCTGCGTCATCGAGGCGCTCGAGCGTCACGGGAATACCTCATCTCACCGAGTCACAACTCGATAACAGTAACAACACGAGTCACACCTGCAACAGAGGCAGTTCTCACCCGGCACATCATCCTGCGCCCACGACACGCCCGCGATGCGGACGCCACGCGGTCGGATTGGCAATCTCGCGGATCATGAAGTAGGCTCGGTCGTCGGCAAGCGAGCACGGAACCTCAGGGTTCCCGGGTTCATTCGGCCCCATCGTTTAGCGGCCTAGGACGCCGCCCTTTCACGGCGGTAGCACGGGTTCGAATCCCGTTGGGGTCACTCAACCGTCACAATTAAACAAGCATGGCCCTGTAGCGCAGTTGGTTAGCGTGCCGCCCTGTCACGGCGGAGGTCGCGGGTTCAAGTCCCGTCAGGGTCGCTCCACAGCGACGGGCCTTCTTTCGAGGAGGCCTTTCGTCTAGGAAGCGGCAGACATGCCGCTCGGCTCTGTAGCTCAGTTGGTAGAGCGTTCGACTGAAAATCGAAAGGTCACCGGATCGATGCCGGTCGGAGCCACGGAAACCCTCGCGTAGCTTCTACATCGCGGGGGTTTTCTTCGTCTCCGGACGCCGCAGGCTCGGCGTCTCGCACGTCCGCTCACCCGCGCTCCCGCGCCCGCAGGTCCTTCCGCAGGATCTTCCCCGCCGACGACTTCGGGATCGCGTCGATGAACTCCACACGGCGCACCTTCTTGTGCGGAGCGACGTTCTCGGCGACGAACGCCATCACCTCGTCCGCCGTCAGGCCCGAGTCGGGTGCGGCGACGACGAACGCCTTCGGGATCTCTTGGTGATCGTCGTCGTCGACGCCGATGACGGCGGCATCCATGATCCGCGGATGCGACAGCAGCAGCGCCTCGAGCTCGGCGGGGGCGATCTGATACCCCTTGTACTTGATCAGCTCCTTCAGCCGGTCGACGATCGTGAAGTACCCGTCGACGTGGTGCACGGCGATGTCGCCGGTGTGCAGGAACCCGTCGTCGTCGAGGGTCTCGGCGGTGGCGTCGGGACGGTTCAGGTAGCCCCGCATGACGTTCGGGCCGCGCACCCAGATCTCGCCGGGCGCGGTGAGGCCGTCGTCTGCGTGCTCTTCGAGCTCGGCGCCGGTCTCGGGGTCGACCAGCTTGGCCTCGATGTTCGGCAGCAGCACACCGACCGAGCTGACGGGCATGTCGTCGCGCTCGGGCGGGATGGCATGCGAGACGGGGCTGAGCTCGCTCATTCCGTAGCCCTGGAAGATGCGGGCGTGCAGCCGGCGGCCCGCCGCCTCGGCGGTCTCTCCGTCGAGCGGCGCCGCGCCCGAGAACACGCTGTGCACGCTCGAGATGTCGAAGTCGTCGACGACGGGGTGCTTCGCCAGGGCGACGGCGATCGGCGGGGCGATGAACAGGAAGGTGCAGTGGTAGGTCTGGATGCTGCGCAGAAAGGCGAGCAGGTCGAACCTGGCCATCGTCACGAGGCTCGCGCGCTGCCGCAGGGCCAGGTTGAGCAGCACCGTCATGCCGTAGATGTGGAAGAACGGCAGCACCGCGAGGACGCGGTCGTCGCGGTCGAGGCGGATGCTGATACGGCACTGGTGCACGTTGGCCACCAGGTTGCGGTGCGACAGCATGACGCCCTTGGGCACGCCGGTCGTCCCCGACGAGTACGGCAGCACGGCGATGTGCGTGGCCGGGTCGAAGCTCACCCGGGGCGGGACACGCCGCTCGCCCAGCAGCCCCGCCAGGTCTTCGTGGCCGGGCGCGCCGTCGATGACCACGACACGCTCGACCGGGATGCCGCGTGCCTCGGCCGCCTCGATCGCGGGGGTGAGCAGCGCCGACACGGTCACGAGCCAGGTCGCTCCGGCGTCGTCGAGCTGCTTCTCGATCTCGCGCGCGGTGTAGAGCGAGTTGACCGTGGTGACGATCGCCCCCAGTCGCAGCAGACCGTGGAACACGGTGGCGAAGGCCGGCACGTTGGGGCACAGCATCGCCACGACGGTGCCCGTCTCGACGCCGCGGGCCGCGAGCGCGCCCGCGAACGCGTCGACCTGCTCGCGCAGCGATCCGTACGTCGTCTCGTCGCCCGTCGCGGGGTCGATCAGCGCGACGCGGTCGAGGTCGGCGGGCTCCAGCGAGCCGAAGAGGTAGTCGTAGACGCTCAGGTCGGGGATCTCGATGCGCGGATACGGGCTCTGGAACACGGGGCCTCTCCTTCGAACCGGCGACGACGCCGTCGCGGTGTCAACATCCTGGCATCCCCGGGACTCGGTGTCACCGATTGCGGGACGGGAATCCAGCGATGTCTCAGAGCAGCACCGACACGACGCCGCCGGCCGCGCCCACGAGCACAACGGCCCACGCCGGCGCGCGGAACACGGTGAGCAGCACGAACCCCAGCAGCGCGAGCACGAACGACGCCGGCCCCGTGACCGCCGTCACGAACACGGGCGCGTAGAGCGCGGCGGCCAGGATGCCGACGACGGCGGCGTTCGCCCCGCGCATCGCCGCTCGCACGCGGGGCCGACCCCGCCAGGCGTCCCAGAACGGCAGCACGCCGACCAGCACCAGGAGGCCGGGGAGGAAGATCGCGGCGAGCGCGATCGCCGCGCCCGCGACACCGCCCGGGCCGACCTGCGAGACGGCGCCGAGGTAGGCGGCGAACGAGAACAGCGGGCCGGGCACGGCCTGCGCCGCACCGTAGCCGGCGAGAAAGGCGTCGGGCCCGACCCACCCGGGCTGCACCACCGCCGCGTCCAGCAGCGGCAGCACGACGTGACCGCCGCCGAAGACGAGCGCCCCCGAGCGGTAGAACGCGTCGGCGAGAGCGACGGCCCCCGAGCCGGTGGACGCCGCGAGCAGGGGCAGGCCGACCAGCCCGAGCACGGCGAGCGCCAGACAGGCGACCCCGACCGGGCGGGGGATCCCGAGGCCGGGCAGGCGACCGTGGTCGACGTCGGCGTCGGCGTGCAGCAGCACCGGGCCGGCCACCGCTCCGAGGGCGAGGGCCCCGAGCTGGCCGGGCGCCCCCGGCAGCAGCGTCGCGAGCGCGACGGCGACGACGGCGATGCCCGCGCGCCGGCGATCGGGGGCGAGCGCGCGCGCCATGCCCCACACCGCCTGCGCGACGATCGCGACCGCCACCACCTTCAACCCGCTCAGGATGCCGCCGCCCACCGGGCCACCGAAGACCGCCGCCCCCGCGGCGAAGGCCACGAGCAGCGCCGCCGACGGGAGGGTGAAGGCGACGAAGGCCGCGAGGGCGCCGAGCACCCCGGCCCGTTGCCATCCGAGCGCGAAGCCGACCTGGCTCGAGGCCGGGCCGGGGAGGAACTGGCACAGCGCCACGAGCTCGGCGTAGACGCGGTCGTCGACCCAGCGCCGACGCGCCACGAGCTCGTCGCGGAAGTATCCGAGGTGGGCGATGGGACCACCGAACGAGGTCAGCCCCAGTCGCAGGAACGCGACGAAGACCTCGCTGGCACGTCCGGGACGGGTCACGGGTCGGTTCTACGCCGGGTCGGCGAACGGGCGGTGAACGCGCCGTCGGCCCGCAGGGCGTCGTCGAGGCGCCGCGTCGCGGCCGTCACCTCTGGACGCCGGAGAGGGCGGCACGCAGACGCGCCGGGATGCTGCTCGTGCCGACGATGCCGATCATGGCTCCCTCATCCCCACCCGTCGGAGGCTCTCACCGATACGGGCTGCCGTGTAACGATGTCACCGCGGGTGCACGCCCGCGTCGTAGCGGGTTCATGACGCCCGTCTATCATCTGCCCGACCGCGACCGCCCCACCCACCCGAACGAGGCCGCATGACCGCCACCCGATCGCTCCGTCGCCGTACCGTCCGAGGGCGTCGGCGCTCCCGTGTCGCCCTCGTCGTGATCGCCGTGGCGCTCGTCGCGGGTGCCCTGGCGACGGTCGCCGTCGTGTACGAGGCCGAGGCGGCGGCTCCCGTCGCCGACCCGATCGCCCCGGCCTCCGACGAGACGGTCACCCCGACGCACACCCCGGTCCCGACCCCGCCGACGGCCGAGGAACGTCTGCTGGCGACGGCATCCGACCCCCGCGCGTGCGCGGTCTCGTTCGCCGGCGAGGGGATCGCGATCGCACCGCAGCTGCAGACCCAAGGCACCCTGTACGCGGCTCTCCCGATCCCGCGCGTCGACGGGCGGGTGTTCGCCGGCTGGTATGCCAGCGAGGGCGAGGCGGCCGCGCGCACGATCCCGTCGCGCGTCAACGGCTCACGCCTCGTCACGTGCACCGACCGACGGGCGACCCTGCACGCCGCCTGGACGACGGCCGCCGCGAACCAGGCCGAGAACGCGCGGATCCCGATCCTGATGTACCACCAGTTCACGACGAAGCCCGAGGGCGAGAGCAACTGGCTGAGGCTCAATTACACATACATCGGCGATTTCGACGCGCAGATGGGCCACATTCAGGACGGCGGCTTCTATCTGCCGACCTGGGACGAGCTCGACGCTTTCATCGACGGCGCACTGTTCCTTCCCGCGCATTCCGTGATCATCAGCGACGACGACGCCGATCCCACCTGGATCGACCTCGCCGCCCCCGTCGTGGCGCGGCGCGGGCTGCTCACGACGTCGTTCGTCATCACGTCGGCCCGCTCGGCGCCGTCGCCCAACCCCTTCGTGCTGCAGCGCTCCCACACGCACGACATGCACCGGGCGGGCGCGAACGGCAAGGGACGCATGGTCAACGAGCCGGTCGACGTCGTCGCCGCCGACCTGGAGAGATCGGCGCAGATCCTCGGGGCGAAAGAGGTCGTCGCCTACCCCTACGGGCATTACAACGACACCGCGAAGCAGGCGATGCGACAGGCGGGCTTCGCCCTCGGGCGCACGACCGAGCACGGCTATGTGCGGATCGGCACCGACAAACTGGCGCTCCCCGTGATCCGTGTCGACTACGGCATGAGCGTCACCGCCCTCGCCCGGGCCATCGGCTGAGCCCGGATGCCACGCCCGGCGCGACCACCGGCGGACCGGCACGTCATACGGCTCGGATTGCGCAGGATGCGGATTCTCACAGGGAAGTAGGCAAGAATCTCAGATCGGGCATGCGTCGGAAGGTCTGCGCGTGCACATTCCTGCATCACCGAGAACGCGAGCACACATGGATCTTTCCGTCATCGTTCCGACCTTCAACGAAGGTCCGAACGTCGCCGAGCTCGTGCGCCGCACCGCGCAGGCGCTCACGGGTCGCAGCATCGAGATCATCTTCGTCGACGATTCGACCGACGACACCCCCGACATCATCCAGGCCGTCGCCGCCGGGGCGCCGGTGCCCGTGCGCCTGCTGCACCGCGACGATCCGGCCGGTGGGCTGGGAGGCGCCGTCGTCGACGGCATCCGCATCGCCTCGGCCGACCGCTGCGTCGTCATGGACGGCGACCTGCAGCACCCGCCCGAGGTCATCGCCGACCTGCTCGCTCGGGCGGAGCAGGGCGACGTCGACGTGGTCGTCGCCTCGCGCTACGTCGACGGCGGCACGTCCGACGGCCTCGCGAACGCCGTGCGCACCGCCGTCTCGCGCGCCTCCACGCTGCTGACCAAGGCGATGTTCCCCAAGAAGCTGCACAACTGCTCCGACCCGATGACGGGCTTCTTCCTCATCGACCGTCGCGCGCTCGAGGTCGAAGAGCTCCGCCCGCGCGGCTTCAAGATCCTGCTCGAGATCCTCGCGCGACGTCAGATGCGTGTGGCCGAGGTGCCGTTCGACTTCGCTCCCCGCTTCGCCGGCGAGTCGAAGGCCTCGTTCAGCCAGGGGATGCGCTTCCTGACGCAGCTCACGATGCTGCGCTTCGGCCGCATGTCGGCGTTCGCCGTCGTCGGCGGGATCGGCGCCGTCGTCAACCTGCTGATCATGTGGGCGCTGGTCGCGGTGCACGTCGACTACCTCGTCGCGGCGGTGATCGCGAGCGTGCTGACGATCGCCGGCAACTTCCTCGCCCTCGAGTACCTCGTGTTCGCCGACATGCGCGCGGAGTCGGGCCTCATGCGGCACCGTTTCATGAAGTCGTTCGCCTTCAACGGCCTCGAGGCGATCATCCGCATCCCGATCATCGGCGTGCTCGTCGAGCGGGCGCACATCCCCAGCGTCATCGCTGCGGCGTTGACCCTGATCGCGGCGTTCGTCGTGCGCTTCGTGTTCCACGCCCTCGTCGTCTACGCGCCCAAGAAGGTGCGCGCCGCCAAGGTGGCCGAGCTTCCCGACCCGGTGTCGGACGAGCTCGCCGCCTGATCGCGCCCGGCATCCGCCCGCGGCGTACCCTGGATCCATGACCTCTGACGCGACCATCCGCATGTTCGGCGCCGACTGGTGCCGCGACTGCATCCGCACCAAGAAGCAGCTCGACGAGCTCGGTGTCGAGTACGAGTACGTCGACCTGGTGGCCGACCCCTCCGCCGCCGACGTGGCGAAAGAGATCTCGGGCCGCACGAACATCCCGGTGGTCGTCTACCCCGACGCCTCGCACCACGTCGAGCCGACGAACGCCGACGTCGAGGCGAAGCTGCGCGAGCTCGCCCTGATCTGACCGGTCTCCGACGTGCTCGCTGAGGCGTGGGCCGTCCGGCGGGCACCCACGTCGACGGCGGGCACCGCGCTGCCGCCCTTCGTCGACCACCACGTGCATCTGCACCTGATCGACGCCGCACACCTCGCGGCACGCGGTCTCTCGGGCGTCGTCGACCTCGGCGGCGATCCGGCCGACCTCGCCCGGCGGGGCACGCAGCTCCCCCGTGTGTCGTTCGCCGGCGCCTTCCTGACCGCCCCCGGCGGGTACCCGACCGGGCGATCGTGGGCTCCGGCGCCGATCGTGCGCGTCGTGACCGACCCGTCGCCGCACCCGGGCGTCGCGGGCGGCGCGCGCACGGCCGTCGATGCCCAGGCCGACGCCGGAGCACGGGTCATCAAGGTCGCGCTCAACGCCGACGCCGGGCCGACCGTGTCCGACGAGGTGCTCGCGGCGATCGTCGCGGCCGCGGCCGCACGCGGCCTTCCGGTCGTCGCGCACGCACAGGGCGAACGGCAGGTGGAACGGGCCGTCGACGCGGGCGTCGCGGCTCTCGCGCACGCCCCCTTCCACGGCCCGCTCTCGCGCCGCACCCTCGCGCGCGCCGTCGACGCGGGGCAGGTCTGGATCTCGACGCTCGACATCCACCGCGGCGCGGTCCGCGACCGCGCGATCGCGACGCTCGGCGCCTTCGCCGCACGCGGAGGACGCGTGGTCTACGGCACCGACCTCGGCAACGGCACACTGCCCCTGGGGGTGAACCGCCGCGAGCTGCTGGCCCTGCACGCGGCGGGCCTGCGAGGCGATGCGCTCGTGGCATCCCTGGTCGACCCGTGGCCCGGCACCCGCCGCATCGACGGCGTCACCACCTTCGTCCCGGGCGACCCGCCCACCCGCACCGACGACCTGCCCTCGTGGCTCGCCCGCGCGACGGTCGTCGCCACCGAGGAGCTGACCCGTGTCGACTGATCTCGAGACCGAGGCCGCCGCGCTCGACGCGGGCGACCCGCTCGCGCCCCACCGCGACGCCTTCGTCGGCGCCGAGTCGTCGCTCGTCTACTTCGACGGCAACTCGCTCGGCCGCCCTCCTCGCGCCACCGTGCAGCGCCTGGCCGCGTTCGCCGCGGACGAGTGGGGCGGACGCCTCATCCGGGGCTGGGACGAGTCGTGGATGCAGCTGCCGTTCGCGATCGGAGACCGCATCGGCGCGTCGACGCTGGGCGCCGCGAGCGGACAGACCGTCGTGGGCGACTCGACCACCGTGCTGCTGTACAAGCTCCTGCGCGCCGCCCTCGACGCGCAGACCGCCGCCGACCCCGACCGCGTCGAGATCGTGGTCGGGCGCGACGACTTCCCGACCGACCGCTACCTGGTCGAGGGCGTCGCCGCCGAGCGAGGCGCCCGGGTCGTGTGGATCGACGTCGACACGACCCGCGGGGTCGACGCCGATCTGCTGCGCGGCGCCGTGGGCCCGCGCACGGCGGTGGTGCTGCTGAGCCATGTGTCGTACCGTTCCGGCTACCTCGCCGACGGGGCCGCCCTGACCTCGATCGCCCACGACGCCGGCGCGCTCGTGCTGTGGGACCTGTGCCACTCGGCCGGGTCGGTGCCTGTCGAGCTCGACGCCTGGGGAGCCGACCTGGCCGTGGGGTGCACCTACAAGTACCTGAACGGAGGCCCCGGCTCGCCGGCGTTCGCCTACGTCGCGACCCGGCATCAGGGCGTGCTCGAGCAGCCGATCCAGGGGTGGATGGGTGCGGCCGACGTGTTCTCGATGGGGCCGCGCTACCGCCCCGCCGACGGCATGCGACGCTTCCTCTCCGGCACGCCGCCGGTGCTCGGCATGATCGCGATGCAGGACACCCTCGATCTGATCGAGGCGACCGGCATCACGGCCATCCGCGCCAAGTCGATCGCCCTCACCGGTTTCGCGCTGCGCGTGAGCGACGGCATCCTGGCGCCGCTCGGCGTCGAGGTGATCTCACCCCGCGATGCAGCCGAACGCGGAGGCCACATCACCCTGTCGCACCCCCGCATGCGGGCGGTGACGGCCCGGCTGTGGGCGCGCGACGTGATCCCCGACTATCGCGATCCGGACGGGCTGCGCATCGGGCTGTCTCCCCTGTCGACCGGGTTCGCCGAGGTGCTCACGGGCATGCGGGCGGTCGCCGACGCCCTGCGCGCCGACGCCTGACACCGCCGGGTCAGCCGGCGGCGAATCGGTCGGTGGCCGCTCTGAGGGCACGGGCGATGCCGACCTCTCCCGCGGAGTGCGACGCGTCGTCGACGATCACCAGCTCGGCCTCGGGCCACGCACGGTGCAGGTCCCACGCCGTCATCATGGGGGTGCACACGTCGTAGCGCCCCTGCACGATCACGCCCGGCACGTCGCGCAGCGCCGCGGCGTCGTCGATCAGCTGGCCGGGACGGAACCAGCCGTCGTGCACGAAATAGTGGTTCTCGATGCGCGCGAACGCCGTGGCCTCGGCCTCGCGCGTCATGGATGCCACGAGCGCGGGGTCGGGCCGCAGGGTGAGGGTCGACGACTCCCAGCGCGTCCACGCCACCGCCGCGGGAACGTGCACCGACGGGTCGGGGTCGGTGAGCCGACGGTGGTACGCCTCGATGAGGCGCGAGCGCTCGAGCACCGGGATCGGAGAGACGAAGTCCTCCCACAGGTCGGGGAACAGGGCCGCCGCCCCGCCCTCGTAGAACCACTCCAGCTCGTGCCGTCGCAGCGTGAAGATGCCGCGCAGCACCAGCTCGCTGACGCTCTCGCGATGCGTCTCGGCGTACGCCAGCGCCAGGGCGCTGCCCCACGACCCGCCGAACACCATCCACGACGAGATGCCGAGGTTGCGGCGGAGCATCTCGATGTCGCCCACGAGGTGCCACGTGGTGTTGAAGCGCAGGTCGGCCTCGGGCGCGCTGGCGTGGGGCGTCGACCGGCCGCAGCCGCGCTGGTCGAACAGCACGATCCGGTACTTGTCGGGGTCGAAGAACCGGCGGTGCCAGTCGGCGCAGCCCGAGCCGGGTCCGCCGTGCAGGAAGACCACGGGCTTGCCGTCGGGATTGCCGCTCTGCTCCCAGTACACGCGCTGTCCGTCGCCGACGAGCAGCATGCCCGTCTCGTAGGGCTCGATGGGCGGGTACAGGATGCCGTCGAGGTGCGCCGGACCGTTCATCACGACCCGCTCCCCTCGGCACGTCGGGACACGGGCTCGGTGATCCGTAGGCTCGTCATCCGTTCACGGTAGCGCTCCCGCGCGGTCGCACAGGGCAGCGGACTAGCCTCGGAGGGTGATCGATCCGCTCATCGTCGTCGTGGCGGGCGTCGTGGTCGTCGCCCTCGCGACCGTCATCGCGCCGCGTTTCAATCTCGCCGTGCCGCTCATGCTGCTCGCGATCGGCGCCGTCGTGAGCCTTCTGCCGTTCATGCCGCCCTTCGTCCTGCCGCCCGAGGTGATCCTCGTCGGCGTGCTGCCCCCGCTGCTGTACTCGGCGGCGGTGCAGCTGCCCGCGATCGAGTTCCGCCGCGACTTCACGCCGATCGCGGGCCTGTCGGTGCTGCTCGTCGTGGTCAGCTCGGTCGTGCTCGGCCTGTTCTTCTGGGCGGTGATCCCCGGGCTGGGCCTGGCCATGGGCATCGCCCTCGGCGCGATCCTCAGCCCCACCGACGCCGTCGCCACCTCGATCGCCAAACGTCTCGGCATCGCCCCGCGGGTCGTGACGATGCTCGAGGGCGAGAGCCTGCTCAACGACGCCACCGCGCTCGTGCTCCTGCGCACCGCGGTGGCGGCCGTGGCATCCGGGTTCGCCTTCGGCGACGCGCTCGGAGACTTCGTCCGCGCGGTCGTGCTCGCCGTCGTCATCGGCGGCGGTGTCGGCTGGCTCAACCTGCGGGTGCGCGAGCGCGTCGGCGACTCGGCCGCCAACACGGCGCTGAGCTTCACCGTGCCGTTCATCGCCTACCTGCCGAGCGAGCATCTCGGCGGATCGGGACTGGTCGCCGCGGTCGTCGCCGGCATCGTCACCGGCCAGGGCGCGGCCCGCCGCTTCACCCCGGAGCAGCGCATGAGCGACCGGCTGAACTGGCGCACGATCGAGCTCATCCTCGAGGGAGGCGTCTTCCTCGTCTTCGGCCTGGAGCTGCGCGACATCGTCACGAGCAACCTGCGCGAGCACGAGGGGCTGTGGCGAGGGGCGTGGCTGGCACTGGCGGCGCTCGGCATCGCTCTGGCCGTACGGGCGCTGTACGTCACGGCGCTCATCTGGCTGCAAGGACGCCGCAGCAGGCGCGCCCTCGGCGGACGCCCCCGGATCGAGAGCGCGCGGGATCGCGTCGACCAGATCGAAGAGGCGATGCGCGTCGATCCCGCGAGCCTCGGACGCCGGTTCGACGACCCCGAGCGCGCCGCCCGCCGCATCGGGTGGGTGCGTCACCGCGTCACCCGCACCCTCGCCGACCTCGACTACTATCGCGACTCGCCCCTCGGCTGGCGTCACGGGGCCGTGATCGTGTGGGCCGGCATGCGCGGCGTGGTCACGCTCGCCGCGGCGCAGACCCTGCCGCGCGACGACACCGTCAGCGACCGCCCCCTGCTGATCTTCGTCGCGTTCCTCGTCGCCCTCTTCAGCCTCGTGCTGCAGGGCACGACCCTGCCGCGACTGGTCCGCGCTCTCGGGCTGCAGGGCGACGGCGGCGAGGGCCCCACCCGCGACGAGCAGCAGGCACTGAGCGCCGAGCTGCAGGAGGCCGCCGCGACCGCGGTGCAGTCGGGGACGCTCCGTAGGCGCAACGGCGACGCGTTCGCCGACGACACGATCGAGCGCATCGGCTTCCGGCTCACCGCGCCGCCCGACGACGAGCTCACCTCGCGGGTGCGCGAGATGCTCGAGCTGAGACTGGCCGTCATCGAGGCGATGCGCCGGCGGCTGGACGACGTCGGGCGCGCCGGGCGTTACAGCACCGCCGCGCTGCGTCACGCGCTCGCCGAGCTCGACGCCGACCAGCTCAGCCTCGAGCTGCGGATCGACGGCGAGGACGACTGATCCCGCTGCACCGCGAGTCGCGGGAGGGCCGGAGCCCTCATCCCCTCCGCGACGGCGGGCCGGGCCGCGCCGTTGACGACGGGCCGGGCCGCGGCTCCGACGTCGGTGTCGACGTCGGTGTCGGTGTCGGTGTCGGTGTCGGTGTCGGTGTCGGTGTCGGTGGGGCACAATAGACGCGGAGGTTTCCATGAGCGACCCGATCCCGACGCTGCCGTCGTCCGCGGATGACGCAGGGACGAGTCCCGTGCCCCTCCCCCATTCCGCGGCCGACTGCCCGAAGTGCTTCACCGAGCTGCAGAGCGACCGTGACTGGTGGCGTGCCCGCCCGTCGGGATCGCGCCTGGTCGGCCTCGTCGTCGCTCGCCCGGGCATGCCCTCGGTCGTGCAGCAACGCGACGACCTCACCCGCTTCGGCGTGCCGATCGAGGGTTTCCGCCACCCCGCCCCCGAGACGCTCGAGGGCTGGGCGGCACGCCTCGCCCGGTTCTTCGGCACCCTCACGCGCGGTGACGTGCTGGTCGTGTCCAGCGTCCACGCCCTGGGCCTGACGCGCGAAGACGAGACGCGGGCGGTGGCCGAGCTGCGTCAGCGCGGTGTGATGGTCAAGGTGCTGTCGCACGGCGACCGTCACCTGCACGACGCCACGCTTCCGCACTGACCTGGAGGGCGTCGCCGCCGACGGTCGCGGACCCCGCGGACGCGCCCTCGACCGGCCCGCCTCGCCCCGTCGTGCGGAGGCAGGGCCACGCGGTCGACGGCGGCGACGCCGTGGCATCCGCCGCCCGAGACGGGTCTCGCCCCGCACGCGAGGCGTGCGGGGCGAGACGAAGAGAGGCCTGTCAGCCCTGTGCGCGACGGTTGGTCCGCGGGCTGCGCGAGCCGACGACCATGCCGATCGTCGGGGTGCCGGATGCCGTGCGCCCGCTGCCCTGGGTGCGCGACGCCGCACCCGACGACCGCTGACCGCCGCGACCGCCGCCCTGCGACGTGCGCGGGGCCGGCGCGGCGTCGACGGACGCACCGGCGCCGCGCCCGCGACGACGGCGACCGCCGCCCTCACCGGCACGGGCCGGGGCCGGCTGCGTCTCGGCGCGTGCCGCGCGCTTGCGCTGCGCGTTCGCGCCCTGCGAGCGTCCTCCGCCGCGCTGCGGCTCGACGATCGGCTCGGGCTTGACGTAGGGGGCGACCTCGCCGACCAGAGCGACGACCTCGGGCGATGCGGGGGTGACCGGCGTGGGAGTGACGTCGATCTTGGCCTTGCGCAGGATGTCGAGGGTGTCGCGGCGCTGCTCGGGCAGCATGATCGTGACGACGTCACCGGCGGTGCCGGCGCGGGCCGTGCGGCCCGAACGGTGCAGGTAGGCCTTGTGCTCGACGGGCGGGTCGACGTGCACGACTAGCTCGACGCCATCGACGTGCACGCCGCGGGCGGCGACGTCGGTGGCGACGAGCACCTTCGCGCGGCCGTCGCCGAAGGCCGCGAGGTTGCGGTCGCGCTGCGGCTGCGACAGGTTGCCGTGCAGGTCGACCGACGGGATGCCGGCGGCCGTCAGCGCCTTGGCGAGCTTCTTGGCCTGGTGCTTGGTGCGCATGAACAGGATGCGACGGGCGGTGCCCGAGGCCAGCGTCTGCACGAGCTGCTTCTTGGCGTCGGCGTCGGCGGGGACGAAGACGTGATGCGTCATCGCGGCGACGTGCGAGTGCGCCTCGTCGACCGAGTGCAGCACCTCGTTGCGCAGGAAGCGCTTGACGAGCTTGTCGACGCCGTTGTCGAGCGTCGCCGAGAACAGCAGGCGCTGGCCGTCGACGGGCGTGCGGGCGAGCAGGCGCGTGACGCCGGGCAGAAAGCCGAGGTCGGCCATGTGGTCGGCCTCGTCGAGCACGGTGATCTCGATGTCGTCGAGGCTCGCGAAGCCCTGGCCGATGAGGTCTTCCAAGCGACCGGGGCAAGCGACGAGGATGTCGACGCCGGCGTTCAGGGCGTCGACCTGGCGCTTCTGGTTCACGCCGCCGTACACCGTCGTCGTGACGAGCGAGTAGGCGTCGGCGAGCGGCTGGATGACCGCGTCGATCTGGTTCGCGAGCTCGCGGGTCGGGGCGAGCACGAGGGCGCGAGGGCGACGGCCCCGACGACGGTCGGTCTTCGCGGCGAGACGCGCGACGAGCGGCAGCGAGAAGGCGAGGGTCTTGCCCGAGCCGGTCTTGCCCCGCCCCAGCACGTCGCGCCCGGCGAGCGTGTCGGGCAGGGTGTCGGCCTGGATGGGGAACGGCGCGGGCTTGCCCTGCGCGGTGAGCACGTCGACGAGCGGGGCGGGCACGCCGAGGTCGGTGAAGGTCTGGGACGTCATGGAGTCTCCTGCCGCGCGCGAGGACGCGGCGGTTCGGGATGCCGCGATGCTGCGGCTGAGATGGGCGAAGGCGCCGGTCGGCGCATCCGTTCGCCGTGAAGGTCAAAGGCCCGCGCTAGAGGGGGCCGGTGCGTTCGACGACGCGAGGAGCGAGAAGCTCCACCGTCGAGTCTAGCGGTGCGTCACGCCGCCGCGCGCCAGCAGCCCGCGACGTGGTCGTCGACCATGCCCGCCGACTGCATCAGCGCGTACATCGTGGTCGGTCCGACGAAGCGGAACCCCCGGCGTCGCAGCTCCGTGCTCATCGCGGTCGACTCCGCTGTGACGGCCGGCACCTGGGCGAACGTCGCGGGAGGCGTGCGCGCCGACGGTGCGAATGCCCACAGCACCGCATCCAGCTCCCCCTCGGTCATCTCGGCGACGAGGCGGGCATTGCCGATCACGGCCTCGATCTTGGCGCGATTGCGGACGATCCCGGCATCCTGCATCAGGCGTTCCACGTCGTCGGCGCCGAACGATGCCACGACGGCCGGCTCGAACCCGTGGAAGACCTCGCGGAAGCGGGGACGCTTGCGCAGGATCGTGATCCACGCCAGGCCCGCCTGGAAGCCCTCGAGGCTCATCTTCTCGAAGAGGGCGCGGTCGCCGTGGAGGGCCGTGCCCCACTCGTCGTCGTGGTACCGCTGATACTCGGGGTCGACGCCGACCCACGCGCAACGGGCGACGCCGTCGGGTCCGGTACGCAGGTCGCTCACCCGATCAGGCTACGCCCGTCCGCGGGCGGGCGAGACGTCGCGCCAGGCGTCGGCGCACCTCCGCTCGTGCGTGACGACACGTCGACGGGCGGCGGCCCCCACGACCGCCGCCCGTCGCGCGGGTCTACCTCGCCGGCTTCTTCTCGGGCACGGGGGCGGCCCCCGAGGCCTTCAGCTCGGCGTAGTACGCCGACGCCTCGTTCTGCCGGTCGGCCTCGACACCCGAGGCGATCGAGGCGCGGATGTGCTCGGGCTCGTAGCCGAAGGCATCCACCAGGTCTTGCGCGTGCGGACGCAGCCGGGTGCACAGCCGGTCGATGTAGCTCGACACGGCGGCGGCACGCTGCGTCGACAGACGCCCGTGGATGAGATACCACGCGAGGTGCTTCTCGATGAGGTGCAGACCGAACAGATCGCGCAGCCACGTCAGCACGCGTCGTGTGCCAGGATCGGACACCCCGGCGAGCGCGTCGGTGAACGACTCCCACTGCAGCAGCTCTCCGTGCGCCCGGGCGGCCTCGATCAGCTCGGCCTGGTTCTCGTTGAACAGCGCGGCCGCGTCTTCGCGCGAGAGCTTGGATGCCGGGCGCAGACGCCCCGCGATGTCGGCGATCATCTGCTGCACGCGATCGGCGAGCAGCTCGTGCTGCTGTTCGCCGCGGAGCCCACGCTCGACCGAGCGCGCGGTCGACCCGAGGTCGGTGACGGCCTGGCCGAGCTGCCGCAGGCCGGCACCGTGGAACAGCTTGCCGGCCGTCTGCCCGACGGCGAACGCGGCGAGCGCCTTGGCATCCTTGCCCTTGAACTGACGCGCGTAGTCGGCGAGCAGACGCTTGCCGACGAGCTGCAGCAGGATGTTGTTGTCGCCCTCGAACGTGACGTAGACGTCGAGGTCGGCGCGCAGCCCGACCAGGCGGTTCTCGAAGAGGAAGCCTTGGCCGCCGCAGGCCTCGCGGGCCTCTTGCAACGTGTCGAGCGCGTGCCAGGTCGACAGCGGCTTGAGCGCCGCGGCGAGGGTCTCGAGGTCTTCGCGGTCGGTGTCGCTGTCGGCCTTGCCGCTGAAGACACCGTCGAACTTCTGCAAGAACTCGTCGTGCGCGAATATCTCGGCGTACGTCGTCGCCAGGCGCGGCAGCAGACGGCGCTGATGCTTGCCGTAGTCGAGCAGGGTGACCTCGGGGGTGCCGCTGCCCGAGTCGAACTGCCGGCGCTGGTTGCCGTAGGTGATGGCGATCGTGAGCCCGATGGCCGAGGCCCATGCCGCGGCGCCGTCGAGCGAGACGCGGCCCTGCACGAGGGTGCCGAGCATCGTGAAGAAGCGGCGGCCGGGGCTGGCGATGTCGCTCGAGTACGTGCCGTCGGGAGCGACGTCACCGTAGCGGTTCAGCAGGTTGGTGCGCGGGACACGGACCTGGTCGAAGTGCAGGCGACCGTTGTCGATGCCGTTGAGCCCGCCCTTGAGGCCGTCGTCCTCGCCGCCGATGCCGGGGAGGAAGTTGCCCGCGTCGTCGCGCAGCGGCACATAGAAGCAGTGGACGCCGTGGTTGACGCCCCGCGTGATGAGCTGGGCGAACACCGTCGCCGCCTTGCCGTGCAGCGCCGCGTTGCCGAGGTAGTCCTTCCACGCCCCGCGGAACGGCGTGTGGATGACGAACTCCTCGGTCTCGGGGTCGTACGTCGCCGTGGTGCCGATCGCGGCCACGTCGGAGCCGTGGCCCGTCTCGGTCATGGCGAAGGCGCCGGGGATCTCGAGGCTCATGATGCCCGGGAGCCACTTGTCGTGGTGCTCGGCGGTGCCCAGCTGCAGCACGGCCGAGCCGAACAGGCCCCACTGCACTCCCGACTTGATCTGCAGGCTCGGGTCGGCCGCGACGAGCTCTTCGAACCCGGCGATGTTCGCGCCGTTGTTCTCTTCGCCGCCGAAGCGCTTCGGGAAGGCACGGTGCACGGCGTTGCGCTGCACTAGCAGGTGCAGCTGCCGCAGCGTGCGCTCACGGTGCGCGTCCATCCCCAGGCTGTCGTCGCGCCACAGGTCGGGGTCTTTGATCATCTCGCGGGCCTGACGGCGGGTGTCGGCCCACGTGCCGAGCAGCAGGTCGGTCACCCGGGGAATGTCGATGCGCGGCTCGGCGGCCTCGGCGGCCGTGTGCGCGGCGGTGGGAGCGCCCCCGACGGGCGTCCGCGAACTGGTCGCGGGCGTGCGGGGACGGACGGCTGCGTCTGTCATGGCGGACACCTTTCGACGTTGCAAAGGGATGTTCTTCACGGTAGGTGTTCCACAACGGCATCCCAAACATCCTGTGCGATCGCTACAACGGCCCTCGGTACCGTCTCGCGCGGTCGTTGTGGGTGGTCGACATCTCTTCGATCGTGCCGAGCGGTGTCCGCGACCCGCCGAGGTCTCGGCCACGCGCTCAGTTCGCGGCGACCACCGTGAGGATGCCATCGCCGTAGGCCTCGCGCTTCTTGGCCCCGATGCCGGTGATGCCGTCGAGATCACCGATGACCGCGGGGCGGGCCGCGGCGATCGCGCGCAACGTGGCGTCGCCGAACACGATGTAGGCCGGGACACCCTGCTCGCGGGCCTTCTCGGCACGCCAGGCCCGCAGCGCCTCGAACAGATCACGGTCGTCGGGCGCGACGTCGTCGACACTCGTCTTGCGCGGGCGGCTCGAGCCCCCGCTCGTCGAACGGCCGAGCACGTCGCGCCGCAGGGGCACGGCCGTCTCTCCGCGCAAGACCCCGGCGGACTCCTCGCTCAGCGCGAGCGTGCCGTACTCGCCGCGGGCCACCAGCACCCCTCGGGCAAGCAGCTGCCGGATCACGCTGCGCCAGTCCTGGTCGGACAGATCCGCCCCGAGACCATAGGTCGAGAGCCGATCGTGGCCCTGCTGCGCGATGCGATCGGTCTTGGCCCCCCGCAGGATGTCGATGAGATGCCCCGCGCCGAAGGCCTGCCCCCGCTCGCGCTGCAGCCTCACGATCGTCGAGAGCAGCTTCTGCGCGGCGACGAGCCCGTCCCACGTCTCGGGAGGGGTGAGACAGGTGTCGCAGTTGCCGCACGGCTCGGACGGCTCGCCGAAGTAGGCCAGCAAGTTCTGGCGACGGCATCCCACCGTCTCGCACAGCGCGAGCATCGCATCGAGGTGCTGGCCGAGACGCATCTTGTACGAACGGTCGCCCGGCGACTGGTCGATCATGCGTCGCTGCTGCACGACGTCGCCGAGGCCATACGCCATCCACACGACCGACGGATCGCCGTCGCGACCGGCACGACCCGTCTCTTGGTAATAGCCCTCGACCGACTTGGGCAGGTCGATGTGCGCGACGAAACGCACATCGGGCTTGTCGATCCCCATTCCGAAGGCGATCGTCGCGACCATCACCACGCCGTCATCGCGCAGGAAGCGCGACTGGTTGGCCGCGCGCACCGAGGCGTCGAGGCCCGCATGGTAGGGCAGCGCGTCGAGGCCCTGGGCGCACAGGTAGGCCGCCGTCTGCTCGACGCTCTTGCGGCTGAGCGCGTAGACGATGCCCGCCGCCCCCTCGGGCTGCGAACGGATGAACGAGACCAACTGCCGCCGGGGGTCGACCTTCGCCTCGATGCGGTATTGGATGTTCGGCCGATCGAAGCTCGCGACGAACGCGCGCGCATCGCGGAGCCGCAGACGCTCGACGATCTCACGCGCGGTCGCCGGCGTCGCCGTGGCGGTGAGCGCCATGCGGGGGACGTCGGGGAAACGGTCGGCGAGGTCTCCGAGCGCGAGGTAGTCGGGCCGGAAATCGTGCCCCCACTGCGACACGCAATGTGCCTCGTCGATGGCGATGACGCTCAGACGCGCCCTCGACAGCATCGCCAGCGTCTGCGCGCCGTTGAGCCGCTCGGGCGCGACATAGAGCAGGTCGAGGTCGCCGGAGAGGAAGGCCTGCTCGACCGCCTGCCGCTCGGCCGGCGACTGCGTCGAGTTGAGATAGGCGGCCCGCACGCCGTTGGCGACGAGCGCGTCGACCTGGTCGTGCATGAGGGCGATGAGCGGGCTCACCACCAGCCCCGTGCCGGGCCGGACGAGGGCGGGCACCTGGTAGGTGACGCTCTTGCCGCCGCCCGTCGGCATGAGCACGACCGCGTCTCCGCCGTCGACGACGTGCTGGACGATGTCGGCCTGATCGCCGCGGAAGGCGTCGTATCCGTAGACCTCGTGCAGCACGGCCCGAGGATCCTGGCCGGTGAAGTCGCGCGCCGCGGGCAGCGACCGGGCCGTTCCCGTGGCGACGGCGGCACGGGCGAAGGAGGATCCGACCGCGTCGGCGGGCGGAGGCGGCCCCTCGGGGTCGTCGGGCGGAGCGAGCAGGTCGGGGTCCCACTCGAGGTCCGCGTACGGATCCGCCGCGAGGCCGACGGACTCGGGCGGCGCGTCGGCGTACGAATCGGGTGCGGCGCCGGGATGGGTCATTTCTCCACGGTAACCCGGGCGGCCGACACGCACACCGCCCCGGCGACGCATGTGGACGACCGGGGCGGTGTGGAGGAGCGGTGGCTCAGTGCGTCGGCGGCGAGAACGCCAGCTGTGCCGAGACCAGTCCGAGCTCGCGGCTGACCACCTGGGCGCGCCCCGGCACCGCGCGCTCCGGTTTGACGCGACCGATCAAGGCCCCCTCCTCGGGGTTGCCGCCGAGCAGGATTCCCGTCACGCCCAGGTCGGTGAACCGCTGGATGATGGGGTCGTACGCCGCCCTGCTCGCGCCGCCCGACCGGCGGGTGAGGATCACGTGCAGACCGAGGTCGCCGGCCTGCGCGAGCAGGGGCTGCAGCACGGCCAGGGGGTTTCCCTGACTGGTCGCGACCAGATCGTAGTCGTCGACCAGGATGAAACCCTCGGCCCCCTTCCACCAGCTGCGCTCCCGCAGCTGGGCGGGCGTGACGTCGGGGCCCGGGATGCGGGTCGAGAAGTACTGCGCGAGATCGTTCATGCCGCCGGTCGCGAGATCGTGCGACGTCAGGTAGGCGCCGAGGTACTGCTCCGGGATCTCGCCGAGCAGGGCACGCCGATAGTCGACGACGAAGATCTTCGCCTGCTCGGGCGTGTACAGCCGCGTGATCTCCTGGGCGACGCCACGCAGGAAAGAGGACTTGCCCATTCCCGAGTCGCCATACAGGAAGAGGTGCGGCTCGGCCTTCGGGTCGATGCCGAACGGCGAGAGCTGGGCCTCTTCGATGCCGAGCAGCAGACGGGGATCCGCGGGCTGCGCCTGCGCACGCACCTGGGCGAGCTCGACGTTCTCGGGCAGCAGACGCAGCTTGGGACCCGGAGCGCCCCGCCATGCGGCCGACACCCGATCGATCATGTCGGCGACGCCGTCGGCCAGGGTCGAGGGGTCGTCCGAGCCGTCCACGCGCGGGATCGCCGCGAGCATCTGCAGCGTGGTGGCGCTCAGACCGCGCCCCGGCTGACCGACGGGGACGTTGGCGGCCTGCTTGCGGTCGACGTCCGAGTCGGTCGGGTCGCCGAGACGCAGCTCGAGGCGCGTCTGGATGAGGTCCTTCAGGCTCGCGCGGATCTCGAGCCAGCGGTTGGCGGTGACGACGACGTGCACGCCGAAGCTGAGACCGCGCGCCGCGATGGTCTGGACGCGGGCCTCGAGCGACTCGAACTCGGTGCGCAAGGTCGACCAGCCGTCGACGATCAGGAACACATCGCCGAAGCCGTCGTCGAGCACGCCCTCGCGTCGGCGCGCACGATACGTGTCGATCGAGTCGATGGCGTTGCGCCGGAAGAACTGCTCGCGTTCGTCGAGCACGGCCTCGACCTCGGCGATCGTGCGCCGGACGGCCTCGGGCTCGGTGCGCGTCGCGACGCCCGAGACGTGCGGGTGGCGCTGCATGGCCGTGAAGCTCCCGCCGCCGAAGTCGAGCACGAAGAACTGCAGCTCTCGGGGGGTGCCGGTCAGCGCGAGCGCCGAGACGAGCGTGCGGGCCAGCGTCGACTTCCCGCTGAGCGGCGAGCCGACGATCGCGACGTGTCCGGCCGCGCCGCCGAGCGAGACGGTGAGGCGATCGCGACGCTGCTCGAGAGGGATGTCGACGATGCCGATCGGCACGGTGAGCGCTCCCGCCTTGCGCCAGCCGGGCGACACGAGGCCGAGCTCGGGATGCTCGGTGAGATCGGGCATCAGCACGTCGAGCGGAGCGGGCTCGGCCAGCGGCGGCAGCCACACCTGGTGCGCCGCCGGGCCACGGCCCTGCATGCGATCGACCGCGATCTGGAACGTCGACCGGGCCTCGGCCGTGGCCGCCGAGGGGGCCGCGGGGGCATCGGTGCGCTCGACACGGTCGGCGTCGTCGTCGGGCTGCGCCGCGGCCGTGAAGACCTCGATACGAGCGGGACCCGACGCGGGGGTGTCGGGGTCGTCGAGCGCCACCCCGGGGTTCGTCTTCGGGCGGCCCGAGACGTACGCCGCACGGAACTGCACGAGGTTCTCGGTGTCGCTCTTCAAGAACCCGACACCGGGCTCCTGAGGCAGCGTGTAGGCGTCGGCCGTGCCGATGATCGTCCGCGACTCGGCAGCCGAGAAAGTGCGCAGGCCGATGCGGTACGAGAGGTAGGTGTCGAGGCCGCGTAGCTTCCCCTCCTCCAGACGCTGCGACGCGAGGAGCAGGTGCACGTGCAGCGAACGGCCGACGCGGCCGATGTTGAGGAAGCTCTCGACGAACTCCGGCTTCGCCGAGAGCAGCTCCGAGAACTCGTCGACGACCACGAGCAGCGCCGGCAACGGCGCGAGGTCGGAACGGCCACCGCGCCGCGCCGCCTCGTACTCGCCGACGTTCGCGAAGTTGCCGGCGGCGCGCAGCAGCTCCTGACGGCGCACGATCTCACCCTGCAGCGCGTCCTGGAAGCGATCGACGAGCGCGAGCTCGCTGCCGAGGTTCGTGATGACGGCGGACACATGGGGCATCGCCGCCATGCCGGCGAACGTGGCCCCGCCCTTGAAGTCGACGAGGACGAAGTTCAGCTGCTCGGGCGAGTGCGTCAGCGCCAGGGCGAGCACGAGCGTGCGGAGCACCTCGGACTTGCCCGATCCGGTCGCGCCCACCATGACACCGTGCGGGCCCATGCCCTGCGACGCGGCCTCTTTGAGGTCGAGCACGAGCGGCGCGCCCGACGGCTCCTGACCGATGGGCACGCGCAGACGGTCTCGCTCCAGACGAGGGGTCCAGGCACGGTCGAAGTCCAGGGTGCGGACGTCGGGGAGCCCGAGCAGCTCGGTCAGCTCCGCCTGCCCCTGCGCCGTGGGCGCATCGACGACGACCATCGGCGCGGGACGCAGCGGCATCAGGCGCCGCGCGGTGGCCTCGGCCTCGGCGATGGTCATGGCATCCGGGACGAAGGTCTGGGATCGGCCCCGGCCGTCGATGAACTCGGCGGGGGCCGACGCGGGCGCCTGCTCCCGACGGCCCCGCGTGCGCACCGGAGCGGGCGTCTCGGCCAGTGCGACGCGTGCGACCGTGGGGTTCTCGAGCTCGCCCCAACGGGTCGGCAGGTCGATGATGGTCAGCCCCTGGGCGCCCTCTACCCCCACCAACGGGCTGCTCATCGGGGTGTCGACACCGTCGACCACGAGCACGACGTGCGGGGTGACGCCTCCGCCGGGACCGAAACGCGGACGCGTCGTCAGCTGCGCGGGCAGCATGTCGACGAGCTCGTCGAGAGACCCCGAGATCATGCGGGCCGGGCCCAAGCGGTCTTCGACGCGCGATGACATCGCATGCGGCAGCCACTTGACCCACTCCCACGACCCGATCTGCGCCGGTCCGGCGAGGACGGCGACGATCACGTCCTCCGGATCGTGAAGGGTTGCCGCGGACGCCACGAGCGACCGGGCGAGAGCGCGGACGGCCTCGTCGTCGGGCCCGACGATCTCGACGCGCGAGTACTCGGCGAGGCCGAAGCCCAACGGCAGGTCGCGCTGGATCTCGTGCGTGAGCATGAAGCGGTGCGCGGCCGACGCGGCCACGGGGTCGAGCTGGGCGAGCGGAGGCAGCTCAGGCGCCTCGAGGGTGAGGCTGAGGGGCTGATCGGCCACGCCGATGCGTGCGAGGAGGAACGTCTCGTCGCCGGGCTGCCGTTCCCACACGCGCGAGCGCTCCTCGGCGATGAACGGCAGCGCCGCGGGAGCGGGCATGATCCAGCCCCCGTGACGACGCTGCTTCTTCGCGCTCACGCGGACCGTCTCGCGCAGATCGGAGAGGTAGGCGAGGTATTCGCGGCGGTTGCCGAGCACCTGGGCGTTGCGCTGCGCGCGTTGACGCCAGCCGTTGACCGCGACGAACCCGAGCGACGACAGCAGGAACATCCCGCCGATCAGGAACCCGGTGGGCCCGGTGTTCGAGATGGTCACCATCACGATGGCTCCGACGCTGCCCAGCATCGGCAGCAACGACGTCAAGATGCCGCTGCCGCCTTCGTTCGGAACAAGCTCGGGCGGCGGCTGCAGCACGATCCGACCGCTCGGCAACGACGGCGGCGCGATGCGCGGGCCCTTGCTCACACCGGACCTCCGATCAATCGACTGATGGTGAAGACCCGTTCGCCGAGCCGGACGCGCGTGCCGTCCTCGAGCGGGGTCCGCACCCCGGGCTGCAGGGCGCGAGCCGAGCCGTCGTCGTCGACGAGCTCGGATCCGTTGGTCGAGCCGGCATCGATGACCCAGGCGCCCTCGCCGTCGTGCTCGAGCCGGAGGTGCGTCTTCGAGATGAGGCGATCGGGGTCGTCGACCGCGATGAGGACGTCGCCCGGGTCGGTCGCCACCGGCCCACGCCCGAAGTTGACGGCGGCGGGGAGGTCGAACTGCTCGCGCTGTCCGGTGTCGAAGACGACCAGCAGCTGAGATCGCGCCGCGAAGCCGACCCCCGAGGAGTCGGGGAGCGCGACCGGGCCCGTGGGCGGCGCGGGCGGTGCGACGACGACCCGCTCCCCCGCCGATTCCGGCGCCTCAGCCGTCGCCGTGGAGGTCTCGAGGGGGCTGAGCGTCGACTCCCACGCGGGCGCGAGAGGCAGGGCCGCCGCGGCGGCGTCCACGCGCATGGGCACGCGTGCGGCCGACGTGCGGGCGTGGATCGTCGGCGAGGCGAGCGCGCCCGGGGCGGTGGCATCCGGGGCCTGGATGCGAGGCGGCACCGTCAGGAGCATCGTCCCGGCGGCACGATCGGCCCACGAGCGGCGTCGACCCGTGCGGTCGCCGGCGGCCGAGACGACGACGATCCACGCGCCCGCGAGCAGGACGAGTCCGCCCAGCAGGACGAGCGTGCCGCGCACGAACGCGCGCCCCGCTCCGGGCGACGACGGGACGTCGACGCGCGTGGTGCGCAGGCGGAACAGGAGCGACCCGGGTGTGGCGCCGCGACGCGCCTGCAGGATCCAGAGGCCGAGAAGGGCGTCCGCGGCCAGAGCGGCGCCCAGAGCGGGCGACACCAGCAAGGCGCCCCCGACGCCGACGATGATCACGAGGGCGGCGTCGACCGAGAACGCGGTGACGCGCGTCCCGACGGGGGCGGGCGCGCCGAAGGGCGGCGTCTGCGTCATGCCGCCATCATTCCACGCACGACCTCGACCGCCCCGGCGGCCAGCAGGCCGGCCGGGAGAGAGAGGGCGATGGACATCGCCTCGAGCACATCGCCGGTCCGCGACCAGCCGAGCGACCGCAGGCCCCGCCCGACGGGGACCACCAGCAGACCGGTGCCGAGGCCGACGGCGAGGCAGAGCCCCGCGATCAGCACGAGCAGATCGGGCGGGCTGTCCGGGAGGAGCGCGGCGAGGACCGCGGCGACGATCGCCGCGGCACCGGCGCGCGCCACCCACCGGAGGAACGGCACCGTGCTCTTGCGCGAGCCGAACAGCAGGGCGAGCACGACCGTGACCGACAGGGCGATGCGACCGCCGAGCACGACGGGATCGGCGGGATCGAACGACGGGATGGCCGCGAACGCGCTGACGGAGCCCGCCACGACGAGAAGGAGCACGCCGACGCTCAGGCGGGCCGTCGAGCGCTCGACCAGCGCGTCGGCGTCGACGGCCTCGATGGTGCGGACCTCGTCGGGAAGGTTCTGGCGCACGGTCCATCGCGTCGTCTGGAAGCGCCCGTAGTCGATGAACGTGCCGGGCGCGACGTCGACCAGGCTCGACAGCAGCACGCGCTGCGCCACGGGGACCAGGCCCACCGTGACGGCGGCCGGCGCCGAGACGTCGAGATGCAGGAGGAGCGCCAGCCCCCACACGGCGGCGAGCACGAGCAGCAGGAGCGCAGCCGTCCGGGCCTGGGCACGCAGGGTCGCCCCGGCACCGAGCACGCCCATCACGCTCGCGACCGTCGCCGCGGCGAGCAGCCCCGTGAACACCGCGACGAGCGCCTGGCCGGCTGGCAGAGCGGGCACAGCGGCGACGGCGCCGCCGAACGCCAGGGCGACCGCGCCCATGACGGGAGCCAACGTGCCGACCGCCGCCGACCGGGTGCGCAGGGCGAACACGACGCCCGCGGCCAGCGACGCCGCGACGGCGACGACGCCCGCGGCCACACGACCGGCCGCGGGCAGACCCGGCTCTCCGAGCAGCCGCTGAAGGGCCAGGATGCCGCCCCCTCCCGCCATCGCCCACCACACGGCCGAGACGCGGACGGCACCGGCGCGGCGGTGCGCGCGCCTGTCGGCGCCCGGGGGCGCCTCGGCGGGGTCGACGAGGACGAGGACGGTGCCGTCGTCGAGATCGTTCACGAGCGTCGAGGCGTCGATCTCTCGCCCGGCGACGCCCACGACACGGATACGGCGGCCGTCCGGCACGCCGGCGGCGTGGAGGACATCGCTCACCCGGGCACGCACCGGCACGACGAGGTCGAGTCGACGCCCCCCGTCGAGCAGCGCCACGCGCCGGCTCTGAGCCACCTCCGCGGTCACCGATCCCCCTCGTCGTCCGGAACCTGCGCCGACCCGGGGTCGACGCGGACCGGACCAGCGTAGCCGTCGGCGACGTCTCGAAACGGGTCATCCACAGGCCGACGAGGAGAAAGGCAGAACACTCCCCCCGTGAAGATGAGAGGTTTCTCCTTTTGTGGATGGTTTCGGGGGGTTGAGGTGGGGGGCGGGTATACGTAGATTCGGGAGGTGGTTGGGGGGCTTTCGGGTTTCTTCTTCCTTCTGGTGCTCGCGGGGTGTTCTCGTGGGTGTTTTGTCCGTTTCGTCCCGGGCGGGTTCCGGGCGGTGATTGTGAGGAGACGCTGGTGGCGGATCTGATTGCAGCTCAGGAGGGTGCGCTTCGTCGGGGGGCGGAGGCGGTGAGCTCGGCGAAGTCGGGGATCGATGAGCAGGTGAAGAAGGTGCGGTCTGAGTTGGATCAGGTCGCGGGTTTTTGGACGGGTGCGGCGGCGGGGTCGTATACGCAGTTGCTGCAGCGGTGGAATGAGGAGACGACGAAGCTGAACAACGTGTTGGTGACGTTGGAGGATGCGTTGCGGGGGACGGAGCGGGATCAGGCTGCGTCGGAGGAGTCGCATCAGCAGACGATCGGCAATCTGGGTTCGTTGTTGGGTTGAGTCGGGTTCGTTCGGGAGAGTGAGGGGTTAGTCATGCAGTCGATGTCTGTTCGTCCGGAGCAGGTGATCGTGTTGGCGGGTCAGATTCGTCAGGGCGCGGCGGGGATTCGGTCGCGGTTGGATGAGTTGGAGTCGCAGGTGGGGGCGTTGCGGGCGTCGTGGGATGGTGATGCGCAGGTGGCGTATGACCAGGCTCAGGCGCAGTGGACGCAGTCGTTGACGCGGTTGAACGAGTTGTTGCAGCAGATCTCGGGGAAGACCGAGGAGATCGCGCAGGGGTATGTGTCCACGGACAAGTCCGCGGCGGGTCGTTTCGTGTGACCTGGTGAGGGTGTGGGCGTGGGGCCGGTGACCAAGACGGTCACCGGCCCCACGTGCCCGCCAGTGGGTGGTCCGGCGCGATCGGTGCCGGGCGACGTCGGTGATCGCTTCAAGGAGAAGGACTCCCATGGCTTCTGAGATCGGGCTCGATGGCGACCTGGCCCAGCAGAACGTGAAGGCTCTGCGCGAGGCGTTGGCGGGTGTGCCATCGGATGATGTGATCACGCGGGTGCTCGGGAACACGAGCGAGCCGGCCGCGGCGAATTTCACCACGCGGTTGGAGCAGAACAATGGCCAGATCGCGGCGATCGTGGATCAGATCCGGTCGTTGGTGACGCAGAACGCGGACGCGCTGGAGCAGGCTGCGCAGGCGCTGCAGAAGACCGACGACCTCGTCGCCGAGGACGCTGCGCGGGCGCGGACGTTCGTGGAGAACGCCGCGACGGACGCGGCGGCATCCGGTGCGAGCGGGGGTTTCAGCGGGCGGGACGCGTCGCGGGATGCGTTCGCCGGGGCGAGCGCGGCGGGCACGGTCGCCTCGGCGCCCGCCTCCACCCCGACGGGGGCTGAGGCGACGCGGGCGGCGTTCGGGAGCGCCGCGCAGTGACCGGCACGACGCGCCTGGCACGCGGCAGCGTTGCCGTGATGGCCGCGCTGCTGCTGACGGCGGTGCCCGCTCTTCCCGGGGCCGCCGCGACGACGACGTCGCCGGATTGGTGGTGGAAGACCTACAGCATCGACCAGGTACACGCCGAAGGATGGACCGGCAAAGGGATCAAGATCGCCGTCATCGACGAGCAGATCAACTCCCAGGCTCCCGCGCTCCAGGGGACCAATCTCACCGTCGCGAAGGGTGCGCTCTGCGATGGCCCGGACACCACGCCGGACACGACCGATTTCAACGAGGGCTCGGTCCACGGCACGAACATCACTTCTCTTCTTATTGGAAACGGCAAAAGCGATAGCGGCGTCCGCGGGATCGCTCCCGACGCACAGGTGACGTTCTACGGCGCCTACGCTTCGGGAAAGCAGGTTTGCGGCTCGACGGACGAGCGTCAGGCCGGCGCGACCGCGAACGACCTTGCCGCTCGCGCAGACCTCTCCACGTTCGGCGCCGGAGTCCAGCGCGCCGTGGACGACGGCGCGGACATCATCACCACTTCCGTTGGTTCGCCCGAGTGGGAGATGGACCGGATCGCTTTGGCGAACGCGATCGCCAAAGGAGTCATCGTGGTCGGCGCGACCGCCAATCCCGCCACCATCACATCCCCTAACGACACGTTCCACCTGAACGGGATCGTCGCTGCCGCTGCCGTCGACCGCACAGGAGAACTGCAGCCCGCGAAGGGGTCGGAAGCTATCGCCGACACGACAGTCGTGGCTGCCGGGGTCGACATACGTGCCACCGCGTCGATGTCGAGCTGGGACGCGCCGAACGTCACCACAACGGGTTCGTCCAACGCGGCCCCCATAGTCGCAGGGATGCTGGCCATCGCGAAGCAGAGATATCCGAGCGCGACAGGCAACCAACTCATCCAGTCGCTGATCACGAACACCGGGCCCACCGCGCACCCGCTCAGTCATACCGACGACGGCTACGGCTACGGGCCGGCCTGGCTGACATCTTTGCTGGCCAACGATCCCAGCATCTACGACGACCAGAATCCCCTGTTCTCCAAGTCGCTCGGCGCACCCACGATGGAGCAGGTCAACGAAGCCAGACAGCGTGGATATGCATTGCCGGAACAAGCGCGGTCAGCGGACCAGTACGAGAACGGGTCTACTGACTCGAAAAACGTCCCGTCGCCGTTCAGCGGACTAACCGTCGCGGTCATCGTCACCCTCGGGCTCATGATCGCCGCGGGAATCGTGACGTTCATCATCTTCGCCGCTCGGAGATCGCATCGGAAGGGGGCCGCATAATGGCCGAAGACTGGGAAGGCCGCCTGTACAACCTCGCGTACGGGGGCGAGCCGTGGACGGTTCCGAACGTCGAAACAGTCATCGAGAAGCTCAACGAAATGAAGTCGACCCTGGACAGAGTGGCGGGAGAACCGGGCATCAGAGGAGACGCGGGGGACGCTGCCGAGTCCGCGTTCGCCTCGATCTCGCGAGGCGTCGCGCAGCTCGTCGATCACCTCCAAGCCGTCCTTCCCACCCCAATCCGGGACGGTAACGCACAACGGGAAAAGGCGCAGAGATTGTATGGGGCGTTGCCCGCAGGCAGCTTGTCCAGCGAGCAGGAAGCAGGGGTCCGCGGGGCTGCTGCGGGAACGACGCTGGTCCTGGGCCCGCTTGCGATCGTTGCAGGCGAAGGTGCGCTCCAGCTAATCAACGGCCACCTCGCCTCACAGAGAAGAGAGGCTGCAAAGAACGCCGTCGAGCAGGTCAGCGACGGCCTGGACGACACGACCATGCAAGAGCCCAAGGTCACCTGGACCAATGCACCATCGGAGCGGCCCCGTACGGATGACCCGACGGATCAGCGCTCGTATGGTGGGGGTGGGTCCGGTGGTGGCGGGGGTCGGAGCTTCCAGGCGTATCCGAACTTCGATGTGCCGCCGTCGCCGCCGCTTCCCGGCGGCGCCACGTACGCGGATCCGAACGCAGGTTCGGGTTCGTCGGGGTTGGGGTCGGGTTCTGGGGGTTCGGGTCCTCACGGTGGTCGAGTGATCGATCTGACGCCGGGCGGGTCCAGTCCGACGGCGGATGGGTCGATCGGGGGCGTCAAGGCGATGCCGGGTTCGGGGAACCTGTCGGGGCTGGGTCCGGGAGGCTCGGCGGGTGCGGGTGGCCTGGGATCGGGTCTGTCGGCGGGGCTGGTGGCCGGCGCCGGTGGCGCGGCGGCGTTGAACCGTCTGGGCCGCGCGGGGTCTGCGGCTGAGGCGGGCGCGGCCGGTCGCGGCGTGTCCGGCACGGGCGGGCTGCTCGGCAAGAGCGGTTCGACCGGGGCGAGCGGCGCAGGTTCGGGAATGGGCGTGCGCAGCGGTGTCGGTGGCGTGGGCGCGATGGGCGGTGCCGCCGGGGCGGGTGCCCCGGGCACGGCGGGAGCTCGAGGAGCAGGCATGCGCGCGGGTGTGACCGGCGCCGGCGGCACGGGCGGGGCCGGTACCTCGGGCGGCCCTGCCGGGGGTGGCGCGGTCGGTGGCGGTGGCGCCGCCGGTGGTCGTGGTGTGGGCGGGATGGGAGCCGGTGGTGACGGGTCGCGTTCGGATCGCCGCGACCAGGGCCAGGGGCTGGGCGGTCCCATCGCGCCACGGATGGAGGACGACGACGAGATCGGCCCCCGCTCCGAGAACGCCGGTGCCGGATCGCGCGAATGAACACGGCCTGACACCGCCGCCGCACCCTGTCGCTCGCCCGGGCTCGCCGTCTGCGAAGTGGGCCGCATGCGCCGCCCCGTAGGGAGGACCGGCATCCGGCCGTGAGGGCGAAGAGGAAGAATGTTGTCGAGGGGGAAATGTGATGAATGATCGGATCTCCGCAGGAGAAGGGGCGCTGGCCCGCGGGGCCGAGGCCGTGTCGGGCGCGCATGCCGACATCGCCGACAGCACCCGGCGTGTTCTCGACGAGCTCGACGAGCTGCGCGGCCACTGGTCGGGAGACGCGGCAGGCTCGTACGCGACCCTCGTGAGCGAATGGTCGGCCGGGGCGAGCCACCTCAACGACGTGCTCGTCGGCCTCGCCTCCGCCCTGCGTGCCACCGCACGCGATCTGGAGGCGAGCGAAGAAGCGCATCGCACGACCATCCACGGTCTCGGCGCGATGCTGGGAGGCCAGTGATGAGCGATCTGCGCGTGACGCCGGAGGCGCTGCATGCCGCCGCCTCACAGCTGCGCTCCGAAAGCGCTCGGATCGAAGCGGCCCTGCGTGGCCTCGAAGCCGAGGCGACACGACTGCGCGACCAGTGGGACGGTGCGGCGCAGGTCGCGTACGACAACGCCCACCGCGAGTGGTCCACCACGTTCGAGGACATGAAGAACGTGCTGCGCCGCATCTCGAACGCCACCGACGGCATCGCCGACGACTACGTATCGACCGATCGGGCATCCGCGGCACGGTTCCACTGACGGCGACGACGTCATCCACAGGAGAACATGCGACGACGACCCGCGACGATAGGCTGACCGGGTCGGATCGGAGGGGCATGACGCCCCATGCGAGAGGGGGCCGCGGTGGTTGACACCATGGGGACGACACGCGCTCTGCTCCGCCTGTCGGTGCAGAGCGAGGGACGCAGACTCGACATCGGCGTGCCGTCGCACGTGCCGCTCATCGAGTTCCTGCCGGGCTTCGCGCGCTCTCTCGGCGTGCTCGACCCCTCGATGACCTCGGCTGGCTACGCGCTTCAGAAGGCCGATGGCACCGTGCTCGACCCGGCACGCGGAGCCGCCGCACAGGGCATCGTCGACGGCGAGGTGCTCACGCTCGTGCGCGGTGGTCTCGTCGCCCAGCCCCGCGTCTACGACGACATCGTCGAAGCCGTCATCGACGCCACCGCGCAGCAGAACCGCCCGTGGACCACGCGCGACAACGCCCGGACGGCGCTCGCCGTCAGCCTTGCGCTGCTGGGCGTCTGCGCCGTCCTGCTCCTCTCCGCCGGCCGTGCACTGGCCTTCGGCGCGCTCGTGGCCGGCGGCGGCGCCGTCGTGCTGCTCGTCATCGCCGCCGTGGTGGCCCGACTCGGGCAGCGCGAGGCGGGACAGGGCCTGGGCATAGCGGCATCCGTCTTCGGCGGCATCGCGGCCTACCTGCTGTTCCCGCCGACGGTGGACATGTGGACCTGGCCCCTCGCCGCCGCAGGCGCCGCCGCCTTCGTGGTCGCGGGCGTCGCGCTGGCCGTGCTTCCCGACCGCGCGGAGGTGCAGCTCACCCCGCTCGTCGCCGGGGGCGCCCTCGCCGTGACGGCGACGCTGGCCGCGACGTTCCCCGCCCCCTCGGTGTACGCCCTCATGATCGGCGTGCTCGCGACACTGGGCGGCGCGCTTCCGTGGCTCGCGCTCAGCTCGACGCGGCTGCGCGTCTTCTCACCGCAGAGCGACGCCGAGATGTTCACGGATCCCGAGCCGATCGACGCCGACGACGTCGCCGCCCGTGTGGCGCAGGCCCGGCGCATCTTCATCGCGCTGAGGCTCGCGCTGGCCCTCGCCGTGCTCATCGCCACGCCGCTCGTCGCCGCCCAAGGAGCAGTCGGCGCGATGCTGTGCGCGCTGGCCTTCGCGGGGATGATGTTCCCCTCGCGCCAGATCTTCGCGCGGTCGGGAGTGGTCACGGTCATGGCGACCGGCACGCTCGGCCTGGTGGTGTCGGGAGTCGCCGCCTCCCTCGCGCAGCCCGGACTGCGGATCGCGATCCTCGTGGTGCTGGCCGCCGCCACCGTCAGCGTCGTCACCGTCACGCTGCTCTCGCCGAAGACGCGCCTCCGGCTCATCCGCCTCGCCGACACGGCCGAGTTGCTGGTGCTCGCGGCGCTGCTGCCGCTCGCCGTGATCGCCTCCGGACTGGCCTGAGCACGTGGCCACCAAAGGCGACCTGATCGAGGCGCAGAACTTCTCGCGCCGCCGGCTCCTGACAGCGTTCGTCAGCGGAGCGCCGGGCGGCAAAGAGCTGCAGCCCGCAGCCCCCCTCCGGGCGGTCGTCGCCGCGATCGCGCTGACCGTCCTGGTGGTGCTCGTCGGGGTCTTCTACGGCTTCATCCGTCCCGGACTCCCCAACGGCTGGCAGAACGGGAAGCTCGTGCTGGTCTCTGACACGGGCGCCCGCTTCGTCACCGTCGACGGCGTGCTGCATCCCGTCATCAACACGGCGAGCGCCCGCCTGCTGCTGCCCGCGAACGACTTCGGGGTCATCTCCACCGACCAGCACACCCTCGAGGGAACGCCGGTCGGCAGCACGCTGGGCATCGCAGGGGCACCCGACGAACTGCCGCCGCGTTCGGGCCTCATCAACAACGGCTGGAGCGCCTGCGTCACCGACGACACCAAGCTCGACGTCCGCATCTCGTCGACGGGAGGGCCGGCTCCGGCCACGGGACGCGCGGCGGTCGTGTCGTCGGACGGCATCCTGCACGTGATCCTCGGAGAACGCAGCTTCACCGTGACGAACACCGACAAAGATGCGGTGCTCCGCGCCGCGGGGATCGCCGCGCTCGACCCCGTCCCGGTGCCGGCCGACTGGATCGACCTCTTCACCAGCGGCGAGACATTGGCACCCATCATCGAGCCGAACTTCGGACAGCCCGTGGCCGGAACCGGCCTGCGGGTCGGCGACGTGATCCGGCAGGCCGGAAGCTCCGAAGACGACCGCTTCCTCGTCGAGACGGGCGGCGCGCTCACCTCGCTCACCCCGCTCGCCTGGCAGCTGTATCAGCTGGGCAGCGGCAGCGCTCTGAACGGCAAGGTCGTCGAGGTGACCGGCGCCGAGATCGCGGCGCTCCCCACATCGAAGCTCGTCAAGGGACAGGACTGGCCCGCGAAGGGATTCGACACCATCGCGAAGGGACAACGTCTCTGCGCCAGCCTCGCTCCGGGTGAGAAGCAGTCGACGACCGTCCTCGCCACACAGAGCTCGGCGATCGCCACATCGGCCGGCATCACGGTCGAGCCCAGCCACGGGGCGCTCGTGCGCGCGGGCGGTCGCGGCGACCAGAGCACCAGCCTGCTCACCCTCGTGGATGCCACGGGCACCGCCTACCCCCTGCCCGGCGCGACCGACGAGACGCTGGCGCGTCTCGGATACTCCCCCGGCGACGTCGGGGCCATCTCGGACGGCTGGACGGCGCTGCTGCGCACCGGTCCCGCCCTGAGCGAGGAAGCCGCCGGCAAGACCCCGGACGCGAGCAGCGGATGACACCGCACCCCCTCCGGGCCCTCGCCGCGCTCGCCCTTGTCTCCGGACTGGGCCTGGTCGGCGCGGTCCCTGCGGCAGCCGCCGCGGATCGCGTGCCATCGGTGCTGCGTACGGCGACGTCGAACGAATGTGTCGCCTCGACCAGGGTGACCGAGACGCCCCCCGCTCTCGACGAGCTGCAGAGCGCGTCCGCGTGGGCGCGCACCCGCGGCCAGGGCGTGACGGTCGCCGTGGTCGACTCCGGGGTCGCGCCCAACCCCCACCTCGACGGGGTGGTCGTCGCGGGAGTCAACCTCGTCGGCGACGGCACGGATGCCGCAGGCCGGACCGACTCCTACGGGCACGGCACGATCATCGCCGGTCAGATCGCCGCGCAGCTCATCCCGGGCTCCGGGGTCGAGGGATTGGCCCCCGGCGCACGGATCCTGCCCATCCGGGTCTATGCCGGGACGTCGAACCAAGAGGTCGACGCGGGCTTCGGGCCGAACACACAGCGCATGGCCGACGGCATCCGCGCTGCCGCCGATCGCGGAGCGCAGATCATCAACGTCTCGATGAGCACCTCCGAGGCCAACCCTGCGCTGGCCGGCGCCGTCTCGTACGCGACCGAGAAAGGGAGCCTCGTGGTCGCGAGCGCGGGCAACCGCGACTCGTCGCTGGCGCTGCAGAAGGACGACAACGACGGCACCCGGTATCCGGCCGGCTTTCCGAACGCCATCGGCGTCGCCGCCACCGACACGTCGGGAGTGGTCACGGATGCCAGCATCCATGGCAGTCACGTGAGCCTGGCCGCGCCGGGCCAGGTGATCCCTTCGACCTCGGCGGTCGGCGGGGACTGCGTCATCGCCCCCGATACGCCGGCCACCAGCTACGCGGCCGCATACGTCTCGGCCGCGGCCGCGCTCGTCGCCTCGGCCCACCCGGACGAGACACCGGCGCAGTGGGCCTACCGCCTCGAGGTGACCGCGGTTCGCGCGGATCCCGACAGCCGCTCGAACGTCAGCGGATGGGGCGTGGTGCAGCCCTACGACGCGATCACGCTGGTGCCCGGCTCGGGGCTGCGGGGCCCGGCCAGCCCGTTCGTCTCGGCGACGGCCACGGCCGCTCCCCCGTCGTCGGATCAGACATCGGTCGACGTCGTCGTCGGCCCGGGCGAGGACGCGGCCGCGATCGTCACGGCGACGGCCATCGGGATCGGCGCGCTCATCGTGCTCGCCGCGCTGGGGACGCTGGCCGTCTTCGTGTCGCGCCGGCGCGAGGACGGTGTGCCGGGCCGCCCCGGGCCGACCGGTCGCGGGCTCTACGGCGACGACACCTCGACCACGCCCTGAGGTCAGCCGGCCGAGACCGGCCGCAGCTCGATCACGGCGTCGCCGAGGGAAAAGCGGTTCGTCGCTGCGGCGGTGTCACCGGAGGCGAGGCGACGGCGGGACCCGTCATCCGCCAGCAGGGTCACGCCGTTCGTCGAGTCGAGGTCGGTGATCGTCCAGCCGGTCACGGTCCACTCGAGACGCGCGTGCACCTTCGACATGGTGCGCGTGTCGTCGGCGACGGTGACGCACTGCGTCACGCCGTCGGCCGCCGTCGGCTTGCGACCCAGGACGACCGTGCGACCGGTGAGCGCCTCGGTCGTCCCATCGGGAAGGAGGAGCGCCCACTCGCCCCGCCGCCGGGAGCGCGGTCGGGCGATCTGCGTGGCCTCCTCGACCGGCGCGGCGCCGACGGCCGGGCCGTGATCGTCTCGCTCGCTCGCGCCGGTGGCATCCGTGACCTCGGACACGACATCGGCGGGGTGCGGCACAGCCGCCGAGCTCTCGCCGCGGGCGGTGATCCCGGCGAGGGCCGCAGCCCCCGTGGAGGGGGGTGCCGCCGGCTCGGACGCCGGGACGCTCGCCGCGGCGACGGAAGCCGAGTCGCCGGCAGGAGCGGGTGCCGGGGCCGGAGCGGGTGCCGGTGCCGGAGCGAGGGCTGGGGCGGCGGCGAGCGCAGGACCGGCCCCGGGAGCGGATGCCGGAAGGCCGCTCGGAGCTCCCGGGGACGACGGCGCGGGCGCGGCGATCGGGGGCAGAGACACCCCGAGGTCCGGGGAAGGGGCCACCGCAGCAGGGGCGATCTCGACCGGCCCCGGCAGTTCGGGGGCCACGGCGGGCTCGACGGGCGCCGCGGACGCGCGACGACGGCCCGGTGAAGCGGCACCGGCAGGGCGAGCCGGGTCGATCGCCGGCGACGATGACGTGGGCACGGCCGATGCGACCGCCGGGAGGCCCGGGACGGCGACGATCGGGCCGTCGGATGCGGGCGCCTCGGCGACCGGCTCGACCACGGTGGAGGGGGTGGCATCCGCCGTCTTCTTCTCGGCGGTCGCGAGGACCGTCGCCCAGACCGGGGGCAGGAGCACGGCGAGGGCGGTCGTGCCCGCGCCGCGACCGGCTCGCTGGCCGAGGCGATGCGCCGCCGTGCCCTTGAGCACCAGCCCGTAGATCGAGACGAAGGGGACGACGAGCAGCACGGCGCGGACGGGGTCGAGGCGGCCGAGACGGAACAGCTCGGCCTCATTGACCAACGGCACCCAGGCTCGCCACGGCTCGGCCCCGTGGGCGGTGAAGACGCGCGACAGACCCAGGGCGTACCAGACGTGCACGGCGGCACAGAGCACGATCGCGGCGATCAGGGCCGCCGCGATCGCGACGACGACGACTCCGTCCATACGTCCTCCCCTCGATGGCGTACCTCTCGACGCTACCGCGTACGCGGTCCGGCCGTGCGAGGCTTTCCCCCGTCGTCGGCGCCGACGACACGCGTGTGCGGAAGCGGCGGACGACCGGGGGCGGCATCGACGTCGACCCGCCAAGCCTCGCACGAGACGCAGCGGACGTAGCGGATCCGCCCACCGCTCGTGGCGTGCATCGAGGCGGTCACCCATGCGTGCTCGTGCGCGGATGCCGTCACGACGGGGATCGAGAAGGTGTCGGGGGATGCCATGTCCCCAGCGTGTTGTAATGCCCTTATGCATCTCAACCCTTACGGGGAGTATGCGGTCCTGATGGCCGCCTCTCTCGCCAACGACTGGCCGGCCGACCGTGCGGGGATCGAGCGGCGCACGCGCGAGATGGGGATGACGATGACGTTCCCGGTGGCATCCGACGACCATCCGCGCACCCGCGAAGTGATCGACGACTGGCTGCGGGTGGTTGACGCCGACGATCCGGACGAGCGGGCGGCGTTGCTGAACGCCCAGATGGCGCGCGTGGCGGCGTATCCGAGGCTGACCGACCACGACGGCGAGGGCTGGCACCTGCACTATCGCGACGGCGACGAGGCCCTGCCCCGGGTGCTGTCGGCAGTGATCTCGGTCGGCACCTCGCTGCATCTGGTGACCCGTGGCATGAGCAGGCTCGGACGCTGCGCCGCCGAGCCCTGCCGCAACGTGGTCGTCGACGTGACGCGTAACGGCCGCCAGCGGTACTGCTCGGTGCGGTGCGCCAATCGCGCGGCGGTGCGTCGGCATCGCGCACGGGGCGCCTGACCGCGACGAGGCCCGAGAGGGGATGTGCGGCAGGATGAGGGCGTGAACACACCCGCGTCCGAGGTCTATCGTGTCGCGGGCGAGCCGCGCAGACGCAATGCCGTCCGGTGGGCCGCGACGCTCGTGCTCGGGCTGCTGGACGCCGGCTCCGACGCCCCGTCGGTAAGCGAGGTCGTGATCCGTCGCCTCGACGGCTCGCTCGTGAGGCGGCTGCCGGCGGGAGACGTCCGCGCGTTCGAGACGCAGCTGAGTGAGGTATCCGACGATGTGGCGTCGCTGGACGCGGTGTCGTTCGCGCAGAAGTGGATCGCGCCCTCCGACTGACCCACGCGAGAATGGGCGCATGACTCTGCGCATCACCGACGATCCCGCCGCCGACGAGCTGCTGTCGAGCGACCCCCTCGCGCTGCTCATCGGCATGCTGCTCGACCAGCAGGTGGCGATGGAGACGGCGTTCGCGGGTCCGCTGAAGATCCGCGACCGGGTCGGCACGATGGATGCCACGGCCCTCGCGCACGCCGACCCCGATGATCTCGCCGCGGCCTTCGCCCAGTCGCCTGCGGTGCACCGCTTTCCCGGGTCGATGGCCACGCGTGTGCAGGCGCTCTGCTCGGCAATCGCGGACGAATGGGGCGGAGACGCCTCCGCACTCTGGACCCGGGACGATCCGGACGGCGCAACAGTGCTAAAGCGCCTGAAGGCGCTGCCCGGCTTCGGCGAGCAGAAGGCGAAGATCTTCCTCGCCCTGCTGGGGAAGCAGCGCGGCTTCGACGGCGACGGATGGCGCGAGGCCGCGGCGCCGTACGGCGAAGAGGGATCGTTCCGGTCGGTGGCCGACATCACGAGCCCCGAGTCGCTGACGAAGGTGCGGGAGTTCAAGCGGGCGGCGAAGGCGGCGGCGAAGGCCTGAGCGTCGCGCGGGTGATTTCGGGAGTGTTTTTGCTTGTTTTGCTTCCTGCTCGCGGTGTGGTGTGTTTACACTGGCGTTTCGTTACGGGCTGTGTGTGATCGAAGGGTGGGCTCTCGATGAAGTTCGCGA
>Ga0308167_1000132_pt1 | contig 171821 bp, 152 predicted proteins | sample PhyCR1_2_FD_202138 | JGI IMG/M metagenome (GOLD analysis project Ga0308167, IMG submission 202138) | Phyllosphere microbial communities from UC Gill Tract Community Farm, Albany, California, United States - DLSLRC.R1 | ecosystem: Host-associated > Plants > Phyllosphere > Unclassified | place...
GATTTTACATTCAGGCAATTAACAGGATCGTTATCCTGTAGTTTAGGTAAAGACATGGTTTGTTCTTTATCTGTCGTATTTTCTCCCTGGAATAAAACTCTCCAACCAGGTGATTTAACAACACGACCACTTGCTGCAAATCTTTCTTCTGCAATTGAAATTTCAACTTTTGCTTTATCAACTAAACAATTAGGGAAAAATTGAGCAACATAATGTTTAGCAATAATATCATATGCTTTTTTCTCTTCATTACTTAATGTTGAAAAATCAGGTGCCGTCCCAGTTGGAATGATAGCATGGTGTTCGCCCATTTTACTGTCATCCCATGCCCTGCTTTTCAGATCATATTGTGCTTTACTGACATATTGAGATACTGGAGTACCACTTTGTGATATTGCATTCATAATAGAAGAAACATCTGAAAGTTGTGATACAGGTAAATAGGAGCAGTCTGTTCTTGGATAACTCGTATAACCTTTTTCATAAAGACTCTGGCAAACGTCTAAAGTTGATTGAGCGGAGAATCCATATTGTGAGTTAAGTTTAGTTTGTAACCCAGTCAACTCAAAAGGCAAAGGTGGCTGTTCTTCGGCTGGTTTATTAATATATCTTGAAACCATGCCCTGTGCTGCTGCTTTAACTTTTTTGACAATTTCTTCTGCAATAGCTCGATCGGTAATACGATTTTGTTCGTCCAGCCAGACAGGTTTCTGTGTTCCAGCCTGAACGATTATACTAGTTCCATCGTCTTCATCGTCACCTTCTTCACCATTTTGATCGAGAAATGCTTGTTTTTCAGCACTTTCAAGAGTTTGTCCTGGTGGAAGCCAGCGAGTCAAGAAAGGTAAATCTGCTTGTTTAGGATCAACAAAGTTTGCAGTAATCTGGAAAAATTCTTTAGGGATAAAATTATCAATTTCCAAATCACGCTTAACGACAATAGCAAGTGTTGGTGTTTGTACTCGGCCGACAGAAATGACTTTGCGATAATTCTGCTGTTGCGCCAGAACAGAATAAGCACGGGTAAAATTCATGCCATAAATCCAGTCTGCACGACTTCTACCTAATGCTGCCTGATATAAATTATAAAAGTTTTTATTATCCTGTAGATTGTTAATAGCACGTTTGATTGAAACGGGATCCATAGCATTTAACATGATACGCTGAACAGGTTTTTTACAATTAAAGAAATAGATAACTTCATCAACTAATAGTTGTCCTTCTCGTCCTTCGTCACCACCGTTAACAACAGAAGTACATTTTTTAAGAAGGCTAGATATTACACTGACTTGTTTCTTTTTGGATTCAGAAACCTGAAGTTTCCAGTCGGTTGGAATAATCGGTAAATCTTCAAATTTCCATGGGAATCCTGCATATTTTGCGTCATAAGCATCAGGAGGGCTTTGTTCAAGAACGTGTCCCACACACCATGTTACAACGCCATCTGCTGTTTCAATGTATCCATCTTTTCTTACATGAGGTTTGCCAAGGAATCCGGCAACTTTACTTGCAACGGAAGGTTTTTCAAAAATCCATAGTTTAGACATAAAAATAATTCTCCGGTCTTTTTTGATATTATTTATTTTTTATTTTCAATTATTGTGATAAACAAATAAAATAATAACCATTATTATTAAAAATTTAAAAAATTGTCAAATGTATGCATTATATTAAGATGGAAAGCAGGATAATTCAAAAAAAATAAATTATCCTGTCATTTTATTTAAAGGAGAGTGTCAGACCATTCTGTTTTAGCTTTTATAAGCTCACGAATATTCATATTAAGCACCTTATCATTGACTGGCTGAATAGTACTAATATCAGGAACGTCTGCATTTCGCATAGTTAAAGTCAGTTTTTTCATAAGTGGCATAATATCAATAGCGGCACGAATATTTTCGCCTAATTTACCAGTAATAGATGCAGCTTGAGTAATAATAGTTTCAATGTCTCCATATTTACTTAGGAGGTCCGCTGCTTTCTTAGGGCCTATATTTTTAACGCCGATAATATTATCTGAGGTGTCACCGATAAGTGCTAAATAATCTGCTACCTGATAAGGTGCAACCCCCAGTTTTTGAAAAACGCCCATTTCATTATAAAAATCATGAACTTTATCCTGATATTGAGAGTAAGCAGAAGAAGGGCTTTTTACATATTTGGCAACTGTGATTTTATTATCTTCTACCAATTGCAGTAAATCTTTATCGGGAGTTAAAACTAATACAGCGTCACCTCTTAGGGCATGTCTGTGTGCAAGGGTGGCAATAACATCATCACTTTCTATTCCAGGCACTTGGATCCAACGTTGAGAGAATCCGTCTAAAACTTTGGTAAATAAATTTTTTTGGATTTTTAAGTCTTCTGGCGTTTCCGGTCTGTTCATTTTATATTGAGGATAAATCTGTTTTCGGTAGGCTGAACCACCTTCGGGATCCAGTATGTGAATACAATCATGATACTGAAATTCTTTGTTTAATTTGTGAATATAGTTGATATATCCGTGTAACGTGTTAATATTTATTTGCTGTCCGTTGTATTCATTATAGAAGTCTGGATAACCATGATAATTTCGGTGTATTACTGCACTACTATCGATAAGTATGACAATGTTACGTTCTTGATTCATTAAATTAATTCCTAATTTTTGTTTTTGATGCTAACACAAAATAATAACATATAAAATTTTCATATTCAACGAAAAAAAATTTTAATTTTTTTGAAAAAATGTAATATACAGAATATAGTTAAATATCACATTACAGGAAAGTCAGGAGAAAGAATTATATGTTTTCGCCAGAAAAAAAAGAAGCTGAAAAAGAAGTATTAATCCCCAGTCAAAAAGTTGAAAATGCTACAGGTAATCCCTTAGAAGATTACCAGATAGGTGATGCATTAGGTGCATTCAGTGCATATAACAGAAGACCTAAAGCTACCAGTATGGGTCTTACTGCCGCATTTTTTGGAGAAAATGGTGTTGACGCTGATGTTATATCTGCATTACATTTAACACACTATCAGGATTTACCGGCAAAAGTAACCGTCTGGATGATTAAAGATAAAAATGGTAAGGTGATTAAAAGAAATGGTCGTCAACCTAAAATAACAGAATTTATTGCAAGTATAAAAAGACCTAAACCAAGCGGGAATGGTCAAACTGCTTTATTCTTTGGAGCAAATGGTATTAATGCAGACTCTATAAATATTTTAAATCAGACCGAGTATCTTGATGCATTTGTCTTTATTGATATTCAGCTTGCAGATGAAAATATTCTGGCAAGAGATATCGTAACTATCGAACCATTAAAAGAAATTGAGAAAGAAGCAGAGAAATTAACTCCTGCTGAAATTAAACAAATATCCAAACTGCAAAAAGTTGCAAAAGATGCAGATAAAATATTAGTTATGTCAGGTTTTTATACTAACGAATCTATTCTACGTGTTATTGGAAACGAAGAAGATTACCGTAAATGGGTGGAAGCACAATCTTGTTGTCATCCAGGCAGCAGACCTTGTGATCGCTCAGAAGTCAATGCTTATTATTTCAATGATGGAAGAAGTAAATATTATCAATTTATTCCATTGTGTAAAGAACACTCAGAAGAATGGGATACCGGTTCTGTACCAGGAGTAACAGATTTGCTAACCTTCTTCCAGAGCAGAAGAAAAAGTCTGTTAGCAGTATGGGCAAAAGAGACGTTAAGACAAAAATTAAACATACCTGCGGATTATGAAATTCCACCTTCTACACTTTATCATTGGGTATGTGAAAATAACTTGAACAAATATCTCAACCCTACTTATTTGAATTTCATTTAAATATAAGCTAAAAAGGAACTGAAAAGTTCCTTTTTTATTGCAGTGAATAATATAAAAAAAGGAACTTTTCAGTTCCTTTTTCAGTTAATCGTTAAAGCCAAAAATATCATCTCCTTGTGAGATATCAACATGCTCTAATGTAAATCCACTTTTGGGTTTCCTTAACGTTGTCTTTATTTCTGAAGACGGTGTAGTCTTTCCAGAAGAAAGGGCTGATTTACGTTTACTTTGATTGATATCATCATAGTAACAGCCACTGCCTTTATCTGCTCTGAGACTTACCATGCCAACTCGACCAATTTCTTTAAAGCGTATTTTTTGAACATGAATATCACTGATGTCATCATCTTCTTCACCAACATTACGATAAACACTGATTGAGTTATCTGCTTTATTCCTCCAGTGTGCGCCACCTGCTACGCTGTATGGTGTTGGAACAGGATATTTACCATCTGCTCGTGGTTCAAGTTTAGTTGGGTGAGCAACTATCCACACATGCACACCAAAGTTTTTTGCAAAACGTCTGATTTTTGTAAGAGAGGCTGAAATATGTTCAGTTTCACTCATATAAGACGGTCGGTTGTGATCTAATTCATTCCATGGGTCAATAACCAAACCTTTAATACCATAGCGATAAACTAAAATTTTAGCAAGGTTAAGAACACCGTCAACACTCCAGCTTTCCTGATCATCGTCAGGTAAAATAACTTTAAAATGTTTATTGATCCACGATTTCCACTGATTTTTTTCTGCTGGTTCAAGTCTTTTATCTCTTGGGCCATTAAATAATTTACCAGACGCTTTTTCCATAAGTCCTGCAAAATGCCTTTCTATTGGCTGATTTTCAGGAGAAAAAATACCAATTTTCCAGTCATTATATTTAGCAAGATTAATAAACAATGCATCTAAAAATGAAGATTTACCATGTCCTGGAATACCAGTAACCAACGTCCATTGTCCAGGTGCAACAGTGTAAAACTCATCTAACGAGGGCCAGCCTGTTGACATGCCGCCAGGCATACCAAATTCATAAAGAGCTTCAAAACGATCTTCTACATCATAGAGTTCATAAACGCCATCAATAGGGAAAGGAACGGCTTCTTCTATAACATCATCAATTAGTGCTTGACCAAAATTCTGTAACATAGTTAAAGGAGTTCTGACAATAGAAGAATCTTCTAATTCTTCTTCATAACGAACACGGAAACATTTCGTTTTACTTATACGCCTCCCAATTTCCTCTTCAAGCGCAAGTCCTTCTGCATTATCTTCAAAAGCAAGTATTACTTTTTCTATGACAGCAATCTTATTTTCAACCTGAGTTAGAAACTCCCAACTTTTATTATCAGGATGCTGGGGGTCTAGTCCACTGGGTAAACATGCTACTGAATCATAACCCGCCTGTAAAAGAGCAAGTCTATCAAGGGGATTATTAACAAGTATAACTTCATTATTTTTAAGCGTTTCCCAGCCCCAAGGTATTGGTGTGCCTCCTATTGTATTTCTGGTATGAGTAAACTCTCCTTTCTTGAAGTCCATCGCGTAATAAACAACATCCTGATAATTTTCTTCTGGATCTCTTTTACAGGGTAATGCTAAGGCAAATTCATATTTTTTAGTCTGAGGGAAATACTCTTTTGTGATACTAAGATCTGATTGTAAAAGTGTCTCTAAATTAATGCCTTTTTCACTAAAAAAGTTAACAATATCCTGATTAGAAGCATAGTCTTTTTCCCACCATTTCAAATTGAAAGGCAAGGGGCTTTTTTGTTTAAATTTGTTTGGATTTATTTTTGCATCACCGTGAAAACTACATGCTTCGCAGTGGAAATGTCCTTCTTTGTGAATAAAGAGAGTAGGGGATTTAGTATGCTGATAACATTTGATGCAAGGCTTAGCTGTCCATTCTTTATTATCTACTGGCTCATTGACTTTCCATTCTTCCCAGAACATTTGTGGAGAAGTTTTTTCTTCTTGTGGTAAGTGTTCATTATCAAAACCTTCTTCAATAATTTCTGCTGAGTCATTATCTATATCATCAGAATCTAAATGTGAATATTGTTGAAGTCTTTCATAGTCAGAAGATTCGTCTGTTATATTATTTTTGTCTGAAAAATTCATATTTTTTCCTGTTCTTTACTTACTTTTGAATAAAGATTTATACACTAGATGATTCAAAAAAAACAAATTTAATGTTGAACAACATTAAAGAGTTAATTTAGCTCTAGCTTCTCTTGCTTTTATCTCAGCAGGAGTTCCCTCAGTTTCACGTTTTATTATTCCAATCAATAATGCCTGTCGGTTAAACGTTGATTTATATTGAGTTTGTGTAGCTAATTCAGCAACAGCTTTTGCAACAACTTTATCACCATGCTGAGAAATTAATTTACCTAAAAACTTCCTGGATTTACCCAGATCTTGCGGATTTTGGCTTAATAGTCTTACACCAACTTCCCACATGTCCTGTGTTTCATTTACAGGTATTGGTTTTCTCCATGCTCTTAAATTTTTACTCAAATCTCGATAATTTGTTGTATCACCATGCAACCACGCAATGCCGTTATAACCTAAATCATTAAATACAGTGATATACGGAGTTTCTGATATATCTGGTAATTCTTCTTTTTTTGTTTTCTTATTAGCTACTTTTTTAACAGTATTTACAGAGTTAGCAATATTATTAACATCAAAACCTTTACTTAAAATATGAGAGGTTTCGTTCCATAACAAATCCTTAAAATCTTTTAAATCTGGATATTTTCTTGTAACTTTTGAGTCAACAGGAGTCCAAAATTTAAGTAGTTGAGGTTTCCATATATATATCCATAGATAATTCGTCCACTCTTCATGAGAAATTCGGAGAGATAAATTACCTTCAAAATCTGCTCGTTCACCAGAGAAAATACCTTTAATTGTATCCAGCATAACCGAAGAAAGATGTTTTCCATCAAAACTTTTTTGCAAAAAATCTATAATCGGATCATTTTTTTGATGTTGTAATGGTTTAATTGCCCAAGGAATAGGGATATTAAGAATCTTTCTTAGCGTTTCATCGTTCGCAGTAATCGTTCCTTTATTAATATCATTTGCAGATATGCTTAATAATTGGAAATGGAAACCTTTAACAATAGGATCTGCATTTACCCATTCAGGATCCTGATTTATCAAAAGAAGTGGATTTATATGTTGAATTTGAGTCATTGCCTGTCCTGTTATTCTTGTTTTTATCTATCATAACTAATGAAAAGAAAAGATATCAAATAATTTTTCTGTAAAAAAGAAATTCGCATTTGACAATATACCACTTAGATATTAAATATAAGTAATAATTTTAAACAACATCAATTAAATTTTTATTATTAGAAAATAAAAACAGTTCTAAAAATATAATTATAATTATAAATAACTGAGGAAAAGTAAATGTCAAAAATTATGCTTATAGACGATGCAAAAATAATGCTAAAAACTGGGAAAATGTTCTTAGAGCAAGATGGTCATGAAGTGTTTACAGTTGAAGATGGTTTTACTGCACTTGCAGCCATTCAAGACAGTAATCCTGATTTGATTCTTCTTGATATCGAAATGCCTCGATTAAATGGATATGAAGTATGTAGCATGATAAAAGCAAATGAGCGTTTTAGAAATATACCTATTATTATGTTATCGTCTAAAGACGGTCCATTTGACAGGGTTAAAGGAAAAATGTTCGGTTGTGATGATTATCTGACTAAACCCTTCAAAAAAGATCATTTGTTAGAAACTGTGAAAAAATATCTTGAACAGGCAAAATAATTAATGAGAAACAATAAACCAGGCAGACAAACGTTAGTTGAATATCAACAAGAAATAAATATTCGTATACAAAAAGAGGAAAATGACGAAAATTATCTTCCTCAAAACTTTTTATCTATTGTATTAAACGATAATAATTATTTAATTAATTTGAATGATATTAAAGAAACTTCAACTATTCCCAATATATCAAAAATAGGAAGAATAAAACCCTGGTTCCTCGGAATAGCAAATTTCAGGGGGCAAGTAAGTCCAGTTATAGATATGACTTATCTTTTTACAGGTAAAAATAGTAATTTACACCAGAGTTATGCTCTTTTAACAAGTGACAGGCTCGGAACAAGTTTTGCTATGCTGTGGACGGGAGTGAGTAAATTATTATCAATGAAAAATTTTACCGTATCCTCAGAAGAAATAAGCAGTAAAGATAAATGGATAAAAACGATATGGATAGATTCAGAAAATGTTAAATGGAAAGAAATTGATGTTGAAAATTTAATTATTTCTCCTGAGTTATCCGACATTTACAATGCAGATAAATAAAACTTCATTAATAAAATCGAGAAATATATATGAATAGATTCAAATTAAAGAGAAAAAAAACAAATAATGCAAGCGAAGGTGTTAGTGGAACTGGACTCTCTTCTGCTATATCTTCTGAACAGTTAAGCGCATGGCAACACAACGAGGAAGAGCCTTCCAGTGGCATTATGACAGAAGTTGAAAGCAGGGCTTATGGTAGTGTTGCTGCGAACAAAAAAATGAAGCCTTTGCCTTTGATCGGCAGGCTTTCTTATGTCAATCAAAAAAAGATAGCTTATGCTTGTGCAGGATTAAGTGGAATTGCTTTATTTGCGAATATTATATTTACGAATTTTGATTTTAAAAACAGTCATAATATACAATCCTCTGCATCTCAACTTATTCTTTTATTCAGCAATGCTAAGCAGCAAATAAATTCTGCGATTGTTGGAGATAATGATTCTTTAAATAGTTTGCAAAAACTTGCGCCTCGTATAACTGATAATATTGAAGAATTAAGCGTATACTCTGATTCTTCTAATGAAATTTATGTAAATACGACTAAAAAATATTGGACAAACCTAAAGCAAAGTGTTGATGCAATTCAAACTAACCTGAATTATTTTGTTAACATGCAAAATAATCTAAATTTAATCTCGGATCAGGCTGATAAATTGTCTATTCAGGTAAATAATACCATACCTTCACTATTGCAAGCAGGTGTTAATGCAGGAGACGTCGCAAATTTATATCAGTTGAATTCTGCATTAGTAAGAATATCAAAAAATGCCAAAGAGTTAACTATTGTTGATAGAACAAGAAATGTAAAACCTGCTTCTGATATTTTTTATGATAATCAGTTTATCAACAAAAAAATAGATTCATTAATAGCAGGCAGTACTAACGATTCATTAAGCATTTTATTAAGAGATGTTAAAAACAATTACTCACCTATATCTAATATCGCAACTAATATTGTGAATAATATTGCAGTAACAAATAAGTTAGGTATAGAAAATCAACAAATTAATAAGATCGCAAATAATGCAATAGATAATCTTAATAGCCTGTTAACGATTAATCAGAGTTTAAACAGCAGTAAAGATCAAAGAGATATATTGACTATAACTGCGGCAATTATATTTGTATTATCAATAATACTACTATTTATAATTATTAACAGACAGGAAAAAGCAAGCAGTTTGTCTATAAAAGAGTTAAACTCGTCAACGAGAAGTTCTTTAAATAAATTAAAAAGAGATATTGAAATTATTGCTGGTGGTAATTTAACACATAATATAGCCATTGAACCTAATGATAAATTAGACGAATATAAATCTACTTTTAATATGGTCTTTGATAGAATAAAAGGCACGTTAAATGATCTGAGTTTAGAAGTAGAGCAAGTTTATGTTTATGAGAAAAATGCAAGAAACGCTGTTGCAGAAATTTCAAAAGATTATAAATATAAATTGGCGGGAATTCAAAATGATTTTTCTGATTCTAAGAAAATAAATGAATTAAATATTAAAGAATCGCTATCTAACTACAAACAAAAGTTAGAAACAGTCGGTGAAAATGTTAAAGAAATTCATACAGAATCTAAAAAATCGCAAAAAGTCGTTTATGAAATGCAGAAAGAATTAGAAAATGCAGAAACTAGAATATCCAGACTTGAAGAATCATCCAAGAAAGTTCAGGAACTGGTTAATGTTTTAACTGAAATGTCAGAAAGAACTTCTGTATTGGCCATTCAGTCAGCAATTAAATCTGCCAAACATGCAGGTAATGCAGGAAGTGGTTTTCAGATAATTTCTCAGGAAATAAAAGAAATTGCAGAAAAAATAGATACGAATGTTAAAAAAATAGGAGCGTTATCTGACACCACTCACGCAGATATCGTTGCCACTAAAACAGCGATTGAAAATTTAAAAACTGGCACGACAAAGAATGCATTATTCACAGACATAACGTCAAATAAAATAAATACTATTCAGGCAAACAACCTTCAGCAATCTGTATTAAATGAAGAACTGCTTGAAAAAGCGCAAGTTCAGAAAGATTTGTTGAATAATATAGAAACTAACATTGTTAAAATGACAGACTTCTTAACTAAAAAAGTTAGTGAGATAAAAAGAGTAGAAGATTATTTAGATGAATCTAACCAGCATGTGACAAATGTAAGAAGACATATAGAAACATATAAGATAAATGAGAATGACAATTAATGAGGAATAAGATGAAAAGTTTAAATATATCTAAAAATAAAGGAAGAGTGTTTTCTTTGAAACTATTAGCATTAGCTTGTATGCTGGGAGCTTCCTTTACCATTACTCATTATGTCTCTCAAAAAGATTATGTGAGCAGCAGGCAGGAAACCGTTTTAAAAGTAAATGCATTAAGTGAAAATATAACAGGTAGTATGATAAGTTTAAAACAAGGTAATGTGGTTAATGTATCAAGTCTTGTAAGTAATGCGGATAAATTGACTAAAAATATCGACCTGCTTTATCAACCGAATAATGGTTTAACTAATATAATTGTTCAAGATAGCTTACTGGATGAATCAAAAGGCACACTGGATAATTTAAAAGCCAGTGCAGATAACTTAAATGATAGTATTTCCAATATAAAAGATAATATTTCTTTATATTCAGAGTTACCTGCGCAAAAAGAAAATCTAAAAAAAGAATTAATAAATGCAAATCAGCAAATAAGAATATTATTTGGTAATGGGAACGTATCTGGTGATACAAAAACAATACTAACTAATATTTATACGGCATTAAATCAGTTAACTATTTTTGATAGAGGTAATCTGTTTTCAACAGAACAAGAAAATCTTGCTGCTCAAAATAGATTATTAACTACATTGTCTAATAATCTTAAAGATCTTAATGCATTATCAAATAGTATGAGTAATGGTAAATTAAATGGCAATGTTATTAAGTTATTATCAAGCGTAAATAATATGGTTTTGATTGCAAACGATCTTAATAAAGTAGAACAGATAAACGTTGAGTTTAACGATGCCAAAAAAATTGCTTTAATAAATAGTAATATAAATAAATATTCAGAACAAATAAAAGAAAAGCAAATGAAATATTTAGCCAGCCTGGATATTTGGTTTTATATTTCTGCGGTATTAGTATTAATATTATTATTAATCATAATTGTTGAATTAATACAAAACGAAAGTGGAACCAGAAAAACATCAAGCAGAAATAGTCGCGCCCAGAAAGTTCTTAAAAACGCGATTAAAGAACTGGAAAAGAACCTGTCATTAGTATTAAGGGATCAGGATAAAACAATTTCTCGCAATGGTTTTAATCAAGTTTTTGGAAAACAAACACCGGTTGATAATAATACATACAGTATCAAAAACAAAGTTGAAAAAATAATGGCTATATTTTTTTCTATTGTAGATAAAACTACAGAAAAAAGTGAAAATATGGAAAAAATCAATAATAATGTGATAGAAAGAACAGACTCTATGAAAAGCAGCGTATTACACCATAAAGAAACTATGCTTGAATTAGAAAATTTATCAACTAAAATTATTAATACGCTAAATTATCTTGAAAATGGAGCAAGTAAATCAGCAAAATTTTCAGAATCAATTGAAAATAAAATAAAGGAAATTGATCTTATCTCTAATCAAATAAGATTAAAAATGAGAAGTATAAGAGATAAATCTCAGGATACTTCTAAAAAGATAAAAAGAATGAGTGAGTCTTCACAAAGTACTGGTGAATTAACCGATTCAATTAGAGATAATGCGAGTAAAATAGAAGTTCTTGCACTTGATATTGCAATAGATTCTTCGACAAGTCATACAGAAAACAGAAGAATGTCAGTTATATCTAAAGAAATACAAAGGCTTGCAAACTCAGTAAGAAGTGAAGCAAAAAGAATAGATGATGCAATGACTTTAATTAAGGAAGATTCAAAAGGAACTGTAACGTCCATGGAAAAAAATACGCTGGAAATTGTAGACGGTGATGAACTCATGGATACTGCTGGTAAATTACTGAGAAAAGTCAGTGAAGAAATGGCAATAATGAAGCAGGAAGCAAAAGGAATGAATGAAAGGACTTCCAATAATAAAACAGAAACTTCAGATTTAAGACAATATGTTTCTAATCTGAAAAAATACATGCAGGAATATTTATATTTTATGGAAGATCTCAATATATGGAGTTCTTCTCATATGTCTGATGAAATAAATGCTTTACAAAATGAAGTTTCACGTAAAATAAATAGTGGTGAATTTAATAACGACGATTAATTTTAAATAAGGACTCTTGTCCTTTAAAAAAAAGTTGTTAGTATGTATTTCAATAACAAATACTTTGATAAGTGAGAGAATAATGAGCGCAGGAAAAACACAAAGAAAAACTATAAACTCCAAAAGAATGAATATAGCTTTGTTAAAAGGTTTAGAACAGCCTATTTCAGAAGCATTAGATAATTTAGTAAATAAAATTCAAGATCTGCACGCAGACAGAATTCAATTGGCAAATTTTGACGGTGCTGAAGATGCGCATCTTATATCAAGAAGCCTGGAAATGATAGAAGCTAATCTGGAACATAAAGTAGCTGAATCTATTGAAGCGTTGACTAAGAAAGTACAAACGAATCATATCAGGGATAATCAGGAACTCTATATTTGCACATCTTTGATAAAGAATGCATGTATAGCATTAAAAAATCATATAAAGGAAATTATTGCCGGAAAGAATGTATCGGGTGTCCTTCTATGGTCTGTTCTTTCACCTATTCAAAGACAATTGGGTGTCGCACCTGAATTAGTAAAAATAGAAAATCTTTATTTTCCGAAACCTGTATTTAATAGCAAAGAGTTCTTGCCAATCAAAAAAACAGAATTAAAGGAAATTACTAATAAACTTCGCCAAAATTTCACACAAGATTCGACTGCATGGGCAAATTCTGAAGATAAAATGACTGTTAAAAAGTCATTGCAATCATTGGCTAAAACTACAAAACAGTTTTATGAGTTAAAACATCGTGTTGGCTATCAGGGTTACTGGTTAGCGTTAATGGGACGTTTGCAAATTGCATTACTTCAGGATGATTTAGAAATGGATAATAAACGTCCATTAGGGAAAATTCTTGAAAATGCCTCTCTGGAAATGCAGAAATTTGGTGAAGATAATCAAAAGGTTGCTCCTGAAAGTCTGAAACGCGTCATAACACCTTTAGTAAGTAAAGATGTTTTGAAAATTGCAGAATATTCTTCTATTTTGAAAGAAGTAGTAGAAAGATTTGATATTGATATTTTTTATGAAGAAGCCCAAAATGCTATGGATTCTGAAAAAGTGAAACAAAAAGCTGATTTCGCTGAAAGTAAAAAAGAAATAAAAGATATGATTTATGAACTTAAGAAAGAGTGGAACAGATTAACAACTTCTCCTGTGCCCCAAAATAAAAAAACACTCAACAGAATACTAAATAGTTTAAGTTCTAAGAAGTATCTTTTTCCTTCTAATGCCGCAACACGTTTACTGATGGGCTTATTAAAACTTAAAAATGTTTATACTGAGGATTTTAATGAGAGCATAACTGAAATCATCAATAGAGAAGTTGCTACAACAATTATTATCTTTGAAAATATCATAGAAAAAGATGGTGAAATGTCGCTTGAACTCGAAAAACAGGTCGATATTCAACTAAAACGCCTACAATTTGCTTATGAAGATAATGAAGAGGCTTTAAATAATTTATCTCATGTTGAATGGGATCAGGACACTAAGGTCGATGATTATAAAAATTCTTTGGTAAAAGTTGCCAGAGAAATAAGAAAAGATATTGCAGTTGTCGAAAAAGCATTGTCAGAGATATTTGCTGGAAATCCGTCTCCTATTTCAAATAAAGACATGGAAGCAAATTTAAGAATGGTTCTCGGTGCATTAAAAATAATGAAAGAGGAACAAGCAGGAAAAATATTGGTTGCTGTTAGGAACAGGATTGTTGATGCCATTAAAAAGGGTGAGGCAAGAACTGAAGACGATGAGTATAATATAACACTTGGTTTAAGTAGCATCATGGTGTTTCTTGACTCGTCAGTAAAAGGTGATCCTGATGCTATTTTGAAATTGTCAGAAGCCTCCCAGGTTCTTTTAGGTGAAGAAATTCAACATGAAAGTAACTTTGGGGAAAACTCTGCAATGTCCAGTAGTTTAGATTTTATTGACAGTCACGAAAGTGAAGAAAGAGAAGAAAATTTAAACGTTATTGAAGAATATGAATCTGAACATGAGATGCAGGAAACAGAATTTAATAAACCAGAAAACAATGAATTAAATAATTCAGACAAAAAAGAGATTGATGAAGAAAGAGAAGAAGAAGAAGCGTTCCCAGCATATGAAGAATCAAGTCTTTTGGCTGCATTAAATGATAATAACACTGAGTTTTCTGATTTAAATGATAAACAACAAGATCCTATACTCGAAGAAAGTCAGTATAATCTTTCAACAGAAGAAACTTTGATCGAAGCAAATCCTGGTGTTGAATATTCAGAAGAAAAAAGCTCTGAACTTCCTGTCTTTTTAAAAGAAAAAGATTATGAAATTATTAATGTTGTAGACAAATCAATAGACGAAGAACTGGCAGAAGTTTTTGTTGAAGAATTAGATGAAATAATAACAAATATACAATTATTTAAAGCTGAATTGAATGAAGATCCAACCAGCATTGATTTGCTCAAAGATTTAAGAAGGCAGTATCATACTCTTAAAGGTAGCGGCAGAATGGCTGAGTATCATGCTATCGGTGAAGTTGGCTGGAGAATAGAATCACATTTAAATAATGTAATAGATAAGGATGAATTCCTATGGGATAATTCTTTAAAAAATGTTATTGACGCAAGTTTAAGTAAAATAAAAGTCTGGAAAAGAGAACTGGAACAAACAAAACAAGCTAGTATTGATGCAACAGATATTCTTGAAGCACTTTATTTTGACGAAAATAAAGGCAAATCTCTGGCAGAAGAAGCCGAAGATGTTAAAGAAGAAGAATCTGAAAGCTTAATGCCTGAGGTTACTACTCTGGAAGGTATTACGCTTGAAGTAAACAGTGAAGAAGAGGAATTTGATGAAAAAGCTTATCTGAGATCAATAATAGGTAATCAATATAACCATAATGAAGAAAATTCAGAAGTTGTTGAAGAACAGCACGAAGAAATAGTAAGCGAAGAAAATTCAGAAGTTGTTGAAGAACAGCAAGAAGAAACAGCAAGTGAAGAAAATTCGGAAGTTGTTGAAGAACAGCACGAAGAAATAGTAAACGAAGAAAATTCAGAAGTTGTTGAAGAACAGCAAGAAGAAACAGCAAGTGAAGAAAATTCGGAAGTTGTTGAAGAACAGCATGAAGAAACAGTAAACGAAGAAAATTCAGAAGTTGTTGAAGAACAGCATGAAAAAACAGTAAACGAAGAAAATTCGGAAGTTGTTGAAGAACAGCATGAAGAAACAGTAAACGAAGAAAATTCAGAAGTTGTTGAAGAACAGCATGAAGAAAAAGTAAGCGAAGAAAATTCAGAAGTTGTTGAAGAACAGCATGAAGAAAAAGTAAGCGAAGAAAATTCAGAAGTTGTTGAAGAACAGCATGAAGAAAAAGTAAGCGAAGAAAATTCAGAAGTTGTTACAGAACAACATGAGGTTTTCATTGGAGTTGACTTTAAATTTACACAATCAGACTTTGATATGCTAAGTAATGTTGTAAGTGAGCAAATTAAAGAATTAGAGATAAGTAAAGCTAATTGGGATCGTCAGGAAAAAGTAAATATAGATACATCATATGTAAAATCAATCCATGAACTTAACTCAATAGCACAAACTATCAGTCTTTTACCTGTTGTTCAGATTGCAACTACCATTGAAAACAAAGTGTACGCAGGTGATACTTTACAAAATACAAGTAAAGAAATTCTGTTAGAGGCGACAGATTCAATGATCTCTATGTTTAAGTCATTTATAGAAGCCAGAAGAGTTCCAGAAGAAAGAAAAGATATTGAAGATAAATTGCTAACGTTATTGACCAATGAAGAATTAAATTATATTGATAATAATGTACCTGAAATGAATGAAGAAGATAAAGCCTGGGACGAAGCACTTGATGCTCTCAGTATTATCAGTGAACAAATAATCAGGTTTAAATCTATAATAGAAAAACTTTCTGGGAAAAAATAAAACAGTGGCTCGAAAGAGCCATTATAGGATATATATGGATACTAAAAAAACGTTAGTTTTAGACAAAATAAATAATATTTCAAACGATTTGTCTTTACTTATTGAAACAATGAAAAACGCAAAGCAAAATAGAATAAAGAATATGGCTAATGAATTAGAAAAAATTAGCCTGTTTCCTCTTGCGGAAAAAGAAGAAAATAGTATTAAAGAACCTGTTTTAACAAACTACAATGTACCTGAATCTTTGTTCATTAAAGATGATACTATTCTGTCTGCCAATAAAGAAAGTTTAGAAGATTCTTTTGAAAATAAAGAAATATTAATAGAAAGTGATAAAAATATCATTCAAAATGAAGCAGAAGCAGAAGCAGAAGCAGAAGCAGAAGCAGAAGCAGAAGCAGAAGCAGAAGCAGAAGCAGAAGCAGAAGCAGAAGCAGAAATTGCTGTGTCTAATGATTCTCACGATTACCTTCCTTCATCTGAAAATGAAGAAGTCGCAGATATGCCAACCTATCACATTGAATCAGCCTCTTTTGAAGAATCAAAAGAAGATATTGATTCAAGGAGCTTACTTCGAGAAGTCTCAATTGAACCAACCTCAAAAGAATCCAGTGAGAAAGAGAATAAAGAAGAGAAAGAAGAAGAAACCATTAACCAGGTGGCAGAAAGTCAAGAAATTTTTCACAGATTACAAGAAGATGTTATTGAAGATGAAATAGAAACTAATCCAGATATCGTGGAAGCAATATTAGAGGAATATCAAGACCTTGTTCCTTTAATTCAAGAAGGATTGCAAAATTTATCTTCGAAAAAAAATGACGAAGAAAATATAAAAAGATTAAAGCGAAATCTTCATACTCTCAAAGGCACAATGGGAATGCTTGGAGCACTGAGAGGAAGAAGTGAATTGCATAAAATGGAAGAAATTGCCTTAGAGCTTGATGAAGGTAGAGTTTCAGTTGAATCAGTATCATTAGAATTAAATCATAGATTTGATCATTTACTTTCTTTAATTGAAGCACACCAGAATGGTGATTTTAATTATAGGTTATCTAATTTTGAAATTAGTGAACTACAAAAAAACCTGAATAGAATTAATAATGATATTAAAGAACCCAAATTTATAAATCCTAGCATCACATTAGATGTTAAGAACATTAGTCCATTAATTGAAAATGATATTGAACAACCAGAAGAATATCTAGTATTACTTGAAGAGGATGAAGATTTAACAGATGAAATTGCACTAGAAGCAATGCAAATGTTTTTAGAAGATTGTCCTGATTTATTACCTAAAATAATAGAAGATTTATCCAGACTTGAATATGGTGATAGTGAAGTAATTTCTGAACTATCAAGAAACCTTCATACCTTTAAAGGAAATTTAGGTATGATTGGTGCTATGCGAGCAAGAAAAGAACTGCATAAAATGGAAGCTATCATGGTTGAAGTTCAAAACCAAAAAATATCAGCAAAAGAAGTTTCCAGAGAAATGGAAAAACGTTTTGAAAACGTATTAAAGTTAGTAGAAGCTCTTTCTAATGGTGATTATACTTATAAAGTAGAAAATTATGATCTTTTGGAATGGAACAAGAAAATTAATGAAAATAATAAAGCAGTTATAACCAAAGAAGACATGGTTTCTATTCCTTTAAATTCAGCGAAAATTAAAGTAGATGCAGAAGTTATCAATAAAATGATAATTGAAGTCAATGAGGCAAAATTACTAAGGATAGGGTTATTTAATAACTCAAATTCAATGAATTATCTTTTGAAAGAATTACAAGATAATATAGAAAGATTGACCCGAATGTTCAGAGAGCTTGAATTACATGCTGAAACACAAATTCAATCAAAACGTTCTCAAATCGAAGAAATGGGAGAAGATTATGATCCTCTTGAATTTGACCGATTTACGAGACTACAAGAGCTGACAAAGTTTTTTGTTGAGGGTGTTAATGATGCATCAGATCTACATGAACTAATGACTAAAAAATCTGCTGAAATGGAAACAATGTTAGCGCATCAGGAAAGAGCTATAAATGAGGTGCAGGAAACATTAACAAAAACCAGATTAATTCCTTTTTCTACATTTGAAGGAAAACTTATTCGTCTTGTTAAAGGTGTTCAGAGAGATGTTAATAAAGAAATAGAATTTAGAATTGAAGACGATGGGATAGAGTTAGACCGTTATATTCTTGAAAAACTACAAGATCCCATGGGTCATATTTTAAGGAACTCTCTTGCTCATGGCATAGAAACCGCAGAGGAACGTATAAAAGCTGGTAAAAATCCAGTTGGTAATTTATCAGTTAGTGTAAAACAAGATTCAGGAAGAATTTATATATCAATAAAAGATGACGGTGCAGGAATAAATATTTCTAAGGTAAGAAAGAAAGCTATCGAAAAAGGCTTATGGGATTCAGATAAGGAGATGAATAGTCAGCAAGCAGCAGAGATTATTTGTATTCCTTCTTTTTCAACCGCAGATATCGTAGACGAAGTTAAAGGTCGTGGTGTTGGTATGGATGTAGTAAGAAACGACGTATTAGCTCTAGGTGGAAACTTCATACTGAATTCAATCGAGGGACAGGGATTAACTGTAAATATTCAGGTTCCAACGACAATATCGACAATGTGGGCTTTGATTGTAAGTATGGGTAATGAAGAAGTTGCTTTGCCAGTAGATTTGGTTGACAAAGTTGCTCTTTATAAAAGAGAAGAAGTAGAGAAAGCTTTAAAAAATGGATTTATAGAAATAAGCACAAGTGAAGGAATCAATAAAACTGTTGATTTTCGTTCTTTATATTCAGTAATGGGTATGAAAAGTGATAGCAAACAGAATAAAGCATATAATCATGTTGTGTTGCTAAAAACTGAAAATCAATATATGGCTATTTATGTTGACGAAATGTCGTCAGTAAGAGAATTACCATCAAGACCAATAAGTAAAACGTTATCAACTTTACCAGGAGTAATAGGTTTAACTATTTTGAATAATGGTAAAGCTGCATATGTTATGGATATTATTCGTGCAAAAAATAAAATCATGCGCGAACATAACATTAATTATAGCGAAGGCTCTTTCATGCCACTGAATATTATGAATTCTGATTTTAATGAAAATGATGACTTTATTGAGAATAAAGGTCCACCATTAATTTTGGTAGTAGATGACTCCCTAACGGTGAGAAAAGCTACTGCGAGATTCCTTGAAAAAGAAGGTTATAAATATGAGCTTGCTAAAGACGGTCAGGATGCGTTAGAAAAGTTAGCAACAATTAATCCACACTTGATTTTACTGGACGTAGAAATGCCAAGAATGGACGGTTTTGAATTCGCGAAACACGTCAGAGAGCATCAAAGACACTTTAGCGTACCAATTATTATGATAACGTCTAGAATAGCAGAGAAACATAGATCGAATGCAAAACAAATTGGTGTCAATGAATATGTTGGTAAACCATATAAAGAAAATGAAATGTTAGATTTATTTAAAAAATATATAGATTAGGTTTGTCAAAAGTAAAATAATGATCTAAAAAGGTGTATAGAAATATATACCTTTTTTATTTTTTTAAGATAAGGTCTTGCCAATGAAAGAAATTTATTGCAATTTAGAATAACACGAAAATACAGGAAAATAAAATGAATGATAATATAGACTGGAACGAAAATAACCATTTTGTATGGGAATTGTTAGCAGTAAAAAATGATTATTTATCTATTGGAGATATATCAAAACAACTTGGTTTAGAAGATCACGAATCAAGGATATCAATATCAAAATTATTAAAGTATGACATTATTGAGAAAAAAATAAATAATGAAAAGGCTTTATATAGAATAATTACAGTGCTTAAAGCTTTACAATGGGCAAGAGCAGTAGAATTAGGTATAGATATTGAATCATTAGAAAAATTTGCAAAACTGGATACTTCAAAAGAAGAAGCATTAAAAGTAACAATGGATGGCTCTCTTGAGGAACATGAAGAAAACATTCAAAAAGAAAAAATGCAAAAGAGACACAATTACCTTGAAGGTAAAGCTGCGACTGAGGCGGCAAAAACAGATTTGGCTAAAATAGTAAGTGATACCAAAAGTGCAATGGATAGTAAGTCTAATAATAAATTTGTTAATGCATTACTTAAAACAGCCAATGAAGAAGCTGAACATGCTTTACAAACATTAATAAACAGCTATATAAAACAAAGATCATAATCAATTTATTATAAGAAGAAATATATGCCTATTAAAAGAAGAAAAAGAAAGTCGAGAAAGACATCAGAAGATTTTGATTATGGCACATTGCCTATAAAAGAGTTCCTAAAAGTAGGGATTATGTATGACGATAATTCTTTCTCAAAATCTGCTGGACTAAGAGCTGAATTATCACCCAAATGGATACCTGTTTTTATTAAAGTAATAAAAATATGCTCTGTAATATCCATATTAAGCTTTTTATTATCAGTATATTTTATAATTAAATTACCAGAACCTTTGGTTATTTTATCTTATCCAGACGGCAACGTTCAATGCGCATTGCCTGATTTAGATATTAATACAGGTAAATTTAAACAAAGAAGCACTTCAGATTCTTTGTTGTGTGATCGTCTTGATAAATATTCCAATGGAGGTTAAATGAAAGGATTATTAAAGTTAATAGATAAAAAAAGTGCCATACATGATGAACAGCTTGCAAAATATTTAGGTAAAATCTATACAAAATCTTTAAGTAAATTATCGTTGGTGACCCTGTGTTCATTTATATTAATTTTAGCGCCTGGATTTTTATATTATCTGAATATAAATAAAAAAGAACCTGAATTTAATATTGTTTCACCAAGTAAAAAAACAGTAGAAAAATTACAAGTATTAGATTTGCCTAATTTATCAGCTGGTAAAATAGAAAACTGGACCGCAAAAGCGGTAAAAGATTCATTTTCTTTTGATTTCTACTCTATTGATCAAAAAATGGCTGAAAATCGATATTTTTTTACTAATTCAGGATGGGACGCATTTTACAGAGCATTAAACTCTTCAAAAATATTAGAAAATATTACAACAAAACAGTTGGTTGTATGGTTGACTCCTACAAGTCCGGCATATGTCGTAGCAAGTGAAAGAATAAAAGGCTATGAAGATTATGTCGTTTGGCGAGTAGAAATGCCTGCAGTTATAACTTATGTAGGTGCAAGTTCGCCTGCTAACCAGAAAGTTTTGGTAACGGCACTTGTTATTCAGGTTCCAACCACAATAAGTCCATTTGGTGTACAAATTTCACAATTGAATATTCAGTAAGGGAAATAAAAATGAGTAAAGATAATCAAGAAAATATAGAAAGTTCAGAAAATAAGAATGAACAAGTTAAGAAGAAAAAAGTTCGCTCTAGATCTGAAAGCAATTCATCTGCTGAAAAAACGCCAGAATTAGAAGGTGCCGCCTTAGTTATTGCGAAAAATGAAAGTCTGTATAGCATATATCGTAAATTAATTGGTATGGCTCTCCTATCAATCATTGCCGCCGTTTTGGGAATTATGAGTGTAGTGTATTTTGCACAAAAACATACCCCTCCTAAATATGTTCCGGTAGATGCTGAAAACAGATTTATTGCCCTTGTTCCCTTAAATAAACCCAATGTTCCTAATGGTGCTGTTACAGAATTAGCATTGAAAACAGTTCATGACGTAAATAGCTATGATTATATAAATTATAAAGAACAACTTCAGGCAGCATCAAAAAACTTTACACCAAAAGGATGGGGGGATTACTTAAATCAATTTTATGCTTCTAACACGATAAAACTAGTTCAAAGTGCACGTTCTATTGTAAGAATGGAATTAACGGGTAATCCGGTGATAACAGCACAAAGTGCAGCAGCAAATGGTGTATATGCATGGAAAGTTGAAGTTCCTGTTAAAGTTATTTATGTAAATCATGCTTCAAGTTTGTCTGGTGATAGTACGCAGGAAGGTACTGTGACTCTTTATATAATAAGAGTTCCTACAACTCAATTGCCAGGAGGTATTGGCGTAGAAATTTATCAATTCGATACTTCAAAAAGCAGTTAATTGAAATAAATTAAAAAAACAGGTCAGGTATATTTGACAGCATTATTAAAATCTCTTAAAAAAGAAAAGATTTATGCTGTCAGATATACATAAAGTATGTTATTCGCAAAATATTTACTTTTTATTTGATATTTTGATAAATATAAAATAAAAGATAAAAGGATAAATAAAATATACTCAAAATACTAGACAAATTTAAATTAAGTATTAGTATACACTTTTAAAGACTATTAATTAATAAAAATAAAGCGTTTTAACGGAGATAAACATGACAGAAAAGAAACGTTGGATCCTATGTGCAATAACCACTGCTATGATTACTGCTGGTTTTGCCCATGCCGAAGACTCCCCCGCAACAAACGGTAATCAAGGTTCATTTTACAATCAATCGGGTCCTGCAATTCCATCCGGTGGAGGTATTTATCAAGCAGCACCTCAACCTCAGCAAGGTGGGCAACAGGCAGGTGGTCAGCAACAAATGCAGCAACAAGGTCAGGCTACTGTACAAAATACACCAATGCCAATCGGTTATCCCGGAGAAAATCAACAGGTGGCGACCCCCCAGTCTGCTCCCCAGAGTTTACCTCCATTACCGAATCAAAGCACGTTTGATCAGGTTTCTAGTAATTATACAAGTATAACTCCTAATCAGATAAGAAGTTTTAAGAGTGAAGTTGATGCAAGGCAGAGAGCCGTCGCAGAAGATTTAAATGCTCCAAAGCCAATGACTGGATCAATTTCAGTATCATTGTCACCTGGTTCTACTCCTTCTTTAATAAGACCTTATATTAATCACACAACTTCTTTTGTTGTTGTCGATAGTAGTGGTGCTCCGTGGCCTGTAGAGAATTTTAAAGTAGGTAATAAAGACGCATTTTCTGTTGAAAGACTGGACGCTGCTTCTCCTGAGGGAAGTTCATTTACAATAGATGCAAAAAACATGTATGGAAAAAGTAACCTGATTTTGAAATTAAAAGGTGTTCCAACTCCGGTGGTCATAGATTTAATGGCAGGTCAGAAAGTTATGGATGAAAGAGTTGAAGTGAGAGTCAGAGGTCGAGGCCCTAATGCAACATTAGCAGCTGCTGGTGTATTGCCAGAAGCAACAGATAGTAGACTTTTACCTGTGCTGGATGGTATTGCACCAGAAGGTGGTAAATCAGTCAGAGTTATTGGTTCTGAATCTACAAAAGCTTGGATTGCTGGTGGAAAAATGGTTGTGAGAACACCTATGAAAATTATTTCTCCTGCAAGCCGTTCTTTCGTAAGTAGTTCAGATGGAACAAACGTATATGTGTTTACTCCAAGCACCCAATTAGTTGGTTTGCAAGATGGTAACGTTATAAATTTAAGTATTCAAGGTTGGTAATAACCAATTAATTGTAAAAGGACATAAAATGGCTACTCAAAATTCAAAAAAAGAGAATTACAAAAATTTGTGGAAAAATCCTAAAAGCAAGACATACATTATCGTTGTCGTAGCAGTATTAGTTGGTGTTGGTGTATGGGGTGTAATGAAAGGTAATGAGAATGATACTCCGGCTCAACTGGCAGGTGCTTCTTCTGTTCCCAATGCACCAAATGTTACAACTACTCCTGGTTCAAGTACGGATCCGAATTATAATTCGTTGGTTGACAAAAGTAATAATCAAAAAATTCAGCAGGCTCAACAAGTTGGTGGATCAGTATTACCCGTTGTTTCCAACAAAGCAAATATAGATAAAACAGATCCCTTTGATAAGTTAAATAATGATAACGTTCAACAAGTGGATGCAGCACCTAAGCCTGTAACTCCTCCACCTGTTGTTCAACCTGTTGTTCAACAACCACAGCAGATTCAACAGGTAGCTCCTCAACAGCCGCAGGATCAACAAGTAAATACTCAAAGCCTGCAAAGTATGGATAAACAGCTTGCATTATATATGGAAGCTTGGAAACCGAAAGAAAGTATGCAGGAGATTTCATTTAAGGCAAACCAACAAGGACAAGGTGGTCAGGGTCAAAATGGTCAGGCAAATATGGGTGGAAATCAGGGGCAGGGCAATAGTCAACAAACCCAAAATAATGCTTCTAATAATAATCAAAACGCTGCCCAAAATACTAAACAAGGCGCTGCTTTTGTAAGAGCAGGGACTATCGTTCCGGCAGTTATGATGACGGCAATTAATAGTGATGAACCAGGCCCAGTTTTAGCAGAAGTTGTTACCGGTCCATTAAAAGGAGCAAGATTAATAGGTGAATTAAAAGCGGCAAATCAGACGGTTACTGTTCAATTTACGCAATTAAGTATGCCTGGTGCAGTTAAAACATATCAGATTAGTTCTTATGCCGTAGATGCAAATACAGCCAGAACAGGTTTAGCAACTGATGTAAATAATCATTACTTCCTGAGATATGGTTTACAATTAGCAGCGGCATTCATTTCTGGATATGGTCAGGCTGTGCAAAATATGGGTTCAACTACTACTACAAGTGCGCTAGGTGGTTCAACTACAACTTATGGTTCATTGAGTCATAAACAAATTGGTGAATCAGCATTAGGTTCTGTCGGTGAAACTTTAGGTCAAAACCTAAAACAAGACAGTAATAAAGCACCTACTGTAACCGTAGACAGTGGAACGTCTGTGGGTATTCTATTCATGGCAGATTTTTAATTAATTCTATTGACAAACTGGATAATGAATATATTTATATATGAGATCTAGTTTGTCCTAAATAATTCAAAGGAAAAAAATATGAGTAATAAAAATAAATCAGAATACGATGAATCAGAATACACAGAAGGTGAAACTGAGTATACAGAATCTCCTGGTTCAGATGAACCTACTGTTATTGAATCAGAAGAAGAAAGAGAGCCTGGCGAAAAAACTAAAAAGAAAGGTGTAGGTAACGCTATTCTATACATGGTTGTTGCAGTATTGCTTGGTGTTGGCTTATATAAAGGATATCAAATGTTTGTGGCTAATCCTTCCTCAAATCAGCCTCAACAAACAAATGCGGCTCCGGTTACCCCAGCTAAACAGCAACCACCTAGCGAGCAACAACTTCAGGCTCCTGCGACACAACAGCAAGTAGCGCCTGTACAGCAACAAGTATCTGTGCCTTCTCAGAATGGTCCAGAAGCTCTGCCTAACGTAGGTAAAGCAGGTAATACTCCTACTGTTGAACAGCCTCCTGTGTCTCAGTCACCTGTAGAACAAAGTGTCCCTGTGCAATCACCTGTTGAACAGGTTCCCGCACAATCACCAGTTCAGCAGTCTCCTGTTCAATCTCAGGTTCCTGTTCAGTCCCCAGTAGAACAGTCTCCCGTAGTTTCGGCTGATCCAAATTCTCCTATTGTATCTAAATCTACTACATTGCCTGTTTCTGAAGAAGTTAATGAAGAGCAGAAAGCTGCAATAGATAAATTAGTAGAAAGGGTAGACGGAATGGAAGATTCCGTGACTAATGTAAACAATACAGTTAACTCAGTAAAAGACATGGTAACTGATAATACAGGTAAAATATCTTCTCTGGATGCACGTGTTACTAAATTAGAAGAAAGCTTGAAATCTCAACAGGATAACTTAGCCGCAGCTGCTGCAAAAGTTGCTGAGAAAAAAACCACAGTCAAACCAGTTGTTAAGAAAAAAGCTGTTTCAGGAACAACAAGAAAATCTCATGCAACCAGAAATAGTGTGCAGATTATGTCTGACGAAGATCGTGTTGTTTCAAAAAGAAAAGTAAGCAAGTCCTCGCATTCAGGAAGTTCTGCTGCTTCAAGTTCAAGAGGTTCTTATGGTTATGATATACAAGCTGTATTACCTGGTAGAGCATGGGTCAAAAATCCGAATGGAACAACAACGACATACAGTGTTGGTGACATGTTGCCTAACGGAAATAAAGTAGGTAAAATAGATCCAGATGGCGGAATTGTTGATAGTGTAGGAAGAAGCTGGCCTAAATAAATAAGACGATATAAAAAGAGCGCTTAAGTGCGCTCTTTTTTATTAAGACCAATCATTTAAAATAATAAATAATTTTTTTATTAATAAACCTAATCTCATCTATTGAAAAAAAATAAATATATTCTAATAATATATGTAGTTATAAAACAAACACGGTAGCTTTATTATTATAGAGGAGAAACAAGAGCTGGGTTATATTAATTTAATAAGAATAAAAAAATAATATAATGGCTGCCCCACACGAAAGTGATCTTGTAAAATAACGTATGAATTTTAAAAATAATAAACTAAGTATTCAGCTATTTTTTGCTTTATTATTTAGTGTCTGCTTTACAGAAAGCGCATTTGCAGAAGGTGCAGCAGTAAGTATAGGAACAATGTTTGCCAACGGAAATAATTTATGGGTAGAGGGTATGCAGCTTGCAAGAGGATTTAGCTTTATTGCAGGTCTGGTAATTAGTGGTGCAGCTTTATTTAAATTAAGAGAAGTTGGTGACGGGAGAACACAATTAAAAACTCCTTTAATATGGGCAGTTGCAGGCGCTTTTTTACTGGCATTACCTGGAACCATAGAAACAGCAACTCAGACATTAAGTTTAGGAAGCAACTCAGCTTATAAATTACTTTCCAATAGCCATACAACTACTGGTAATCAACAAGTTGAAGCTGCATTTAGTGGAGTGCTTTTATTCATAAAATTAGTAGGACATATTGCATTTGTCAGAGGTCTTTTCTTGCTGAAAGAATATGGTTCAGGTAAAGAAGGAACATTAGGTCGTGCATTAACGATGATATTTGGTGGTGCCGCCTGTATAAATATAGAAACAACATTTGGTATATTGGCAAATACTTTTTATCCTGGTTTATCATTTACAGGTTTTTCAGCCTAAATATAAAAAGCAAGCTTCCAAGCTTGCTTTTTATTATAATAAATTCATATTTTTATGATAATAAATGGTCTAAGTAAACCGTATATACCGAAATATAAATTTAATTGACTATTGAGTATTTATTTTTTTCAAATATTTAGTAATTTAGTTATAGGCAAAAAAAATTGCTAACAAATATAAAAACAGATTCATGAGAGGAGTCATATTTATGAAATTAAATAAACAATATATCAAAGTTGGTGGCCTTGTAGCTGCTGTTGCAGGTGCAGTTGCTTTTACTGATGTTGCGCTGGCTCGTAACGCTGCTGACGTTGCAAAAGGTATCTTTACACAGTTAGGAAGTATGGCTGACTTAGTAACGGGTGGTATGTTCCTTGGTGGTTTGGGTGTTGGTGGTATGTCTGCACTTAAATTCAAAGAACACAACGAAAACCCTCAACAGGTTAAGCTGTCTAAACCAGTAACTTATGCATTTGTTGCAGCGGCTCTGATTGGTCTTCCAACTTATCTGAAAACTGCAAGCAGCACCTTGAACGGTGACGGCGACAGCAACAACTCACTGAACAGTGGTGTTTATAGCCGTATCGGAGCATAATATAAGTTTTATGTCTCAACTTAAAATAAAGCCCGAAAGGGCTTTATTTATTTATTTAACCCGCTAAACTTGATTTTATTGATAATTTAGATTAATCAATATAGTATCAAATATAATAAAAATAAATTCCTCAATCTATTGAAATATTAAAGGTTAAAAATGGAAAATAATGAAAAATCAAAACATTCTCCTTTATTACTGGGAGTCGCAAGAGCTTCATGGGCAGCACCAATCAATCATGGAAGCGAACTGGATAATACAAAAAAACTCGTTGAAGTAAGAGATAAAATATTTAAAAGAGATAATCATACTTGTCAGTATTGTGGATGGAAATCCGAAAGATTTCAGGAAATACATCATAAGAATCACAATCATAAAGATTATAGAGAAAAAAATCTGGTAACAGTTTGTCCTTTATGTCATCAAGATTTTCATTTATCTTCAGCTTCTATAACAGAAGGTGGTGAAATAATCTGGTTGCCTGAATTAACTCAAGAACAATTAAATCAATTATGTATTGCTATTTTTATTGCAGAACGTTCTGGTAATAAAAAGAAATGGGAAGGTCCAGCAAAAAGATTATTTAACGCGTTAAACTCTCGTTCTGATTTTGTTAATAATAACCTTGCTGATAAAGCAAGTGATCCTGGTATTTTCGCACAGACTTTATTGAAAATGACAGAAGAACAATATAACGAACGCCATAAATTTGTTAAAAACCTTCGTTTACTTCCTTTCCCAGGAAGATTTACAACTCAAATTGATTACTGGTCTACGGCAGACTATAAAAACTTACCTCTTGATGCATGGCTGGATATCATTCCCAAAGATTTTATAAATTAACTATTAGAATATAGGAAAGAAATGAACATAAATGAACAAAATGTTGTAGAAAGACCTGATCCTTTTAATTCCTATAACGCAAACAAACATGGTTGTATCTGGTTTGAAGATAATCCTGAAAATAAAGGGCCTCGCGATCCAAATAAAATGGGAGGCTGGGCTTGTGTTGGAGGAGCAGAACCTTTTCATTTTGAAAAAGTTGCTGACTTACCTCTGGACATTATTTGGTGGACTAATTTAAGTAAATCTGAAAACTGGAGCTTTGGAAAATTAAAGCGCTTTAAAGAAAGCGCCGTATTTGGTATAGATCTTATTTCTTTAATCAGTGAAAATGGTTCAATAAATGATAAAAGAAGTGCTACTGTTAAATACTGGAGTGAAATATTTGCTCGTGCAGCAGACTGGTTAAGTCGCTGGGCTGAAAAAAATCATGATACACCATGGGATTGGGGTGAAGGCTCATTGGCGGATGCAATGAGAAGGAAACTACTTCCTGCGGACGAAACGGAGAATATGTTAATTGAAAATGCTTTATCTAAGGGATATATAGAAAATATAGTCTGTGAAGTAAAACCCCAAAAACTTGAAGGTAAAAGACAAATTGTTTTGTCTCTTCCAAGATTAAAGCATGCACAAAAAATATTATCCAGTCGTTATCCTAAAAAAGGGTGGTCTCTTCTTCGTGAAAATGATTGGCCAAAATCAACTTCAGAAAAAATCAAATGGGTAATGGAAAAGAAACAACCTCTGTTAATCGAAGTTGATATGATTACATTCAAAGATATTCCCATAAGGCAAGGAGACACTTCATTAAGCGTAGGAGAAATGTGGTTAGGAAAAAGAGGTTTTAAATTAAGTTCTCAGGTGATGGAACCTGTATGGATAACTGAAACAGAACTTATGGCATTAGCTAAATTTGCAAACTTTGAAATAATTTCAGCTTATATAAGTCCCGGCTGGGATACAATTGTTAATGTAGAAGATATTATTGATACAGAGGAAGGTCCATTAATTCAACTATCAATGACAAAAGGTCTGTTAGCTACGTCAACCTGGCAATCTCTTGCTTCGCCAGGAAGAGATCCTAATAACAGGAGAAAAGGAGTTCATTCACCTCGTGCAGTATGGATGCGTGTTACAGATAGATTATCTTGTTTTAGTGCAGCTTTAATTATGCAATCAAGAGGTTATGATGTTTTATCTTATGGAAATGGACAAGTGAAAATTACATTTGATCCACAAGGTGATGCAAATTTATTAGCTAAAACAACACAACAAGCAGGTCTGATTTTACCAACAATTTTAGCAGAAAGACTTCCTTTGAATGAGACCACTAAATTTGAAAATCTTCTGGAAACACAAGAAGGTGTATCAAGTGTAGATCAATGGTTGAAACATAAATGGAGTATTAAGAAAAAAACCAACGAATCATTAACTCCATTATATCTGGATATCGACCGATTAATATTACCATGGATCGGCAAAGAAAAAACGGCAGAAATATTGAAAAAAACAGCATTGCGTTTACTTAGCTTAAATAACAAAGAAACTAAAATGGATAACTGGTGGGAGCATACACTAAAAGAGCAAACAACAAAATCAGTAGAAAGAATAAAAATAAATAAAAATAAATAATTAAGTATAAGGTTGACATTTTTCAGTTGTTGAAATAGAAATTTAAAGATACAGGAAGAGGATAATAAATTATGGCATTACTAGATTCAATTATTGATAGCGCGGATAAGCTATTAGATTTTATTGGTACAAAAACAAAACAATCAATTTCGGATTATTGTGATATAGAGACAACTGATAATGAAAGTTCTTTGGTTTCAAAAGATGGTTCTTTATTATCAATAATATCAATAGACGGTGTAAAACGTCTAATTGGTTCAAAAGCATTAGTTGAAGAAATCGTTGCTCCTTTGCGTTCAGGTATTCAGTCAAACTTTGATAAAAAGGGCCATATGATTCAGATGTGGTTTCAGGTTGATCCTGATAATACAGCTCGTGAATTAGCAAAAATATTAGATCCTGCAAAAGAAACAGCAAGAAAACTACAAATGGATATGGACGATCTTTTCGGTGAAAGAGAAACAAACCTTTTAAACTGGACATCTTCTGAATCTTGTTTTTTGGTATTATGGACAAATTCTGAGGTTTTAAGTAAATCTGACAGAAAACGTGGTAAGAAAAATGTAAAAAGACCACAGGCACTTACAGAGAATGCACAAAATCCATTGGCAGCAATTGCAGAACTAAGAGATACTCATCATTCCTTTGTCGAGTCATTTACTGAACAGTTAACTTCTATCGGTATTACAAGTAGTGTATTGAATATCCATGCTGCGGTTAAAGAAATGAGACGTTCCATGGATACTGGTTTTACTGACGACGAATGGCAGGCTAGTTTGCCCGGTGATAAAGTATTGCCTAATGTAAGAAAAAAAGCACCTGCAAGAGAACAGTATGATATTTTATGGCCTAAAATTGGCTGGCAGGTTTGCCCTCGCGATGCAAAAATTGTGGAAGACAATGTTGTTAAAATGGGAGACCGAATTTATAGCCCACTGTATATTGACTTATTCCCACGTGAATCATTACCTTTTGCTTTATTATTTGCGTCCGCGAGAAGTAAAAGATTACCATGGAGAGCTTCTTTTTTAATAGAAGGAGATGGTCTTTCTTCTTTCGGCTTCAAAGGTCTGGCTGCTCAGATATTAGGTTTTGCTAATTCTTCAAATAAAACAATTCATAAAGGAATTGAAGATCTCAAAAAAATGAAAGAAGAAGGTGAAACTATAGTTAGAGTAAGGGCTTCTTTTGCAACGTGGGCTCCCAAAAATGATTCTGATTTACTCTCAAAAAGAACGTCAGAATTAGCGCGAACGATTGAATCATGGGGTTCATGTCAGGTTTCTGAAGTAACAGGTGATCCTATCGCAGGAGTTGCCTCATCTGGTCTGGCTATAACAAAAGGAAATATAGGAACTAAAACCGCTGCGCCTCTTGATGAAACACTTTATATGCTTCCATGGACAAGACCTTCTTCTCCCTGGCCGTCAGGTGCTGTAACTTTTCGTTCTCCTGATGGGAAGTTAATGCCGTATCAGCCTTATTCGTCACTGCAGACGACTTGGATTAACTTGATTTTTGCTAAACCAGGTTCTGGTAAATCGGTATTGATGAACATGTGTAATCTGGCACTGTGTTTATCACCAGGATTGGAAAGATTACCAAGGATTGCAATTATAGATATCGGTCCGTCTTCTTCTGGTTTGATATCATTACTGAAAGAAGCATTGCCTTTGGATAAGAAACATCTTGTTATGTATCACCGATTACAGCAGGTGGAAAGAGACTCTATTAACCCATTCGATACACAGTTAGGTTGCCGATTCCCGACGCCATTAGAACTATCATTTCTACAGAACTTTGTAACACTGTTAGTGACTGACGTAAACTCTTCACTTCCAGATAAAGCAATGGCTGGATTGGTTACCTATGTTATTGACTATATGTATCTTATGCGTTCTGACAAATATGAACCAACATTGTATGCAAAGGGGATAGAACCGGAAGTTGACGAAATAATAAGAAAGAACAATATTCGTGTAGACGGAAGAACAACCTGGTGGGAAGTTGTCGATGAATTATTTGAAAGCGACTATATCCGAGAAGCAACTATAGCTCAAAGACAAGCAGTACCTCTTTTAGCTGATGCAGTAAGTGCTGCTCGTAACGAAAAAGTAGAGAATACATTTAAAGAAGTAAAAATTGCAGATACTAACGAGTCTCTTGTTTCTGCATTCTGTCGTATGATAACAGATTCATTGAATAGTTATTCTATTCTAGCAAGACCAACTCGTTTTGATATAGGTTCTGCTCGTGTAATTTCGCTTGACTTAGATGACGTCGCAAAAAGTGGTGGTGCAGTATCAGATCGTAGAACAGCAGTTATGTATATGTTGGCAAGGCAGGTTTTAGCAAAAGACTTCTATTTAAATGAAAACGTTATACCTGACATGCCAGCCCCAGAAAATATTCCATTAAGAGAGACAGTTCCTGTTCTTAAATATAGAGAGTATCATACAAAAAGAATTGGCGAAATAAGAGAAGATCCAAAACGTATTTGTTATGACGAATTCCACAGGACAAGCGCCGCACATCAGGTAAGGGAACAGGTCTTAATTGATATGAGAGAAGGACGTAAGTGGAAAGTTGACGTTATGTTATCTTCGCAATTATTAAAAGACTTTACAGAAGATATGATAAGCTTTGCAACAGGTATATTCGTTATGGATGGAGGAAATGCTACCACAGTGAATGATATTGCAAATTCATTTGGATTTGATGACGAAGCAGAACGAGTTGCATTACAAAAACAGGTGCATGGTCCAAGAAAGGGTGGTGGTACTTTCTTAGCTAAATTCTCTACGAATACAGGCTGGTATACAATGCTTCTTTCTGCAACACTTGGACCTATTGAACTTTGGGCATTTTCAACAACCGCAGAAGATGTTATTATTCGAAATAAATTATATGAGAAAATCGGTCCGAAAAAAGCGAGAGTATTATTAGGTGCGAAATATCCTGGCGGTTCTGCGAAAAGCGATCTCGAAATAAGGAAAACAAAGTTAAAAGAAACCGGTGTCATGATATTCGATGATACGCCTGAAAATTTATTAGATGAAATAATTGAAGAAGTTCTTGAATATGGTGAAGAAAGAGGCTTAATTTAATATAATTAGCTATAATAAAAAAAGAGGCGAAAGCCTCTTTTTATTTTGCCTTATATATTTTTTTAAGGTATATTATTAGACTGATAAATAAAGTAATAAAATATATAGAGGTCGCAATGGCATTCAATACAGATATGGCCCAGTCAAAACATTCCGCAGAATTAGACAGAGAAAGGGATTCATTAAATCATAATCCTGAAGATTATGAAAAAATAATATTAAAAGTTAAACATGTATTACACTTTTCCAAAGACAGTGGTTTCTTTGTTTTTGAAGGAGAAATTCCAGAAGGTTCATATGCTCCACGTATAACAATAAACGGAAGCCGAATAATAACAAATAAATATTTAGTCCAGGGCGTGTCTTTAAGTTTTGGAGAAGGTAGCCGAGTCGGTCATAGTATAGAATGTACTGGGAATTGGGTTGAACATAAACAATATGGTGTTCAGTTTCATGCTGCATATATAAACGAACAGTTGCCTAAATCGATAAGTGCTCTTAAGTTATATTTGTCATCTGGAAGAGTAAAACATATTGGTAAAACAACAGCAGAAGCTATTATTGAAAAGTGGGGGGAACAAACGTTTCATATTCTTGAAAAAGATTATAAAAAACTGGCGCTTATTTCAGGAATATCAGAAAAAAAAGCTGCTGAAATAAATAAAGATTGGTTATCAAAAAGTATTGTTTATGATATAGTATCTTATCTTGGAGTTCATGGAATAGGTGAAGCCGCTGCAATTAAAGTTTTTGAATTTTTTAATGAAAAAAATCTTCCTCCTATCGCAGAAATTGAAAAGAATCCATATACGCTGACTCAGATAGAAGGTGTAGGTTTTAAAACTGCAGATAAATTAGCTCTTTCTTTAGGTATTCCTTTTGATGCTGAAATACGTCTCAAAGCTTCTCTATTGTATGAATTAAATGAAAAAGTAAAAAGAGAAGGAAATATGGCATTTCCGGCAAAAGACTGGATAGAGAATTCAGCGAAAGAATTATCACTTCCAGTAGCTCAAATATTCAAAGTATGTAAGTTTTTAACCGAGAGAAAAGAAGTTGTAATAAGAAAATTACCCGTAAAAAGAACAGTATCACAAGGATTTGGAAGAGCAACGAAAGTTGTAGAATCCGTTGAAGAATGCGTATCTCCTAAATGGGCAGCATTTACTGAACTTAATACAGCAAAAAGTTTTCGCAGACTTATGGATACTAAACCTTCTGTCAGTTCACAAGAAAAAGAACTTATTCTGAATGAAATTTATTCAAGCAGAAGGAAGCTTGATAAATCACAACAGGAAGCAGCATGGATAGCATTGACCTCTCCATTTTCGATTATAACTGGTGGACCAGGTACAGGAAAAACAACAACCCTGCGCTCTATTGTTAACATAGCAAATATGCTTAACTGGAATGTCGTTCTTGCAGCACCTACTGGTAAAGCAGCAAAGAGAATGGAATCTGCTATTGGTAAAGAATCAATGACTATCCATCGTAGGTTAAAAATGATTCCCGGTATGGGATTTCAGTTTAATGAAAACAATAAAATGGAAGGTGATTTGTTTATTATTGATGAAACTTCTATGGTAGATGCTCCTTTACTATTATCATGGATTTCAGCTATTCCAGACGGAGCAAGACTTCTTTTTGTTGGTGACTCAGATCAGTTATCCTCAGTAGGTTCAGGTGATGTATTAAGGGATTTTATTGATAGCAACGTGATTGCCGTTTCAAGATTAAAATTTATACACAGAACAGGTGTCAATTCTCAAATTCCTTATAATGCAGGATTAGTCAATGCGGGTAAGGCACCTTCTTTTGAAGGAAATGTATGGACAGACGATTATGCATTTATTGAAGCAAGGAATAATGAAGAAATATTAAAAAATATGGTCGAAGTTATAACTGGTTTAGTCGCTAATGGAGTACCAAGAAAAGATATTCAGATATTGTGTCCACAAAAAAATGGAGACGCAGGTACGGATAATTTAAATCTTCTGTTGCGCTGGAAACTAAATGAACATGCAAATTACAATGATTATGACGATGAATTAAATCCTGTTCCTCCTGTTATAGAAGGAGATAGATTAATGCAAACAAAAAATGATTATGAAGAAGAATTATTTAACGGCGATATAGGTTATGTAAAAGATCTTGATTTAAGCACTGAAAACTTTTTATTCGAAACAGAAGATTTTAGAGAAATACCCTTACTTTTAAAAAATACAAAAGATATGCTTTTAGCTTATGCAATTACCATACATAAAAGCCAAGGCAGTGAAAACCCGATTATTATTATACCTATTTCGGAAAACCATTCTTTTACACTAAATAAAAATCTGCTGTATACAGGAATAACGAGAGGTAAACAAAAAGTTATATTAATTGGCAATAAGGCAACAACAATTAAAGCTGTTCAAAAACAAGAGCAAAATTTCAGAATTACTGGTTTTGTTCGTGAACTTCAGCGTTGTTGTCCACAAATAAATGCAGAAAATGTCATTCACTTACCCATGAATCCAGAACATGCCAAAAGGAACAATGAAAATTTTAACTGGGATGAACAGGATGATGAAGTATTTTTAGATGGCTTTAAAAATTAAATAACACTTCCATAATTAAAAATTTATGATAAAAAGAGTAAAAAGGATTTACTCTTTTTTTATAATAAAAATAAAAATGAACAAGGGGAATTTATGGCTCAGAAAGAAACTTTATGGATAAGGATAAAAAAGAAACTAGGTAGTGGTCTTGACTGGTATGGTAAAAATCAAAAGTTTGTATGGATTTTAGGTGCAGTTATAATGATTGCATGGGGAGCGTATGATACTGGAAATATTGTTGCAACTAAAAACCTACAGGATAATGTAGGTGAAGCAAAAAGCCAGATTACATTGCCCGAGTTTCAAAAAATGATTAAAGATAATCAAGGTGGAACATTATATATAGAAGAGAATGACGTAAAATATCAATCTTCTGCGGGTGAGGTTTTAGCAATAAAAAACTTTAAATCAGAAGTTAACCAAAAAGTGCTGGATGATATAAACAACAATAAAGTAAATGTAAAAGGAAAAATTCAGATTAATGTTGTTCGCCATATCATGAATTCAAAAGAAATGGTTCTGAGTGTAGTTCTGGATTTTATGATAAAATTAGCCGGATTCGCTTTTTATATGATAATAGGTCTTTTCCTCTATAAACAAATAAGACAAAGTAAGCTTGCAGGCGGAGCAGGTGGAAAAAGGTTTAAGAAAATTGAAGGTAAGTTAAAACCATTGGTAAAAATCAACGATGTAGCAGGTTATGAAAGCACTAAAAAAGAAATTGTAGAAATTGTTGAATATTTAAGAGAACCAGAAAAGTTTCAAAAAACAGGAGCAAGACCACCAAAAGGGATATTACTTTACGGACCTCCTGGTAATGGTAAAACGTTAATAGCAAAAGCTATAGCAGGAGAGGCAGAAGCTAACTTTCTGGAACAGGTTGCTTCGTCTTTTGTTCAGTTATATGTCGGAGCCGGTGCTCTGGCTGTGACTCAATTATTTGAAGAAGCAAGAAAAATTAAACCATGTGTTATTTTTATAGACGAAATAGATGCACTTGGGGGAAGCCGTAGTGGAATGAGTTCAAGTGACGAAAGATTGCAAGCAGTGAATGCTTTACTGGCTGAAATGGACGGGTTCGCAGATAATGATGGTATTGTCGTAATTGCTGCAACAAACAGGCTTGAACAAATGGATGAAGCTTTAATAAGACCAGGGAGATTTGACCGTAAAGTAAAAGTTCCATTGCCTAACAAAAATGACAGGCTTGAAATATTAAAGTTTCATGCTCAAAAAATTCCGCAAATGAGTGCAGATTTAAATTTCTGGGCTGAGCAAACTAAAATGTTCTCAGCAGCAGAACTGGCAGCATTAGTCAATGAAGCCGCCATAGAATCAACCCGACAAAATAAAGTTATTGTAACTGATGAAGAGTTTTCTCTTGCAAGAGACAGGACAATGATCGGTGTAAAAACTGACGGTATAAATGCATCTGCAAGGGATAAGAAATTTACTTCTTATCATGAATTAGGTCATGCAATTATAAGAACGGTTGGAGGCGGCAGAGTTGAAAAAGTGTCAATACAACCAAGGGGAATGTCTTTGGGTGTTACTGTCTCTATGAGTGATAATGAAGAGACATTTTTGCAAACAGAAGAAGATCTATTTCAGGAGTTAAGAGTATTAATGGGAGGTCGTGCAGCGGAGTATGTTTTTTGTAAACAAATAACAGGTGGTGCTGCTGATGATATGGAAAAAGCAAGTGAAATAGCGAGGGAAGCCGTTAGAAAGTATGGTTTTGATGAATTTGGTCCCTATGTTCCAAAATATGATTTAATGTTAAAAGAAGCTGAAACACAAGCTGCATCTTGGCTAAAAAAAGCATATGAAGAAGCATTAAATATAATGGAAGAAAATAAAGAAGCTATAGAAGAATTATTTGTAATTTTAATGGAAAAAGAAGAAGTGAAAGGCGAAGTGATTGAACAAATCTTATTAAAGCATAAAAAATAATAAGAAATTAAAGTAAAAAGAAAAGCCTTTGTAGGCTTTTCTTTTTTATTCATCTTTTGTTGGAGTATACTTTTGATAATTTTTATTTGATGGTCTTATTTCATTATCACCAATATAACGATTCTTATAAGTGTTTCTTATTCTGTTCACTTCATCTGGATCAGGTCTCACCCGACAAAGATTATATCCGGCAGTTTTCCTTCCATAATGTATAGACGCGGTTTCATCAACCGCATGCCCCATAAGTGCAGCAATTTCTTCACGGCTCATACCTGACGCTTTTGCATCGGCAGAGAATTGGTGTCGTGCAGAATACAGTGAAACATGCTGTGATCTTTTAGGCCATAACTTTCTGGATAGCCGACCAAGGGTACTGGCGCAGTCACGATTAAAACGTTTAAATTCTTTATTTTGTTCCCACTCACTGGATACTTCTACATGTTTACGTATAGTTTCTCTCTCTTCAACAGTAAGTTTGCCTAAAAGTAATGTTCTTGTCGGTCCATGCGCTCTGCCATTTGTAAATTTAGCATTTTTGATAACAATTGCGTCTTCTCCGTCTTTTGTTGTATAAGTAACATTAGCCCATTCTTGTGGTCTTAATCCGGTTAATAAACTTGCGACAAGCCATCTTCTCAAAGGTTCGTGCCAGACTCCTGGGGTATTTTCAAGATATTTATGTAGAACTTGAAAATCTTTTAAAGGAAATTTTTTTAATTTTATAGCAGACGTGCGTTGTGAAGAAGACATGCACCCATCAACATCTTCAGGTAATAATACTTCAAGAGCTTCCTGAGCTATCGGATCATTATTTTTTTCTATTTCCACTTCAAGAAAATAAACGACACTCGCTTTATATTGTCTCCATGAAGTTCCAGCTAACTTACTTTTCTGATTAATCAACCAACCTATGAACTGTCTAAGATCTAACAACTCATGGCTATGTATTTCAAGTTCTTTTCGACAACGTCTTGCAAGTTCTTTAGTTCTTCTCTGATATTCTCTCTTAGTATATTCAGAACGCGTTGGTTCTATAAGTAACGACATTTTGCCCTCCATATTATTCTTTAAGTAACGAGGATAATATAAATAATTTTATTTACAATTATAATTAATCTATATTGTAAATTATTTTTGTAAAATGACAAATATAAGGTTATAAATAAATAAACTTTCATTGATTTTTTTTAAATAAGTTTTATTAGAGAGCAAAAAGTACAGAAGTTAATTTTTTTTAAGTTGATTAAAATAGAAATAATGAAAATATAATGAAAAAAAGAGGCTATCTTATTTGACAATTCAGTATTTTCTTTTTAATCTCGAATTGCTTATATCTATAATTTTAATAAATATCTAAAAAGATCGAGATACAAGGAGATCATTATTGTGAATAAAAAGCTCGCAAAAACCCTAAGTCTAGGAATAATAGCAATAGCAATGGGCTCATTAGCAGGTTGTTCAGCGACACATAAAAAGGATGACGGTCAACAAGACGCTCAAAATTATGTAGACCAACAAATGTTAAAAGTCTCTCAGTCCGTCGACGGAAAACTTCAAGATTTATTGGCAAGTACCCGTGGGAACGAAGGCGCTCGTAGTGAAACTAAACCTCTTGGCTCAACAGTCGCAGGAAAACCTACTGGATTATTAACCAGACCCGCATTAACCGTAAGTGCTGTCGCACCCGGTGGAAACACTCAAATGAGTCGGGATCTTATCGCTCAGAAACTTGATCAAAAAGTCAAAATCACCTGGAATAAAGGTGCTTCTGAATTACTTAGCAGTATAGCAAAAGGAATAGATTTTACTTATTACACCGTAGGAACAGGTTCTGATCCAAAGGTTAGAATTAATGCTCAGAATGAAACGGTTAAATCAGTACTCGGTCAGGTAGCAAATCAAGTAAATGGTCAGGCGGATGTTCAGGTTGATATAAAAACGAAAACTATAAAACTTGTTTACCGTTAATTTATTTGAAAATAAAATTAATACGAAATACGGAGAATACTACATGAGATTTAAACGTTCTTTTATGAGTATCTGCTTAAGTGTTGTATTCCTTACTTCTACAGGAATTGCACAAGCTGATGACAGTGTACAGTCAGGCTGGTCATTACCAAGCAGCGCTCAAAATAATATAGCAGGAGATGACGCATATTGGGGTACTTCCAATACTGATGACACTCCTGATAGTGCAAAATGGAGCGAAGGTTCTATTTCAGCAGATGGTGTTGGAAAAGAATCAAGTTCACAAGCTGATAAAGTTCCACGAATAAGAGCAGATGCTATTGAAGGTGCAGCTATGGGTTTCGGTACTCAGGCAGGTATGGCAAATAGAGCAGATAAAATAAATAAGGCTTTAAAAGTAAGACAGGGATATTATGATAAAGTTTTTAACTTTTCAGTTTTACAGTTAGAACCTGGTTTTTTACCTCCTGTTATTTCTGAAGGTGTAGATGCTTATAATCAACCAAGCGATGACGAAGTCAGAGCAGCAGATCATATTTATAAGATAGAGTTTCCTGCAAAAATCGTAAACGTTGTTCCTCGTTGGCAAGAATACTTATTTGTTCCTTTCGGAAATCCAGATGTACCAGATAAATCAATTTTACCTAAAACAAGTGCTGAAAAAGATTTATGGAATGAATACGTTTCCAAAGGTTGGTCAATAGGTGAAAAACAAGCCAATGAAGAATTTGAAGGTCGTTTGGCTCGCCTGAAAAGAGATTATGAAGGTATGTTGCGTTATAAAAAATTGTATGAAAAAGGCATGGTTTCAAAACCTGTTATAGCAAGATCGAGCCTGGGTACTACTGGTGGTGGAGATCAAATGGCAGTTGGCGATAGAGTTATTAAAATTACAAATAAAGCACAGCTTAATCCAAATCAACAGCGTTGGATGTCAGGCTCAGGAGAGTAATTTAAGAGGGCTTCCAAGCCCTCTTTTGGCAAATAACATGACTAAATAAAATGAGAAATTATGGGTATATTAGAAATAAATAAACAAGAGAAAGAGGCAGAAATTGCATCGTTTCTTAAAGCAGGAGCAATCGATAGTGATGCACAATTACTATTTCCAAATGAACCTTCAAGATTTTTGCCGAGAGATCTTGAGCGTTTTTTTATATGGGCAACTGAACAAGGTGCTTCTGATATAACCTTTCAGACACTCGAACAAGTATTTTTAGAAATTTATGGTAAAAAATACCGAGTGACTAATAGGAAAATAAGTCAATCAGAAATGCAAGAAATTATAGTAGGAATGTATGAATCTGAATCAGCCAAAGCAAAATTAAATGGTATTGAGGATTTAGACTTTGCTTATGAAATTAAACCGGAAAGAGGAATAAGGATTCGTTTTCGTGTTAATGCTACTGCGATAAGCGTTGAAGGAAATACAGGTATACAAATAACAGCACGTAGTATACCAAGTAAACCTGTTGAAATAAAGAATATGAATCTTGAAAAAGAAATTTTTGAAAATTTATATCATAAACAAGGTATGATAGTTGTAACAGGTGGAACAGGTTCAGGTAAATCTACCTTACTGTCATCCATTATTCGTTATATTGCAGAAGATCCAAATTCACATAAAAAGATATTAACTTATGAATCTCCAATAGAATTCGTTTATGATGAAATAGAAAAACCTTCAACTTCTATTTCTCAAAGTGAAATAGGTAAGCATTTAAGAGATTTTGCTTCTGGTACACGAAACGCACTTCGTCGTAAGCCAGATATTATTCTTATCGGTGAAGCACGAGATGCAGAAACTATTGGCGAAGCAGTTACTGCTTCTATGACAGGACATCTTCTTTATACTACGGTTCATTCTAATGGCTTTGCAGATACGATAAGAAGAATGGTAAACGTTTTTCCAGAAGGCGAACGTAATTCAAAAGCCGTCGATATCATATCTTCTCTAAAAATGGTTGTCTCTCAAAGATTAGTTCCAAGTTTAGATGGCAAACGTGTTGCCCTAAGAGAATTTGTTGTATTTAACGATCATATTATTGATTTATTATTAGAAGATTTAGATAACCTGACATATGCATGTAGAAAAGTATTAAAACTTTATGGGCGATCTTTTCTTTTAGATGCTACCGAAAAACATAATGAAGGTAAAATATCGGAACAACTTTTAAAAGAGTTTGAGAGATCCGAAAAAGGTACCGAAAAAGACGTAGACTTAATAAAAGAAAAAACCAAAGAAAAAGCATTGAAAATGATGGAAGATTCATCAGAAGAAGAAAATAACAAGGAAGATGGTTTTTTAACCTTCGGCATTGCTGAAATGAAAGAAAATCTGAAAGGAGAAAATCATGGAAAATAACTGGAGAAACTCTGGGAAAATAGTACGTTTTTTTATAGTAGATGGCAGAGCTATGGTTTTTTTCCTTGCAGCTATTTATTACATATCTACATGGACTGCTGGATTATGTGTTATTGGTATAACCGGTTTGACATTGTTGGAAAACATGGGATATACATTACCAAATGCATATAGAAAACTACAGGTTATTATTGCTGGTAAATACAGACCAGCGGTATCTAGTAAAAGATTTGGTCGAACAGATAGATAAAATAAGTCTACCAGTCAAGCAAAAATGATAAAATAAACAAAAAAAAAATTATTAAGATATTGACGACATCAAATATATAAATTATGAATGAGCAATATAGATTTTTAGTCCCCACAGGAGAAAATAATAATATGAAATGTATACCAAAGCTTTCGGTATTAGCATTAACAGTAGGAATGTTACTATCAGGCGCTGCCAACGCAGATTTAATCATTAATGATGGAGCTTCTCCATCCCCTGTTGTAAATAGTCAGCCTTCAACAGGTCTTCTTACTTCTACCATTAACACAAATTCAAGTAACTCTACTGATTCTGTTGTCACTCCAAGCGCAAGTTTGATTTCAGTGACTCAAACTGGAACGGCGGTGCCTTCTGCTCCATTAAGAGGCTGGGCGAATAACATTGATTTAATGACAGCTTTAAAACAAGTTGTTCCTAATGGCTGGAAAGCTAAAAAACTAGGCAGCATTGATATGAATAAAAAAGTATCATGGCAGGGTGGAAAATCATGGGTTGATATTCTTTCGAATCTTGCTTTACAAGGAAACTTTACAGCAAATGTTAACTGGAATACACAAGAAGTAACTATATCTGGGAAAGCAGGAAGTGTCACTACTAGCACAACTACTACTACCGTAAGTTCTGATGCACGTAATCCATTCAGCGGAGCAAGTTCAGTAAATTCTTCAATAACCACAACAAAAATTGGATCTTCTTCTTTAAGTAGTGTTATAAGTACTCAGCCAATTGCGTCAAGTTATAAAGAAACATGGGTGTTGAGCAAAAATAAAACCCTCAAGGAAAATCTTGAAGACTGGGCAAATAAAGCTGGCTGGACATTATCCTGGGATGCGCCTGATTATAGAATACCTGCTGATGTCACTTTAAGTGGTTCACTGGCTGATGCGGACGGTCCTATTGCACAGATTGTAAAAGCTTATGAAGATGCACAACAGCCATTAACTGCGAAGTTAAGTAAAGGCAACCGTGTAATTCGCATAGAAAGCAGAAACTATCACCAGGAAACTGTTGTTGGACAATCTATGAACGATACTTTTACAAACTTATCAACACGTTAATATTAAAGATATAACGAAGGAAACAAAACATGCTAAATAATAAAAAATTTACAAAAACTAATATAGCTGCTGCAATAATATTAGGGACTTTTATGCTTTCAGGTTGTTCAGCTACCAGACAAGCAGGCAAAGATTATAACACTTCCAGAACAGCAGTTAACGGTTATGCAGAAGCTGCAAATTCTGTAGCTCCTGCTGATCTGTTTAGCACAACTGATGATTTTTATGTAGATAAGAATCCAATCACTACAGTAGGATTTGATGACTCTGCTTCAAAATTGCCACCTATGTTCCAGCAGAAAATGATTATGAATATTCAGGATTCAACTCCGCTTTCAGAGGTTGCTTCTAAAATAACTCGTCTTTCTGGAAAAACGATTAATATTCAGCAAGACGTTCTGGATGGAACAGCAGGTGAAATCGGTCAGATGATTGGTAACAAAGGCGATGGTAAATCCGGTAGTTCTGGCAGTGGTGGTGGTGGTGGTGGAAGTAATTCCTCTGGCTCTAAAGATCCACTGTATGTAAGCGATATTGTTTATAATGGAACATTAGGCGGTTTGTTAGATGTTGTAACTGGCAAACTAAATCTGGCATGGCGCTGGGACGGTGAGCAGATTCAGATTTATCGTTACGAAACAAAAATGTTCAGACTGAATGCTCTTGCAGGTGTTGCTCAAATGTCGGCTTCACTAAATACAGCTTCTTCGACTAACAGTGGTGGTGGTGGTAGTAGTGGCGCAACAGCTTCTTCTAATCAGACAGGCACAAGTGGTCAAAATACTCAAATTGATTCTGTAACTTCAATATGGGAAGACGTTGGTTCTGCTCTGCAAGCGTCATTGTCACCGAAAGGAACAATGAGTATGGTTCCAAGTGCAGGTACTATCACGGTTAAAGACGCTCCAAGCGTATTAAGAACAATTGAATCTCAAATCAGAGAATTCAACAAAATTTACTCTAAACAAGTTTTGTTGCAGATTCAGGTTTATCAGGTTGAAATGAGTGATGAAGATAATTACGGTGTTGATTGGTCTTCAGCGTGGGCATGGGCTAACAACAAATTTGGCATCAGCGTTGCAACCACAGGAAATACTACGGGTAGTGGTACGACCTTTAAGTTAAGTGGTTCTGGTGGTTCTTTAAGCAATGCTTCTGCTGCGGTTCAGGCGCTGTCTACTTTGGGTAAAACCTCATTGGTTACAAGCGGCTCAGTTATTTCTCTGAATGGTCAGACAGTTCCTTTAAATGTATCTCGTGAAGTAGCATACCTGCAATCTTCGTCAACAACGGTTTCTGGTGACTCAGGCGTATCTTCTGCAAGCTTGACTCCTGGATTGATTACCGAAGGTTTTGCAATGAACTTTACACCACGTGTAACAGATGGTAACAATGTGATCATGCGTTATACCGTTGATCTTTCAAGTATTGAAAAAATTGCTGACTTCTCAACTCCAGATGGTAGTTCAACCATTCAGTTGCCACAAAGATTAGTAAGAAACTTCATGCAAAACGTTTCTGTAAAATCTGGTGAAACGCTTGTTCTTACAGGTTTCCAGCAGGTTCAGGGGCAAGATACAAGTTCTGGTGTAGGTAGTTCCAAATTGTGGTTCCTTGGTGGTAAAAAAGCCGCGAATTCAACAAATAGAACAATTGTAATAATCGTAACACCATACATAACCCAGTAAAAGCAAAGTTAAAGCCTATCTCGGTAGGCTTTAATTAAATATAAGGAGCCTATAGTGCGCAAAATAGAAATAGACGGAAAATCAGTAACCGTGGGTTTAGACTGGGATGCTTTAAAGGGTAATGGTTCTGTTGCTAAAGAAACAAGAGATCTAATTAAAAATAACGAAGGCGTTAAAAAAGGGATTATTATAAAGGCAAACGGTTTAACTGTAATCGGTATGATTCCACCAGGTGAAAAGTTAAAAGCTCCTTCGGCAGCAGCATGGCTTTCTGATGCAAACAGAAAATTTAATATTGCCGAAGGTAAAAAAAGAGATGATTTTGAAGAAGAAAACTGGATAGTTGTAGAGCAAGTATCAAATGAAGAATATTGGATGGCTGTTATTAAAGACGGTGTTCCTCTACCAGGTCTTGATGTGGTTGATACTTTTGAAGAAACATTAAGTAAAATTGATAATCTGGTATCAATAGGTGATTTTGTTGTCCATACACCTGATGATATGATTCGAAATTATTTTGCTCAACAACGTTCTACAAATAATGGTTTTACTTCATTAATAGCAAACACCAAATATAAAAAATCAGTATCTCAATTATCAGGTGTTGATCCTAAAATTTTGCTTGCTGTTTTGGGAACAGTTATTATTTTGGGTGGATATTTTGCTTATGACACTTGGAGTACTGAAAGAGAACAAGCAGAGGCATTACGTTTACAAAACGAAAATCAACAAAAAGCGTCTCAGGATTCTCAGAAAGCTCAGATAACTTATGAAGATCAAAAAAGGGAAGCTGTTCAACAGGCTTTCAAACAAGCAGAAGGAAGTTTGAATAAATTACTGTCTCAACCAGCTTCTCCTGCTCTTATGACTAGTTGGTCTGATTTAATATCACAAGTTAAATTGTCTCATGATGGATGGGATATAACCACAATACAATGTGAAGTTGATGGTAATACACCTTTCTGTACAGTTAATTTGGCTCGTGGAGAGTTAGGTATCAATAGAACATTAATGCAAGATTTTCCAACAGCAGTTATTAATGGGGATACCGCAAGTTATGTATTGAGAGGAGATGAATTACCTGCTCAAACAGGTGATTATAAAGCATTAAATTCAGGGGATGACTTTAAAGTAAATGTTCTGAGTGATTTACAGATTTTGAAATTTGGTGAAGTTAAACATCAGGTCGATGGTTCTACTGAGGTAAATCAAAATATAAAACTCCCAGAACCTCCAACTGGTATACAACAGGAAATGAATGTTTCTCCAATAAGAATGGGTATTGCTGTTGGCGCAATACATATTCAAGGAAAAGATATATGGCAACTTAAAGATGCTGGTGCTGTATTAGAAACTAAGGCAATAACATTACAAAAAATTGTAATTACGGTTCCAAAAGAGTTTAATGGTAGTGAGTGGAAACTAGAAGGTATTTACTATATAAAATTAGGTGAACCTGTCATGCCAACAATCCCACCATCAAAAAGATTAGGGACATAAACCATGAGTAGATAAATTTTTTTTAATTTATCTACTTTACAAAAGATTTTTTTTATAATAATACATTGATATATTAAACGATTAGATAGCACAACACAGTAAGGAGAGTAAGAAGAGGGTCTTAAAGACGAGCTATCCCCACCGAATAAGGTGTTTCTTGCGTAAAAATAATGAATAAAATGAAAATATCTCTCTGTTCTTTAGCTGTAACTATGGCGATAGGTATGAGTTCTTCTGCTTGGGCGGTGAATAATGATTTGAATCCATTAACGGGTACGCCATTAAGTCAAGCTCCAATGCAATCTTCGGTCTCTCCTCAAGGTTCAAATGGTTTGTTAAATCCTACTCAGGAACAAATACCTGCTGTATCGGGACAAGATACTGAAAGTAAAGAAGATACTAATGCAAAAAATAACGAAAAAGACTCTCTTGATGATTCTTATGATGAAACCAGAAATAATTTGAAAAAGGCAGCAGGGCTGAATGCCGCAATTACTGTTGCGAAACTTGAAAAAGAATTAAAAGATATAAAGAATCCACCAAAAGAACAAAATAATAACAGTAATAACAGTAATGGTGCAAATCCTTTTAATGGTCAGTCTTTTAGTCAAAATGGTATGCCTCAACAGGGAAGTCAACAATTTAATATGAACCAGCAGCAAGCGACTCCTGTAGTTGTTCCTGTAGTGAAGAAGCCAGAAACTGTTATTCAGGCTACTGCGGTATATAGCTTAGGTAAAGCTACTTATGCTGAAATTTACTTTAATGGTAATAAGTTTGTAGCCACGAAAGGAAGCCCCCTTCCAAATGGTTACAGACTGGTTGGTTTAAGCGATTATGGAGTTACTCTGAAAAAAGGAAATACTAAAATTGAATTACCAATTGTGAGTTCTCAATTTGCTGCAAAATCTGTACCCGAAACAGCTTCGGCACCAAGTACACCTGGCTCTATTTCTTCTTTGTCAGGTCAATCTCCAATGCCTGCTCCAAATGGACAACAGATAAACGTATCGACTACTCCACCTCCGGGATTTGGTCCAGCAAAATAATATAAAAAAACCTACTAAAAAGGATCCTAATGGATCCTTTTTTTATTTTAATACATTGACAAAATAGGCCTTTGAGATTATTACATAAGAGTTAGTATTTAGGTAAATTCCTAAAACAATTATTTACATAAGGCTTAATAAAATATGGAAAATTCACAACCCAAAAAAGAAGAGGATAACGTCAATAATTCTATAATTCAGTCAATTTCAGATTTGCCTACTGGGGGAAGAACCATAATCGAAAAAGAGGGTTCTCCTTTATATATAAACCCGAATCATCGCGACAAGATGGCTATTTATGGTCTGAACAATAAAAAAACTGATAATGATAAAGAAGACGTCCTTGTATTAGCACAAGATGGATTTCAAAGCTCCGTAGTATTTTACTCTTTATTAGCAAACGTTAGAAAATCTGATTATAATGTTAAAAAAATATTAAGAATAGATACTGCATTAATTAAAGTATTATATGATAGTGATAAAACTTCTTCAGAAGAATCTACTGGAAATAACGAATTAATTATTTATTTTGAAAAAATAATAGAAGATGCTCTGCGTGAAAAAGTATCTGACGTACATATAGAAAAAAGACAAAATTACGCAATAATTAAAATGCGTAAACATGGTGAGATGCTGGAATATAAAGAATTATCTCCAAAATACGCCAGTGAGCTGTGTACAGTTATTTATAACGTTTTAGCAGAAAACAAAGATGTTGTTTATATGGAAGACTCCTATCAATCTGCTGCGGTAAACCGTACTATAAAAAATACAGAAGTTAAACTTCGTTATCAATCCTTACCAATTTATCCAGGTGGTTTTGACGTTGTTCTACGTGTTCTTCCAATAGGCAGTGACGATGAAAGTTTTGAAGATCTGGAAAAATTAGGTTACTCAGCTACACAGGTTAAAGACCTTATTGACACTATTTCTCGTCCGGTAGGTGCACTAATTATAGCAGGGACAACAGGTTCAGGAAAGTCAACAACTTTGAAGAACTTGCTGATGTTTTCTAATGCAAGCCATGGTTACAGAAGAAAAATTTATACCATTGAAGATCCACCTGAGTATAAAATACCACGTGTTTCACAAATTCCTGTTGTAAGAAGAAAAAATGAAGATTATAGCAAAAAATCTCCCTTTGCTGATCCTCTCATCGCAACAATGCGTGCTGACCCCGATATTCTTATGATTGGTGAGATTCGTGACCATTTTACTGGTGATGGACTTAAAAAAGCAACGCAATCAGGACACCAGGTAATGACAACGGTTCATGCGTCTTCGGCACTAGGTATTATCGAAAGGCTTGCAGACTTTGGTATTACACCAAGCGTTATGGGATCACCTGAATTTTTAACAGGTCTTGTCTATCAAAAGCTCTTACCAGTTCTCTGCCCACATTGTTCAATAAAATTATCAGAATTAATAAAAAGTGGAAATACCAATACTGAACTTTTGGAATTATCAACAAGAATAGAAGAAGTTGCTTCGTTGGAACATGACGAAATAAAAATAAGGAAAAAAGGCGGTTGTGAAGAATGTAATCATATTGGTGTAGTAGGGAGAGAAGTTTGTGCAGAAGTAATTGCACCTGATTTTACTATGCTTAAATATTTCAGAGAACAGGATTCTATCGGTGCTTATGCATATTGGCGCAGTTTATCAGATGAAGATCCTGATTCTTCGAATATGACAGGAAAAACTGCACTGGAACATGCTTTAAGTAAAATGAGAAGAGGTATGGTTTCTCCTCATGATGTTGAGTCTGGTTTTGGTCCAGTTAACAGTGCCAAAAAAATGCTGGCTCAGGTAAAAGCAGAAACTAAAAAAGCAGGCGATTTTAACTTTGGTAGTGATAATGCTGAACCTAGTGATGACGGTTTTGAGACTGGTAACTGGTCATAATTGTTTGGTCGAATTGAAAAATTTAATAGGAAAATAAAATGGCGAAGATAAAATATTTAACACACATGCGATTCGGCCTTAAAGCCAGAATGGGTTTATATGAAAGAATAAAAGCATTTCTTGAAGCAAATATCGATATAGTAAGTACGCTGGAAAGTATAAAAAATCGTTACAAAAAAAGTAAAGATTTTCGTGCTGAAATTATTGAAGACTGGCTTGCAGTTATGAGTAAAGGTGGGAAGTTTGCTGATGCTGTAAAACCATGGATTCCGCCTGCGGAACATATGCTTATTGCTGCGGGTGAAAGAGGTGAAGGTTTGATTTCTGGATTAGGAGAGGCAACAGTGCTATCCCAGGCTGCTGCAAAAAACAAAGGTGCTATTATTGGTGGAGTTATTATGCCAGCTTTCTTAGCAACAATGATTATTGGTATGTTAGCCGCATTCCAATTGAAAATGGCACCAGTTTTTAAATCTTTACTTCCAGTAGAAGTTTGGCCGAGCAATGCTAAAGTTCTTTATAATCTTTCTAAATTCATTGTAGATTATTGGTTCGTTGTGTTGATAGGAATGATAGCACTTTCATTTTTAATTAGTTATACAATGGGTAAATGGGTCGGGCCTATAAGAAAAAGATTCGACTCACTTCCCCCATGGTCTTTATATAAAAGTTATCAGGGGTCTTCTTTCTTGATAGGTTTGTCTTCATTAATGAAGGCAGGTGTTGCAAACTATGACGCGCTGAAAACAATGCATAGAACAGCTTCTCCCTGGATGCAGGTTCACTTGGAAAAAATGATGACTTCTATGAAGTTAGGCGGCGCAAACCCAGGTGAAGCTCTTGACACCGGTCTTTTGGATAAAGAAACGGCAGGTGATATTCAGGACTATAGTCGTCTGGGTACTTTCCATACAGCGATTTATACTATAGGTGAGCGTTCACTAGAAGAAAGTGTAAAAAGAACTACGGCTAAAATGGCTGTTCTTAGAAACGTATTGTTAATATTCGTAGCAGTCAGTATCGGTGCTATTTATTTAACAACGTTTTCTTTACAAAATCAGATTGCAGAAAATGCAGGTGTAGCAGGTCTTCAACAGTAATAAAAACCTTAGTAAAGACATGAAATATTTAAAAAAAGGCTTTTTAAGCCTTTTTTTTATGTTTATTTCGGTTAAGTAAACCTTTTGTCATTCGAAAAATCAGCAATGTAAATTTATCTATTGTCAAGAAAAAATAATATGTAATTATATCATTAATCGGAAACGTCCGTAATTAAATGCAAAAAATCATATTATTGGAGATATTTAAATGCAAAAATTAACCCTTATTAAAAATCGTAAAGCAAAAGGTTTTTCTCTGTTAGAAATCATTTTAGTATTAGCTGTTGCTGCTGGATTCATCATTGGTGTGTTCATGCTTCTGTCAAAAACTCAGGCTGGTTCTCGTGCAGATACTGAATCTAAAAACCTGTCAACTATCGTTGCTGGCGTGAAGTCTCTTTATACTTCTTCTTCAACTTATACCGGTTTGACTAACACCGTAGCTGCAAACGCTAAAATTTTCCCAGACACAATGCTGAACGGTTCTTCTGTTGACCCATTGAACGCATGGAAAGGTACTGTAACTTTGGCTGCTGCTGCAACTGGACCTTCTGCAACTGCTGGTAGCTCATTCACAATTACGGATACTGCAGTTCCTGCTAACGAATGTACCAAAATAGTTTCTGGTATGGCTGGTAGCTTCTATATTGTTCAGGTTGGTTCTACTGTTGTAAAACCTGCTGGTGGCGTAGTTGATATCCCAAGTGCTACTACTGCTTGTAATGCTGGCGGAAACTCAAACACCTTAGTATTCACTTCTATCTAATAGAATTGAAGCACAAAAAAAAGAGAACCGAAGTTCTCTTTTTATTTTTTTTAAATAAAACACTCTTTAATATAGACATTCATTTAAAATAATATAATTTAGAATGTGTTAGCAAAAAAATAATAAATAATATCAAGGTAAAATTATGAGTTTAGAACAAATTAAAGGCGCAGCAGATTTAATATCCGATTGGTATTTATATAAAGATGAACCTCTTGAAGGATTCGTTTATCCTGGCCCCGTAACAATAAAAGACCATGCAAAATTGTTTGAATTAGCCAATCATCTTAATAAACTTTGTGTTAATCGTGAAGATAAAGAACACGATGAATTTATTTTAAAGGATAATGGTCGTATATACAGAGGTCATAGAATGTATACTATAAAAGGTGAAATGTATGCATTAAGGCGTGTAGCGAATAAAGTTCCAGAAGTCAAAACTTTAGGACTTGAAACTGCGGTACAGCAGGTTTTATTACATCCAAATTTAACAGGTGGTGGTTTAATTCTTGTTACTGGTGAGACAGGGCAAGGTAAATCAACAACATGTGCAGCAGCAATAAAAGCAAGAATGGAAAAATTTGGTAGCTTCTGTCTGACAGTAGAAGATCCTCCTGAATTGCCATTACATGGAATTTATAAAGATGGCCGTTGTATACAGACCGAAGTACGCTCAGGAAGATTTGGTGAAGCATTAAGAGGTGCAATGCGTTCTTATCCAACGATAGGTGGTTCTATGCTATATGTTGGTGAAACACGTGATTCAGAAACTGCAATAGAAGTTCTAAGGATTGTAACAAATGGCCATTTAGTATTTACTACATTACATGGTTCAGACATTATTTCAGGAATAAAAAGATTCGTGTCCCTTGCAGTGGGTTCTGTGTTAAGTGAAAACGAAGTTAAATCCACACTTGCTTCTTCCCTAAGAATGGTATTGCACCAACGTTTGAGAGATGTCCCAGCAATACAGGATAGACCTGCATCTAAAAAAGTTGAAACAAGTTTCCTTCTGTCAGCAAATGGCTCAACGGCAATAGCGAACCGTATAAGAACAACAGGTGTTGATACACTAATTAGTGATATTCAGCAACAAAAGAGTGTTTTAGAAAACTTTGGATTGAATAAATTAATGGAAGACTGGAATACAAAAAAATAATAATCATAGTATATATAAATAAAACAGACCTCAGGTCTGTTTTATTTTATTTTGCTGTTCCAATAGTGAAGATAGTCAATAGCTATTTTTATTTTTTGTATATTTTCTTCAATAGATTTAGAAATAATAGAAGCACTACATGTAAGTACATTTTTTTCAACCATAGAATGAAGAGAATTTGCAGTATGTATATTATGTTTATCCGGCAATTCAGCTAAAGGCATCATCAATAAAGAATTAATCGGCACAGAAAACTCTTCCCATATCCCAACAAAACTTCTGGTCTCGCATAATTTATCTTTAATACGGAAATCGTTCTGAGCAGATTCATACCATTTAAGCAGCCCTTTAGATATATTTAAACAGTGATTGATATGGTTATAGAGACTTAACGTTTTAAAATCACTACCTGTATCAAAAGAATATGTAGGTGATCCTAATAAAGAATGATTGTCTTTTTGAGTACCTGTTGGATTACAATGCACCACAGTAGAACCCATACGATACAGCATTTTATTATGTAAATGCCCATGAACCCACGCATTTATTTGATATTTACTAACAAGACTTTCCATAGGAGAAACGTATGCTCCTATTTTATAAGTCGATAATTTGTTATTTATATAAGGGTTGAGATCTAACGAGTAAGGAGATATAGAAAAACCAGATAATGATAGTGCCGTTTTTGATGGAGCATGATGTGTCATTACAATAGTTTCACCATCAAATGGTTTGCTTAATGTTTTTTCTAGCCAATGAAAATTTTGTTTGTGTAATAAATAAGAAATCGAAGGAGAGAATCTTTCTTTATAGTTAAAGCATTCAATTTGGCTTTGAGAAAGATTAAGTTTCCTTTGCCTTATTATATATTGTGCTTCAATAAGATTTTTATAAATTCCTCCCTGAAGATAAAAAAACCTTCTGGCTCTCTCATGTAATGCATCAAGTTTATTAATTTGCTTTAACCATTCTTTATCAGATCTTATAGAACCTGCATTAATGTAAAAGTAATCATTAATCAAACCTTCTGCAGCATCCACTAAAATGGAGTCGAAATTATTAAAATCACTCCATAAGGTTGATCCTAAAATACGAACACCAGGTAATATTGCAACATTTTTATCCAGGAAGGTAATATGTCCATTGGTCTTATCACACTGTTCTTTTATATATGCATTTCTGTTGAGAAAGTCTGCTTTATAATATTCATGATTGCCAGCAATATAAATTACAGGCACAGGGCTTGTTAATAAAAATTTAATAGATTTATCTATATTCTCTGAAATATCCCCAGCAGCTAATATAATGTCAGCTTTTTGATCCCATTTTACATTTTCAAAACGACCATGTGTATCACTAATTAATTGAAAAAGCATCGCAATCCTTTTATTTTTATTATTATACTTGACTTAACTATGAAATCTTATTAACTCTAATGAGTATATATAAAAATATAAGAAGAAGAAAATAAAGTCAATCCTTTATCCAGTCTTAGTTGATTTATGCAAAAAAATAATGTATTGATTTATAATTATATAGATTTTTTAAATTACATAGGAACAATTATGAGAACAAGTTATGAAGTGGCAAATAAATTGGCTCAAAATAATAAGTCAAAAGAAGAAACGCCTAAAAAAAGCCCAACTTTACCTAAACAAACTACAGTTGAAACTCCTGAATTAATACAGAAAAAAAGAGCAAGTCCTTTTTTCGAAGATTTAGAGAAAACCGCAGTCTCACTGAGTGGTGACATTTGTCTTGTTTTAGCTATGGAAATCGATGATTTACCAACCCATAAATCAGAGTTTAGACAAGGAATGCAAAGAGCTTTTACGAAGGTTCTTTTTAGAGCAACTCAAGAAACGAAAAGAGTTATTGTTTTTAATGATGCTATACCTGGTTTTATTCTTATGTTATTTAAGAAAAACGTTCAAAGTTTTGAAGAAAGTCAGGAATGGTCAATTGATAATGACGAAAATACTTCAGAATCCGAAGCCGCATCCGTATTAGCCAAAGAATATTTTCAACGTACTAAACATAGAGTTGTTACTGTTGAGTCTGAAGACGCTTTATTTGTGTTTTTCCCTGTTGCAGATTTAAAAAGAAACCTAAAAGAAATGGGTTTTTATTTATAAGTTCATTTTGCTACTTCCGTACTCCTAAATAAAATGTTAAATTATATATAAAGAATATTAATTCTATAATAAATAGGTGGAAATATGAACAAAACAGTTAGCAGTGTAAATACTTTTTCTGATATACCTTCTTTAATGAAGAAATACCCAGAGCTTGAAGAAGCAATAAGAATTAACGATATAACTATTGTACATGGTGCTTTAAGTGTTATGCCCTTAAAAGAATCATTGGTTGAAGCAGTGAGAATTCATGCACCTTCGAGTAATGAAGCTCTGAGTAAGCTTGCAAAAAATAAAGAAGAAATTCAGGTTTCTCATAATAATAAATTAAAAAGATAATAGTGCATTATTATTTAATAGTGTAACTCTTGCCAGATTGTAAATTTTTGATTAAATAAATATAAGGATTTTATATTTATATATAAGAGGTATAGTTATGAATAAAAAGTTATTACTAAGCATATTTGCTGGAACGCTTATGCTAAGTGCGGGAAGCGCTTTTGCAAAGTCAAATTGCAGTTCTTATGGAGGTTCTGCTGTTGGTGGTGCTTCTGTTGCTGCTCAACAGGCAGATAATCAAGCTTACAAAGATGTATATGACGTATTTAAAAAATCAACTGTGGATCCGACTGATCCAATAAATTCAGGTATTCCCGGCATTGCCGGAATTTCTTCATGTATGGATGCGTGGCCGAGTGGTTCATTTAATTTCTCAATACCCACTATTGATTCTGTTATTAGTGGTGTAGCTAACGCCGCTGTAAATAAAGCATGTAGTGCAGCAAGAGATAAAATAGCAAGTGCAACCTCTGGATTATCAGACGGAGTATCTTTAAATACAGGAATACCTGGAATGCCTAATTTGAGTGCTTCGAGTTCCGTAGGAACCGGAAGCGGTGGTGTTAATTCAAACGTAGGTAGTCAAGCAAGTGCAGCAGTAAACAGCGTTGTAAATGGCTGGGATCAAATACAGGGGCTTTTTTAAGGAGCAAATTAAATGAAAAAAATATTAACTAAATTAACCACGGTCACTGCATTGATAGCAGGTTTATACTCTGTTCCCTCGTCAGCAGCAGGCTGGCCCGTTTTTGATGCTATAGCAGAAGCAAATCAACATGTTATGCAACAACTTGTTGTGTCTAACTTTACAAAAGAATATGCTCTTGCGCAGGCCCAATATAATACTCTACTTGAACTCAGCCAATACTTGCATGGTATGTCAACTGGTGGAAACGGTTTGGTAGAAGGCGTTACTTCTATGAACGAAAAATTAGGTCAACTTGTGTCTATGGGTGGTCAGGACTGGAGCATGACTAACGCTCTGGAAAGAAAAAGAATGGCTGAACAAATGCAGGTGCAAGATAAAAAAGACAGAATACCAGATAGTGAATCCTGTTCGGAAGTCACTTTTGCAAATGGTCGTGGAGCCGCAGCCGCAGCTACTTCTGTAATAGGTAAAGCTCTGGATATTAATCAGTCAGAACGTATCAGAGGTGCGAAACCAGAAAGTAACCAGGAAATATTGACAAGACTGCAACGTCAAAGCAAAGGTTATTGTCAGGCGGCAGATATTACGAACGGTACAGATAGTTGTTCCGGTGTAGGTGAAATGCCTGGTGCCGATGTAATGGTAAATTCAATTTTTAGGGGTGCAACAGGTGAAAAAGAACAGTCAAATCGTTCTTTCGATAAGAAACAAGTACAAGCGGCAAAAGATTTTGTTAGCACTATTGTAGGCATAGTTCCTCCGAAGCTAACTAAAGAGCAAGAAAAAACGCAACCAGGTCAGACATATCAGAGTATGAAAAATATTTTTGACGGTCGACTGAGTGTAGCTGTTAACCCTATAAATGATATAATTGGTAGAAGTACTATTTCAACAGCTTTGAAGCAAGGTGACGCATTAGGTACCTGGGTAGGAGATGCTAAAAAGGCATGGCCTCAGAACGAAACTTTATGGAAAAAAATGTTTCCTGGTGAAAAATTCCCAGATGAAGCACCTTCTGAATGGGATTTGTTAAGATTTGACGTTTTCTCAAGATATGCAGATGCAAGTGATAAAGACTCATGGCAGGCAAAAGTTTCTGCATTTAGTGAAAAAGACTCTTTGCATGAAATGTCAAGAATGATGGCATTACAGCTTCGCTTACAAATGATGGGGCTTGAATATCAGGAAAAAACAAATGCCTTACTTTCAACTTTATTAATTCAACAGCTAACTCCTGTTAATTACGATGCAATGGAAGATATGAGACAGAAAGCAGTAGCCGGTAATAATAAATAATAAAAATAATTTTTGCAGATAAATAAGCGGTGAAAGCCGCTTATTTTATAAGAGGTAATATATGGGTTTATTTAATTGGGGAAAAAATAAAATATCTTCCCGTAAGGAAAAAATTGTTGAAGGCACCAAAAGAGTAACGAACTATCGTGAAATTGAAGAAAACAGAGAAACTATGGCTGAGCTTTTTAGGCATACTCTGAATCCATATGCAAAAAAACGTAAGGCTAAATCTGAAACGTTTGAGAATGCCTATCAAAGGTTAAATCTTAATGAAGAAACATTAAGTAAAGTATATAGAAATTATGTATTGCGTTTTTATATATGTCTTGGATTTTCTGTATTAGGAATTATTATGTTAGTAAATGCAATTCTTTCAAAAAACGTATGGGGTATAGGCCCATGCATAGGTATTATGTTTGTTACTTTATCTCAAATGTGTAATTTTTCACTGAGAGCATGTCAAATAAACAAGCGTGAGCTTATTTCATTCAGTGAATGGTATTCTTCCTCAGATAACTGGTTCCCGCCTAACGAAATGCAGGAACTTAAACAAGAAAAAAGAATAAAAAGAAAAAGAAAAACAGAAAGAAAAGATAACCCCTTATTAGAAGAAAAAAATGAAGAGGAATAATGTATGTTAAACCTGAAAAAATCAATAGTAGAAGATTACTGGCGTAAAACTTCTCCAAGAATGGCTAAGGCTATTTCAGTTATGCAGGATGTTGAATTCTGGTTGCTTGACGAAAAAAAAGAAGTTAACGATGCCTTAAATGATTTGGCAAAAAGCATGGATAAAGCTGAAAGAGATAATATCGTTCAACAGGCTAACTCTCTAGTGTATGTAATGGCTTACATGTCCTCAGGTAGAGCATTAAGAATGATGTCGTGGTTTGACGAAAAACATCCAAATGGATTGACGGTTGATATAACTACAATGGCAAAAAGTAATCCAGATAATATTCATGCACGGTTATTACTAGACAGACTTCAGACAATAAAAAGTTTATCTTTAATGAATAAGGTCTTTGCTCCAAGCAGAACTCGTTTAATTATAGAAATGTTAAAACAAGAACAGTGATTTTTAAACCGATAATTTAATAAAAGAAAAAGAGAGCTATGCATGCTCTCTTTTATTTTATTCAGGCTTTATGATTCCAGGCTCTTCATTATTGAACCATTCATGATAAATATTTTTTTCCTGTTTGTTTTCCCATTGATACAATCGTTCAAGTTTTATTCCAATACAGGGTTCGCCTTTTTCCTGAATAGGGATTATCTCTACAACAATATTTGGATTATCTTCTGCAATAACACCACTGTACCTTAATCCGTCGATAATATATTTAAAAATTGTCTGAAAAGAGTCTAAATCGATAAGTCGTTTGCCTCTTCTGAATAAATAAATACGGGTAGGTCCGTCAAAATAAGGTTTGTCTTTTCCCATAGAAAGAACAACATTATTAATGACTTTTTTCCAAAGATCTTTATATTGAAATATTTCGTATTTGCGGTTTTGAAGAGTAGTAAATAACTCATTAAGTGTTAATACTCTTGCCGCTGGAAACCATAGCGCCATAGATAATTCAGCATTCTGTTTATGTATATTAAAGATAGGCTGACATTCATTAATTGTTCCCATAATAACTTTGAACTTATTTATTTGTTTCTTAACAGGAGTTAGTGAATTTGTTGAGTTTTTATTTTCTTTAACTAAAAATTTAGAAGGTATGTTTAATGCTTCAAGCGTTAGTTTTGTATTTTCATCTAAACCATGAACAGCCTTAGATCCATTTTTTTTAATATAACTGGCTAATTCTTTTTCTGTCATATTTTTTTTCTTTCTTACGGCCATAATAACTCCATACTGTACTAAAAATATAAATGATTTAACTCCTCCTTTGAAAAAATATTATTATTAAATTAATTTTGCTGATTAAAAAATAAAAAAGGAGAATTACTTCTCCTTATACTAAATGAAAAAAGGGAAAATGCAATTTTAAAAAGCATTATTCTTTATTTTAGTTGTGTTTTTAATATCGGGTTGTGGAGCAGAATCATAAGATTCACCTAACACTTTTTCCAGGAAAATTTCAGAAGCCAGGTTACGCTGTTGACGATCTCCAAAATTATATGAAGCAAGGTAACTTTGAAGAAATTCTTCCCCCAGATTACTTTTTACTGTCTGAATAAAATTCAATGTTCCTGTTAGCGCAGAATTTTTTGCCAATTCATATCCTGACAATGTTTGCTGACTTAACAAATCAATTTTAAAATTGAAGTCGGGAATATTTCCCATATCAAGTGAAGGTATTATATTACTACCATTAATTGATTGAATGCTGTATGTGTCTCTTTTCATAGTATGTTCTCTGTTTATAAATATATATTACCATTATAATAAACAATAATATAATGTCCATGTCTTGATTATTAATTATCTTCTTTTTTCTTTTTTGTGACATCACTAACTTGTGGTACTGACTTAGGATCGAAGTTATCCACAAGTGATCTCAGTGCCGGATCCATAATAACTGTTTTATTTCCCTGGAATGAAGAGTTATAACTGTTTGTTTTTTGAATTTTCTTCATTAATAAATCATCAAAAGAATTAGTAATGTTTATCTCTGTTTCGCTTAATATTTCCGAATCTTTTTCAGTAGTAAGCAGAGGTAAAGAAAGAAGGGGGAGGCTTCTGCTGATATGCTGTGTATTATTATCATCTTCATACCATAATTGTCTAAAATCTATATTTTTTTGTGTTTTAAGTAACTCTATCTTTTCAGATGAGTCAAATAATAAAGATAATGCAAAAGCAGGCACATCGGGCAAGCTTTCTTCATCACCAGCTAATCGTTTAGCAACAATATATAATTTATCCTCTCCTTCACGAATAACACAGCGATCCCAGCTAATCAATTTTATCCACATAAGTTCTTCTGGCTGAACAGCAATGAAAATATGTTTACCAAAAGATTTATTTTTAGGTATACCGACACCAAAACGGCCACTTACAAGAGAGCCTAATTCTATCATTGTTTCCCCTATTTCATAGGATTGATTAAATTTGTGCCAGCGGCCAAGCCAGTTAATTAAATTAGTAATGCCAACTGAATGTGAAAGATATTTTTTATGATCATACATGTAAAAATCTACCTTATTAAATTTATTTTCTTTTCATAGTAAAGGAAAATACAAATTTGTCTATATGTCTGCTATTGATATATCCAATTTTTTAATATATGATCAAAGTATTAATTGTTAAATTTTTATTAGGGTTATTTGAAAATGTCAGAAGAAAATTTAAAGAACGAAGAAACGGGTTCTTCTAAAATGATAGTAGATCCTCTTATGGAAAAGGTATCAAAAGTAATTGAGTCAAGTTTAAATTATTATGATAATGTCTCTTTTTCATTAGGCAATCAAGTATTAACAAATGACAACATTGCTAAACCAGAAGGTCTATTAAGCATATGGGCTCTTGAAATTGCGACAATCTATAAAGATATGTTTGGCAAAGACTCAACACTTTATTACTATAAAGAACCGGATTCTATTTGTGAAGTCCTGCCAGCTATTGAAGAAACAGGAGATACCGATAACAATTTGATTACTCTATTGCATTGTGCTAACTATGCTGTAACTAATCTGGTTAAAACATATTTAAAAGAATATGAAAAAGAGAATGGATTTAAAACCAGAGGAATGATTGAGGTTCCACTTGATAATCTTTATAATAATTGGTTTAATGCAGCAGAAAGGCAGGAGTTAAGATTTTCTATGGATTATAAGCAAAAATCTCCTGGATACCAATCAAATTACATTCGATAAAAATGAGCCTGAAAAGGCTTATTTTTTTATTTAAACTAAAGATGGAAATTCTATTTTTTGGATGATAATGTTTAAATAAAAATAATGAGGAGAGCAGTAATATGGCTTTTGACGCAAATCCCGACGAAACAAAGAAGGCAAACACTCTAATAAGAAGAAGCAAGACTTCTCCTGTAATAGAAACAAAAATCGAAGAAAAAGTTAATGTGAAAGATGAAAATTATGTCGTGCATGCTAAAAAAGATACTTCTTTTCTTCTTCAGGATCAAAAAACAATCGAAGATGCAACAAATAGTGCACCGAGGAATATTCCCTTGTGGGAAAATGATGCAAGGGTAAAAACTCTTCAGACAATGAATGTAATCAGAACTCTCTCTCCTGTAATTAGTGTTGCAATAAGAGAAGCTTCTGAAGATCAACAACAAGCTGAAATTTTTACTGAATTAATGAGTAAGGTTAATGAGCTTGCTATAGTTACTGGAACGATTATCGGTGCAGATGCTGAGAATAAAATGGACAAATGGATTTTTAATACGCTGGAACGCGTTTTTAGTGAAAGTATAATTAATAGTGACCTTTTGCATTGTAATACAGCAGAAAAGTTTGCTCATGCAGTTGTAGCCGCGACAGAGGAAAGATTAACTGAAAAAGAGGAATTTACTCAAATTTCTTCTGATATACATATAAAAATAGCTATGATAAAAGCAATGTCCCCAGTGATTACAGAACAGCAAAAATTTGATTTTTTCAGGGATAAAGATGAAGACACTGAAATGCTTAGTGATATTATTTTTGAGAAAACAGCAAATGCAGTCATTGAACTGGTAGATCCATTCACTAAAGAGCAAGAAAGAGTGATTATTTTCCAGATCCTTTCAGAAGTTGCTGGAAAAACATTGGCAGAAGCGTGGAGTTTAGCCGCAAATATTTTAAAACAGGATTTAAGTAATAAAACGAATAGAGAAATAGAAATATTAAAAAATGCCAATCCCAATGGTTTTCCAATATCTACTGTAATTGAAAGTTTTGAAGAAAATTTTAGAAAATTAGTAGAACTTTCTAAAAATATCAAATTACCCCCTAAAAAAAGATATTAAGTTTTTTAAACTATTAGGTTGCCAACCTAATAGTTTTTTTCTATGATAAATTTTGATATTAAGGAATATACGAGGGTTAAATGAAAGAGCCTATAATAATAAGAAAAAATAAAGTAAAACCTCCTGAACCCAGAATAGAGGAAAGAGAAGGAAAAACAGTAAAGGTGTATATTGACGAAAGCAATAATAAAGACGATATTTTTTCTCTTTTAAATGATTTTTCAGAAGAAGATGAAGAAAAAGAAGAAAAAACTTTAGAATTAAAAGAGTTACTTATTGGATTAAAACTTAATATAAAACAATTATATCCTTACTTTATTTGGGTAAAAGGCGAAATATCTGGCTGGAAAAAAAATGGCAGGCATATTTATTTTGATTTGGTTCAAAGAGATAAAACTGGACGTATTGAAGCTAAAATAAATGCTAAGTTGTGGGAATCTAATGTTAATAAAGTTTTATTTGGTTTTAAAAGAAAGACAAATGAAGATTTAAAAGACGGCATGAATTGCGAATGGCTTGTTTCTTTTGACTATCATGAAAACTTCGGTTTTTCAGTCACCATACAGGATGTAAAGCCTTTATGGACAGTGGGAGAACATGAAAAGAAACAGGCTTTGATTAGAGATAAATTAAAAAAAGAAGGTTTATGGGATCGTCAAAAAGCATATACAATACCTAATGTGATTACCCGATTAGCAATTGTTTCTCCTGATGGTGCTGCTGGATTAGGTGATTTTAAAAGTGAAGCGGATAGGTGGAGTAATAATAATGTTATGCATATTGACTATAGGTCAGCTATATTTGAAGGTGATAAAGCAAAAGAGAGTGTATCTTCCGCATTAAAATACTTCTCAAATATACAAAATAATGAAAGTTTGCCTAAATATGATCTTCTGATTATACTTAGAGGTGGAGGTGCGAAAGCATCTCTTGCATGGCTTGACGAATATGATATAAGTAAAGAAATTTGCTTATTTAATGGTCCTGTATGGACAGCAATTGGTCATGAACAGGATTCTGGTATATTAGATGAAGTTTCTAATTTATCAATTCATACGCCATCAAAAGCAGCTCAAAAAATATGGGATTTATTAAATGCAGAATATCAAATAATTAATGATTTTAAAAATAGTTTAAAGAGAGAGTATTCCTATAAAATAGAAAATGTTCAAACTAATATTGAAAATATGATCTCAAATATTAAAAAAAGCAGCATTTCAAAAATAGAAAACCTTGACATAAAAATAGATTCTATTATTTCTAAAATAAAAATAAACAGTAAAAACAAATTATTTAATTTTGAAAAAAATAAAGAACAGTTATTAAAAAATATTATTGGATTAAGTCCTAGAGAAACATTAAAGCGTGGATATGCAATAGTAACAGACGAAAAAGGAAAAGTAATAAAGTCTGCAAAAGATATTAAGAAAAAAAATATTCGCGTTGAATGGGAATCAGACAGTGTAACCATTCAGAATAAAAATATTATAATAAATAAAAAAGAAGAGGAAGATAATGGATAATAATTTAGACTCCAATGCAAAAGAATGTGAAGCACTTTATAAAGAACTTGAAAAAATTTCTGAAATACTTGAAAACAGCAACGATGGTGATTTAAGTGTTGTAGTTAATTGCGTATCGAGAGGAATAGAAATATCAAATTTATTGAAAGCAAGATTTGATAATTTAAAAACATCACTGAATGAAAAGTTCGATAATAATTAATTAATATATAAGAGGTAATTAGCCGTGGCACAAGGTCAAGAAGGTAGTGGAAACGAGTCTGTATGGATTATTATCGCAATATTTGTAGTGGTAATTCTTATTTCTCATTTTTTTGGGAACAACTTAAAAGCTTTCTATTTAATGATTCAGCTTGGTTGGATTCAATTTTATCAATTTATATTCTCTCATACTCCAATAGGTGTTCCTAAGGCGATACAAGATTCATATGAGGCAATAGATATTTACAGACCTAAAGAATGGTCATTAATAGATATAAAAGCATTAGCAGAGCAAATGAAAATATATACATTTCCTCCTTTGGCTTTAGTATTGTTTTTATATGGTTATAAAGTCTGGAAAAAAAATCCAACAAATTCGTTAAAAAGAGTACATACCCGCCAGAGTCTATGCAAATCAGAAGTCAGGCAGTGGCCATGGATAGCTCCGATTATGTCTCTGGATTTAGTTCATGAGCCAATCAACAAAGGTCCATGGGCAATGGCAAAAACTCCATTGGATTTTTGTCGCAAGTATAAATTGTTGAACGGGACTCAGCTTGATGGCAAAAAAGCTAAGAAGCTTTTTGCAGCGCAATTAGGAACTTTATGGCAGGGACCAAAAAAATTAAAAATACATGAAAGAGCACTTTTCGCATGTTTTATTGCACAAGCATGTCGAGATAAAGATGGAGCAAGACATGGACTGCAAACTTTAGCTTTATCTATAGCAGAAGGTAAACCTGACTTTACATGGGTAGAAGGTTTAATAAAAAAACACTATGATAATCCGATTGTACAAAAAGCTATTTCAAAAAATGCATATACAACGACTGTAATGAGTTCTGTTTTACAGGCTGCAAGAGCCAATGGTGTTTTACCTCCTTCCCATTTTTTATGGCTAAAACCTATAAACAGGGCATTATGGTATGCTTTAAATGGTGTAGGTCGGAGAACACCATTTTGTGAAGTTGCTGGTATACACGGTCATAAACTTGCAGAAGACGTGGCTGGGCATGCGATTGAAAGACCTTATGTTGAAAATGCGGTGCAAGCTCTTGAAAAAGCATTATCTGAAATTAAATTTGATCCTGAATAATAACTAATGTAAAAATAGAGGCTATCGTCTCTATTTTTTTAGGTATAAATATATGAAATTAATAACATTAAAGAAAGAAAAAAATATTCTAATTATCAAGTTAAATAAAAAGTCATACAAAGGAAAAACATTTGTGACTTTACCAAGGGAAGAAGGCTATTTCTTTTCAAGAAAAGTAGAAGAAGAGAACTACTACGTGTTATGTTATAATACTAAAGGAAGAGAAATAGAAGTCTTTAATTTTTCAAATATGGGTGAGCTTAATAAAGCAATTGAAGAAATAGAAAAAGCATTATTAAGAGAAAAAAGATCATGGATCGGTACTTATATCAAAGCATGTATTGCAGTATTATTAACATTGTCTATTATTTCATTGCCTTTGATAGTATTTCAGATATGGAAAGACTATCAAATAAATAATGAAGTTTTAAGAGTCAAACTTGATATGGCAAGGCAAGTAGACATTAAAGGAAATGCTGATGCGATGAATACTCAAAATCAGCAACAACTCTATGAAATGCTAAAAAAATATGAAGCAAAAAAACAAAATGAAATCATTCCCGCAAATAATGATAAAAAGCAAGATACAGGAGATAACGCTCCTGAATCCCAGCAGCTTAATGTGCCATCTGGTGATGATAAAAAAAATGAAGAAATGCAGCAAAATGTTCCGTCTATACAAGAGCAATTAAATAGCTTAAAAGAAAATAGAAATAAATAAAAAAAAGCTTGACAGAATGTACCTTGATATGTAATTATGTATATATACAAACAACATATGAGAAAAAGAGGATTTTATCGTGATTACTGTTAATAATAACTTTCATAACCATAACAACTTTTGCTTTTGTCATCATCAGCAAACAGTTTCCCGTGGTCTTTTGAAAGCTAACGGTAAGCAGGATAAAAATTAAAATTTAATCCTCTTGCGTAGTAAAAAAAAGGTCACTGGAAAGTGGCCTTTTTTGTTGATAATTTTTTGCTTCTGTAGCTCAGTTGGTAGAGCATTGGTCTGAAGAACCAAGTGTCGAGAGTTCGATTCTCTCTGGAAGCACCAAATATGTTCCTGTAGCTCAGTTGGTAGAGCATCGGTCTGAAGAACCGAGTGTCGAGAGTTCGATCCTCTCTGGGGACACCAAATATGGTGGATATAGCTCAATTGGTAGAGCTAAGGATTGTGATTCCTTCGGTTGCGGGTTCGATTCCCGTTATTCACCCCATATATACCCTTGTAGCTCAGTTGGTAGAGCATCGGTTTGAAGAACCGAGTGTCGAGAGTTCGATTCTCTCTGGGGGTACCAGATAAGCTGGGTTGGCTGAATGGTCAGGCAGTGGATTGCAAATCCATTACATGTGAGTTCGAATCTCATACCTAGCTCCAAATACGCCCTTGTAGCTCAGTTGGTAGAGCATCGGTTTGAAGAACCGAGTGTCGAGAGTTCAATTCTCTCTGAGGGCACCAGTTATGCTGGGTTGGCTGAATGGTTGAAGGCACCGGATTGCAAATCCGTAGGAGAAATCCCTTGCGAGTTCGAATCTCGCATCCAGCTTTGAATGATGGTGGATATAGCTCAATTGGTAGAGCTAAGGATTGTGATTCCTTCGGTTGCGGGTTCGATTCCCGTTATTCACCCCAATTTGTCCTTATAGCTCAGTTGGTAGAGCATCGGTTTGAAGAACCGAGTGTCGAGAGTTCAATTCTCTCTGGGGACACCAATAAATAACTTATAATATACAAATCTGATTATTATTTAATTTAATATAAATTAAATTAAATTAAAGTATACCACTAAACTTAGTATATTCGGAATACTCTCGTATTGATTATTTTTATTATTATTGGCAAATTAGTATATTAATAATAATAAGGATATAATTATGATTAATTATGAAGATATACAATTTCAATTAAACCCAAATGGTGATCAATTAAGGTTACTTAAAGGTCTCTCTCCGAAAAAAGGTCGTTATCAACAATCTCTGGATAAAAATGGTAATAACCTATGGTTTTACTGGATAATGAATCAATCTCCAATCAATGGTTTAAAAATCTGGTTAACTAAACTAAATACAGTAGACCCTTATATGTTAAATAATAAAAAAGAATCTTTAATTTATAAAACAATAGTAAATGATAAAAAAGAAGTATTTGATTTTTTGACAAGTAAGTATGATATAAATCTATTTTATTCAGAAGAAAATATCTGGCATGAAAATTTAATACATGCTTCGGTATGGTCTGGTAATAACTTTTTTCTGGATAAATTTATTAATAAAGAAAAAGATTTGGATAAAAAAAATATTGAAGGAATGACTCCTTTGATGATAGCCACTCATAAAAATATAGAATTAGTAAAAACTTTATTATTAGCAGGGGCTAACCCAAACATAACAGATAATAAGAATAAAAGTGCTCTGCATTATGCAGCTGATAACCCAGATACAAACATATATAGTCTAATAGAGGATTGTGGAGGTTATGGAGATATTGTAGACTGCCTTGGAAGAACCCCAGAAGAAATACTTCACAAAAATATTGAAAAAGATGAAGTGAAAATTAAATCTACTGAAAATTATTGGTTAAAGCAACTTAAAAAAAGACAAGAACTATGATTTATTTTTCGATGATGGATTATGCTTTACAAATATAATTAGTAATAAAAAAAGGAATACCTCTGGTATTCCTTTTATATTTTAATCTTCGTTTCTGATATCATTGGGATGAATGTCTGGTACTCTATCAAAGAAGGTTTTTAGTTTTTCAGAATGATCCCCACAGCGTATTTTTCTTAAAGCTTTTGCTTCTATCTGACGAATACGTTCGCGTGTAACTTGGAATTGCTTACCGATTTCTTCAAGAGTAAGGTCATTTCTCATACCAACGCCAAAACGCATACGTAATACCTTTTTCTCTCTATCAGTAAGATCCAGCATGACATCTTCAAGGATAGCACTAAGTTGTTCATGTTGCATTGTGTCATGAGGAGATATGGTATCCGTATCTTCTACAAAATCACCTAAATTAGAGTCAGACTCTTCTCCCACTGGTGTATCAAGAGAATAGGGATCTTTGGATACTTTAACAAGTGCTTTAACTTTATCCAAAGGAACATCGGTAAGTTTAGCTAACAGATATTCGTCTGGTTCTTTTCCGAATTCCTGCATATACAAATGGGTCGCTCTCTTTATTTTATTAAGAGTTTCAATAACATGTACCGGTAAACGAATAAGTCTGCCTTGATCTGCTAATGAACGAGTAATGCCTTGTCTTATCCACCAGGTCGCATAAGTAGAAAACTTAAATCCACGACGATAATCGAATTTATCAACAGCTCTCATTAATCCCAGATTACCTTCTTGAATGAGATCAAGTAAAGGCATTCCTCTGTTAGAATATTTTTTAGCTATTGAAACAACCAATCTCAGGTTAGCTTCTATCATTTCTTTCTTGGCACGTTTAGCCTTCGCTTCACCAGAAACAAGAGAATTTTGCATTTCTTTGAACTTAGAAATAGGTAATCCTATTTCATTTTGCAACTCTATCAACATTTGCTGTCTAAATTTTATTTCATCCACAAAAGAAACTAACTTAGAAACTTTATCTTTGTGTGTGCTAGAAATATCAGCAATTTCTTCATCAACCCAGTTTAAGTCAGTGGTTCTTTTTGGGAAAGTCTGTAAAAACCTTGAACGAGGAAGTTTAGCTTTATCTACATAATAAGAAGTAATAATTTTTTCTTCTGCTCTTATTCTTTTGGAAAATTCATGAAGAGTATTACATAGTTTATCAGCTTCTTTTGACGCAAAACGCACATCAATCAATGAATCAATGATTTGTTGTTGTATCTCCCATGTAGCTGGATTATTGTATTCAAAATTAGCAATTTTAGACAGGAAACTATCTACCAGTGGTTTAACTTCATAGAGCTTATCAATAGCCATTCTGCGATTAGCTTCCAGATCAGCCTGAACTTTAAGGAATTTTTCATCGATGTCGAGATCAAGATCAGACTCTTCACTGTCAGCTTCAAAAGTTTCATTGGTTTCTTCTGTTACTAATGATAAGTCTTCTTCATTTTCTTCAGTATTAGAAGGCTCAGCAACCAATGCAATTTCTTCCAGATTTACATTATTAACCCCGATTGGGAAGTCGCCAAAACCATCAATCAGATCTTCTAGTTTAAAGCTGCTTTCGTCATCTCCAACCTGTTCAAGTCTTTTATAAATCTGGACGAGAGTCACTGGACAGCTAACAATAGCTCTCATAGTAACTCCACGACCTTTTTCAATACGTTTAGCAATATCGACTTCTTTTTCTCTGGAGATAAGAGAAACTTTGCCCATTTCTCGTAAATACATACGCATAGGATCTGCACTGGAATCGAGTTTTTCAACAACAATTTCGGCTTCTTCGCTTTCTTCTTCTGCATGTTCTTCTTCTGCAAGCGAAGCGACTTCTTCAAAATGCGGTTCTTGCTCCTGAACTTTAACTTTATTAACTTCAAGAATAGAAATGAAAACTTCAAAATGTTCATCTTTCGTTGAAAGAGTGCATTCTTCAAGAAGATCTGAATGAGTAACGAAGCCTTTTTCTTTATGTATTAGTAGGGCTGTATCTAACTTAGATCGCCATTCTTCATTTGACAATAAGTCTTCTGGCGTTATAATTTTGGGAGTAGACAATGGAGCCTCCTTATAAATCCCATTATAGAAATATGAAATAAACGAAAATAAAATGGACTAGTAATTTAATAATATATATAGTAATAATTAATAACGGCATTTGCCATGTTTCTGAATGATAGTGAATAAAAAGACAGAAAGGCAAATTTATTTTTAATTTTAATGAAAATATTTTATTATGGATAAAAAAACAACAGAACAACTGCTATATTTGTCAGATAAAAGTTATTTGTCAAGAACTGAAATTCAGTTTCATTCATTAGCACTAGTTAGAAACTGGTTAATAAATGGAAATAATCCTAATTATATAAATAAAGATGGTAATCCTGCTTGGTGGCTTGCTATGAGCAGTGGAATAGAAGAAAGTGTAGACGAATTAATTTTAGCAGGTGCAAATATTAATATAAAGAATGAAAATAATATAAACTGGGTTATGGCATGTCTTGATTATAATATGTCCTTGTGGGTATTTCAAAACGGATTTAAAAATATTAAAATAAAATGGTGGGAGCCGGATGACTTTGGCCGTTCCCCACTATTTTCTGAAAAATTAACCCCCCAGATGCTTCACTTATTATGTTCGCATTTATATGGTAATTTTATATCCTGGGAAAATTTAAAAATAAATGGTGTTTATCCAGAAGATTTTTTTAAAGATAAAAATCAGGAAATTTATAAAACATTTATTTATTGGAAAAAAAGAATGAAATTTAATCAACCAATAAAATATAGAAAATAAGTTGATTAAAAATAATAATGATATATTTTATAATAAATATAAATAATAAAGATTGAGGAAATAAAATGACTTCTCCTGAAAATAAAGCACTTGAATTATTTTTACAAAAAGCAAAAGTAAAAAGAAATAATGATAAAGTTAAAAAAGAAATGGAAGAAAGAATCAAAAAGGAAAAACATATTAAATTAAAACCAATAAGAAAACTATTGCAATCTTTCATAGATATAAAATTACAGGTACAGCCTACTGAAACTTATAGTAAACATATGATTCATCATACCAAGGAAAATCTGGAACCTATCCTATTTGATGTTTATGTTAATGATTCAAGTCCGTCATGGGCACCAGGAGTTTCTATTTATTTTGATGACCCAGCTGAGGTAGAAATTGCTATCCCTAATCAATCTCAAATAGGCGATCAAGGTATTGTGATTATGCGTTGTTCCACTCTTCACCCCGAGGCAGCATTGCTTAATGGTAAAGTATTCCGAACTATGGACGAAGCATGTATGGCACTTTCTAACTTTCTTTTATCAAGTATGGTTGACGTAAATATGCCAGCAGAAAATGCATTAAAGTTAAATAAAGAAGAATAATATTAATAAAAAAAGATTCATGGAAGAATCTTTTTTTTTGTCTATTTTTTGCTTTTACTAGGATAATAGTTAAGTCCATGTACCCAATATCTTACACGACCAGTATCAACGTGAATAAAGCTTTGACCTGGATAAAATCCAACACCGCCAGCTCCATAAGTTGCAGCTAATCTTCCTACATACTGCCATGGTAAATTAGGAATGTAGAAGTCTGTCGCTTTACCTTGTAAATGCATCGAGTTTTTAGCTGCACCTTCTGTTGTTTTGTTTGTTTTTGGAGAACGGTATCCGCTGGTTATCATTAATGGATATTTATATCCATAATATCCTACCCATGATTGAATAGCATAAAGAAGATCGAATAATCTTACGTCCATATTTGTTGCTTCATTTGCCTTTACGTCTCTCATGATCCATGAAAGCTGTTTATAACCATCTTCAACAATTTTTCCATTAGCCCAATAAACAACATTAACTTCTTCACCGGTTGATACTCTTTTTAAATGGAGTCTGCGTGGATAAGACCAAAAATCCTGTCCTCCATTAGGTACGTAATAAGGATTCTGTGCCGTTCCATATTGAGTCTGATTATTTGTATTATTATTTTGAACGGTCTCTCTTTGTGGCTGAACAGCCTGTTGCTGCTGTTGATAACCAGAACCTCGATATACATTTTTAGAGGTGCTATTTTCACTTCCTTTGAAAACATACCTTGGTGCATTTATTTCTGCATGGCTTACTGAGCTTATCAATAAGGCACTACATATAAATAATGCAAATGGTTTGAAAAACATAAATACTCCAAAAAAAAGACAGCCTGTGTAGGCTGTCAATCTATCATAGTTAATAATAAAACTCAATATTAATTGTTAATCTTGTTTAAGATCTTCTTCCAGAGACTGAATAATATCCATGATATCATCGGTGTCATCAGTAGGCTCAGGAACAGGAGAGCGAGGATATTGCGATGCTTTCTTCATATCTTCTATCGTCTGAGTACTTCTGGCTTCTGCCACATCATCAGGCGTTCCTGCGGCTTTTTCAAGAGCAACAAAATTATCTTTTGTTTTACTTTGACTGAGGAATACTGGCAGATTCTCATCTTCATCGTCTTCGTCGATGCTTCTGTTTTCATACTCATCATAACTCATGTCGTCGTCATAGTTATTTTCTTCACTGAAAATATCAACTTTTTCTTCTTCTTCATTAATGCTGAAATCAGACATTTTATTTTTAAATTCGTCAAAACTATCATAAGTAATATTAGTTATGAAACCAAGTATACCCGCCGCAGTTTCTTTTTCAGATAATTTTTTATCTCTGCCGTATTCAAAAAGTTTAGGAAGATAATCTATTTCTAATACAGGTTCGTTACTTTCTTCAAGTTCCTGCATATATTCTTCATTTAACAAATGTCTTAATAATGATTTAGTACTTTCTTCAAAAGCAATAATTTGTTCTTTTTTAGGTGGTTCGACACGTAAAAAGTGATTTAACTGAAGTTTCGCAACTTTTTCCGGTTGTGCATAAAACATTTTAGCGCGTACAAGTGTTGATTTGAAGATAATATGGGCTTCACCCTCACGCTGATCTTTAAGATCAAGTAAGTCGCCACGATCTCTTTTCTCATAACTTATACGTTTTTCGTCTCTATATTTACCGCCTAACATACCACTATCATATTCCATGCCACTTGATTTTTTTACCAGTGCCTGTCCGACAGATTGTTTAAAAAGATCAAACGTATCAGTAGGGTCTTCTACTTTCATGAAGATTTTTATGTTACAGTTACCAATTGTTGAAACTGCTTCCTCAGCATTATTGTTTTTCTTAAATGCGGGATAATCCTGACCAGCAAAGACCATAGAGAATCCAAGAGAACGAGCCTGTGCTGGCATTACTGCCGCTCCTTTAACAACATAGTAGCCATACTCATCAAGTATACACATGTATGGTGCAGGGGAGTTGGTCGGTTTAATTTCTATAACGTCTGCATAATCACCTTCTAATGAATCACCAAGTCCTGTTGCCATCATTGATTTGATACAAGCAACCACTATTTTTCCTAAGTTTGCAAGTTCGTCAATTGATTTTTCAAGAGCAGGCAAGAGCACAATCAGAATTCTTCTGTTAACAACTACGTCAAAGAAATCTATTTCACCAAGATTTGTTCTGAATATATAACCATATGTATCTGACAAAGAACCCAGAATTTTGGTAAACTGCATTTGTAAATAACCATGCTGATCGTTTGCTGTTTCAGACTGTTTACCATTTGGTGCATTAGGGTTATAACCAGGTAATGAAACTAAATATGATTTAATTGCATCACTTATATTAAGTGGTAAATCTCTTCTTTTTGCCAGATTTTGAATTTCTTCCAAAATTAAATGTTTTCTAATCTGATCAACGTCAAGTAATAAACCTTCATTATCTCTTAACCAAACTAATGCCATCATAATACCAGAAACTAAAGATATAGCACGTCCTTTCCACATAGCATTATCGCCGCCTGCTTCATCCATAAGACCAACTAATAATTCAGTTAATCCACCTGCGGAACCTGAAATGAAAGGATTTAATGTATTAGATAATTTACTTTTTTGGGGTCCAAAAACGTCTCGACCACCGGTCATATAGTTAAGAACAAGCACATCATCTTCACGACCAACAGAACGAGCTATTGAAAATATCTTAGCCCATAATGAGTTATCACCCTTACCATCAACATAAATAAATCCAGATCCTTGTACTAATGTGTTGAAAGCCAGAGAAATCAAAGTTTCTGTATTATGAGTGACTAACCAGTCTTTGGTTATAAACAAACCATCACGTGCTTCAATCTTTATGCACTGGCAATCTTCTCTTGCTTCTGTTTTTTCAACATAGTTAATTTTCATATAGTCAGCTTTTTTAAAGCTGATAGCACATTTAGCATTTTCGGGTAAATCACTGTCTTCTGCTGTTACTGTTTCATAATGAACAAGGTATCCAAGTGAACGCAGGATAAATTGCAAATCTTTTGCAAGTTTACTGTTCGCCAGATAAAGATTTGATGTTTCATTAAAAGTGGTAAGATATTTAGAATTTTTAACAATGGTAAAGAAACTGGATAAAAAATCTTCTCTCTGCTGAATAGAACCTTGTGATAATTTAGTTAAGGCCGGAAGAGAATCATTAGATTTTATCAGTTTTGCAGCTTCCAGTCCTAATTGCTCAGGTTCAATATTTAAATAAATATCGTTTACATCAATAGGTTTTGTTACAGGAATATACCATTGCTCGCCACGGAAAATACGATTTTGTATTTCAAGAGTAGAGACAACCTCTCCTGTTGAATTATTAAAATCATTATCAGAAGTTTTTTGATGTATTTCCCATAAATGGTCTTCGGAAACTTTAATACTTCTGCCATCTTCAAAACTTAATTTCCATAGAGTTTTTTCACCCTGTGGATAAATACCTATAATTTTTGAACTTGTACCGTTAGGTGTAGAAACAAAATCACCTACTCTTAATTCGATGTTCTTTTTCCATCCATTTGGAGTATGAATCCATTCATTATTTCTTAATGCTTTACCTGCACCAGTTGAACCAAAAACAAGTAAATGTGTTCTCATGTCACTTTCAGTGAACCAAAGTTCTTTATTTGTTTTTATTTCATTTCCCAAAAATGCAACACCTGCTGCTTTATCAGGAACATCATCTGTTCCAACTTTTGGAGAATTAGGATCTAAAAGACCAGAAGTTGCTGGCATTCTAAATGGTAATGTGAATTTTCTTTTAGAGAGCCAATAAAAAGTATACATTCCCAGTATAAAAATAAAATTCATACTTACCGGAAATATCCACATGGTTCCTAATAACAAAAGCCCCAACACCATACTTCCTTCTGGTGTAGAAATTTGATCTTTAATCTTTTCCCAGGGAGAACGTGCGTCTCTCCAGTCGTCATTGCCTTTTACTTCTTGATGTTTTTCTATTCCGCGCATCTATTTTCTTCCTTATAAAAAAAATAAATTATTAATTAACTTGTAATAATTTAATTACTCTGTTTTAATCATAAAAAATTATTATCCTTTTATATGTATCAAATAATCAAGATTTATCAATATGAAAAACGAAAAATATAGGAAAAAATATGAATGCATATCAATCTTTAATTGATGCTATTTATTCTAATGATATAAACCAATTAAATTCAGCAATAAATCAAGCCAAAAAAGAAAAGTTGAGAATATCTCAATCAGAAGGTGAAGGAAAACTTTTTTCCGCTATTATAAGATTAATAAACAGTAACTGGATAGAAGGCTGGAAGGTTATTTACAGGAATATTAAGCCTATTTTATTATCAGGAGAAGAAGGGGAATTTCCTGTATTATGGTCAATAGCTATTATGGATGGTAATATTGAGGTATTAAAAGACTTAGAAGAATTAGGTTATATAAAGAAATACAGGGATAATAACAGGAGAAACACAATACATATTTTATTTAACACATTAGGTATGCATAAGATTCGTACTCCCAGTAATGAAAAAATAAAAGAAATGATAGATTTTTTTTCGAAAGATATTAATTTGTATGAGTCATATCCGGGCTATTTTAAAGAAGGTGATACTTTTAAAAATGGAAATGCATTCTGGAGTTATGCAATAAAGCAAGATAACTGGGATTTAGCACAATATACACTTCCTGAAAAATGGGATGATATTATAAAAACTCCTCGCTGGAAAGAATCTTTTATTTATTTGCAAAAAACAGTACAAAAAGAACGTTCCGACAATATGGAAAATTTATGGAAACACATATTGTCCTTATTTTTAAATATTGAGCAATTCAGGTCATTATTAGAATTTAAATCAATAGAAGATATTTCATATCTATTTTCAGCTTCAAGTAGTGAGAATAGAGAATTTTTATGGGAATTCATAAATAAGCAAGATTCTAATCAAAGAACTTTTTGGCATCAGCTTGCAGGACAACCTAAACATCCCTTATTTAAAAAGATGATAGAATATGCAATAGCAGATAAGATAAATATACAACCCTATATTACACAGCAGGATATATGGAATGAAAGACCGATTGATAGTTATTTCGCATTCTGGGAGATAACAGAAGAAAGTAAAGATGAACAAGATATAAATAATTTTGTGTTTTTAAAAGAAAATCTGACGAAAGATGATCTTCATTTTACCAGTGATTTGATGAGCGTCCCTATTATTGATAAAATATTGTAATTAAATATTTTGTGTATGACAAATGAGTATGCTATTATAATATACGATTGCTTAATAAAGGGGGGTTTATGGCAAAGCAAATTACTGAAAGAATGTTAAATGATCTAAGAGCATACCGAGAAGAACAAGATGAAAGTCAGACGGAATTTTGGGGTCGTTTTGGATTGACACAATCAGCAGGATCTCGCTATGAACATGGTCAACGTATTCCCGCACCTACCGCAATGCTAATGGCATTGGTCGCAGATGGTCACATTTCAATTGAAACATTGCAAAAAACTTTTGAAGAAGTAACTTCTCATGAAAACGTCAAAGTCTCATAAATAAAAATCCCGAGGAATCGGGATTTTTTTATCAAAGTTCTTTTAATACACTCAATAGCTGACTCATGCTTTTAACGCCAATATATTTAATTTCAGGAGAAGGTTTTTTAGGAATATTTCTCATAGGAAGAATAATCCTTTTATAGCCCATATTAATAGCCTCTCTTATTCTATCATCGGCCTTTAATACAGGTCTGATTTCCCCAGTTAATCCTATTTCTCCAAAACATGCTACGTCACTTGGTAATGTTTCATTTCTAATTGAAGAGATCATTGCCATACAAATAGGCAGGTCAGCAGCTGTTTCTATTGCTTTAACACCTCCTACGGCATTCAGATAAACGTCTTGATCAGCGCAAGAAACACCACCATGTTTATGCAAAACAGCGATAACCATAGAAAGTCGGTTGTAATCGACACCAACTACACTACGTCTTGGATTGCCGAAATTAGAGTCATCAACAAGAGCCTGCAATTCTATAAGCATAGGTCTTTGACCTTCCTGCATAATAAAAACACAAGATCCTGGCGACGATTGCTTATCCTCTGATAAGAACATAGCCGAAGGATTATCAACCGATAATAACCCATCGGCTGTCATTTCAAACGCTCCAATTTCATTAACTGCCCCAAAACGATTTTTTGTTGCTCTGATTAAACGATAAACAGATTGAGAATCACCTTCAAAAAATAAACTGGTATCAACGATATGTTCAAAAACCTTAGGGCCAGCTAGTGCTCCATCTTTTGTAACCTGACCCACTAAAATAATAGTAATCCCTAATGTTTTAGCAATACGAGTGATAAAAGCAGAACAATCTTTTACTTGTGATACTGTTCCAGGTGCAGACGTGAGTGTATCAGTATAAATAGTCTGTATAGAATCAATAACCGCAAATTTAGGTCTCCTTTTAGATAATTCGTCGAGGATATTTTCCAGTTTATTTTCTGCATAAACGTCAATTTTTTCACGGTTTAAATTTAAACGTGCAGCCCTATTTTCAATCTGTTGAGAAGATTCTTCTGCGGTTATGTATAAGCAAGGTATGTTTTGAGAAGCAAGATTATCGACGACCTGAAGAAGTATCGTTGATTTACCGATACCAGGATCGCCACCTAGTATGATAACGCTGCCTGTAACCAGTCCACCACCTAAAACACGATCAAGTTCTTTAATGCCACTGCTGTATCGGAAAACTTCTTTAGAATTAACTTGTGATAATTTTACAACTTTACTTTTTTCACCTGCCCATATATCAAATTTATTATCTTTTGTATGAACACTGGACGATACGGATGGTGCTTCTGATTCTTCAATGGTTCCTGAATTACCACAACTTGGACACTTACCCTGCCATTTAGTAAATTGCTCACCACAGCTATTACATACAAATATTCTTTTTACTTTCAAAATAAACTCCTGAATCTTTATGAATAATATAAATTTTAATTTAAAAAGATAACGTACAATCTTATTAAAATCCAATTTATATTCAAAAAATCAGATTAACTCAACCTAAATAAAACATGTTGATTGACTTTTCAAATAAATAAATATAATTTTGTAAAACAATTAACCTGAATGATATTGCACAATATTATTTAAACATTAAACTAATATTTTGAATCTAAAAATAATAACAGGAATATAATAATGTCGGATGTAAATTCAAAAATTTCTGAATCACTGTCAGAAGTGTTAATTTCTGAATCTCTTATGACAGAAAGAGAAGCTATAAAGTATGAAAATATGGCAAAAAAAGTCAATCTGTCGTTATATCAATATTTATTTATTAATAATATTATAGAAGAAATTGACATTATTTATGCACTTTCAAGTTATTATAAATATAGTTATTTAAATATAGATGTATATGAAGAATCTTTTTTACCACACCATCCTGATATTAGCTGGCTTGAAAAAAATCGTGTTATCCCTATTCGGTTAAAAGGTGATAAAAATAATCAAACTCTTCATGTTGTGATATCAGACTTATCTAACATAGAACTTATAGAAAATGACGCTAAACGAATTTATAGATGTAAATATGTACATTTTTTATTATCAGAAGAGACGCGAATTAATAAACATTTAGAACGTTTTCAAAAGTCTGTAAAAGAAAATTTCACATTAAAAAGAAATCTTATTGAAGAAAAAATTAAAGATTCCTCGCAGACTACACCTGTAACACAAACAAAAGAAAATGTTGTTACGAATGACAAAAAAGATAACGACAAACCTCTTACTGATTTTATTCAAAAAATACTTATGGATGCAATAAATAGTAATGTTTCTGATATACATTTTGAACCGTATGAAAATTATTACCGTGTTAGATTCAGACAAAATGGTGAAATGTATGACACGTCTGTTCCTCCGGCATATATTAACGAAAAGTTAACTCAAAAATTAAAAACTATTGCTAAAATGGAAGTTGATAATCTTAAGCCTCAATTAGGAAGGATAAACTTGCAGTTTTTTGGAGGCAGGGATATTGATTTCCGTGTGAGTTCGTTTCCTACTTTATTTGGTGAAAAAATAGTCCTTCAAGTAGAAGACTCACAAAATATAGAAATAGGATTAAGCGGATTAGGTATTCAACAAGAAGATGTTGAGGAAATAGAAAAAATAATTGAAACAAGAAGAAAAGGTTTAATGATTTTTTCAGGAAAACCCAGATCTGGTAAAACTCTAACAGCTTACAACTGTATGAAATTGTTAAATCCTCAGAAATTCAATATTTATTCAATAGAAAAAATATCCACATTGAAAGTAAAAGGTATAAATCAAATGCTTTTAAATCCAAATGGTGATATTTCAACTATTGATATTTTAAAACAACTTCATTATCAGGATACCGATGTTCTTTTATTTGAAGAGATACAGAATAAAGAAGAATTAAAACAATTATTAAGCTTATCAAACAAAGGAAATATAATATTAAGTACCTTAAACAGTGGCTCTTTACGTGAAACATTGGATACATTGAGAGAAAAAGGTTTATCAATAAATGAAGTTGTTAATAATGTAAGTCTGATTTCTTATCAGATAATGTTTAAAAAGCTTTGTGATGAGTGTAAGGTAAAAGAAAGCTGGTCAAAAATAGCACTTATTAATATGGGATTTACTCCCGAAGATGTTGAATCATATAATCTGACATGGGCTACCTATAATTCCATAGGTTGTGCAGCATGTAGTCATAGAAAAACAAAAGGCAGTGTTGTTTCATTCCAGATATTAACAATTCATGATCGAATAAAAGAAATTATATATGAAAATATGAAAGATAAAAATGAAGACCAATTGTTTGAAATTCTTTTAAGTATGCTGGGTGAAGATATAAGAAAAAACATTATAGACCAAATAAAAAAAGGAGAAATTTCTTATCAGGAAGGTGAATCTGCATTAGAATTATATAAAAAAAAATGATATAATGTAGTTTTAAGCATTTCCATTTTGAGGTTACAATGAAAGAAAAACATTTTTGGGAAACAATCTGGCTAACTGGTCTGGAAAGAGCAAAAGTGAGTCAGATTCGTTCGGATGACAGTTACCATATCGTGCAGCCCCTTAAACATAAAGAACTTATAAATATAGATTTGATTAATGATCCGGTATGGGTAAATACTATGGAAGAAGCATTAAATTCCAAAGTACCTTCTATAGCATTTGAATATTGGATGGAACAAGGTTGGCTCGTTCATGCTTTGCCAGAAATTAGTAATTTATGGGGAAGACCTCAGCCTGCGTTATATCATCCTGAAATAGATACTGGTATTCATGCAATGATGGTAATAGACCGAGCTGCGTATAACAATGCAAGTGTAGATGCTCGCTGGGCTGCGTTATGTCATGATTTTGGTAAATCTATTACGCCAATAGAAAAACTGCCTTCTCACATTTGTCATGAAATCAAGGGTGTTCCCTTAGTTGAGCGAAGAATCGAGAAGTGGGGTTTTTCGGAGGAACGAAAAGAATTGCTTTTAAAAGCGACAGAGCACCATGGAACGATGCATAATATAGATAAATTTAAACCATTGAGTATTATTAATTTTGTAGAAAAACTGAATTTTAAATCTCCCAAAATGCTTAAAGATTTTTGTGATGTAGTTGCTGCTGACGATCAAGGTAGAAAAACTTTTTTTAATAATCAGCCAAGAAATACAACACTACTAATTGAAATAGTTAATCTGCTTGAATCTATGAATTTAGATTCATATATAGAAAATGATTTAGTCCTATGGGAAGCTAAAAAAACACAAATGAGAACGCTGGACAACTATTCAGAAAGCTGGTTTACCGAACATTCTAAAAATAAATTTATGGAAAAAAGAAAACAATTTAATCTTTATTCTGAAATAAACAATTTGATAAAAAAACATGCTGTTTCGAATAATATTAATATTACAAATAAAAAAACAGAAAAGGCTAAACTATGACATATGATAAACCGACAAGAATTCCATTTCCAAGTACATTTGATAATGAAGGAATTCCTTATGCTGGTATTGGTTCCAGAGAATTATATGAACAAATTAAAAAAGGAAATAATGACTTATTGCCTATAAAAACAATGATGATTCAATGTGCTTATTATATGGCTCTATTAGGTTATTGTCTTCGTTCTGGCGGAGCGGATGGTCCCGATGAATATTTTGAGTTAGGTGTAGATTTAGCAATCTATTTACATGGTAAAGGACAAAAGGAAATATTTTTGCCATGGAAAGGATTCAGGAGTAATCCCTCTCACTTAAATGGTTCAGGTTATTTGCCCGAAGTTATGAAAGAAATGATTTATGTTGCTTCTGAATATCATCCTGCATGGAAAAAAGAAAAAACAAAATTATTTAAAGAAAATCCAGATTATAAATTAGAAGAAAAACTTATTGATTTAAAAGGTCAGAGTGCATACAAACCGTTAATGTCCAGAAATGTTTTACAAATAAGGGGAGAAAAATTAGATAAACCTGCTAAATTTGTATTATGCTGGACAAAAGATGGTGTAATTTCTTCTGCTGAAAGAACATTTAAGACCGGTGGAACAGGTCAAGCTATTGCAATTGCATCAGATTTAGGTATACAGGTATATAATCTGGCAAGAGAAGATCATTTTGTTCGTATTTCAAAAGCAATAAAAGGCTGGGAAGAAAAATTCGGTCTAATGCCAGATATTAATGCATTACCATATAAATTAGAACAGCAACCCCAAAATTCAAGAAAAATGTCGAGGTAAAAGAAGTAATGAAAACATATTTAACATATTTAAATCATATTATGCAGCATGGTGAAGATAAAACAGATAGAACAGGAACTGGGACAAAGTCAGTTTTTGGTTATCAAATGCGTTTCAACCTTAATGAAGGTTTTCCTTTAGTTACAACTAAAAAATGTCATATTCGTTCAATTGTTCATGAGCTTTTGTGGTTTTTGCAAGGCGACACTAACATTAAATATTTAACAGATAACAACGTCACAATATGGAATGAGTGGAGACAACCCTGGACAGCCAATAGAGAAATAATAACCGTAAAAAAAATAGAAAAAATATATGAAAATTATGACGGCGATTTTTCTTATTCTGGGATTGGTTTTCCGGCAAACTCTATCGAACAAAAACTAGCTTCGATATGGAAAAAAATGATGAAGAGATGTTACGAAAAAAGCTCTGAAAAATATAAATTTTATGGCGAAAAAGGTATCTCTGTGTGTAAAAGGTGGCATGATGCAAGTAATTTTATTGAAGATGTTCAAAAAATTCCACATTGGAGATATAAATTGCAAGATTGGAATAATTTTGAATTAGATAAAGATTATTATGCTTCAAATCAGTATTCTTTTGAGTCTTGCATATGGTTACATAAAAAAGAAAACGTACCTTATAACTGGATTAAAATTACTAAACCAGATGGTGAGGAAATCATAATTGATGGCTACACAAATGCTTCAAAGATGATTTCCTGTCCTCGCAGTTCTATTTATAGATTTGTTCATACAAATGTGAATTCAAATTTAAAAGGTAATAATAAACAATTTAAAGACTGGAAATTTGAAAGAATAGATGAAGTTGAAACAAGTATTTTATACAGAAGAAAACTAATAGACGAAGGAGATTTGGGTCCCGTTTATGGTGCACAATGGCGTTCATGGCCGACTCCTGATGGAAGATATATAGACCAAATCCAAAAACTTATTGACGATATTAAAAATAATCCAGATTCGCGCAGATTAATTGTCTCAGCATGGAATGTTGGAGAATTAGATAAGATGGCATTGGCACCGTGTCATGCATTTTTCCAGTTTTATGTAGCTAATGGAAAACTGTCATGTCAACTGTATCAAAGAAGTGCTGATTCTTTCTTAGGCGTTCCCTTTAATATCGCTTCTTATGCTCTACTTACCCATATGATAGCACAGCAATGTGGTTTAGAAGTTGGTGACTTTGTTTGGACAGGTGGAGATTGTCATATCTATGATAACCATGTTGAACAGGTAAAAACTCAGTTACAGAGAGAACCCCGAAATATGCCTAAATTAGTTATCAAAAGAAAACCGGATTCTATATTTGATTATAAATTTGAAGATTTTGAAATTGAAGGTTATGATCCCCACCCTGCAATAAAAGCTCCTGTCGCAATATAATAATAATATAAAAAGTTTAGGTTGAACGCCTAAACTTTTATTTTAAGAGGAACCATATGAAAACTATTATTTCTATTATCGCCGCATTCGATCAGAATCGCGGAGTCGGTATCAATAATACATTACCCTGGAATTTGTCCAAAGATTTGATAAGATTTCGCTCGATAACACAAAATAACCCTATTGTTATGGGAAGAAAAACATTTGAAAGTATAAACAAGCCCCTTCCAAACAGGGTAAATATTGTTTTAACAAGGGATGAAAAATGGGCTTGTGAAATAAGGAAAAAACATAAAGAGCTTATTGTGATTTTTTCATGGGAAGATCTTGAAACCTGGATTGATGAGTTTGAACCAGAACGTCTTTATATCATTGGAGGTCCTCAAATCTGGAAAATAGCGTTGCCTTATATTCATCAATTATTAATAACAGAAATAAAGTCCACATATAAATGCGATGCCTTTTTCCCAGAAATAGATATGAACGAATGGATACAGACGGATTCACTTGATTATGAAGAATTTGTTTTTAAAAACTATTTAAAAAAAGAAATATTGGTTAACATGAAAGAAAAAAGTGTATCGGGAAAGAGTCATATTGTAAATATTTGTGATTTAATGGATATAACAAATTCTGACAAACTATCAGAATCTGAAAAAATAAGATTTGGGAAAATTAAACCGGATGCAGACTTATATATCGCCCAAAAGAGGAATCAGGCATTAAAAGATTTGGGTGATATTATTTTTATAAGTAGTTGTCAGGAAGAAAAAGACTGGTTTAAAGAAAGATTTCCTCAATATTAATAGAAATCAATTTAATTGTAACTATTCTTATTTTTGACAATCTTTTATTTTTAATATTAAATACAGTCATTACATATCAAAGGATATAAGAGGTATTATATGAAAAGAACAGTATTAACCACAATCATCTCATTAGCAATAAGTTCGCTGTTTGCTTCTTCTGTATTTGCAGATGAAAGTGCCGTTGCTAATTTATTGAAAGAAAAGTATCCAGAGCTACCAACTTCTACGGTTGAAAAATCAAAAGCTCCCAATTTATATCAAGTTAAAATAGATAGTCATGTCATATATACGAATGAAAATGCTGATTATTTATTTGTAGGTGGCAGTGTTTTGACAAAAGAAGGTTCACAGACAATTAAACTGGCTCCTGAAAAAGTTAATTCGGATAAAACAGAGCAGGCAAAAGATAACTCTGATGCTCAGAAACCCGCTGTTACTCCTGCCTCAGTGACAGTTGTTCAGAACGATAAACAGAAAGATGCTTATTTTGGTGATAGTAAAATATTTTCAAATTTACCTTTTGAAAGAGCTGTAAAGTTAACCTATGGTAATGGTGGAGATAAAGATAAAGTATTTGCTATTTTCGAAGATCCAGACTGTCCTTATTGCCAGACTATTGAGAAAAATTTTGCTGAAAATGCAGATAGATTAAATATGACGGCTTACCTTTTCTATATGCCTCTTAATATTCACCCTGGTGCAAAAGAAAAAGCAGAATTTTTATGGTGCCAGAAAGATCAAGAAGGAGCATGGAAAAGCTGGATGGCTTATACCGCAACGCATCCTATTGACGGCACATTGCAGGAACAGGTAGAAAAACGCTGGGAAGACTGGAAAAAAGAGTCAGGTTTTACTTCAACAACACCGGATTGTGACAAAAGCGTAATACAGAAAAATTATGATATGGCACATGGTCTTGGTTTTGCTCAAACTCCTATGATTATTTATAAGAATAGCACAAGACAACCTAATGTAATCACTGCTGAAAAAATGCTGGGTAATTTTGAAGCAGTTAAAAGATTCCCAAGAATTGAACAAATTGAGTCTATGCCCTTACCTGAAGTATTGACTAATAAGTAATAAATAAATAAGGGCATAAACATGCCCTTATTTATTGAAAAATATTTGATTAACCGCTTAATTTAGTTATATTATTAAACTCGTAAATAATTGTAACTAATTTTTTAAAATGAGGAATGGAATGCTTAACATAAAGATACATATAAAAATAAAGTTAAACATTTTATTTTTTAAAATTTTCTCTCCTCTTTTAAAGAAATCAGCATTATCGAGGAATACAATAGGTTATGGAAACTAACTACTACACTATATTGGGTGTTCCTTCTGATGCTTCTTTAAAAGAAATTAAGAAAGCATATATGAAATTAGCATTAAAATATCATCCAGATAAAAATCATGAAGAATCTGCCATTTCTAAATTTCATGAAATAAAAAATATTTATGAGATTTTATGCAACCCCCTGTCCAAAAGAGATTATGATATAGAGTTATACAAAAAAACGCATATCTATAAAAGCTATAGTAATGAAGGAACAAAAGAAAATGCGTATAATCAGGAATCTCCTGAGATAAACAGAGAAATATATAAAGAGTATTACAATCATTATCCAGAAGAAATTATTAAAAATGTAGTGTTTAAAAAGAATGATTTTATCAATGGAAGAATTTTAAACATTAATATAAATGTTGCGGATATTTGTCATTCCTGCTTTGGTAAAAGTAAAAATTGTAAAGAGTGCAATTCAACTGGGCAAATTTTTAAGAAAAAAATGTTTGAAATAAGAGTTCCTCCTCTTACAAAACCAGGGTCATATTTGCGTTTGCCTAATGCAGGTCATAAAAGTCCTTATCTGGAAGGTCAGGGAGATATCTTTATTCATATATCATGGCCGAAAAATAAAGAAGAATGGTATATTGAAGAGAATAATGTCTATACTAATATGGAAATAAAAGAGTCTCAAAGAGGTCAGAAAGTCAAAATAAAAAACTTTGACGGAATGGAATTTTTGGTTAAAATACCTGTCAAAATAAAAGACGAGCAATCATTGAGAATCAAAAAGAAAGGCTGGTTTATTAGCGAAGAAGAACGTGGTGATTTAATAGTTACTTTCTTCATTAAAAAAGAAAGGCATATTGTTATTGAGAAAACGATTAACACAATAAAATCTTTTATCGGTAAAAATTAGACTTTTTCATAAAAAAATGTTATGTACGTCTCATTAATCTAATTGAATTTAAATTAAAAGGGGGTCGTATGGAAAATGTTTTAACTAAAAAAAGTAGTTTTCTGCCTGCTTCGGTATCTTTACCGTCTCCTTCCAATTTCGAGGCATATGCAAGAGCAGTTAATCAAATTCCTATGTTGTCAGAAGAAGAAGAACACAATATCGCAAAAAAATGGGTAGAGAAGAAAGATATTTATTCTGCCCAGCAACTTATTTTCAGTCACTTAAGGCTTGTTGTTAAGGTTGTTAAAGATCATAGCGGTTATGGAACTAATAATGCAGATTTGGTTCAGGAAGGTAACATAGGCTTAATGAAAGCAGTAAAAAGGTTTAATCCTCTAAAAAATGTTCGACTGAATTCATATGCTTTATTATGGATTGAAGCTGAAATACGCCATTTTATTTTAAATAATATAAGAACTGTCAAAATTGGCAGCACCTCCTCTTTAAAAAAATTATTTTTCAATTACAGAAAAAGTGTGAATGAACTTCATATAAATGGTGATTATGATACGCCCCAATTAAATCAAAAAATTGCCCAAAAACTCAATGTCAATGTAGAAGATGTTAATGTAGCTGAGCATTATTTTAAAGGGAATGATTTATCATGGCAATATTCTGACGATGACGGTAATGAATATACCCTGGAAAATGAACTGGACAATAATTACTGGGAAATACCCGAGTATTCTCAGAATCCAGAAAATACGGTCGCAGAGAAAAAGAACGAAGATTCAAGGGTTGAAATGTTAGAGTATGCTCTTTCACAACTTAAAGATCGGGAACGTGATATTATTGTGTCACGTAAGCTGACAGAACCTGCTATGGGACTAAGTGAACTTTCGAGAAAATGGAATATTTCTATGGAAAGAGTACGACAAATAGAAACTAATGCTATGAAAAAGATAGAAGAAGTTATTAAAAATAAAGTCAGGTAATTATTTTTTCATTAAATCGTTTTTATTTTTTCAGTAAGGTTTATAAGTCGTTCATTATAAACCTTACTATTTTCTATATGGAAGTTTTCTTCAATAAGTAAGATTTTATAATTTTCTAACAAAAACACACGCATATCTAATAAAAAACGCTCTATTTTTTTGCTTTGCAAATAAAATTTCCCAGCAGTTTGTTCATAAAGGTCTTTATTTTCAATAGAAAACATGGCTGCTGCATAAACAAGATTAGATACTTCAATAAGATTAGTTGCGCTTTTTTGAAAGAAAGCCACGTTTTCAAGTTTTTTCTTAAATTCTTGTTCTCTGTCTGTAGCATGACCAAAATGTGCTTCTGCATAATCACATAGTGCCTGACGAATTAATGTATCATATTCATTATTTAATAATTCACTATCTTCTGGTAAATCAGAAAAGATATCTTGCATAAACGAATCTCCATTTTTATTATCATTTTATAATTTAATGCAATTATAAAAAATAATCAAATTTTTCAAAAAAAACCTTGAAAATAAAAAAAAATTGACCATTTGACTAATAGAAGTAAAAAAACCATAAATAAGGAGAATATTATGAGAAGATATGATAGAGAAAAATCAGATCAAATGCTGCAACCTTTTAGAGAGTTGTTTGATATTATAGATAATAGCGTAAATATGAGAAAAAGTTTTGCTGTAAATATAAGGGATAGTAAAGAAGCAATAATTTTTGATGTAATGTTGCCTGATGTCAAAAAAGACGAAGTTGAAGTTCATGTGCATAACAATATGCTTCATGTAGACATAATAAGGAAAGAAGAACAGGAACAGGAGATAAAAGAAGAATCCCATGTCTGGATAAAACGTGAATACTATACAGTAAATGGAAGAAGAAGTTTCCAGCTTGATAGCAATGTATGTGATTTAAATGCCGAAATAAAAGCACAATGGAAAGAAGGGATTCTTGAAATATCCATAAAAAAAATACAAAAAGTTGAACCAGTAAAAGTAAACATAGTATAATAATTACAAAAAGGGTTTCGGCCCTTTTTGTTTTGATTTTTGTCTAAATAATGATATTATCTCCTTTTACTCAGGAGATATTCATGCGAGAAACGATAAGAAGACGAATTGAAGAATATATCAAATATATGAAGGAAAAAACAGAAGAAGAATCCCGTTTGCTTTTTAAAGACATAAAATATTATCCTTCTCTGGAAAAAGATATCTGGCTTATCTTAAAAAGTTTTGCGAATGATATGCGTTATATGAAAATGTCTGACGAATGGATTCCTGTTATCAAAGGTTTAAAACAGTTTATTTCTCTTACCAGTATAGATCCAGAAACAAATAAAACATTTTTTAGTTCTTTATTCGAAGAAAAACTCAAAAAACCTGGTCTGATTTATGCACTGATTAATGTATTAAAATCAGAGTTACAAAAAACGCTATTGCCTAAAAAAGCTGTTTTAATATGGGGTGATTTAAAAGATAATGAAAGAGTAATTTATTCCATTTTTGATAATTATTTGAAATGTATTGTGGATACGATAATCGTAAATGAAAATTTATTAAAAAGAACCATATTAGAAAAAGAACAATGGTCAAAAACTGCACTATTATTGTTGTCGGAATTAGATTTTAAATCTCAGGATCACTTACTGACTTATATCCAGCAAAATATATTAATCTCCGACCTGATAATGCAGGTGAAAGATCCAGTTTATTTTGAAATAAAAAATAAACTAAGCTATCATAATCAGGGTAGAGAAAATTTCCCAATAAACAGAAGTATTGCAGTATTAAGTATTGATCAAGATAAAATATTTTCTTGTGCATGGTGCAACTCACTTATGTTTATGACATTGTTTATTGAGAAAAATGTGCATGTTATTGAAAAAATTCCTGTTAATGTTTCATTAGAAGAAATTATTAAAGAAGGTAATATCAATTCAGATTTTATGAAAATAGAAACATCGAGTAGATTTAAATATGTAGAAAAAAATATAGAGAAAAGGATCAATGCTTGTGACATAAAAATGTCAGGTTTGTCATCTATGAAAAATCCTTTAATGAAAAAAAAAGAATATGCAATTTCAAATCTGCATAGCTGGAAAATTTTTACAGAGAAAGTTTTTATGAATGTAAATATTATTCCTGTTATATCTTCTAATTCGGTAAAACAACAACAAAGAAAAAGGTTGTAGTCATAGACAATCGACGATAAAAAAAATATAATATTTAATAAACGAAAAGAAAAAGGAAATTAGATATGACAGATTTTGTCCATTTAAGAAGTCACTCTTGTTTTACAATAGATGACGGTCTCTTAAATACTAAACAAATAATTAAACTTGCAGAAAATAATGGTCAATCAGCTGTTGCTATTACAGATAGTCATAAGCTTATGGATGCCGTTCATTTCTACGAATATTCAAGAAAAGCAGGGATAAAGCCGATCATCGGCTCCGATGTATGGATTGAACCCGATGTAACTCAGCCGGATGCTGAAGATCTTAATTCAACAAAAATTGTTATCCTTTGCAAAAATGAAGCAGGATATAAAGTTCTTTTAAAATTAATTAGCCGTTCTTATCTTGAAAATCAAATAAAAGGCACTCCTTATATAAAACAATCATGGTTGCAGGAAATTGATACAAAAGATATTATTGTTTTATCAGGTGATGGTTATCATGGAGAAATTGCTCAGCAATTAAAAAGAACAGATATTACTGAAAATGAAGCTAATCAAAATGCTTTGAGAAGTGCTAAATTTTACAAATCAGTAATGGGAAAAAATTTCTATCTTGAAGTTCAGCGTGCGGATTTTGAGAAAGAATATGAAGTTAATAAATTGACTCATAACATTTCACAACATATTGATGTTGAAGTGGTTGCTACTCATCCGATACAATTCGAAAAACGTGAAGATTATTATAGTCATGAAATAAGAGCATGTATTGCTTCTGATGAAAAAGTGGATGATATAAGCAGAAAATCAAAATTTACACGTGAACAATATTTCAAAAGCACCGAAGAAATGGAAGAATTGTTTAAAGATATGCCAAACGCGGTAATAAATGCGGGTATCATTGCAAAAAAATGTAATGTGAAAATTAAATTATATGATGAAAAACTTCCTGACTTCCCGACAAGAGATGGTTTAAGTGTTCCTGAGATGTTGGTTGAAGATTCAATTAATGGTTTAAAAGCAAGAATGTTAGTTGACTTCCCTGATCCACAAGAACGTGCAAGTAAAATGCAGGAATATAAAGATCGTTTAAAAATTGAACTTGATATTATTATAGGTATGAGATATCCAGGATACTTCATGATCGTTGCTGACTTTATACAGTGGGCAAAAGATGAGTTTGGTAATAACTGTATCGGTCCAGGTCGTGGTTCTGGTGCAGGTTCACTTGTCGCTTATGCATTAAAAATAACCAATATTGATCCTTTAAAATATAATTTGCTATTTGAACGTTTTCTTAACCCAGAGCGTGTGTCAATGCCAGACTTTGATATCGATATGGATCCTGAAATTCGTGAAGATATCATAAATTATGTCAGAAATAAATATAATGGTGCAGAAGGACAAGTTGCTGTATCACAGATATCTACATTAGGCATGATGAAAGCAAAAGCAGTTATAAGAGATGTAGGAAGAACATTAAATTATAATATTATGCTGGTTGATTCTATTGCAAAATTAATACCTGCTGGTCCTAAATTCGCAGATATAACATTAGAAGAAGCAATGCAAACATTGCCTGCATTTAAAGAACGTTATGACACAGCAAAAGATGTATCAAGATTGATTGATCTTGCTAAAAAACTGGAAGGTTTACCAAAAAGTATCGGTAAACATGCAGCAGGTCTGTTAATTTCTCCAACTGAGGTTAGTGATTTTTCTCCTGTTTATTTAGCTGAAGGTGGAACAGTAGTCAGTCAGTATGACAAAAAGCAAGTAGAACAGGCTGGTCTGGTTAAATTCGACTTTTTAGGATTATTAAACCTGACAATTATCAGTAAATCACTGCAATATATAGAGCAAGATCTTGGTGAATTGATTGATATTGAACGCATTCCATTGGATGACGCTGAGGTATACAAAAGTATGGCAGCAGGTAATTCGGTTGGCGTATTCCAGTTCGAAAGTACAGGTATGCAGCAATTATTAAGACAAGCACAACCCAGCACACTGGAAGATTTAATCGCTATCGTTGCGTTATATCGACCTGGCCCCATGCAATCAGGCATGTTACAGAACTATATTGACCGTAAAAATGGTATTGAAGAAGTTTCTTATCCTGATGCAAAATGGCAACATGAAAAGTTAAAACCTATTCTGGAACCTACTTATGGTATTATCGTATACCAAGAACAGGTTATGCAGATTGCACAGGTTTTAGCAGGTTACACACTAGGTGGAGCAGATATGTTGCGTCGTGCTATGGGTAAAAAAGATCCAGAAGAAATGGCTAAACAGCGAAACATATTCCAGGATGGTGCAAAAGAACAGGGAGTTGATCCTGAGCTTGCAATAAAAATATTTGATTTAGTGGAAAAATTTGCAGGATATGGTTTCAACAAATCTCACTCAGCAGCTTATGCACTTATTTCTTATCAAACTGCATATCTGAAAACTCATTATCCGGCACAGTATTTTGCCGCTTATATGAATACTGCAGGTGTAGAAAAAGGTAATACAAAAAAACTGGAAGTGCTTGTTCAGGATGCGAGAAAGAATGGTATTGAGTTATTACCACCTGACATAAATGAAGGTGCTATCGATTTTAAAGCTGTTGGTAAAAATAAAATTCGTTATGGCTTGGCAAGTCTTAAGGACGTTTCATCTGCTGCATTGGATGCCTTGAAAGCAACTAAGGAAGAAGAAGGTCCATTTGCAAGTTTCTTTGATTTCTGCCGAAGAACAGGAAGAAGTAAAATTAACCAAAGAACAATCGAACGTTTGGTTCAGGCCGGAAGTTTTGACTCACTTCATGAAAATCGTGCTACTTTATTCGCATCTGTAAAAGATGGACTTGATTATGCAAGTAAATTGGCGAAAGAAAAAGCAGCAAAAGGTTCAATTATTCCTGAATTATTTGGTGACAATGGTATCGCAGAAGATACAACGAAAAAGAAAAGAAAACCGAAAAAAGAAAAAGAACCTGTTGTTGAACCTATGTTAACTCAAATGGAACCGTGGTCAGAAGGGGATATGCTGGAAAAAGAAAAATCAGCAGTTGGTTTTTACTTCTCGGCTCACCCATTTGATTTATATAAGAAAAAATTAGGTGGTTTAAAAGCAGCACTGCCTCTGGATTTAATAGATGCTCAGGAGCCTTCAAAAACCCAAACTTATTTAATAGCAGGATTAATTGAAGATGTCAGATATCATAATACTGCTCGTGGAACAAGAATGGCATTTTTGAAAATCAGTGACGGTATATCAAACAGAGATGTTACTTTATTTTCAGACGCATTTGAAGGTAAAGATTCCATGCTGGAAAAGGATAAATTTATTGCAATTGAGGCAGAGATTCAGAAGCCTTACCGAGAAGGTGAAACATCGAATAGTGTATTAGGTAGAATGCTTTTCTCTTTTGATGACATTCAATACCGTCTGGCTATAGGAGTGAGTCTTGCATTAAAAACTGAAAAAATAGCAGACTTATTGCCTGTGCTGAATAAACATAAAGGTGTGTTAAGAGTCGTGTTATATCATCCTGAAAAAAACTCAGACCGTTATTCAGTAGCACCATTAAATCCTGATTTATATGGCGTTACCGGAACTCCTGAATGCTGGGAAGACATAAAAAGAGTGGTTGGTGAAAATAAAATGTCTATTGCGTATGAAAAAAATATTGTATTTGAACAGAAAATGCAAAAAAAGTTTAAGATGTAAAACGAAAGCCCCTTGAAGGGGCTTTTTTATAAACTATGAAAAAAAACGATTAATAAAACATAACGGATTCTACGGTAAATACGCCAGGGTATAGTTTGTCAACGAGAGACTGAATGTTAAATATGTATTTAGTCTTATCACGATTTATAAATGGACCGTTTTGATAATCAGGATTATTTGCTAATGCTCTAATCCCCAAATAACGTATAGATGTTAAACCATAAACCGCGTTATAAACGGGTTTTTTACGATGAGTATAATCAACATATTTGAAGATATCATTTTTATTTTTGATACGCACTTCGGCTACTGGAACATTTTGTCGATAAGTCAGGATAGCATTACCAAATTTAGGATCGCTTATCCTTAAAAAAACAGTGTCTTCGGTATTGTCGGATAATAATTTGTTAATATATGCGTTTTCAGAACCTCTCTGAGCATGTTGTATTTCCATAAGTTTTGTTTTGTCGAGAGCAACAGTGCGTTGTTTCAGCAAAGAAAAGCCTGGAAAATCAATTTTTTTGGTAAATTTATAGTAATCTGAACCACCTTCTTTACTATATTGAGTCTGGCTTGTATGATTGACGGCTGGATCGTTTGGCTGATATTTGGCATTAGAAGAACATGCTGTAACGGATAATGCAATAGCTAATCCTATTGCCGATAATTTAATTGCTTGTTTCATAGAGAGTCTCCTGATAAATCTATGTAATCAGAGTATTTATATAGCAATTTTTTTATGAAGTCAAAATTTCCTATTTAAAATTATTATCTCTTTTTTCCTGATAAGTATTTTTCCATTGAATTGCTGAACCGTCAGAAAAATCACTAAGTACATTAGATAATGTCTTTTGGAAACAGTCGTATGCTGCTTCTTCAAGTGCAATTATTAATCCATCAGCGTCCATATTTTTATCATTTTCCAATGCCACCAGTAAGCGAATAACCTTTTGAGAAGAATTTAAATCTTCTAAAAGAATCTTTTTGCTTAATGCTTTATGGTAAACGAATTTTTTATTTCGCTCATATAACCAAGCCCCCGGCTCCGGCAAGAACCAGGGAGGTGATAAATTACGTGAACCTGAACTATCAGAACCTTCGCCATCTTCTTCTGTATCATTTTCTGAAGATGGTTCAAATTCACGTCTTTTTACTTCTCTTGTAGGAAAAACAATATCGTCATCGTCTTCTTCGTATGAATTATGTTCCATTATTTTCGCCGTTATCTTGTTGTGTTTCAATTATTTCAAATTTATTAAAGCCCGTCCATGATTGTTTAGCATTTAACACTTTACCTTTATGGCTTGCAGAGCGTGTTTTAAATACTTTATCAAGGTCTTTACTGCTTATAGTTTGTTCTTTTTTATCACTTTTTAGAATAACAGTTCCATCATTTTTAACAAGAGTCAGATCCAACAATTTCTGATCCTTAGCAACGCCCATAAGTGCAACACCTTTACCTTTACCTAACACTTTTATATCTTTTAATGGTAATGCAACCATTTTTCCATCAGAGGTAAGAGTGATGACTCTTGAATTATTTTCTTCTGTTTCAGGATTAAAGCCACGAAGTAATATAGGTTCTAATGGAGATTCCATATCCGCTAAGGAAATAAGGTTTTTACCTGCTTTTTGTTTGCAAATCCAGTTGTTTCCCTGAACAATGAAGCCATAACCGTTTTCACCTGATAGTAAGAAATAATCTTCGGCTTTACCTAAAGCACCTTCAACAATTTTTGTAGATGGATCGATAAATGCATTTAATGCATTACTGTCATTTCTGCCAGAAAGGTCAGTCAGGTTTATACTATATCCTTTACCCTGTTGATCTAAAAGCATAAGGACGTCTGCACGGGTTCCAAAGAATGTTCTTCTGATACTGTCACCTGTTTTAAGTTTGAAATCAGCTTCTGTGACTTCGTCAAGAGATTTAGCAACTTTCCATGATAACCAGCCTCGTTCAGTAAAGGCAACAGCTATGCTTTCATTAGAAGCCTTATCCTGAGCTAATTCAGATATCATATCTTTAATTGTAGCGGGTTCTGATTCAAGAATAGTCGTTCTGCGGTCATCGCCATATTTTGCCAAATCTGCTTCAAGTTCTTTTATAACTTCTTTTTTTAGATTATTTTCACTGCTCAATATTTTGATTAACTTGATTTCTTTTTTCTGAAGTTCTTTTAATTCATTTTCAATTGAATCTTTTTCAAGTCTGGATAAAGCACGTAACCGCATTTCAAGTATATCTTCAACCTGAACTTCCGTTAAATCATATTTTTCCATCAGATCCTGACGGGGATTTGTAGACTCAGTAATGAGTTTTACTACTTCCATGATATGATTTAATATTTTAGAACGACCTTCAAGAATATGGATTCTTTTTTGCGTTTTTTCCAGCTGATCCTGAAATAGTCTTCTCATAGTATTTACACGGAAATCACACCACTGAGATAGCCATTCCATAATGTTGCTCAGACAGGGGTTGCCCTGATCGTCTACAACAACCATGTTAACTGAAATATTACCTTCGAGCGAGGTATGTGCACAAAGAGCTAATGCCAGCTGTTCAGGATCTTGCTTTTTAGACTTAGGTGCAATAGTTATAGCCAAATCCTTATCTGAAAAATCATCTACAGTGTCAATCATATCTGAAAATATTTTTTTAAGTCTTAATTGTTCAGCTGAAACTGCATTTTTTTTATTTTTCCCGTCTTTACTGTCTTTATTTTCTTTTGGTCTTGGATTTAGTAAGTCATTAATTTCAAGCATGATCTTATCAGGACCTACGCCATAGGGTATTTCATAAAAGACAATATTCCAGCCTTTATTATTAGGAAGAGTTTCCACTTTCCATTTAGCACGAAGTTTTAGCGATCCGTTTCCTGATTCATAAACACTGTCTATATGTTTTTTAGAGTTTATGATCTGACCACCCGTAGGAAGATCAGGCCCCTGAACAATATTTAAAATATCAGCAAGCGTTGCTTTTGGATTTTTTAAGATAAAAATAGCTGAGTCGACAATTTCTTTTATGTTGTGAGAAGGAATATCGGTTGCCATACCTACACCAATACCTTCACCACCATTTAATAAAATGAAAGGTAATCTTGCAGGAAGAAGCATAGGCTCTGTAGTTTTACCATCGTAGTTAGGCTGAAAATCAACTGTATCCCACGAAAGTTCGTTCAATAACGCATCGGCTATAGGAGAAAGTTTAGCTTCTGTATAACGCATCGCTGCTGCCTTATCACCGTCTCTTGTACCCCAGTTCCCTTCGCCACTAATTAATGGATAACGTAAACTAAAGTTTTGAGACATTCTGACCATCGCATCATATACGCTTGAATCTCCATGGGGATGATAATTACCCAAAACATCACCGACTACACGTGCGGATTTAGTAGGATTACCGCTAGACCATAATTTTAACTCTTTCATTGAATAAAGAATTCTACGATGTACGGGTTTTAAACCGTCCTGAACGTAGGGAATTGAACGTCCTTTAACAACACTCATTGAATATTTTAAGTAAGAATCTGGCGCTCTTACAGCCAAATCTATTTTTTTTACATTATTATTTTCACTCATTTATTAACCCTTTTAAATTAGGAGTCAAACTCAACGGTATTACCGTATTGAGACATCCAATCCTTACGTAATTTAGAATTTTTCTTGACCATCATCATGTCGAACATTTTTTTACATTCTTTATAATCAGGTACGGTAACCTGCAAAATATGTCTTGATTCAGGATCCATTGTGGTATCTTTTAACTGATCAGGATTCATTTCACCTAATCCTTTAAAACGGAATATAGTCCATGAAGTAGGCGAAAAACCTTCTTTGGTTAAATCCTGTTCAATTGCACTTAATTCATTTTCATCTAATGCATAAAAACGTCTGCGTTTCTTATCCTGTCCTTTACCTCTTTTGGGCGGAGCGTCAACACGATAAAGCGGAGATTGAGCAATATAAATATGACCATTTTTAATTAAAGCATAAAAGTGTTTAAAAAATAATGTATTAAGTAAAGTTTCTATATGTAATCCATCAACATCAGCATCGGCTAAGATAATGACTTTACCATAACGAAGTTTGGTTAAATCCACTTTATCTGCGTCCTCTGGTTTATGAGGCTCCACACCAACAGCAACAGCAATATTTCCGACTGTGTCACTGTTCAAAACAGCATGTTCTGAAACTTCCCATGTATTAAGAAGTTTACCTCTAAGTGGTAAAATAGCCTGTGTTTGTCTATCTCTACCTTGTTTTGCAGAACCACCCGCAGAATCTCCTTCTACAAGGAATAATTCTGTATTCTGAACCTCTTTACTGACGCAATCAGAAAGTTTACCAGGAAGAACACTTGCAGAACTGCCTTTTTTACGTTCAGTTTTAGTAATTGTTTTACTACGATTAATTGCTTCTAAAACAATAAGATCAACAATTTTTTTAGCTTCTTCATTATGATCGTTAAGCCATAATTCAAGTTTGTCACGAATTAAATTATGAACAAGTTTTGTTGCTCTATCTGTAGTCAGCTTATCTTTTGTTTGTCCCTGAAATTGTGGTTCATACAATTTAACCGACATAACAAAACTTAATTTACTCCATACGTCTTCGGATTCTATTTTCACACCTTTAGGGCTTAAATTCATACGCTCTGCAAAATTTTTAATCGCTTCACAGGTTCCTGATTTAAGACCGCTTTCGTGCCGACCACCTAAAATAGTAGGAATCAGGTTAACAAAACTTTCACGAATAGTTCTTCCTTCTTCAAGCCAACCCATTGTCAGACTGAAACCCTCACCTTTATAGAGATTCCCGTTTGTCTCTGTATAAAACGCTTCTGTATGTAAGGGAGGTACGACCCAAAATCCATTCTCTCCAACTTCTTCACGAAGATATTGAGACATACCTTCTGGATAATGCCATTCCTGTGGACTTTTACCCGGTTTTTCAAAAATAATTTTTGCTTCTGGAAGTAAAACAGCTTTTGATTTAAGGTATTTTTCTAATTCAGCAATATTAATTGAGGGGTTTGAGAAATATTTGCCATTTGGCCACACCTTAACTTCGGTGCCTCTTTTTTCTTTCATTTCTTTTGGTAGTTTAGTTTTAACAAGAGGTTCAATAACGACACCGTTAGAAAAAACTAATTTATGGGCATATCCTTTTCTGAATACCGTAACTTCCAGTCTTTCAGATAAAGCATTGGTCACAGAGACACCAACACCATGAAGACCACCGGTAAAACTATAAGAAGACTCTTCACCTATTTCAGAAAATTTACCACCTGAATGTAAACGGGTAAAAATAACTTCAATTGTAGAGACACCTTCCTCTGGATGAATATCAGTAGGAATACCACGACCATTATCTAAAATAGTAATAGAGCCGTCTTCTGATATTTTAATGTCAATTTCTGTTGCAAAACCCGCCAATGCTTCATCTTGTGCGTTATCAATAACTTCCTGGATAATGTGGTTAGGGCTGTCTGTTCTGGTATACATGCCTGGTCTTTTTTGAACCGGAGCCAATCCTTTTAAGACTTTTATGGAATGCGCGTTATATTCTTGTAGTTGTTCTTTAGACACAATGAATAACTCCTGTTATTATTAGTATTTTAATTCTGATATAAATAAACTCTAAATTTTTTTAAAAAGCAAATAAAAAAAATAAGAGACATGGTAGTCTCTTATTTTAAAAACTTTATATAACTTGTCAACTTAATTACTGTTTTTGAGGTAATACAGACTTAGCTAATAATAATGAAAAATTTCGAATTAAATAAAAAGTACATGTGATAAAGAATAAAGATATTGCGTATAAACTTGCAACCCACAATATCTGTAATGAATCATTTGTTAAAAAGTGATCTCTTAAATTAGGCGAGATATATAACATTCCCAAAGTTAAAAGTGCAGGAATAGTTAATGCAAATACCCATAAAAAATAAAAAACAGCATTATTTACTAATATATTAAAAAAAGTATCAGACTGTTTATTTTGACGACTTTGATTATTGTTTTTATTACGCAATAATTCTTCCCTCGAAATAGTTCGTGAAATTTGTTTAACCGGATTTTTTGACGTCAGATGTTGTTTAAGTCCTTTGTCAGTAACAACCTCAGCATGCATAAAACTTGATATATCCTGAGTCCTGGGTTCAGGTTTTTTCTGAACCGTAGAGGATTGCATCGGTTTTTCCTCAGAACTAGTGTTTTTTAGATTAGCTAATAGTAAATTAGCACTATTTTTTCTTGTATTCATCTGTATTCCAGGCTCCTGTTTTATATTGAGCTGTGTATAAATAATTAAATGTCGTTTTTTATAACATATGGATTTATGAAAAATCAAAAATTTTTGCAATAAGTTTGACTTTCAAATTCTTTGCTGAGAAAATAGTATATGAATATCTGTATAAGGAAAAAAATCATGCCCGTTATCGTTGCAATAGCTGGTCCTTCTGGTTCGGGTAAAACCGTTCTTTCAAATGCATTAAAAAATGAAAATAATTTTTCAGAATTAGTTAGTATGACTACCCGTGATCCCAGGAAAGGAGAAAAAGACGGTATTGATTATCATTTCGTCAGTGAAGACGTTTTTAAAGAAAATGAAAATAAAGGTCTTTTGATTGAAAGTGTAAACTATAATGGTAAATATTATGGAATTCCTGCAATAGAAGTGGAAAAAGCATCCGAGCAGGGGAAGCCAGCCGTAGTAGTTGTTGAACCTATTGGTATCAGTAATATAGAAGTATATAGTAAAAAGAACAACTGGAAATATGTAACAATATTTGTTAATAATCCACAAGACGTACTTTTTGATAGATTAAAAAACAGATATGAACAGGATAAAACAAATATAGATGAAAATGCAGAGGATGCTCAGGAAAAATTAAAAAAATTACATGATACTTATTTATCAAGATTATCTTCTGTTGAAAAAGAACAGGAAGAATGGGTCAAACCTGTCTTAGAAAATAAAAAACATTACAGTATTGTAATTAATTCATTTAATAATGAAAATCAGCAAGAAATAATAAAAGGCATTGTTGAAAAAGTAAACGAAATAATGCAACTTGATCAAATTAATGTAATAAAAAAAAAGGCATTAAAGCTTAAATAATATTCAAAATAAAAAGATTCAATTATTTCCTATTTATTTAAAATAAATTGGATCTTTGAATATTAATCAGATACTATTCCTTACATAATTCAGAACTAATTATAACATTATTTCCTACTATGAATAAGGAGTCCTCGTGGCTAAAAATACAGATAAAAATGCAGATAAGCAATCCGATAAACAAAACGCATTGAAAGCAGCATTAGCACAAATCGAAAAACAGTTTGGTAAAGGTTCTATTATGGATCTGAGCGAAAACCAGACTCAAAATATTGAAGCAATTTCTACCGGTTCAATCGGTCTTGACGTTGCATTAGGAATTGGTGGACTGCCAGTAGGTCGTATCGTTGAAATTTACGGTCCAGAAGCGTCTGGTAAAACGACATTGACTCTTTCTGTTATTGCTCAGGCTCAGAAAATGGGTAAAAAATGTGCTTTCGTAGATGCAGAACATGCACTAGATGTTGGCTATGCACGTAAACTTGGCGTTAATATCCAGGAATTACTGCTTTCTCAGCCTGATAACGGTGAAGAAGCTCTTGAAATTGTAGATCTGTTAACCCGTTCAGGTGCAGTAGATTTAATTATAGTTGACTCCGTTGCTGCATTAACTCCACGTGCAGAAATCGAAGGTAGCATGGGTGACTCTCATATGGGTCTTCATGCAAGACTTATGTCACAAGGTTTGCGTAAACTGACTGGTGAAATTAAGAAAAACAACGTAATGGTTATTTTTATCAACCAGATTCGTATGAAAATAGGTGTTATGTTTGGAAATCCTGAAACTACAACCGGTGGTAATGCGCTTAAATTTTATGCTTCTGTAAGACTGGATGTAAGAAGAATTAGTGCAATAAAAGACAAAGAAGATGTTGTGGTTGGTAGCGAAACCCGTGTTAAAGTATTGAAAAATAAGGTTGCAGCACCATTCAAACAAGCTGAATTCAATATTTTATATGGTAAAGGTATTTCTAAGGTCGACGAAATTGTAACCTTGGGTGTAAAATATAACTTTATTGATAAAGCAGGCGCTTGGTATTCTTATAACGGTGATAAGATTGGACAAGGTGCGGCTAACGTAGCACTCTTCCTGAAAAAGACCCCGGCTCTTGCTGACGAAATTGAGAAAAAAATTCGTGACCATATTGCTGACCTTCAAAAAGAAGACCAGTATGTATTGGAAACTGACGATGAAGAAAAAGAGTTTGATGAAAACGCAGTAGACGAAGATGAAAACGAGCAAAACGATGACTGATAATAATTTTGTGGGGGCAACCCCACAAAATGAAGACGACTTCGCTTCCAGAACACAAAAACTTGATTGTATGTCTTCATTTTACAGAACATTGCCTAAATGGGCAGCTAAACATGAAAGCTCTGTTTCTTTTATCATAAAAGGAACAAAAGAAGGTGTTGAACTTGATGCAACGATGCCTGCAAATGCAAATATGGATATGCTCTATGATCTTATAAGTGATATAGAGTTAAATGAAAAGTTGATGCGCCTGGAATTTTTAATTGAAGAGTTGAAAAAATTAGGTGTAGATGCGGAGAAAATAAACCAGTTTGTTGAAGAAGCTGAAAATCTTGCAGCACAGATTCATCCACCAGAAGAAGAGTAATCACATAAAAGAGGCGAGAGCCTCTTTTTTATTATACGAACATCTATTGCACAAATATAATCTCTTGATAAAATATTTATAACCATATTAAATTTTGGAGATTTTTTAATGATAAATAAGAATGCACCTTTCGTAACAGTGGAAGGTATGGATGGCGCAGGTAAAAGCTCGCATATAGATAAAATAGTAGCAACTCTTGAAGAAGCAGGATGGACAGTGGTAAGAACCAGGGAGCCAGGTGGCACAGAATTAGGTGAACAGTTAAGAGAACGTATCTTAAATGAAGAAATGTCCATAGAAATGGAGATTGACTTATTATTTCAAAGCCGCAGAGATTTACTTGAAAAAGTCATTGTTCCTAATCTTGAAAAAGGTATTGCTATCGTATGTGATAGATTTACAGATTCAACCTATGCCTATCAGGGTGGCGAACATCCTCATATGAAACCTGTAATACAACAGTATGAATTAGACGTTCATGGTACACTTACACCTGATATGACATTGCTGTTTGATCTTCCCGTTGAAATATCTAAACAGCGCCTGGATTTTACAGGAAAGATACCTGATAAATTTGAATCTAAAGATGAAGCTTACTTTGAAAAAGTAAGAAATTCATATCTGGAAAGAGTCAGTGCTGAACCAGAAAGATTCCGTGTCATCAATTCTAATCAACCCAAAGATAAAGTTTCAGAAGATGTGGGGGTGGTTATGCAAGATTTCATAAATGTTCCCTCAAAAAAAAAGAAGTTTAAAATGTAATGACTTTTGATAGAAGAATAAGAGAGCCGAAAGGCTCTTTTATTTATTAAAAAATTGACAAATAGTTTATTTGTAAGATAAATATTTAAGATAAAAAAAAGAGAAAATATTATGACATTAAATAAATCACGAGCCCGCCCTCCCATTCTGATAGAAATAAAAAATATAGAAGAACTTGAAAAAGTTTACATGCCTTTTATAAAAACTGGCGGTATATTTATTCCTGGTAAAAATATAAAACCCCTATCTTCCGTTATTATTGTATTAAAAATAAATATGGAAAACATAAAAGAAGATTTTACTATTTCAGGAAAGGTGCAATGGTTTAGTCCTGAAAAAGCTTCAACTATTTTCGGTTCAGGAATTGCTTTCGATTCAAATGCGGCGAATGATAGATTAAAGGAAAAAATAGAAAAAATTCTTTCAGGAAGAGAAATAAAAAATAACTTTACTATGTAATTTTAATGAATAAATAACAGGATACATATGAATACTATAATTGAATTTTGGGTACAGGCCTCTACGATATTAAATGAACATCTTTTTTTCTGGTATGCTATTAATGCTTTTATTGGAACATGTATTGCTTCATGTATAGGACTAATCGTTGCAAGAACACCTAATCTAATTTATTGGGGATATGAACAGGAAGTTAATGGTTTTCTGGAAGAAAGAGGTAAGTCTAAGCAGTTTGAAGAAAGAAAAAAACCAGACGGGTATTGGTTTCCATCATCGCGTTGTGATTCCTGTAATCATACATTAAAATTATGGCATAATATTCCTATAATTAGCTGGTTGTTGTTAAGGGGTAAGTGTGGATTTTGTAAGGAAAAAATTCCTTTTTCAGTATTATTAATAGAAATATCAGGCGCATTGGCTGGATTCTTATTAGCTTATTTCGCAGGCGTCACGCCAATGGTTTTTTTATGGCTAATTGCATTAGGTATTTTAACCGCAGCAATATGGGTGGACTGGAATATTGGTCTGATTCCAGATGGAATGGTCTATTTTTTATTGTGGAGCGGTATCGCATTAGCTTATTTCTACGGTGATAACAATAATGTGATTGATCTGAAAACTTCTATAATGGGTGTATTTACTGGGTATCTTATTTTATGGGCATCTAACCTGTTAAGTTTTGTGCTTTTCCGCAAACAAGGCATGGGAGATGGTGATTTAAAGTTGCTTGCTGCATTAGGTGCATGGTTTGGAGCAGTTTGGGTTTTACATGGTTTTATTCTTTCTCTCGCATTTGGGATTTTATCACACTTTATTCACAAAGCTCAGGTTCTTCAAAAACAAAAAACAGATTCCAGCTTCGTTGATGGAGGATTTCCATTTGGACCAAGTTTAGCATTCGGTGTTATTGTTGCTTTTATTTTAGGATATTTTCATGTCAGTGATAGTTGGCCACTTCAGTTAAATTATTAATTGGAGAATTACATTTTTTTCATATAAAATAAAAGATTAGAACATTATCAGAGGTAGTAACGATGTCAGGATTATCAGTAAGTCAAAGGAATTATCCAGAAGGGTTATCATATCAACATGAACTAGATTTAATTGATAAAGGTATCAATCCGTGGATAGCCCGAAGTCTCGTTTTGAGGAATATAAGCGATCATAATATAGCTATAGGAAATTATAAAATTAAGCCATATCATTTACTAAAAGATATCAATAAAGTTGCATATCATTTAGCAGAAGCGATAGAGAAGCAAGAAAAAATAATGATAGTAGCTGATTATGACTGTGATGGTGCCACTTCATGTGCTATTGGATTGACTGGGCTTAAAAAAATGGGGGCAAATATCGATTTCATGGTGCCGAACAGATTCAAGCATGGGTATGGGTTAAGTCCTGCTGTTGTTGACGCTATTTTGCCTAAAAATCCAGTATGGATTTTAACCGTAGATAATGGTATTGCTTGTCAGGAAGGTGTTCAGTATGCCAATGATAAAGGATTAAAAGTATTAGTAACCGATCACCACTTACCAGCAAAAGATAAACCAAATCCTGATGCTGTTGCTATCGTAAACCCGAATCAGGAAGGTGATACTTCCGGCTTAAATAATATGGCAGGTTGTGGTGTTATTTATTACACACTTGCAGCAGTAAGAGAAGAACTGAAAAAACGCGATTATTTTGCTGATGGAGTAGGACCTAATCTGGCAGAATGGCTGGATTTAGTAGCATTAGGTACCATTGCTGATGTGGTAAAACTTGATGACAATAATCGCTGGTTAGTCAGACAGGGTTTAAAAAGAATCAGACAGGGCAAAGTCAGACCTGGTATAAAAGCACTATTTGATATTGCAAATAAAGATATATTTCAGGCAATCAGTCAAGACTTTGGTTTTGCATTAGGTCCAAGAATAAATGCTGCTGGTCGTCTTGAAGATATGACAGTTGGAATACGTTGCTTAATCAGTGAAGATTATGCAGAAGCAGAAAGGCTCGCTTTTCAACTTGATGAACTTAATTTCAGAAGAAAAGATATTGAAAATGAAATGAAAGATGTTGCATGGGAAACTATAGATATTGAAAACCAGAAAGAACTTATGACAAAAGTTGTTTACGGTAAAGATTTCCATGAAGGTGTAATTGGGATTGTTGCAGGTCGTATAAAAGAAACAACTGATTGCCCAACAATCGTTTTTGCACCTGCTGAAAGTGAAGATGATGAAGAAGGAAAAGAACCGACTTTAATCAAAGGCTCAGGTCGTTCAGTTCCAACTCTACATTTGCGTGATGCTTTGGATATAGTATTTAAAAAATGCCCATACATATTTAAGGCTTTTGGTGGACATGCTATGGCTGCTGGTTTAACAATATATAATAAACATTTAGAAGATTTTAAGCGAGAATTTGAAATTAGTGTGAAATTTATGTTAAATAACAAAGCATATAAAAAAATTCTGGAAATAGACGGAGATCTCTCTTCTACTGATATTAATGTTGAAACAGCAAATATAATAAATAACGAAGTATGGGGACAAGGTTTTCCAGAACCTTTGTGGGCCGGAAACTTTAAAGTAATAGATGCAAAAGTTATTGGTAAAGATCAAAACCATGTAAAACTGGTACTTGAAAAAGATTATATGCAATGGGATGCTATTCAATTTTTCAACACAGATTTACCAGAAATAGATTCTGTTATTCATGTGGCTTATCGTATAAATAATAACGAATTCAGAGGACAGGTAAGAACTCAGATAATGATAGTAGAAAAATCAGCATAAATTTTTATTAAACAAATTAAAAAAAACGTTGACTTTTGACTCGAGAATATATTATATTAAATGCGTTCTTTAAACATAACGGCAAACTGTTTAGCTGTTTTCAAAGGCGGGATGGAGCAGTCAGGTAGCTCGCAAGGCTCATAACCTTGAGGTCGGAGGTTCAAATCCTTCTCCCGCAACCATTTTTTAATAGAGAAAAAGAATAAAAAGTTCTTTTTTTTTGTACCTAAATAATGTAGTATGATATTGAAAAGTTAAGTTATATAAATTATTAATTAAATTTTGTTATGCATAAAGTATAAAGGAGTAATGATGAGAATATCCTGTGGCGTGTTGTTTGTTAAAAATAAACAAATTCTTTTAGCTCATGGTGTTTATAAGGATCTGTGGGATATCCCCAAAGGACAACCTGAGATTAATGAAACCGATTTTAAGCAAACAGCTATTCGCGAATGCCGCGAGGAAATCGGATTTGAAGTAATGGCTGACGATTTAATGCCCCTTGGTATTAAGCCATTTCACGAAAATAAGCAATTAGCGCTATTCTTGTATACAGGTGATGTTTATCCTGACGTGAACAAGTGTAAATGTTCAACAACTTATAAAGATAAAGTTTCAGGTGAGCATATTACAGAAATGGACGATTTTAAATATGTTGCTCTTAAAGACGTAGATAAATATTGTGCAAAAGAATTGAGCAAAATCTTAAATGAATTTTATGAACAATTTTATGGTGGCTTAGCCGCTTAATATAAAAGTCAAATAAAAAGAGAACAATAGTTCTCTTTTTTTTATTTAAAAGCTTTAAAAGCTCCTTTCGGAGCTTTTTTTACTGGGTAAATGGATTATTAGTATCGTTAAAATTAGGCGTTGATTTAAATGAAGGAACCGGTTGACTCTGACCAAATTTTCTAATTTGTTTAGCATCTTCACCAACGACATAGCTATTATCCTTTTTACCATGTGTAGCTCCTTTCAATTCACTTCCCATGTCGGCATTAGTAACAGAAGCCGGTGAAGCATCTCCCAGTGAAGTGCTTACTCCTGTAATAAACTGATTTCTTCTTGCTGTTTGCCATAAATTAGATAAAGAATTATTGTTCTGAGATAAAGAATCAACAAAAGCATATTTTAAAATAGGCAGTGTATTATGAGGGGAAGTTTCAGACATATTTTTCCTTAAATTAGATACGGCTTTAGCAATAGGAGAAGTATTGTTGTTAGAAAGAACCCATAAGATTCCAAATATATCAGCAAGTCTTTCTTCATACTGTCTTTGAGCATTATCATCAAAAAGTTCTGTTTGTTTTGCAAAATATTGTCCGGGTGTTAAGCGAATATAAAAAATACGCCTAAATGCAGAAGGTTGAACACCATATTTTGCCAACTCAGCAGGATACCATATTTGCTTTAATGGAATAATTTTTGATCTCTCAAACTGATCCATGCAGTGTGCTGCCATATGTCCAACGATAAATGCGGCTGCTGTTTTTTCATCTGTTATTTTGCTTAGAGGAATAAATTCCTGTTGATTAAGTGCACTGAGGTTTTTTCTGTCATAAAGAATATAACAGGTTGGCGTTATTTTACCATCAATATAAGATTGTGACATAACGGGGAAAAGTCCTGTATCCATTTTACTGACTCTGGAATCGTCTGATCGTAACAGTCCCTGAATAACAAATCTTCTTAATAAAGTATTATTAGTCTGAACTATAGCAATTTTTACAGGAGCGCCTTTGTCCATAAGTAAATTTGCCTGCGTTTGCATTAAATCTGTCCAGTGATCTTCTAATCTGTCTTCATTAGTATTTGAATCAGGTAATTCTATCGATTTTCCGGTATAATCTATTGCCTGACCGGTAGTATTCGAATTCAGAGTCATTTTATATTGCTCTGGATTCATAGGTGTAGAATTAGGAATGCCAATAGAGCCACTCATATCCGGTAAAGGTGGAAGTTGACTACCAGGAGCCATACCAGGTAACGGAGGCAAAGGAACAACAGCCGATGTTGGCTTTTGCATACCACTCGCCAGCACAGGAAACTGTGGCAAAGGAGAATTTTGTACTGTTCTTGCGATATCAACACCTGGTGCAATAGCTGAGCTTCTGTCTGGTCTGTCTGGCTGTTCTTTACTATCGCTAACCTGAAAACCTTGTTCAGCACCACTGAATTTTAAAACTTTTCCTTGTTGCGATGGCTCATTTTTGTCACCAGAATAAGTAATAGATGGAAGATTAACTTCTCCACTTTCTACCTGTTTTTGAAGAGCCTGGAGATCAACTCCATTATTAGAAGGGCCGCTTGTCGCTTTACCAATACTGGCACTTGTTCCTCCCAATTTTCCTTGATTAACTATTTGAGGAGACTGAACTGCGGGAACAGCATTTTTTTTTCCACCTTTTATAGTTATCGTGCCGTCACTATTAAATTGACTATTAGGAATTCCTGAATTGTTTGCATTGCCAAATGTAGCACTAAAATTTTCAGGTTTGGGTGCAGGAATTTTTGACTGTGGAACAATTACAGCTTCAGACATTTTTGCAGACGGACTACTTGCAGCTGGAGCATTTTGTTTATTTTTACTACCAGTAATAGTAATGCTGCCATCAGCATTTGTCTGGCTATTAGGAATATTGGCAGCATAAGCTAAATTTAAAACAGAGCTAATACAAAGGGTTAAGAATAATAATTTTGTTTTCAACATATTCGCCTCGAAAAGAGATAAAACTACTTAAAAATATACTAAAAATGTATAAAAAATCAAATTAGAATAAAAATATTTTATTATCTTTTTAAAAAAGGTATGTTATAATAATTCTGATATTAATGTATAAATAAAAGGGTTATTCATGGAAAACATACAAGATTTATTCTGGAAAGCTTTGCAAGAAAAGCATCTCAGTGAAGCTGAATCATATCTGAATCAAGGTGCGGATATTGAATGGAAGAATATAAATGGTGAGACTCCATTACGCTTTTTTGCAGCGAATGGTAAAAATCACAGAGATGCAGCAGAGTGGCTGATAGCTAAAGGTGCTAATATTGATGCAACAGACAGAAGAGGCGATTCTGCCTTGATGCACATTATTCATAAAAGGGATGCAGAAGGTTTTAAATGGATTATCCAAAAATCTCCTGACGTTCAGTTGGCGAATAAAACAGGCTCTTCTCCTCTTATGCTTGCTTGTACAATTAAGAAAGAAGAAATTGTTAGAGGATTACTTGAAAATGGTGCTTCTCCTGATGGTGTATCTATATTAGGTGCAAGTCCTTTGCTTAATGCACTTGGAAGAGGTGACGAAAAAGTAGTTAACCTTTTAATTGAACATGGCGCAAATGTTAATGTGAAAGACGACGATAACTCAGGGATTCTGCATATCCTCGCAATGAACCAAGACGAAAAATTCGTTCTGGAACTTGCTAAGAAAATTATTGATAAGGTCGATGTTAATGCCAAAAATAATTTTGGTACTACTCCTATTGTTTTTTTGACAGCACGTGGACATTTTGATACAACCGAATTATTGATAGACCATGGAGCAAATCCGAACAGTACTTCTTTAACCAGAGATAACGTAACTCCATTAATGATATCTGTCTCCAGTATGAAAGTAGAACTGGTAGAAAAAATGTTAAAAGCAGGTGCAGATACAAATGCTGTGGATTTAAATGGTAATAATGTAAATAGTTATCTGGCAACAGCCGTGAGCCAGATTAACTCAATGGAAAATGTAGAAAGTATTGTAAAAATGACAGAACTTCTCATAGATGCAGGAATGGACGTAAAAGCATGCACCTCTAAAACGGGTATTACACCGATAACTATAGCAGTAAATCAGATTTTTAGTGCATCAAAAGAACAACGTGAAGTTTATAAAGACCTGATTGCATTCTTTATAGATAAAGGTTTTCCCGTAGATCCTGCTCAACCTATTGTTGAAAAACTGAAAAATCCAGAAGATGCTGATTATGATTATAATATAGAACTCAAAAAGAAAGGAATATTCGAAAATCTTGCTCCTTCTCCATTAGTTCATGCAATTACGAATAAAGATCTGGAAGTTGCAGATATCCTGTTACAAGCGGGTGCAGATCCAAATAAATTAAATATTGCTGGCTTTTCACCTATGCATGCAGTTGCGAATATTACATTGTCCCCAATGGAAAATGCAGCTTTACAAGTGGTTCAAAACCAACCTGGCATGACTCAGGAAATTTATGCAAAGCAGGTTTCTGAATTAAATGTGAAGATTCTTGAAGATCAAAAAGAGGCACTTAATAAACTAATTTCTTTTGGTGGTGATATTAATATTGCTGGTAAAGAAGGTATTACTCCAATTATGGTTATGGTAGAAAAAGGTTTATTTAACTTAGTTGGGACTGCATTTATTGATTTTGGTGCTGACCCATTGAAGAAAGACGATTATGATGATTCAGCTGTATCATTGTCCCTCAAATATGCTAAACCTCGTATTTTTAATGAATTTGTGCATGAGCTGGAAAAACAAGGTCGTATTGATGAAATGAAGAATATTTTGAATGACGCCGTTCTTTCTTCACCAGACGATACAAATCTGAGATATCCATTTATAAAACTTATGCGTGTTTCTGCTTCACGCCCAGAATGGATTAATGCACAAGATGAAAATGGTAATACTCCATTATTTCTTGCAACAGCAACTCAGCAACATGATGTTGTTGTAGCGTTAATCGAAATGGGTGCAGATGTTAATATTCAAAATAATAAAGGTGAAACACCTATAATGCAAGCCTTCTTAAATGAAGAAAGACAGTCTGTATTCAAATTAAAAGAAGCAGGTGCAGATTTAAATATAAAAAATATTAATGGTCAGTCTATCTTCACTATGGCAAATTCATATGATTTACGTTCATTACTGATAAATCTGGAAGAACATAGTGTTAAAGAAGAAGAACCTGCATTATCCAGTAATTTTATTGAAGAACTCAACGGATATGTTGCAGGTGGATGGAGTAATAAAGGTGCTAAAAAAGCATTAAAAATGTGATTTAGTTTTCAATTTAATAAAAGGAGACAGTGCGTCTCCTTTTTTATTGGTAAAAAAATAAGCAAAAAACTTGAATTAAATAAAAATTAGTATAAATATAATATTGGTTATTTAGTTTTTGAGGGTAAGTAAAGATGTTAAAAAGAAAAAAACTTATTATAGGATTACTTTGTGTATTTGTTCCTGTTATAAGCAATGCCCAAACTTATTATGGTGGTAATCAACAAAATCCAAATGTTTATTATGGAAATAATAGTTATGGTGGCGGATATAAAGAAAAATATAATTTTAATAATAATAAACCTTCTATAAGAGCACAAAATACACAAACACAAACAGCGCCACAGAAAGTTCAAACGCAACAAACTACAGCTAATCTAAATTTAGCAAAAGAATCAGAATCTGTTTATTATGTAAAAGGTACGAAGCCTTGCTGGGAAGATGCCGCAGCACGTCACAATGTTGATCCATGGTTGTTATATTCAATAGCTTCTGTTGAGTCTGGTTTTAATAATGTAGCATTTAATGGAAATAAAAATGGTTCTTACGATATAGGCATGATGCAAATAAACAGTATATGGTTGCCAAAGTTGAAAACTATGGGAATAAGTCGTGATATGTTAAAAGACGCCTGCACATCAACGTATGTCGGAGCATGGATTCTATCACAAAATATAAAACGTTTTGGCTATACCTGGAGAGCAATCGGAGCTTATAACTCAGCAAAACCATCTTTGGGTTATAAATATGCATTAAAAGTTTATAAAGCTCATCAGAAATATACAGGACAAGTTGCAACAGGCTGGAAGTAATAAATATTTGATTTATTCTAATATTTAGTATATACAATACAATATTTAATATTTCGCCATATTAAATTTAAATTAAACACTATAATATAAGAGGTATCCCAATGGCAAAAGATATGAATACGGCTTCAAATAAGAAAAAATTAGCACAATTTGTTTCTGAAAAAATAGCAAAGAAGAATGAAAAAATTCAAGAAGCAGGTTCTTCTCTTTCAGCAAAAGTAGAAATTCTGGATAGCTACTCACTGGTATTTAATGGTGCACTGGGTGCGCTTGAAGCTATCGGCATTCCAGATAGTGACACACTGGCAATCCAGTATGCATTAGAATCTGTTGATTCTGAACTTGACTCAATGCAGAAAGCAGAAAGACTGGCAAGAGCACTTAATGGTGATGACGAACAAGAATTTCCTGAGTAATTTACCCATTGACTGAACGATAAAAAAAGAACACTTTTCGTGTTCTTTTTTATTTTAAATTTTTTAATTATATGTGTTTTAAGGGAATTTTTATAATTATTTCAAAATAAGTTGCAGTAATACTTGTTCGGAACCAATGACTATTTGGGTAAAGCCACTCAAGTCTTTCTTTTAATGTTGGCAGGGTAATACCTGTTCCAGAATCTACAGCATTTGAAGATAATGGATTTTTTATTATCAGGCATAATGAATTCTTGTCTTCGAATCCTTTTATAAGGATAGGTTTTTCACTTTTCTTTGGTTCAACACCATATTTGATTGCATTTTCAATAAGAGGCTGTAAAAGCAAGGTTGGCATTCTGGTATTTGGCTGAACATCCCATTCCCATTCTACGTTCAATCTTTCCTGAAGTCTTATTTTTTCAAGTCGAATATAAGCTTCTGCATGTGCTTTTTCATCACTGGCTTTAATTTCAGGTGCTTGCTGCAACATGGCTCTTGATAAATCAGCGAAATCAAGCAAAGCTTCTTCTGCCTGTTCTGGGTCAGTTCTTACTATTTCTGCGAGGTTATTCAAAGTATTGAACAGAAAATGAGGACGCATTCTTGTTTGTAAAGTATCTAATCTCGTTTTAACCCATGAGGCTGAACCACGCCTATGCTGACCGTCAAAAAGGAACAGTAAAATCAAAACAAAGAATATATCACGAAATAAACGTAAAGCCAAAAATTGAAAGGTAGGTATGCTAAAGTTAGTAACTAATTCAAAAGAACCCATGATTAATGAAAACATAATCGTTGTAACAATCCATGTGACCCATGCCCATCCAATAGGTAGTTGTCTTAGCCATTTTGCACCATAGCAAAAAAACAAAAGTAGCAAAAAAGAAAGCGCTCCCCAGGAACGGCATAAAGAAAGGAAATGATTTTCCCATTGTGCAGTATCAGAATTTACGGTTCCAAATACTATTAATGCAATTGTGCCGATTACCCACCGTCTCACAACCCCAGGTCGGTCAAGCGTTGGAAAAAACCAACGATCATCATATAATTGTTTAGACATGTTATTACCTTTTATTATTTTACAATTAAAAAATGATAAACATATTGTTTTAAAAAGCAAGCGATTATCTGGATGTTTTCTTATTATACAGTTGGAATATTGTTCAGAAATTATAAATTAGAATACTTTAATATAAAGTTAAAATAAGAAATTGAACAAAATATAGTTGCAACTCTTAAAAAATCGTATATAAATTATGGATAATGCCAATATATTTAAGAAGAGGGTAAAATGAATAAAAAGAAAATCTTATCTTTATGCATGTTAGCAGGACTGGGTCTATCTTCCAGTGTTTTTGCAGCAACTGTTGTAGTAAATAACCCATTTGCTGGTGCAGAGCAGTATGGGGCAGTTATGCCAGGCAATGGACCTTTTGGTCAACAACAACAATATCAGCAGGAACCTGCTCCCATACCTGACAGTGCAACAAACATAGCTGCAAAAGAAAAAGCAGAACAACAAAAAGCAAGCAATCAAAATGGACAAGCTTCACAAGATAATTCTCCTAAAACTGCTTTTGAACAAGGTTATGGTCAACAAGAAACTGATCTTAAAAAAGAAATTGAAGATTACAAAGAATTTAATTCTGCACGTCAGAAAGGGACAGTTGTTACAGTCCCTATGCCAAGAACTTCGTGGGCAAAATCAAGAGAAAATAGAATCTGGCTTACTAACTGGAAAGGCGTTTTAACCGAACAAGCTGGTCTTTCTCTTAATAAGATAGATTTTGAGGCTTCAAGACTCAGTAAAGAAGAATTTGAAGACTGGGCTTCAAGACAAGTAAGAGTAAGTAATCCTAATGCAAATTATGTGGATTATTAATGTCATGAGAATGTAATAGAAAAGGTCGTTATCGACCTTTTTTATTTTATAAGTATAAAGAGGCTATCTGATAAATGAAAAGAATCTCAGCAACAGAACTAGTATCTATTGTAAAATGTGAAAAACAATCTCTTTTAAATAAAGAAAGAAAATTTGAAAATGATGCCTACACTGAAGAAAGACGTATCGAGGGAATAAAGGCTCATGCAAAGTTTGAAAAACAAAATATTCAGGACAAACGTTGTTATATTGCTACAGCTATATATGGACAGTCTGCTTATGAAACAAAGATTCTTCGTTTATGGAGAGATAACTATCTTCAACATAAATATACCGGAAGAATTATCATAAAAATGTACTATAAAATTTCTCCTTTCTTATTAAGAAATTTATCACCTAATTTTATTCCTTTAACAAAATATGTTCTTAATAAATTTATAGAGAGAATAGAAAAATGATAAACGAAATTATTAATTTTAACTGGAAAGAAAGTGTTTTAACTTATATTTTAGGTTCACTGATTATATTCTGGTTTTTATACAAATTAGTTAAACCGAAAAAAATATATTCTGCGGAACAATATATTGGTATTGATTCACCCATAGCGATACAAGGCAAGCCTGATTTAGTTGTATGGCATGAAGGAAAATTAAGAATAAAAGAGTTAAAGTCCAGAAAAACAAATATGGTTTATGAAAGTGATATCTGGCAACTTTCTATATACAGATATATACTGACTCATATTCAAAATAAAGAAGTTATGAATGAGGCTGACGTTTTAATTAATAAAAATGGACAACTGATAGAAAAAACAGTAAAACTAAGAACAAATGAAGAAGTTGAACAACTTTATTACAGATATCTTAATGTTCACAGAGGCGATGTATTGCCTTTATTGACAAAAAATAAAGGATTTTGTAAACGTTGCCCCCATTATAACGTGAGTTGTTTTCCTGATAAACAAAGATAACAGGAGTAAAATATGATACATTTAAAAAACAGAGCGTTAGGTTCTTTAATAGGTTTAGCTGTAGGTGATGCTATCGGTACAACACTGGAATTTAAAAAACGCGATCTGGCAGATAAAGTCGAAGATATGATTGGTGGTGGTCCGTTTGAACTCAATCCAGGAGAATGGACAGATGACACTTCTATGGCATTATGTCTGGCAGATAGCCTGATTGAGTTTAACGGTTTTTATCCAGAAGATCAAATGAATAAATACTATAAATGGTTTTCTGACGGGTATAATTCGTCAACAGGTTATTGTTTTGATATTGGCAATACCATAAAAGAAGCTTTATTTAACTATAAAAAAACAGGAATGGCTTATTCAGGAAAAGAAAGTGCAGAATCAGCAGGCAATGGTAGTCTTATGCGCTTAGCTCCAATACCCATTTTTTATTTTACTACTCTTGAAAATAAAAAAGGATTACAATTACTAGTTCAATATGCAGAACAAAGTTCCCGTACAACCCATGCTGAAAAAAGTTGCCTCGATGCCTGCAAAATTTATGCATTGATGATTAATAAAGCTTTTAATGGTTTGCCGAAAAAAGACATATTATCTTTTGCAGATGAAGAACTTAATGAATCGAATGTCTCTTCACAAAAAATAAGAGAAATAGTGAAAGGATCTTATAAACAAAAAAGTAGAGATGATATTTCAAGTTCAGGTTATGTTGTTCATAGTCTTGAGGCTGCTTTATGGGCATTCTACAATACAGATTCTTATAAAGAAGGTGTTTTACTGGCAGCAAATCTTGCAAACGATGCAGATACTGTCGCAGCAATTTATGGACAACTGGCCGGTGCTTATTATGGATTAGACGGTATACCACAAGAGTGGGTGGAAAAGTTAGCTAAAAAAGAAAAGTTATTTTCAACGTCGTTAAATTTATTAAGAGTGCAATAAGTATAAGAATGTGGAGAAAATAAAGATTTTTCATTTTTAACTTTACGATTTTTTAATTTTTTTTTATGATAAGAAAAATGAATAAGGAGACTTACTATGAAAAAAATAATAATAGCAGGTATTTTAGTATCTTTTTTAGCTGGCTGTTCGTATTCTCCAAGACAGTCAGATAGAGTTTCTACCATAAAAAATGGTGATACAAAAGAACATTTGATTGCTGTTGCAGGTTGGCCTGACGATATTGTGAATGTAGATAGACATACAAAAGAATATAAATATGTTGAAAAGAGCTGGTTTAATGACGGAACAAAAACTCAATCTATTTATGTCAGGGATGGAAAAGTTTATTTACTTAAAGACGTCGATGTTAAAATAAATAAATAAATAAAGTTAATAAATAAAAGATAGCTCGGTTGAGCTATCTTTTTTATATTTTAAATTTTTTTCTGGACTGGATTTCAGGTTTTGGCGTAACACTTAAAAACCATTCTTTAAAATCAGTAGAGTCGTGCAGATTTATAACAAACTCCTGACCTTTTGCAACCGTTTGTAATAATGTATCACCATAGATATCAGTGCTCCATCGTGCAGGATCAAGATGATAAGACAATTTATCACATCCCTCCTCCGGTGATTTTAGCCATGAAGGTACTTTCCATAATGTTCTGCTGGGCTGATTTTTAGCAGTAAGACATAACTCTGGTGAAAATTTAGGGAAATGCATACCACCAGGTAAAGGTGTTTTTGCACCGTCTAAAATAAGGTTTTTATTCGCAATATAAATACAGTTGTTTTTATCCCTTGTTCCATACAAGTGAGGATGCCCTTCAAGCCAAGGATAATCTTTAATAATCTCAGATTCAATAGGATTACTTCCTAATCTAAGGATTTCACCTATCTGTAAATAACCAAATAAAACATGCAGATTTGGGCTACCAGGTAAATATTTATGTTGTCCATTTTCAAAAATTGTTTGTCTGAACCAACCGAAAAACAGAAAGATATCTCCTTTATCAACATTTTGAGCATCTAAATGTCCCTGTGCACTACCTGTCTGCCCAAGAGAAGGAAGCCATCCTTCTTTGCGAGATAAATTAACGGAATTTAAATCAGGATCAAAATGTACGAAATGATCACCTGTAATTTTCCCTTTTGTAAGATCGTTGAGCATATCTGGAAAGATAGCAAAATCAGTTTTAATATTGTTATAAGGTGTCAAAGAATCACCCGGAATTGGCAAACTAATAAAACTGTTATCTTCAAGTATAGGGGAAGGAACACCGCCAAAACCTGAATCAAAACCTTTTCTGCTAATAATGACTTTCATAATTGATTCCTATTATTAAATACGCGGTTTATTTTTGTCTTTTGTTTCTATATTTATAGAATTATTAAGTATTTTCTGTTCTTCTAATGATTTAAAAGTATTATAAATTTCAAAGATATTATCTGAGCTTAATTCTACGTTATCCATTTTAGCTAGTGAAATATAAAATTTATTAAATTCAGTAAGCATATTCCTTAATGCAATATCTGCATTGACTGCCAGATTCACATTTTTTAGCTCAATATTAAATAAAAATATTTTGTTATTTTGTCTGGAAGCACGAGCCTGAATCTTCATAACATAATTAGTAACATCTTTTTTAATTAATTCATTTTTGAAAAAAATGTGATTACAAAGATGAGTCACCCAATTTGTATTTAAAATATCATCTAATTCCTGGAATGAAAAAGATTGTTTTTCATAAAGATTTTTAATTTTTATCATATTTGTGATAGTAATTGTATTTTCTTTTAACATAATATATTCCTTTTAAAAATCATATTCGTTGTTTTTTATTAAAAGAAGGTGATACTGTAGAAGATATGATAATTGTGTTATTTAAATAATCTCTTTCATTGTTAATTACAAGAGGTTGGTAATTTATCTCATAAATATCTCTTATAATTACTCCAAAGTCGATAGCATTAAATTGATTAGGCTTCTTTATATTCTTTCTTTGATTATCAAAATCATGGTTTATAAAAAAATCTATTTTATCAAATATTATTTTCACGTCTGCTTTATCACAATTAAGAGTAAAATGATTATTTAATTCCTGGTGAAAAAATTGCAACAATTGCGGTTCTCTAAACATGAGTCGGTTTGTAGAAATATAACTAAGTGCAATTTCAAGTTGTTTCTCTGGAACGCCAGAATAAGCACATTTTTTTATTTTTGAAAGTAATTTTTCTGTTAATTTTTTGTCAGCACAAATCGTGGAAAAATAATCAAAATAATCCACTAAAGATTTAAGGTTTTTTTCAGGAGAACGAAAAACACATGTCATAAAATTCATATTGAATCCTCATAATATTAATTATTATAACAAATGCTAAAAAGATGTCTATAAATAAAGAAGTTAGCTTGGGCATTCTTAAAAAAAATATTATAATATAATGGTCTTAACATAAGGATGAAATATGGATCATTACATTATTAATAATAATCAAAACGATTTAAGTGAAAGTCAGGTAATTTATGATAGCTACAAGATCTCTAATCGAGATATATTGCTTGATTTGCAAAATCAGTTTACTGCTCCTAAGCAGAAATTAAATTTGTTCACAGAAGAGAGTGCATTAAAACAATATATAAATGAGAATAATATTGATTATAATATAGAAAAAACCGGTGCAAGTTATTATGAAGGTAAAAATGTTAAATTTGTTAATTTAACTGAATCTGGCTTTAATTATACTAATGGTCAATATAATAACAATCTGGAAAATTGGTATCATAATAGTTTATTTAAGCAAAATGAAGCCTCATTTTTTATTGACTATACTTTTAAAGAAAAAAATCAGGGAATCATTTTTATTACTGGACATGAAGTTGCTCATCATTTATTTTCTATAGAAAATGAAACGAATAACCAATATCTTTATAAATCAGAAAATTTTCAAAGCCCTGAGATTGATCTCGTTAATAAATTATTAAGAGCTGGGATTTCTGGTCGCTATAGAGACGGATCTCCTGGAGGAAATGCACTGTATTATGCTGCCGTCAGTTCTGATGAAATGCACAGCGATATGACAGTAGTTGCTTCATATCTTAAAATTTCACATAATCGTAATCCTGAAATCAGTAAATTAATAGAGCAGGATATGCTGCAGATCGCAGATAAAAGAAAAGAGAGAATGCTTGCCGGAGATTATAAACACATTACTAGTGGTTCTATAAGGAGCCTTATAGAAAAATTAAATGAAAAAGATGGTAATTATTCAGTGAGTAAAGATGAGTTTTCACAAATTATTGCAGAATCTACTATTGACGTTTTAAAAGCTGGACTTAAAAATACACAGCAAAGAAGTTTAGTTATGGGATATTTTGCAGCTTCTGGTTTAAATGATAATGAAATAAAAAAACTCAACATAGATAAAAAAGACTTATTACCTGAGACTTTAAATAAAGATTTTTTGACAGGTTATTTTTTAAGAAAAAATAATTTTAAATATGCTTTTGATTATGAAGATACCCAAATGCTTAATATGAGTGAAAAAGAAGCAGCTACCACGCTCGGAAATAAAAGTATGCAAAATATTGTCAAGGCTGACTTAAAAAATTCATATGCTGATATTAAACCAGATTTTAAAATATCTGTTCCTGATATAAATGGTGTATTAAGCAGGTTAAAACAAAAGCAAGAGTTAGAAAACAAAGAAGGTTTGAAAACAACCTTCAATGTATCGACACCTAAGTTTAAATAAAATAAAATAATCTAAATCGCTTCGGCGGTTTAGATTTTTATTAACTACACTGATTGCTACAAGTGATATTGCTAAAGTCTTGTTTTATTAAATCTTCGTTATTAATATGAAAAAAGAAAGTTCCACTATCTCCCCAATCCATTCCTGTTTTATCAGAGGTTGTTGTTTGCAATAAAACAATATTATCACTCACTCTTTCCTGAACAGGGATTTCATAAGCTAAAAGAGAGTGCATATTTTGATAATTTAAAGTAATATGAGCATAAGTTCCCATGTGTTGTAAATCAGCAACGTCTGTAATTAATTCTAATTCTTCTTCAGATAGATCCATATCTTCAAATACAGGCTCATCCGTATATAGCGGATAAGAGTCTGCATAATCAATATCAATAGCAACTTCGTGTAATTTAGAATAATAATTATTTTTACGTTTTAATTCGTTTATATCTTTGTCAAAATAATAAACACTATTTGTGCCTTCTTCATCAATCATATCAATGAAGTTTGCGTATTTATCATAATCTATATGTGCAACAGCACTAAAAAAATATAAAAATCCTTGAGGAGGTAATTGATAGCCTGCAAGTTCAGGCTTTATGTCAGAGAGATTAATCTGTGCCATAAAAGTAAGAGGTTTCCCGTCACATACAGGCCATTGAAAATCAAATGGAAGATCCGGCTGACCTCCCATTTTAGAATCGCCTTTTTTGGCTTTCCTCTTTGAATTTTCAACAAGCATAACCGACTTTTTCTTAATAGATTCAAAAATGGATTGATATTTTTCTGCTTTTTTGTATTTGATTGCCCATTCCATTATGTGTTCTTTTTTTAAGTTACCTTCAAATATTTGCCTGAAAAAATCAAGACTACAATTATCGTTGCATCTCTGATAAATATTATCATAAGATTTTTTTATTAAGTCAAAGATAATATTTTCATTAGAATCATTAATTTTATATTCAGGTATTTCATACCAATTAGAGGTATCTTCATCAACGTCCCATCTTCTGAATAATGTTTCTTTTACAAAATCGGAATATTTATTTTTATCGCTCTGATAAACCCGCAATATAATAGCTTTCGCTGTAAAAAAGATGAAATTGTTATTATGCTCTCTAATTAAACTAAATGAAAGTCGACTTGTTGTTTGATATTTTGCTTTTTCAGAAGTACGATAGCTTTCTTTTTTTGCACAAGGTAGCGCAGCACAAAATTCAATAAATTTCTGGTATTTGTTCATAAATATTCCTTTTAATTATTATATTGTCTCGCGAATAATATTCAATAGATAAAAATATATTATGATAAAAATAAAACCAGCTTTAATGTTGAACAAGTAGATCATATGTCTGCTTATAAAGCCGTAGAAAAAGCATTGATAAGTCAAGTTTATAATATAAAAGATCTTGATTTAAATGATGTTATTGTTTTTTAATAATAGGGAGAAGAACTCAAATCTTGATAATAATCTATCTTCCATAATAACACCTATAGCAGTTCATAAATCTGGAAGAACATATGGAAAAAACATTGCAGACTATTATATGAATTTTAAGGTTATCTACAATCTTTGACCTTGTTGCTATTATGTATTTGATAAAGTAAAGTAAAGTAAAGTAAAGATATAGCTAATATGTATTCAAAGCCTAAATTGAATAATATTCTCCACAATTATCAAAAGAGTGTCTTAATCTTATATTTAAGAAATTCCCAAATGTGTATTTACGATATTTCAACAAAAAAATAAGGAAAATATAATGAAAATAATTTTAGATTATATAAAAAGAAATAATAATGAAGAAAACTATACATTATTCAATATTAGTAATAATGATCTTAATTCAAAAAATGAAGAAATTTGCGATACTCTACTCAATGATTTTCCAAATAAAACAAATGTAGATTTAATTAAAAATACTCTTTGGTTAGGTGAATATAAGTATTATTACTTCGGTTTATACAAAAATAAAATCATATCATTTTCAGAAGATGGTCTATTTGCCCCTTTTTGTGAAAATTTAGAAGACTTACCTTTCGAAATATTAAGAAGAGAATCTAAAAGTTTTGATTATGCTGACGAAGGAAAATTGAAAAAAGAAGATGTTCTTGAAAATATATCTTCTTTCAAAACCAATTTATTTGAATACTTAAAAGAATATAATGATTTTTTAAATAAAAATAATATAAAAGTAAATAAAGTATATTTTAAAGGGAATGAATATAGATCATTATATGAGTATTTTATAATAGATTATCAACATAAAGATTTTTATATTGATAATCTTGAAGGAAAAGAGTTTATTAATATTTTTTGAGAATAGTTTGTTAGAAATACTTTTTTTCTTATATAAAAATCCCCGTATTATTTTTTAATGCTTTCCTTAACAGGTTTATAACTCATTCTATGTATTTCACAAGGTCCATATTTGGTCAATGCTTCTAAGTGATCCTTCGTTAAATAACCTTTATGTTTTTCAAATCCATATTCAGGATATAATATTGATTGTTCTATCATTAAGCGATCTCTCGTTACTTTAGCAAGTATAGAAGCAGCAGAAATGCATTGAAGAAGACTATCTCCTTTTATTAAAAAATCAGTATTTATGGTTAATCCTGAAGGAATTTTATTACCATCTATAATGGCATAATCAACAGTTTTTAATCCTGCTATGGCCCGCCTAAATCCTTCCATTCTGGCCTGAAAAATATTTAATGAGTCAACTTCTTGTGGGCTAATATGAATAATACAATAATCTAATGCCTTTTCTATTATTTCAGGGTATAATAATTCTCTTTTTTTCTCAGTTAATTTTTTACTATCATTTAAACCCAAGATTGGATTATTAGGATCTAATATAACCGCTGCAACTAATAAATCACTTGCTCCGCAACCTGCTCCTGCTTCATCACACCCAGCAGAATATAATGTTTCTATTATTTTACTTTTAATTTCTTGTTCATTTCTCATGTAATAACCTTTTTAAAATTCTAAAGTTTGTTGATTTCATAAACACGACAAATTTCTTTATTAAAATCAATAGTGCGCTTAATATTATCATTATATCCCTGGATTTCAACCATATTATTTTCTTTATATTTAACAACATTGCTATATATGACAAGGTTTTCAAATAATTCGTTATTTTCAACATTCATTGGCACTTTATTTAATAGTACGATACCTTTTTTATTCAAATTACCATAGCATACCAGCATGTTTTTGACACCAGCTTGTTTAGCGTTCTGGAATTCCTGTGTTTTAACACGTTCCTGCATCAATTTATCTACGCTTGGAATTTTACCTGATGAGCTTTTTGTAAAAACAAAAAATAGAACCAAAGTGAGTACAGCAAGAAAAAAAACGAGAGTAGTGAGCGAGAAATTTTTAATTTGTTTCATAAATCCTCTTCTTTTATTGTTATTCAGAATAATAAATAAACCAAAATTATCATTTCATATTAAAAAATAAAAATCAAATATTTTTAATGCAACTAAAATAGGAAATATTGTTCACTCAAAACTAAAATAAGGATATAATATTAAATGGATGTATATTTCATATAGGTAAGAATAAATGAATTATGATACTTTTAAAGAAAAAGTAGAGTCAAAAATGTATGAAGCAAGAAAAGATAATGTTGATCTTTTTATTCAATTGAACGAAGTTGAATACCTTCCATATTGGGTAAGGTTGATGAAAAGAGAAATGCTGAAAGATAGCTCACTGGATAATGATAATATTATTTATATGATTAAGAATTTTTTCGGAAAGAAGAAAGGTGAAATTTTTTTCAATCAAATATTAAATGAGATAAAAGAAAATATTACGCCTCTTAATTTTGGTGTTGCGATGAACAGAAATTTTCTTTCCATTGAAGAAAAGATTCAAATAATGAAAGATCATCGTGAAGAAATAACAATCAGGCATTGGCAATATTTTTTTGGTCATTTATCTTATCACGGAAGTAAAATGTTGCCTGAAATAAAAAAACATTATAATTTTGAAAATTACAATAAAATGAAAAGCCTTAATGAAGCATTCATTAGTGTACTTAATAAAATTGATTATCAGCCTTATGAAGAAAGGAAAAACAAAGAAGAAAAAGAACATATATCACGTATTAATATGCAAGCACGACTTTTCATAGAATTAGCACAGCTGGGACTTGACCCCGCAGCAAAAATTAAAAAGGAAATTTTTTATGAAGACAAACTATCAAGTATAGGATATATCATTCATAAAAGACAGGTTCAATTATTAAATAAAATTCTTTATCTTAATGCAAAGGAAGAAAATCAATTAGTATTAAAAGATGAAGCTGCCTCGTTTGCTTTTAGGTTTGGGAATAAAGGGATCAATCGGGATACGATGTATAAGTTATTAAAACAAACAAATCCTGAATATTTACTTAACAATTTTAAGGATTTTAAGCATGATAAAAAAAATATAGAAGTTATTCTTGAAAATATATTATACTCTGATTCATACCATGAAAAAAACATTAAGTTATTATTTAAAATGTTATCCATATCAAATTCTTTCGATACCCTAGATAAAAGAAATATACGTCTGAATTTTTTTGAAAAATTTAAAGATTCTAAATGGTTAAAGAATGAACAAAAAGAAATAATAGAAAGTATTATAGCAATTGATCAAAAGTTTGTTATTCAACAAAGTTTAGAAATAAAACCAATACAAAAAGAAAACAAAATAAGATTATAAAGGAAAAATTATGGAAATAGAAAAAATAATAAGTTATCTCCAAAATAATAAAGTTGAAAATGCAGAAGTTTTAAACAAATTTTTGTTAAATGAAAAAAATCCTTATTCCAGAGATACTTTATCCGGTCATATCACAGGATCTGCTTTTATTATCAGTGAAGAGACAAGAGAAGCGTTATTAATTTTACACAAAAAATATAATAAATGGGTCGCGCCGGGAGGTCATGTTGATGCAGGAGAAAATGCACTACAAGCCTCGGAAAGAGAATCAGGTGAAGAAGTAGGTTTAACTGATTTGCATTTACTCTCTGCTGAAATTTTTGACATTGACATCCATCGGATTCCTACAGCAACAAAAAATGGTAAATTCGAACCTGAACACTGGCATTTTGACGTAAGATACTTATATAATGTTTCATCTAAAAGTAAGGTTGATCTTAATTTATTGGAAGCAAATGGTTTTAAATGGGAAAAGCTTCATGTCCTAGCCGAAATACAAGATGATTCAATATCAAGGCAGGCACAAAAAGCAATAAAGATGTTACCTGATACAACCAATAAAAAAAGGATGAAAATGTAATATAATTGAGGAAAAAAAGAGGATTTTATTTTTTATAATCTAAATATCCTCTTTATATATTGAAAATAAAGGATTTCGCGTATATTATTTATATGTTAAAAATAACAGGGAAGAAAAATGACAATTAAAGAAGAAACATTATCAATTTTAGATAAAAGATTACATGGATTTGCCTTTAATCCATTCGCTATGATTGAAAAAATAAACCAATATAAAGAAATAATCGGAAGAGAAAAGGTAAACTTTTATATGGCTGAAACATTATATAAATGTTATATATTTAATAATGAAAATGAGAATCCTTTATCTAAAGAACTTTTTAAAGATTCTCCTTTATATAATGAAGAGTTAAAAAATCTTAAACATAATAAATTTGTTGAGAAAGCTTCTTATGAGATAAGTATTTTTATGACTCAAATAAAAATACCTAACATTAATAATATTAATATGGAAAAATTATTGAGTAATAAAGATATATTTAATATAGCTTCTATAATCAATAATAAGAAAATAAAGCCATGAACAAAAAATTATAATCGATTAATAGATTTGGGTTTTATAGTATTTGTTTTTTCCATCTGATGACTAATGAGTATTTTTTCATGTTGTGCGATAAGAGAATTAAATAAAGAAATATGATCCAATTTTGAAAGGAAATCATTAGAAAATTCACTCATATCTAAATGTGAAAAATCTGCTTTACTATAATTACCATTAATAAAACAGATGGTAATAATCTCTTTTAGACAAAGTAAAATGTCTCCTTCATGTTTTGGAACCAAAGAAGATAAAACAGAAAAACGCCGCAAAAAAAATAAAATAAGATCGGAAGAGTTACGTTTATTTGGGCAATTAAAAACTTTTATTTCAGAAACATAAGTCATGTTATTTACGATATCAGGTTTTGAATGGATAATTTTCAAAAAAGTTTCGCTGAATTTCTTCAAAGCCTCATTTACTCCACTTTTTTTTCTTTTCTGAATATAAATTAAAGAATCTTTTAAATATATTGAAAAAAAGTCTTCTTTTAAATAGGTATTTTCATATTCAAGGTCAATTATTAAATTCCCTTTAATATCGGATTCTAAAAGGTTAGAGTAATTCGCATTTAAGAAAAGAAGATTTTTATTTTCAATAAAAAAATTTGATATATCTAATTTAAAAATTTTGAGTACATAACTCAGACTTTTTATAAAAAGAATATTACTGTATATAATCGTAACTATAATAGCAGATAAAAATAGAATGTAAGAATAAAAATAATATGAATTGAGGAAGTGAAATGTATAACAACAAAGGACAATAAAGCTAAATAATAAAAAATAAAAAATAACAGAGATAGTTTGATATCTTTTATAATATGAAGATGTTTTTGTATATAAAAAATCATGAATCTCGTCATGAGAATAACCATTAAGAAGTCTATTTATAAATAATTTAAAATGTTTATTTTTGCCATATAAGCATAACCAGATTGTTCTTTTATGAAAAGAAGAAACTGGGAAATGGTTTTTTATAAAAAGTGTAAAAGAACCTGCCAGAACGAGCGATAGAATAGAAAAATTCAATAAAATAAAAGGATTAAGGAGAAATGGAATCTGAATGCCACTGATTTTTATATAAACAGACGATGTTATAGCAACTAATTCTGAAAATATAATAAAAATAAAGCCTAATTCTAGTAGTGGCATACATAACTCCTCGTTTATTTATTTATTTTTTATAACTAAGGAACCAATAGAGTGAAATTAGGTTTGAAGCAGTGCCTAATTCACCAGAATTAAGTTTATTCATGACTTCTTCAAAAGAATAAGTTACAACTTCAATAATCTCATTTTCTTCGGAACACCCCATCCATTGAGAAATATTGCTTAAATCTGCTTCGGCATAATATACTTCCACTTCTTCTGTAGTCCCGCCTACAGAAGGATAGAATTTATTAATATAATGAACCTGTGATAATGTAATGCCACTTTCTTCCCTGGCTTCACGAATAACAGCTTCCTGTCCACTTTCACCAAGATCAATCATTCCGGCTACAATTTCAGTAACCCAGGGTTGACCTTTATGTAGACTCCCCATGCGAAGTTGTCTGGTAAAAAGAAATTTATCAAGTAGCGGATCATGAATAAGTACGGAGGCTGCATTGCCCCTCACCATAACTTCACGTGTAAAAGTTTTAGTCCATGTACCATCCGGTTTTTGTTGAGAAAGATGAATTTTATCAATTTTAAGAAAACCATTGTACAGATTTTTTTCAGTTCTTTCGATATTGTAAGCCAGTTTTTCAATCATAGGATTATCCTTTTATTTTCTTTTATCTAAGATTATCTTATAAAGAAAACAAAGTAAAGGTATTTTTTACAATAAGTAAATTTTTAATAAAAAGCCTTCATATAGAAGGCTTAATTAAGAGAAAGAAAATTAATCACAGAATCCGGGAATTGATTTGCGTTTATGTTGTGTTTTTTGGTATTGGGCGATAATTTTGTACTCTGTTTCTTTGGGAATTTCTTTGCCTTCCAGAAAAGCATCCAGAACAGGATAATCAATACCTAATGCACTTTCGTCTGTTTTTTGTGGAGCCATTTCTTCCAGATCAGCTGTTGCAACTTTTTGCCATAAGAATTCTGGAGCGTCAAGCTCTTTGGCAACCAAACGAACCTGTGTTTTATTCAATCCGTTTAAAACGATAAGATCACACGCGCCATCACCCCATTTTGTCCAAAAACCACATACGCCTTCTGTATTATGATCAGTGCCTATAACGGCTGCACGATACATACCTGCTACGTGATACTGTGCGAGCATGCGAAGGCGAGCTTTCATATTACCTTTATTAAAATCTTTTTCGTAATCAGTAAGGTGTTCAGTTTCCATTGATTGAAATTGTTCAATGCCCTGCATATTAAGATTATTTGCAGCTTCACCAATATTGATGGTTACCATTTTATCTGCATTAATAAATTTTATCGCTTCCTGAGCGTCATCTTCATCTAACTGAACACCTGCAGGTAAACGTACAGCAATAAACTGAGCTTCATATCCTTCTGCACGTAATTCTTCACACGCAATCTGGCATAGTTTTCCTGCTGTTGAGCTATCAACGCCGCCACTAATTCCTAAAACATATCCTTTAAGATTAGTTTGAATAAGGAATTTTTTTAAATAATCAACACGTTTTTTGATAGCCAATTTTGCATCAAAATTTTCTGTGGGAATAACGCCAAACTCTTTCAAACTTTCTTCTTTTAAAATTTTGTATTCTTTTGAGCCATAAATTAATTTATTCATATATCCTCCGAAAAAAATAAAAGGGAAGAAGCATTCCTTCCCTAGTAAAAATGATTATTTATTAACGTTTTCTGGATCTGTTGATTTTTTAACATGATTAAGAAAATTAACATAATCAGGGTCATCGCTCATAGTTTTTCCAGATGCGTCTGACAGTTTTGCAACAGGGATATCGTTGCAACGAACCATTTTTAAAACAACCTGTAGTGCCTTAACACCGACATCGTTAGTTAAATCTGTTCCGATACCAAAGTTAGGTCTTGTTCGATCAGAGAAGTAATCATGCAGTTTCAACATTTTGTTGATGTTAAGACCGTCAGAAAAAGTCATAAACTTCGTTTTAGGATCGATACGCTGCATATTATAGTGTTCAATGATACGGTCACCCCATTCAAATGGGTCGCCTGAGTCATGACGGACACCGTCAAACAGCTTACAGAAATAAAGGTCAAACTCACTCAGGAAAGAATCCAGCCCCATTACGTCTGTTAATACGATTCCTAAATCACCACGATATTCCTGAACCCAACTTTCGAAAGCGGCTTTCTGGAAATGATAGATATTTTGATCACCTAATACCTGGAAAGCCTGTAAATATTCATGTGCCATTGTGCCAATAGGTGTTAAATTAAGTTCTTTCGCCAGCCACACATTACTTGTGCCGGTAAATGAATCAGGTAATTCTTTTTTCAATGTTTCAACTACTTCTTTTTGCCATTCACGGCTAAAACGACGACGTGTTCCAAAATCAGCAAAGCTGAGATTTGTTTTATTTGGATGATTTTTAATCTGCTCAATTTTAGCATAAAGGCGTTTACGACCTTCAGTATAAAGTTCTTCACGATCAAGATCTTCATAATAAATTTCATTAATAATAGAGAGAATATAAATCTCAAAAGGAATAGTCTGAACCCATGGACCTTTAATAATAATATCAATAGAACCAGGTTTTTCCAGAGAAGGTTTAACGGTTACATAGCGACGTTTGAGACGAAAATCTTCAAGAAAATCGACAAAATCACTTTTAATAAAGCGCAGATTGCGGATGTAATCAAGCTCTTCTGGTTGATAACGAAGCGTACACAGATGATCAATTTCTTCTTCAATACGTGCTTGTTTTGCTACTAAATCAACTCCATCTGTGCGGCAACGAAAGTGATATTCAACCATAGCACCCATATGTTTATGTAACACAGCTTGTTGCATAGTTAATTTATAAAGGTCAGTATCAGTAAGACGTTCATGAATGTATTGCTTAGTCATATTTAGAACCCTCTTTATTTGAATTACTGATAAGATTACATTAGTTATTGTAAAAAGTCAACTAACATTTTTATTAAAAAATCTTTGACTATTTTGATTAAATTGATAACAATATAGAATTAACATAATAATTAAAATAAAAATCCGAGGATATAATGGAAAGTATAAAAAAGCTGGCTTTTGGCGCATTAATTGGCAGTGCTTTAATATTAGCAGGTTGTGATGATTCTACTGACAGACAATCTGTACCTTCTAAGGTGCAAGTCAGTAAAGATGGTAAATCTGAGGAGGGAGGAGAATGTGCTTACTTATCTCCCTGGGGCTTTCCTAAATATAATCCTCCTCAAAAAGGAAATTTCTTCCTTTGTCACGAAGGTTATGCATTAGAGTTTAATGGTCGTTCAAGAACCTCTATGTGGTCAGTTGAGCGTCTTAAGGGAACAGATTTACAGGGAAGTATTCCTGTGCGGGACGATTTCAGACCCGATCCAAGACTTGCGGATGGTGCTACCGTAAATGATTATGCAAATCAGCCTTTTGCAAAAGGTCAACTGGCTTCTCCTTATAATTTTGTCAATAATAAGAAAAAAATGAGTTTTTCTTATTATCTTTCAAATGTGGTTCCACAAGAACCCACAAATAAAGCTGGGATATGGACCCTTTTGGAAAATAATACAAGACAGTGGTCAAAAGAATTTGGCGAGGTTTATATAATGACAGGCCCAATATATTATAATGGTCGACCATTAGGATATATTGGAGAAGGCGGGGAAGTCAGGTTAATGAATACTGAAAAAGGTGGGCAAAGAGGGCTGGATTCCGTTGATAGAGGAAGAGTTGCAATTCCGACTCATTTATACAAAATAGTTTATGCTCCTTCTATTAATCAAGCTATTGCTTTCGTTATTCCCAATATAGCATTAAACCCTTCTGAATTGCCAAAATATGTAGTTACTGTTTCTACGGTAGAATATTACACCGGTTTAACATTCTTGCCTCAGTTAAGTAATAGTGCAACTATAAAAAATCAAATCCCCTTATGGAATATGAGACTGCAATAATAAAAAAAGGCTCCGAGGAGCCTTTTTTTATTTCATTGAAGGTTTGTTTGAAGAAAGTGCTGCAGTTTCTTTATTCTTTAATTTTTCAAGATTTGGAGTTCTTGGAATTTTAATTTGAACAGGTTCAGCTTTTTCGGACACTTCTTCTTTCTTGGCAGGGCGAGGAAGAGTTCCTTCACGCCAATTTTCTATAAGATCAAATAATTTATCAGAATTTTGTCCTTCTGGTAAAACTTCACTTGCAATGCGCCTTTGTTGATTTTCAATATCAAATTTTGCATCATATGAAGCAAGATGAGAAAGAGTTTTTATATCTTCGTTCATCGCTGCGAAATGCGCGGCTGTCATAGAACGATCAGTTTCTATGTCTGGGTTGGCACCATGTTTCAGTAATACCTCCATAACATCGTAAGAACCTGTAACTGCAGCCCAATGAATGGGTTTGACTACAAAGTCCTCGCAGCCTCTCAGCCAGCTTTTCTGTTGTGCTTCTGGAAGAACTTCTGGGAAGCCAAAGTAAGGTTTTTTAACATCAAATCCCTGTTCAAGTAAATAATTTGCTGTTTTTGCATCATTATGTACTATTGCAATAGAAAGAGGATCAATATTAGGGTTATGACCATATTCCTGTTTTATATCGCACTGAGCTTCTTCATGAAGAAACTGAACCCATTTACTAGAATCTTTATTATTTGCTATACTATACGCAATCCAGCCATTCTGGTATCTTTCTTCAAAGGTTTGTTCTGCTTTACGACCATTTAAATTATTTATACAATCAATAACAATTTGTTTTTCTTTATCTGAAACACTATCATAATCTTTATTTAATGTTTGTTTAATAAATTGTACTCTTTGTCTGGTTTGATTAATGACGCGCAAATTAGTATCTTCTGTCGGTCCTGTTGCTTCTAAAAAGAAAGACTGTTTAGCTAATGTGGGATTTTTCATAAAATAATCAATAGGTACATTTACTGCTTCAGAATAAACCGTTTTTACTGGCAAGAATCCGTCAACACCATCTCTGATTTCCAGTTCACTAATCGTATGTAATGAAACTTCCATTTCTTTAAAAGCCGAATAAATAGCAGCATCCACAGTATTAATAAATCCTAATGGGGTTGCTGATTTAATAAGAGCCAGTTCTTTTGAGACAACATCCTCTGGAAGTGTCTTTTCCAGTGCTTCAAATAGAAGTATAGAATTGGATGTTTCTAAAGCTGATTGATTAAATTTTTCTTTATCTTTGCTATCAGTCAGGTATATTTCAAAAGGTGTTCTTAAAGGATCTTCTGTCTCTGCTATTTTGAAACAGCGAATATTTGCAGGAAGATTAGGATCAATACTTCTTGCAAGAGATGCTAATTCAACAAGACGATGCCACACGTCTATATGCTGAGGCATAATTTGAAGCTGGTGGTTATTTTTGTCTATATCAATAACCTTAGCACGTTCGTGTATAAATAAACTCATAAATTCTCCGTATAAAATGCAATAAATATATTAGTATTTTATCATGAAAGAAGAATAAGTAAATTAAGATATTGAATAATATTCTTATCGCGCTATATATGTATCATATTAAAAATAAAAAGGTGCATGTTATGGAAGAAATAAAAATAATCAATCCAAAGATGAACATCATGAGTTATAACATTCATAAAGGATTTTCCAGATTTAAAAAGTTAAGCATATTTGAAATAAAAAATCAGATAATAAAATGGGATCCTGATATCGTATTTTTACAGGAAGTACAAGGCAAGAATAATAAATGGGAGGATTTGCATTCTGTCTGGCCCAAAGAAGGTCTTCATGATTTTTTTGCCAAAGATCCATGGAGTCATGTCGCATACGGCGCTAATGCTTTATATAAACATGGTCATCATGGTAATGCAATATTAAGTAAATTTCCAATTTTATCATATGAAAACTATAATGTATCAACTTCTAAACTTGAACAAAGAGGTATTTTACATGCCATTATCGACTGGAATAATATTTCAAATGTTCATTTATTTTGCGTTCATCTGTCTTTAAGTGGCAAGGGAAGAAAATGGCAATTAAATGTACTGGCAGAGTTAGTAAAGAATCTTCCAGATAATGCTCCTGTAATTATTGCTGGTGATTTTAATGACTGGTTTAATCATGCGAAAAAGAAACTGGTAAAAGAAACAGGACTTAATGAAGTATTAAAAGAGTATTTAAAAAATACCAGGAGTTTCCCAAGTGAATATCCTGTATTGTCGCTTGATAGAATCTATACAAAAGGTTTTGAAATAACGTCAGGAGAAATAGGAAAGAGTTGTGGAAAAATATCAGATCATGCGCCAGTAACAGCTTCTCTTGTTTTAAAAAAATAAATAAAAAGAGAATGCTTGATAGCACTCTCTTTTTGTGATGATCATTCAGGATCTTTCCATTGAACTTTATGTTGGCCATAGCTCGTTCCTATGGTTAACTTATTTTTATCATCAACTTGCGTTTTTTGATAATCGTTGAAATTTATAATTACGCCTCTTAGTGTAGCCATAACAGGGAACAATGTGCCTGCTGAGGCGAGAAGAACCGTAGCTGCCAGTGCTATAAAATTATTCATGGTACTCATATGTCCTGTTTCAAAGAATAATTTAAACATAAAATAAACAGGGAACGGTATAAACAACGCAAACGAGAGAAACGTATTCGTCACAGTTAAAAACATCAAATGTTTTTTATTTGCAAATGCTATACGCAAACATAAGAAAAAAGCAATAAAGCTATTTTTTGTTTTTAAATGATAGTTTTCTTTTTCCGCAAGAAAAACGAAAAAATATAAGCTAAATAGTGTGAACAGATAAAGTCCCATAAGTGGTATTGTTAAAAATATAGTTAATTTAAGGAAGTTCCCCCCTGTTAAGAGCTGATTTATTGCTTCACCGTTTACATTAAAATACACCTGATAGGCAAAAAAAACGCCGACCAATGGAATTTCCCATAATATAACTTTGCCAAAATTTTTTAAAAATGATTTAAGCAAACGTATTCTAGGATTCACTTGTTTGTAGGCAACAACCAGAAGTAAAAAAATAATATGCCCGTAAAAAAGATAATTTAAAAGCATGGATAATGCACTTTCTGTATTTATTGGCTTGTTCATAACATGAAAACTGTAAAGAATAAGATATTTAAAGCCTACTACAAAAAATAAAAGTATAAACGGTAAAAATAAATTAATAAGAACATTTTTCCATGTAAAAGCCGAACTCCATCCCAATTTAAAATAATTAAAATTATTAAATTTTAATGCAGGGTCAGGTCTAAAAAAATCTTTAATACTATTCGCTTTTAAATTCAAAGGTAAACGCATATTTTATTACTCCAAATGTCTTCTTTGTTCAAGCAAAGCTCCTAAAATAATAGCACTACCTACACCGATAATGCCTGACTTAATAAGGATATCAATATTAATTTTCCAGCCGATAGCAATAATAATAGAGCCAATAATGATACCCGCTAAAGCAATACGAATATTATAAAAAGTAAATTTGAATTTTATTTTTTCTTTTTTAGTTTTATCGTCTTTTTTAAGAAAAGAGAAAATTTTTTTCTTTTCTACGTGAACCACTTTTTTCTTTTGCACTTGTTTTTTGGGTTGAATAGCCAACATCGCTTCTTGCATAGATTTTTTATTCTTATCGTCTATCTCTTTTTTATCGCTCATAGGAGACCTCATAAAATTGTTTCTTATTTATTATTAATCTATATATTTTTTTAAATCAACTTTTTAATTTTTTGATCAGTGTATCTCTTAACATATGTTTTTCTTCTGTTTTTAATGGTCGTGAAAGTTTTATTGCAGCTATTTTTAATAACTCCTTGTCTCTTTCATGAGGTAAGTTATTACACCCCTGTAAATATTCGACCAATTCTGATTTAATGCTTTCTGGAAGAAAACTAATATATTCTTCTACAACACAATTATATAATTGAGATTCTTCTTTTTGTAAATCATTAATATTTTTAAGCGTAATAATGTTAGAGAGAACCTGTTCATCAAAAGAACAAACATTATCTGCCTGATTTCTTAAATCCTGAGAAATACCAATACTAGAAACGGTCATTAGCGTGACTTTAATTCCCATATTTTGGGCATATTCTACACCTACAGTTAAATCAGAATCTGCTCCTATAATTATTGCTTCATCGATAATATTTTTGTAAGACAGTTCTAATAACTCAGCAACGATATGAGTATCAATGCCTTTTTGTTCATTTTTTTCATTTATGAAACCTTTTCTAAAAAGAATACCAGGCGTTTGAGCAATCTTCTGTTGCTCAACAGATAATCCTGTGGGAAGAGAGCCGTCATACCAGTAAATACGAAGTAATGGTGAAGAAATATGTTCTGCACTATACTTTTTCAGATATTCATAGAGTTTTGAAATATCAAGAGAGATCTCATTTCTTTTTTTATGTTCTTTAAAAAGAGAAAAAGCACTACCTGAAAAGAAATATCCCGCGTCAACAAAAATAGCCAATTTTTTCAAAATAAACCCCTTATTGCAGCCTCAGACCAGTTTACTATGGTCTGAGGCATTTATTATTATTATTATCTGCCTAAAAGCTCATTGATTTGAGTTGTACGGTGTGACATACGAAGCTTACGTAAAGCAGAAGCTTCTATCTGTCTGATACGTTCACGCGTCAAATCCATTATTTTACCTACCTGATCCAGTGTGAGTTCAACTTGTTTTTCAGCATTATCATTAATGCCAAAACGCAGTCTCAATACTTCTGCTTCTCTTGAATCCAGGGTAGATAAAACAAATCTCAGAGCTTTTTGTTCGCCTTCCTGCATGAGTATTTCAGAAGGATTCAGGCTATTAGTATCTTCAATAAGATCACCAATTACGGCATTTTCATCTGTTCCAACTGGGGTTTCTAGTGAAACAGCATCTTTGGCATAATTTTGCAGTTTTTTAATTTTATTTTCTGGAATATTCAGTGCAGCTGATATCTCGTGAACAAGTGGTTCTCTGCCTTTTTCCTGCATATAATTACGATTAAAACGATTTACCTTTTGAATAATATCCTGCATGTAAACTGGAACACGAATAGTTCTCGCCTGATCTGACAAACCACGGGTAATAGCTTGTTTGATCCACCAGGTTGCATAAGTAGAAAATTTAAATCCACGACGATATTCGAATTTATCAACTGCCTTCATGAGACCGATATTACCTTCCTGAACCAGATCCAGAAGCTGCAGCCCTCTGTTCATGTATTGCTTGGCAATGGATAGAACTAGTCTAAGGTTAGCTTCAATCATTTCTTTAATCGCAAGTTTAAAAGCACGATCTGCACTTAACAGAGCAACATTAATCTTTTTCAGGCTCGCAACATTCAGGCAGCGTCTTGAAGTTATGGTAATAATATTACTCTGGATAGCTTCAATACGTGGTAAATGATCGTTGATTTTATCAAGGTGTTTAGCAGGCATTTGATTATACCAATGAAGATCATTTTCTGATCCGATAAATGCTTTTTTAAATATTTCTGCTGGAATACGGTTTTCTGAAACAACAATAGACATGATTTGTTGTTCAAAATCCTGAATAGAAATAACATCTTCACGAACTACATCACACAGTTTGTTAACCGTTTTTTGAGTAAAACGAACATCAGAAAGCGTGGTTAAAATATGCTCACAAGCCTTAATGTATTCTGGTGATTTTTCTCCTTTTTCCTGCAATGACTTTTTCATTACAGATAACTGTTCAGGAAGCTGATCCATAATATTTAATACTTCATTTTTCAGTTCTTCATGGTTTTCAGATTCAATCGAAAATTCGTCTTCAAATTCAGAAGACTCTTCGAAATCAAGAACGTCGCTGGTAGCATTTTCTCCATTGATATTATTCATGGTTGCAAGATTATCGACAACGGAAATTACTGAAATTTCATTATTTTTTATCTTATCCGACAACTCAATAAGATACGAAATTGCGAGTGGAGAAGAACAAATTGTCTGAACAAGTTTATGTCTGGTGTTTTCAATTTTTTCACAAAGAACGTATTCTTTTTCACGATTTAACAACTCGATTTTACTCATTTCACGAATATAACTACCTACGCAATCAAAGTCAGAACTTTTGCTTTCTTTGAACACTATTTCGTCTTCTTGGGTGTCGGCAGAGGTTTTGATTGTGACGTTCCGGTTGATTAAAATTTCACGGATTTGATTTAAGAATTCTTCTTCAACTTCACCAATAATATGGGTAATTTCTTCGGAGGTTATTGAATCGTTATTTTCGCAATATTCTAATATTTCAGTAATTTTTTCAGATTGCTCAGGTGTGTATTTAGCCATAAAAGTACCCCGTAACTTAGTAATATGTTTAATAATAAATAAACTTTCAAATTTAAATTATGTTTAAAAGTTCAGGAAAGAGATACTACAAGATTTAAAATAATAAATCAAGTAGTATTTGGTCTCCTGATGATATTTATTTAGTATTAATCAAATGGGAGACCAAATTGTTTTTTACAACCCCAAAATGGAATTTTTTATATTCTGCCTGCGGCCTGTTAAACATTTTAAAAATAACAAGCAAAACTCATTAATTAGTTTAAAAATATTTTTGTGGATTTTCAGAATACACAAATAAATATTTTATTATATGTACTAATTTATTGTCTTTAGACAATAATTAGTACTAATTAAAAGATCTATTACGGGGTTCAAAAAGTGCCTTTTTCTTTTTATAAATCAAAGCGTTGAAAAAATCTCCTTAGCCACTGCCTACGGTAAATTTAGCCACTGCCTACGGTTTTCCAGTCACTGCCTACGGTAGAAAAAGCCACTGCCTACGGTAAATTTAGCCAGTGACTACGGTAGAATGTAATAAAAATAAAAACAAAAAGAATAAAAAATAAGCTATTTTTTAGCCACTGCCTACGGTAAAAAAAAGAAAAATGGGAGATTTATTTTCGGTTTTTATTTGATTTATTTATTTTTATACATTACAAATAAAAACCATTTTAAAAATGAGTTATTGCAGATAAATTGCAGAAGGTAGGTTATGACAAAGATCCGTTATGAAAATGCGAAAAAAGCGATTAAAAATAATTCTCAAAAGGATTTAAAAAAGTGTATTGACCTGGGTTTTAATGTGAATACGCAAAGCCCGTGGGGATTTACTCTTTTGCATGAAGCTTGTTTAAATAATAACCATGAAATGGTGAAGTTGTTGTTATCTTATGGAGCTAATGCCAATGCAAAAACTTTTTATGGGGAAGAAACTCCCTTAGTGATTTCAATCAGGAATGATTGCGTAGAAAATGTCAGGATTTTACTGGAAAATTTTTATAATAATAATCCAGAAATCTGTTTAGATATTGATAGCAATTTGCTATCTGAAGCTAATTTAGGAATAATTAAAACCATTTTAGAAAAATACAAATTCAATCTTTCTGATACAATGGTCGTGGATTGTTGTTCGTCAAAAAGAGAGAGGTTGTAGTGAGGAATGTATGGAAAAAAAAATTAAAACAGTGAGACCCAATTTAAAAATAACAAGTACCAACACCTGTCAGTCAATTGCAAATGAAAAAACCACACCTTGGCCGAAAACCTTCGGTATTCCTAACACAATGCTAAGAAGTGCCTTGTTTGGTATTCAAAGAGAAAGAACAACGATGTCTGCTATTGACGACATGGTTTTGATGTGTCCTCGTGGAGCAATTATAAAATATTCTGGTCCTTATTTAAATCAAGATGATTCTCTGGTTTGGCAAATGATTATACGAGCAGCAAGACAAAGTCATGCTCCTATGGGAGGATTAATACAATTGTCTTATCAGGATATTATTACATCTCTGGAAAGAACCGATGGAGGAGCTAACTTTACCTGGCTTAAAGATTGTCTGGAAAGGCTGCATAAAGCACATGTTGTAATAGAGACTGCAAATAAAGTAATCAGAAGTTATCTTTTAGTTGGTTATTCAACAGACAAAAAAGCCAGAAAAATCGAAGTAGGTATAAGCGCTTTATTGTATCCTCTCTTTGCGGAAGATTTAACGGATATTGATGTTTTAAGAAAAGCTAAATTAAAAAGTCAATTATCACGGTGGTTACATGACTTTTATTCTTCCCATTCAAATCCAGTTCCTTATTCGATAGACAGAATTCAGGAGTTAGCTCGATCAAATAAACAAGCCAGTAAATTTAAAATTATGATTGAAAAATCAGTAGAAGAGCTTAAATTATGTGAACCACCCTTATTTGCTGCTGAAACATTTTTAGATAAGAAAACCAATTTATTACATGTAACCAAAGCGACTAATAGTCCAGGTGTTCCTCCTGAAAGAAAAGTTGAAGATATTATTAATAAAGTTGTTGCAAAAGATCATAATATAAACCAGTTTAACAGACAAGACTCAGAAATTAAAAAAATAATGGTTGCTTTTGAAATGACAGAAAAGCAAGTTCAACAAATGAATGAGAAAGAATTCAACCATCATTTAAAAGCGCTAAAACCTATATTATAGTGTCCTATATTTGAGCATTAAGAATAATCAGAAAAAAAAGTAATTTTTGCGCAAAATGTGAAATTCATTTGATCTTCGCTTTTTTTTGATCTAATGTTTTAACAAGTTGGAATAACCCAACAGATTGAAAAGGAGGTTCATTATGAATCAGGATATTTTATCAGGTCGTTGGAAAGAACTTAAAGGGTCAGTGAAGGAACACTGGGGAAAACTTACAAATGATCACTTGGATGAGATCGATGGTAAAACTGAAAAACTTGTAGGTAAGTTACAGCATGAGTATGGGCTCAGTAAAGAAGAAGCTGAGAAACAAGTTAGTGAATTTACCACTGGTGTTGATAACAAGAGGCTTTAAAAGTAGTAAAAAAGTGCAAACATTAAGGAGACTGTAATGAAAAAATTAATGGCTGTAATAATGGGCGTGTGCCTTTTAAGCTTAGCAGGTTGTAACACCTTTTCAGGTGCAGGCAAGGATATAAAAGCAGGTGGTAGTGCCATCTCCAATGCTGCGGAAAATACTAAGGATAGTATGTAATAAATGGATTTTTAAGCTAATACATGGATGTATTAAAAAAGGTAAAGCAATGCAATAAAAAAGATAAAGATTTCGGTCTTTATCTTTTTTTTTATCTTAAATAAGAAATAGATCTAACTTAACGATAATGATCATCTTCGCTGTCTTCTTTATCATCTTTTTTATCATATCCAGCAGAATCAAGGAGATTACGCATAAAAAACTCTTTATCAGCAAATTCTTCCTCAGCAATTGTTTCGACCTGAAATTTATTTACTTTTGTTTCTGGCATATCCTCTGGTAGTTCTGGCATTTCATCACCAAAACTGTCATGAGAAGGAATATGTAATTCTTGTTTTATTCTATTAAGATCATTGTCGTCATCTTCGCTCGGAAAAACAAAAAGATTTGGATCATTTTTTTCAGTTTTCTCTTGTTGCTTTTTATTTTGAGAAGATTTAAGTTCTCTTTCTCTTTCTCTTTCTCTTTCTCTTTCTCTTTCTCTTTCTCTTTCTCTTTCTCTTTCTCTTTCTCTTTCTCTTTCTCTTTCTCTTTCTCTTTCTTGTTGTTTAGATGTTGGAGAAGGTTGTTCTTTTTCTATAACAACATTTTCATGGCGTTCTTCACGAGTATATTTTTGTAAATCAACATGCTCGACGTCTTCTTCATTAAAATTTTCTGCGTTATGAGAAGAAGCGATTTCATCCTCTAAAGAATTTTCTTCTTCATCCTCATATTCTGGTGCAACAATGATTTCAATATGCTTGTGAATATATTCAAATACCATAATCAAATTATTCAAAAGAAGTGGTTGTTTATCTTCATTGCGAATATATGTATTAAGTGATTTGATTTTTATTTTATAAGGGCGTGGTTCTGTTTTTCCTCTGTCCTTTTTTTCATAAAATAATTCAAGTACGTCCTCTATATATGATAAGAGGTCTTCGTCTACTTTCTTACTTTTCGTATATATATGAACAAAATAATCAGAAGTGTCAGGCTCTCTTACTTTGGAGTAAGGTTTGTTTGAGAATTCAAATTTAACTCGAGCTTTAAGTTCTGGTATTGTTATAATGAATATGTTATCATTCATGGAATGCCTTATTTGTCTAATTAACCTTCATTAAACAAATATAAAAGAAAAGATATTAATGTCAACGATAACAAAAATCTAAGGTGGTAAAAATGGAACAAAGTGATAAAGATAATGTACAATCTACGCTGAAAAATGTATTGAATGCCTTATTATTTAGTTCAAGACAGCTTGATGATGATAATATGTTTATCTCGGTACTGTCTGATAAGAATTTCCATGACCAGTTAAAATATCTGAATCAAGAAGATATCCGTTCTATGAAAGATTTCATGTTCCTGTATAATTATCAGTTTGATAATTTCTCAGAAAATTTAATAAGTAATCATTTATGCTCTAATGATGATTTTTGTTTTATTTTAAAAAATATGGATTTTGTTGAAAACCATTTTAAATCAATTATTGTTAATAAAGAAGGTATGGCTTGTTCTTCTGATAAATCGAGTTTTATTATAAGTAGTCTGTTAAAACATTTTATGAAAGGTGATGACATTGTTGTTAATTATCAACAAGAATACACATATCACTTACCTAAAAATGTATTTACTAATCATTCTGATATAATCGATTTCTATAAAGCTATCCAGTTTTTATATTATGGAAAAAGCGAAAGGTTCTTAGTACAGTTGAAAAAAATATTGAGTGAGTAAAGAGGTTAACTTTTGTTAAAAATAAAAAAGTAAAGATATTTGTGAAACTTGATTTTTTGTTTGATTAAGTTATTGTTGATTTGTTAATCTTTTATCATATACTTTAAAGTGAAAGTGTAAATTATACTCTAATTTAATAAAAATATTAAGGAATGTTTATGTCAGAATTTAATATAAAAGAATATCATGTCCTGTTTCATGGTAAATCAGAAGATATCCTGCTTACAACGAATGCTATAAAAGAAAAGGTAAACTCAGTAAGTTTTAAAAGAGAACAAGACGATCTTATCTGGCTGGTTAATGATGAGATAAATTATGTTTTTAAAGGACTGGAATCACAATTTTGGGATAAAGTGAGTTCAAAGAATGCGTTATTAGTTGAATTTAGCCCAGTAGGCCCTATTTCAGAATATGTAGTCGTGTTATAATCAATATAATAACAAACTGATATAACAAAGAGTCTATTATGAATAGAGTGATTGATTTTTTTAAACGAATAGAAGGCGTCCTTTATGATGTAAATGGAGCAACTACGTCAGAAGAATCTAAGTCAAAAGGCTGGAAAGACAATGTGGTTGCAACATTATTAATTATAGGATCTATTTCCTCTCCTTTTATTGCAAATCCAGTTAACGCAGAATCTTTAAATAATCAACAATCTGTATTAAATGTTAATAAGAATAAAAATATACAAGACTATATCAGAGAAGGAAATTCTTTGATACGTGAAATGTATATTCAAGGAATGTTATCCCAAAAATACAAAGTTAATGCCATAAACCCCAAAAGCTCAGAATCAGAGGCGATTACAATACCGGGATTACCCTGTCAGGTTAACTGGGGAATAAATAATAATGGTCTGACGCAGTCTCTTATACAAGGAGTAGACCTAAAACAAAACGAACTGTATCGGGATATGACGCTTTTACACGAAACATCGCATTGTGAACTGTTAAAGATAAAATCTCCTTTTCAGAATAGCGGATTGAAACCAGAGACGGAAGCATGGCTTAATGAATGGGTCATAGGCGGTATGATACCACAAAATTCTATCAATAATTTTTTTGCAGAAAATTTTGCTGATTCTTACGGTATGCTTATGCTTTTATCAAAAAATAATTTTTCCGAAGCATCAGTATCTGAATTAAAGAGATGGTATGAAATAAGAAAGATTAAAAGAGAAATGGATGAACGCCAGGGAAACAGTATTATTTTCGACCCGCATTATACGGATTTTTCATTAAAAAGAATTATTGATTCTTTAGACACATTAAAAAAACAATCCCCTGCTGAATTAAAAAAAATTGCACTTACTTATGCTTCTGAATCAGTTGTAGAATGGTTAAATAAAAACAGAGAAATGCAACCGCTTAATAAAGACGTTTCTGTGCCGGGTAACGAAGGTAAAGTAAGGCTTGTGGGTGACGAAGGGGCAGATATTATAATTTCGGGCTTCACCAGTAAGAAGTGGTTTTATTCAGCTATTTTAGGACAAGTTCAGCTTCTCACTGCGGAAAAGCAAAAATTAGTTAAGAAACCATATGTTTTTCAGACATACGGAGAAAATGATTCAAGAATCATTGCATCAGGTATTATAGAAGATATGAAAGATAGTCCTTTTACGAAAGCAAAAGTAAAGCTAACGAATAAAAAAGATTTAAAATGGAATTTTGAAAGCGAAGAAAGAGGAAGAATTTATATTTCATATATTCTTAATAAATTAGATGGCGATAATTTGATTGAGAAATGGCAATACCAAAATAACTGGAATGGTGTTCAAAAAGATATAGAAAATACATTGTCAAAAAAATATAAAAGTAATATTCTCAATATCACTTTGCCATCACTAACTATGTTATCGGAAAAACTAAAAGATAAACCTTTTTCAACAGAAGTTTCTAATGGTATTAAAAAAGATACTTCTTCTTTTTGGTGATGTATCTCACACGTAAAAGTTAAAGCAAGGTTTTATGTTTGTAATAGATATTAAATAAATAAAAAAAATAGCACCAAGGTGCTATTTTTTATGAAGTTATGAAACTATTCTCTTTCAAGAATATAATTGGCCTGTCCTAAAAGATCTTCTGGCTTATAAGGCTTAGTCAGGAAACCTTGTACACCTTTATCCTGACCTATTTTTACGTTTTTCTTTAAATTAGCCGTAACCATAATCACTGGGATATCGGAGAATCGTATATTACTTTTCATCCTTTGTACTAATCCAAATCCATCAAGTTTAGGCATTTCTATATCTGTTACAACCAATGCTGGGAATGTTGCTTCCATTTTATCTAATGCATCAAGTCCATCTTCTGCTGTGATAATCTGGAATTCACTTTCAAGCGCTCTTTTTGCACTAAACAATGCAGACTTAGAGTCGTCTACAATAAGAACGATAGGTTTTTCATTAGTGATACGATTTGGATTGATAGCAGGCATTTGGTCATACTCGTCAATAGAATTAAGGCTTTGTTGTAATAGTGAAAGTGAATTATGTGAACTTGAATGTTCGAGATTTTGCACAGATTCCTCCAGGTGTTCAGTATTAAAATCTTCTTCTTTTTGTTTAACAGGTTTATAGTTTTCTTTCAATTCTTCTGCTGAATCCAGTACAGGGCTGCCAACACTTGTAGATTCTGGATTGCCGGAATTATAAGTATTATTTTTGTTTTTGACGTGTCTTTTAGTTTTTATCGCTTCAATACGTCTTAATTCTTTTTCTTCATTTTGAGCTTTCTGATTTTTTATAATGAAAAAAACAGTTATCGCTAATCCAACAGCTATTAATGCCAATACTATTATGGAATTCATATTTTTAACCTTTTTAAAAAATTTGTTATTCTTATAGATATATAAATAACCGCCTGTATTGTCAATAGTTCAGACAATTAACATAAACATATCCCAAATAAATTTGATAACGGAGAAAAACTTGTTTATCCTTTTAAAAAATGATAAATATATTTCGGATACTTGATGAAATACATCTTATCGTGTATATATGAAGTAATGCTTATATTATTCCTTAATATAAGAGCTTTTCGGTTCAGTTTATATGAGGGCTGTATCTTAATGGAAATGTTATCTAATGATACTTACATTCAAAAGACTAATAAGGGTTCACAGGCTCTATTGGTCCAGCCGCCTATTAGCTTAAAATTGAGATATTATTTGCATGAAATTCCCAGTATTGAAGAATTACATGATTCAACTTCTTTGATCAAAGTAAGCCAGCTTTATACTTTAATAGAAAGTGGTGACCCTATTGATTTTTCAAGAACCTTACATGATATGTTATTAAAAGGCTGGATCGAACCTGTGTCTTCCGATTTTATAAATCAAATTTTAAACAATCATAATAAAGAACAACAATCTGAAAACCTTATTGATAAAATTCCTGAAGATATAGAAGAAACCCCTATTGCCGAAACTTTATTGAATGATAATGAGAAAGAGCTTTCAGAATGGCTTATGGAAGAAAAAATAAAAAAAGAGCAGCAAGAGAAAGAAAAAGAATTAAGTAGAAACAAACAATCAGAAGCAGCTTTTCATTATGAAGAAGAGGTAATTCCCGAGATCCCATGGGATAGCCCTTATAATAGTCTGGAAGATTTTTTAAATGATAATAAACCTAAAAAAAGCACATTTAAAACTGATGTATGGGAAAATTCTAAAGAAAATAATATTGAAGATAGTGAATGGGATGTCGCAGGACAAGACGAAGATAGTAGTTCCTCTTATTCTAAAACTCAGGATGCTCGCTATAAAGAACAACTAACATTAATGAAAAAAGAAAAAAGAAAGAAAACAACAGAATACTCTACTTCTGATACTGAAAAAAGTGAATCAGGGAAAACAAAAAATAAAGGATTACTGGGTATAGTTGGAAATCTGTTTAACAAAAAAAAGTAAGGATTTCTCCTTACTTTTTTATAATCTTTTCTTTGACATATGCTCATTTATAACAGGATTATGTCTTATTTCCTTATCAAGAATCACACGCTCAAACAAAGTGATTACCTCTTGATTATTAGCATAGAGTTTATCTTTATCATTAATATTTGTTAATTTAGCAATAATCGATTCGGAATTTTTAGAAATTTTTTCTTTATACGAGATCAAGATTTCTAATTCCAGATTACGCAATATATCATGAAACAGGTGAAGTATCTTTTTTGAATACATGAAATAGTATTTAAGTCCATTATTTTCATCTAAATGTTGAGCTTTATTAAAATCTAAGGCTGATTCGATTATATTTGATTTTAATTCTAATGAAAAATCCTTAAATCCAATATATTGATTAAATATTGAAATAGATTTTGAATATTCTTCTGAACCAGCAAATCTACAACAATCTGCAATCGCATAGTAAGTATCTGCAATATACCGTCCGATTATCTGATTATCAAAATCAGAAGTGTTTTTTATTATATGACCAATAAATTTTTCTCTTTGTAAGCTAACATTTCCTCTTTTAAATTTTGTAGCATAAATATCAATTGCAGTAAGGGACTTATTGTTATATTTCATTTTAATATCAAAGTTAATACGCTTGAATATTAAATCATATATTTTTTGTTTTTTTGTGTAAGCATGCAGAGTATTTCGTTCACTATTTAATAATAATAATAGTGGAGTTTCATTTTTTGAATTTATCTGGTTAACATCAATATTGTCATATTTTTTCAAAACATTCACAATATCTGTTATTTTTAAGAAATAACATGAGGTATGAATTTCAGGAATAGACTCTGTGTAATTAATATTTGCCGCTTTGATCAAAACAGGACTGTTTTTTATCATTTCAATTAAAGGAATATTGTTATATTGCCCTGACATATTTTTTACCATTTTACTATTTAATAATTCACTTAACCAATTAATAGTATCTTTATTTTGTTGCTGTAATGCATAGTAAGTAATTTCACTAAATGCATGATTGCCTTGCTTATCAATGTTATCTATATCACCATGCTTTAAAAATGGATTAAGTAATTGTATATTTTCCATGCCTCTTAAAGAATGCCAAAAGTTTTTACCATTCTTTTTATTTTTTTTAAATAATTCAGGATAATCATATAAAATAGATAGGGATTGGTTGATTTTATTTCCCTGATATTGGGAACCAAGCAAAAATTCTAGAGGATTTAATTTATCGTCGAACATCCTCTCATTAAAACTGTACTTGATAAAAGAATCAATAATGATTCTTAGTCTTTCTTCTTCTTTATCATGACTGTAAATAAGATTCTGAAATATGAAATCATCCATAGAAACTTTTGCACTTCTATTACTATAACTGTAAGGATAAATATAATAAAGTTCATCCATTTTTTGTTCATTATGAATGCTAAACATACTCGAAAAATCTTCTTCATGCAAAGATATGTGATTTTCTGCAAAAGAATTAAGAACAGATGGGGTTAGTGATAGTAGAAAGTTTTCTGATTCTTCTCGTTTTACTGAAACTGTTAATTTTCCGGTGCTTTTATATATCCAAAGAGCTATTTCTCCTGCTGTATATTGGGTTGAAAAATATGAAATGATTTTATTTAAATTTTCTGGTTTTGAAAAAAGATTCGGGTAAGCATTTTCTATTGTTTCAATATGAATATCATATTCAGGTAATGCATGGTTTTTTTCATAAATATTATGAAAAAGAATTTTATGTAAAAAGGATAACGGAGGCAACAGGTTATTTTGTTTATAATAGTCAATATATAAAGGAACAGTTAAAGGGTTTTTGTTTTTTGCAGAAAGATAATCAGCCGGTGTTTCTTTATCGTGAATATTATTGCTTAACGAGATTAAGGATTGGCTATAATGCTGAAATAAATTAAACCTTTCTGGAAAAGATTTAATATGTCGTTTAAACAGGCTTTCCAGATAGTACAAAGGAGAGTAGAAATCTGCTTTTTTTTCGAATAAAGGTGCTTTCATGTAAACTGTTTTTTCATGATAATTTGCTAAAAAATATTCAAAGATAGATTTCAAAAAATCTTGCTTATCTGGCAGGTTTTTATCTGTTAAAGAATAGGCCATAAAACTGTATATAGGTTCAGCATAATTTTCACTATGATAATTATTTTCAAAATCTGTCCCTTTTGAAGATAAAAAAATGTCTGATCTTTTTACCATTTCGGCTACTGTATCCCAGTTATGATTTTTTATTTCGTTAATGAGTTTAAACTGAACTCTTTTTTTCATAATGTGTGCCTGTTTTTTCATTATTTGTAATTCTACTATTGTACCATAAAAAAATAAATAAAAAAGTTTGACTTTTTAAAATGATTAAGTTACTGTGTTTATAACCTGAACACGTCGTTGAGGTCTTTAATAAAGGATAATGCCATGTTGTAAATTGCTAAAATAACTCTGAATTGCCGAGCGCCTCCTGATTTTATTAAATTTATAGTTTTGTTTCAAATAAATTTTAATAATCTGGAGAATATAATATGAAAAATACAAATACCACGAATACCAGCGAAGTAACCCATGCAAACAAATCTGTCTTCAATTCATATGAAGAACATTCCAAAGCCGTTGCTATTTGGAAGAAAATTTCTAATGAGAAAAAGGCAAATATCGAAAACCATGTAATTTATTGTATCCTATTCAATAAATCTATAGACAAAGCCTTTACTCCTATTACAAATCAAAATAAAATTGTTAGCAATGCAAATGATCCACATTTTGCCCTGCGTATCGCTTTGCGAAGAGTAAGTGAATGCAAAGCATCTGCTTTCGAACCATGGCAATCTTTCTATAAGGAAAATATAGAAAGGCACAAATATGCCAAAGATTGTTATGTGCAAGATAATGGCGACGAATTCATTATGTCGATTGCTCGTAAAGCAAAAGATATATTAGATAGTCTTTAATTATATAAAAATAACAGGGAAGGGATTCCTCTGTTTTAAGGAGAGCAGAAATGAATAACACATGTATAGGTAAAGTTGATTTTGATAAAGAAAATGTAAATTATGTTTATATACTTGTTCGAAAAGATTTAAGTAAAGAGCAACAAGGTGTTCAGGCAGTTCATGCGGGAATGGCCTCAGTGAATGAGCATAAAGGTTTAAAAAATGATACCCGACTTGTTTTACTTTCAGTAGAGAATGAATCAGATTTACTTCGCTGGAAAGAAAAAACTTTTTATAAAGATATTAAGCATGAAATATTTTACGAACCCGACCATGGTATAGGTTGGTCAGCATTAGCAACTGCTCCGATATCACGTAAAGAAGGTAAGCTTTTTAAGAAATTAAGTAAATGGAGTTTATCTTAATAGTCATGATTTATATAAAAAGAGTCCAGGGTTTCATACTGGACTCTTTTTATTATTAATTGACTTTGAAATATGTCTCATATATTATTCTTAGTGAAACTCTATAAACAATCAGGGGGATTTATGTCAAAAACAACTACTGTAAGTGATTGGAATAGAATAATTTATTTATTAGGTGATTTTATTACGTCTATGGAAGAATATCGTGCTATTTATGGAAATGCTCATACCGAAGAGGTTTCTAGTATTTACGACAAGGAACTTGATTTAATTTTAGCAATAAAAACATGGGTTAATAAAAATAAGGCAACAAGTTTTAAGTTGAATTCTTTAAATGATAAAGAAAGACTTATTTTACTCGAAATGATTGATAAAAGTAAACGAGTTTGCTATGAAAAAAATAATACCAATGCCCCATATTCTTTGATAATGTTCCTTCCACTAGCTATTTTAAATGAAAAATCACCTCAGATTGATAATGAAACTCTCGATCCCAGCTATAACTCATTAGAAAAAATTGCTAAATTCAGAACATTATTGAATAAGTTTTTTGCAGAGAGAATATCAAGTAATGTTGACGTTATTAGTGAAGAAAGTAAATTTGAGCTTGAGATTCATGAAAATTTGAACAGTGATTTAATTGAACAATATCTTGCAGAAGGCGTTGACCTTTATAGTATTGAAACTTTAAATAAATACAAACCGCAATTGTCAGATTTTTATGAAGATGATTTGATTCACAGCTTCTTAATTCCGGTTGTGCTAAAAACTGATGATTATCAGAAAATAGCTGATTTTAGTTTTAACAATGATGGTTTATATTTCGATATGTTAGAAGATCTTGGAGATAACGACATTATTGTTGCTGAACCCATGAACCTCGATGAAAGTTTGCTTGAAATTGAGAATCTTAAATGGGATATGTTAACCGGTCAGATATTAGAAGGAGAACTGATAACTGGTGCGGTATTAAGAGAGGCTCAATATACGGTAATTAAACATAAAGATCAATTTGTAAGGCTTGATGTGGTCATAGACGATGTTGATAACGATGGTAAATCCTTACAGTCAGTAGAGATAAGCCGTTCCTTAAAAACAAAAGAAGATTATGTTAATTCGCTACCAATATCCTTTACCTCCGAAGAATTTATATTTAATGTAGGTTTTGTTCAGATAACTGAAAGCGAACTTTCTGAAATTGATGCAGAACGCTTGAGTGTTCATAAATTTTATGAAGATAATGGATTAGATGAAAGTATGCCTCCTGGCACAACACTTCACTAAAAAAAAGAGGCATGCGCCTCTTTTTTATTGTCTTATAAAAATACCTTGTTTTAAGTTAAGCTGAAAATTTTTTCTTATTTAAAGTTTTTAAGATTACTCCTAAAACATTGATTAAGGAAATCTTTTTTAAGACGATAAAGCATTGGAGGACGGTTGGTTAGCCCAGCATGTCGTTCACCTGTTTCCTCTAAAAAATCTAATTCATTCAACTTTTTACGGAATGCACTTTTATCAATGTTTGCTTCAAGGACAGTTTCGTATACTTGCTGAAGTTGCGTCTTTGTAAATTTTTCAGGTAAAAGATGAACAGGTAATGTTGAGTAATTAACTTTATTTCTCAATCTTTCAAGAGACATGTTAATAATTTCGGCATGATCAAAGGCCAGTTCAGTAAGATTAATATCTTTAACCGGAAGCCAGACAAGCTCTTGGGCTCCGCGTCCTGCTGCTGCTTTTTCAACTTTATCCCAGCCCATAAGTGAAACATAAGCAATACTGATTGACCATTGGCGAGGATCGCGCTTCATAGAACCAAATGTATGTAATTGTTCAAAATAAGCCTGAGTTACACCTGTTTTTTCTTTAAGAACACGCTCAACAGACTCGTCAAGATTTTGATCCTGGTCAGCGTATACCCAGCCACCAGGTAAGCTCAGCCAGCCTGCGTATGGTTCTTCTTTACGCTTAATTAAAAGAATATGCAATTCATTATCTTTTAGAGTAAAAATAACAGGGTCGACTGTTGTAATAGGGCGGATATAATCTGTCATAAAAACCTCTCTTATCTCTTAGTTATTGTAACTATAACACTAAGTATAACTAGAGATCAATATATTTATCTTTTAATTATGGATAAATTAAGCATAATTTTGAGTGCTATTGACCATTATCATAATATTATACATAATATTTATATTATCTTTCTTTTAGTGAGATAAATCCAATCATAAAAATAGTGTAATGAGGAAATCGTTTAATGGAAAGTATTTCTAAGAATTCTGACGTAAATAAAAGTTATTATGAATTTATGTTAGCAAAATCATGGCTTTCAGATGGTGACGAAACTTTTATTAATCATGCGAAAGAATTGCTCGAAAAGGGCTGGAATTTGAATAAGCAAAATGAACATGGAGATACATTATTACATCTTGCTGTACGAAACAACAAATGGAAGTGTTTAGAATGGATGATAGAACAAGGAGGAGACTGTTTAATAGAAAACAAGCACGGACATAGTCCTGTATGGTTAGCAAGAAGAAAAAATAGCAAGTTGTTCCCATTAGTTTTTCAGGAAATTTATATCGAAGCACAAAAAAATGGACTATTAGTCGAAAAACAAACTCTTATTAATAACAATGCCCCATCCTCTGTTGATACAAGTCAAGAAAAATATCCTAATGAAAAAGTAGTTAATCAAAAAGAGATATCGGTTACTGATAAATGGACTGATGCATTTTTAAATGAAGACTACAAATTAGCAAAACAAATTTTATTCAGTGATTTTGATTTAAAAGTATTAAATTCAAATGGAAGGACACCACTTCATGAAGCAATTAATAGCAACCAGTGGGAAATGGTTGAATATCTTATTAATTACGGAGCATGTGTTTCTGCAAAAGATAATAAAGGAGCAAGTTGTATAGATTATGTTGAAAAAAAATGGAATGAACAAGAACCCTCATTGGATATAGACTCTTATGAAATGATAAAGTATGCATTGAAAGATGAAAAAGTTGCAGATGTTTTATCAAAAAACCTGAATATTGACACACCGTCTTATAATAATCTAAGTAAACATTCTAATAAAGAAAGAAATCATAATAAAAAACCTTATCGTCAAAAAGAGAAGGTTAATTTCGTTATGGATCAGGGACTAAAAAAAGTTCCAAATACAAGACAGATACAAGAAAAAATACAAGAAACGCTTGAAAAACCAGTTATGCCAGTTGTTATAATTAAAAAAACAAGAAGACTTACAGTTAAATAGTTGCAATACAAATGGTTTTGTATTAATATTGCTCCCATTATTAAGATAATTGTAGAGGATATTATGGGAACTGATAAAAATACAAATTCACAATCTGCATCTAGTGTTATGGAAAAAACTAAACAAAAGGTAAATGAACCTACTTTGTTTAATGTAGTTTTTCATAATGATGATTATACAACAATGGAATTTGTTGTTTACGTTTTGAGAGAAGTATTTAATAAAACGGGAAAAGAAGCCCAAGAATTAATGCTGGCTGTTCATGAAACAGGAAAAGGCATTGCAGGCACGTATGTAAAAGAAATTGCTGATTTAAAAAGAGCAAAAGTAATTGAACTTGCCTGTAAAGAAGATGCACCGTTAACAGTTACTGTGGAAGCAAATTAATAATAAAAAGAGGTTTTATGGAGACAATCAAAAATTTTAATGACTGGAACTTTTTAGGGAGAATGATATCTTCTTTACAAAAAGATCTGGTCGTTGCTGCGGCTTCTAAAGAAAAAGCAGGCAAATGGTTGTCTCTATCTTCCTCTGTTATTGATTATTGTAACAGTCATTTTATGGGCGAAATGGCAAAATATACTGAGCCTGCTTTAAGGATTACACGCTATTTAAGGTGTAATTTTTTTTGGATAACACAAAACTGGATGGATCTTAGTAAAGAACTTGAAGTAAGTATTAAAGAAGAAAAGGCACCTATTTTTTATATTATTAAAGGTTTTTTTTCTCTTCATTATTTAGCAAATCAAAGTTATTTCCTTATAGATAAATCTCTGGAAGCCTCTCTCTTTCCTGAACTAAAAACAAAAAAACGTGCTTTAAGAGAAGCTGAAGAATGTTTTAATTGTGCAAATTCCCTTATTATTCATGAAAAAGATAAACACCTTGAAAGTACGATATTATGGTCGAAAGCGTGGATGCTATATAAGCTAAATAATAAAGAGCTTATGAATAAATATGCATTAAGGGCATGGCAGTTAGATGGTGGAAATACTGGAGAAGGCTGGAATTTATGGGCTCAATGGCTGGGAAGAATAATTGATCCGCTGGAAAACCTTATTTTAATGGAAAGTATAAAAAAATAAAGGTTATTTATAGCAATAGCAATGTTTTTTGTTTATTTTTATTTTTAGCGATGTTATAATTTTATTATTAAATGGCTATAAAAGGAATAAGTGAAATGACATTAGCAAAATATGCAGTATCAGAAGAAAATTCAAAAGGTCGTGAACACGATATCGATAAACCTCGTGATCGTAATGAATTCCGCCGTGATTTTACCCGAATTATTCACAGTGAAGCATTTCGGAGACTGCAGAATAAAACTCAGGTCTATCCTAATCATGAAGGTGATTTTTTCAGAACACGAATGACTCATTCTCTTGAAGTAGAACAAATTTCAAGAACAGTTGCTCAGAAACTCAATCTTAATGAAGATCTTTGTGCAGTTTTGGCTATTGGTCATGATTTAGGTCATCCTCCTTTTGGTCATAGAGGTCAGGATGTTCTTGATGAATTAATGCAAAATTATGGTGGCTTTGAACACAATCTGCAAGCAGTTCGTCTTGTTGACTTTATTGAAAGTCCTTATATTGAACATCGTGGCCTGAATTTAATGTTTGAAACCCGTGAAGGTTTACTGAAACATTGCAGTCGCGCTAATGCTGAAATGTTAGGCGATATTGCAAAAAGACATTTGACTGGTGAACAGCCTCCACTTGAAGTCAATGTGGTTGATATTTGCGATGCTGTTGCTTATGTTCATGCCGATTTAGAAGATGCATATTCTATGGGTATTCTTTCTCCTTCCAAGCTTATGGAAGCCCCAGGATATAAAGAAGCATGGTTAAGAATTAAAAAGAAACATCCTGATTTATCAGAACCTACTGACAACGAAATGTTGAGTAAATCTTCGGACGTATTGAGAGCAAATGAGGCAAAGGTAAAAACAATTATCCGAAATATGCTTGAATATTCAATTGATGATTTAATTACTCATTCATTAAAACAAATTCAAAAAATTAATCCTCAGTCTGTAGAAGATGTGAGAAAATGCCAGGAACCAATTATTGTTTTTAGTAAAGAACAATATGCAAGACATAAGGCATTAAAAGAATTTTCAAGACATGAAATTTATTATCATGAACGCGTTGATGGCTTCAGGAGTAATCAAAAACAAATTATTTCAGATTTATTTAATGCCTATTTAAAAGAGCCTGAGCTTATGAGTGGTAAAGGATTAAATAAAAATGAAAGTTTGCATAGAAATATTGCTGATCATATTTCTGGAATGACTGACAGGTATGCACTTTCAGAACATGCTTCATTACTTGAAAAAAGACCTGATTTAATTTTTCAGCAATCGCCAAAACCTAAAAAAATGAAAATGTAATATTCAATTGCTCATATAAAAAAGTCCTACGCGTAGGACTTTTTTTTTATAATTCTTTGACCTCTTTGAAATAATGCTTTATGTTATAAAAAAAATATAATAACAGGTGAGAAAGTGAATTATAATAAATTATTCTATAAGCCAACTGGTTTATCTTTAAAAGAACTTAAAAGTAGAAAAACTCCCGTTCAAGTAGCTTATATGATAAATGAGGTACTTAATTACAGAGCCATAGAATGGTCAGATATCAATACAGAAAAAAAAGATATATGGCACCAGTTAAACAATGTTAGTACCGGTGAAGAGTTTATCCTTTGGACAGAACAATTAAGAAAAATAGTATGGGGTACAGATTTGCCTTTGGAAGAATTTGCCTATTCATTGTCTGAGGAAGAAATATTAAATGTAAAAAAAATTAGTGTTGAAAAACTGGGTATTATTGTCGCAGGTATTATATCTAATAATGATTATTGGATTGATAAGTGGAATCAGATTAAAAGTATAAATTATTTGAATTTAGAGATGATGGAAATCGCAGGAAATCAGTATAGGAAAAAATTTATTAATATAGAAGATAATGTATCGGCTGCTGATGTAAAAGAAAAAGCAATCGAAGTTAAGAAGAGATTTGGTTTAAAAAGTTTTCAGACAACCGGTGATTTCAGCTATGATGAGGTTTTTTCTTTACTAACTGAACTTGAATATAATCTTGAAAATATTACCGATATTCTGGGCTGGGATGATCATGATTTTGGTGCAGATAAATTATCTCTCACGATAAATATTAGCGATATCAATGATAAAACTTATTTTGATATCGATTTGAACATAATTAACTTAAATCTGGACAGCATGGGATTATTGACTGAAAGATATGCGAATGCATTGGATTTACAGTTAGGTAAACATTTAAGTAAAGGAAATAGTCAAATTTTAATCACTGATTATGCAACTCAGTTATCTATGAATATACCTTTATATAGTGAAGAAGATTCAGATATAATAAAGAAAAGTATAAAAAATAAATTTGCTCCAAGATTAAAGAACTATGAAAAAAATAATATAAGAAAAAAAATAATTGATGCAGCTCCCTTCATTTTAAAAAGTTTGGTTGGTAAGAAAAATGCTGAGCCTTTTTTTAGGGCATTCATAGATAATCGTATACATGATTATGAAATACTTGCAGATTCATTTCATGAAAAAAAATCACCCGTTGATAAACAAAATAAAGATGATAATTATTTAAAAAAATGGGATAAATGGAAAAAGGATACATTGACTTTTATTGCAGACGAAGAAATCAAAAAAATTGCAAACTATTCATCTGTGAATTATTATGTAATGGCCTTGATTAAATTGGTTGAAGACACTTTAAATGATAACATCGAGCTTTCATGGTCATGGTTAACTATTATCTATGAAATTGAAAAAAATATATTTTTGCTAAAACAAGAAAAAGGACTAATTCATCCGGGCGATAGTTTTGTCGCAAATAAAGGTTCGTATACTGAATTATTTGCTAAATCATTTCATGCTTATTTAGCGTCTGAGTCTCAGGCAGAAACATTTTTAAGTTCAACGGATGATAATATTATTTATCCACAAGGTAATGAATTAAATTATGAAATTAAGTGGTGGAAAACACACATAAGATATATTAATCGTGTATGGAAAAAATAAAATAAATACATTAAGCACGCTATATGCGTGCTATTTTATGCTTTATAGTATTTTTTTCAATTGTATTATTCAGATATAGCTTTTCATATATATTTAATATATCAATTGGTATATTGAATTTTTTGTCTCTAATCATATCAAGAGATTTTTCAATCGTTGAATGATCAAAAACTTTGTTTTGTATAATATATTTTCCGATGACGTTATTTTTAAGAGCACATACCGTCATAAAACTAATTGCTTCGAAATTTTTTGAACCTTCTTTTTCTTCAAATGAAAGAGAATAACTTATTTTATTATTGTATGTCTTCTTATATGAAACATAAGCTTTATTCTTTGAAAAATCATATCCATGCCTTACGAGTTCTTTAAAAAGAGGGACTGAAATATACTCTACATAAGCAGATAAATTACAATGAGAAAGCAAAGAAGAAGCGTGAGACAAAGAAAGTCCTTTTTCATGTTGTTGATTTAAAAAAATAATACAGGAAGGATAATGCTTGTGTTTAACATAAAATGTTTCAGTATCTTTTATAAAATCAGATAAATTCAAATTATGCTGATTTAAAAAATCAGTAACTTGATTATTATTTAAAAGAAAATGATGAATATTTATAATATCTTTTTTTTTCTTGTTTTTAAATAAGTCATAAGGATTTTTTTTATCCGAGGTATAAAGATTATTATAAATTTCTTTAAATGTTAAAGTGTTTTCGATTGATACAGAATCAAAACATTTGCGTAGTATGTCAAGAATGTTGTTTTCTGAATTTTCAGAAGATTCACGATAAGTCTTTAAAAAAGACAGTGAATTATTCATGATATAATCAATATAAGAAAAATCACGATTACGTTTAATCTCTTCTTTAATTTGTATAATTTCAGGACAAGTCCTTCTAATAATAGTTTCATAATTATTAGTTTTTCTTTTACCTAAAAGATCTTCCCATGAGGAAAAATCTCCTTCTGAATCTGCATTCCTGTTAAAATAATCTGTATAATCCATATTAATGTTTTCTCTAATGTTTATCTATTATAGATTAATTAGAAGAGCAGGTAAATCCACTTTGATCAGAATTGCTACAAATAACAGTTTCTTCATTTTGATTTTTACAATCCATGGAACTATCTTCTTTATTACTTACACAATGTATATAGTTATTATTATTATCAAAGAAAGAAATTTGTTCTTTTTTAAATGAAGGGGTTTGCTTCTCGTGCGTTTTTGCAACCTCACTTGCATTCGAAAAGAAAGAAGTAGTTAGCAGTATAACTAAAATAAATTTATTCATAAAATACTCCTGAAAATTATATCATTGGATATTTTATATACACTAAATTTAGTTAAGTCAAAATTTAAAGTCTATTTATGTTTCTTTTTGATACATGAATAGTAGAATCGCCACTTAAAATTTTATGCTGGTAGGTAATGAAGTTTTTTTGGTATATAGCAACATGGTGATTATCAAAAGGATATTGTGACAGAAGTCTTTCTGCATTAGGTATGTTTCTATAGTTATGATCGTATAGCCAATTATTAACGGTCATATTCCCCTGAAGAATATTAAATTCAATAAAATTTAAAGGGCAAGAATTATATTTTTCAGGATCGGGAGCTCTTACTATTCCAGATTTAGAATTTATATAAACAATTTTTTCTAAAGAGTTAAAATCAAAATTATTTATTTCTAACATATTTAAAACTGGCTCTTCCAATCTGAAAGCAAAATTAAACCAATTGAAATCTTTTAAATTAACCTCTAAAAAATTATTTTTAGGTGTCTGATTTTTTGAAATATTTACATAATAATCAAATTGAGCATGTTCAAGATTAAGCAGTCTTGCTACGGTCAAATCAATAATATGTTTATTATCGAATTCGGTATATGAACAAAGTTCTGACTTAATTATATCCCGCATGTGCTTTCTGTATACTTTAATATTATTTAGCAGATCAAAAATATATAAAAAATCTCTTTTTGTGGAATCTGTACCATATTTAGTGAAAATACAATTAGCTTCTTTAGGATTTTTTATCGATAAAAAAACGTCTTTTTTAAAATCATGATCCTTATCTAAGGTGTTCCAGAGAATTTTTTTCATAAGCAGATAAAGTTGTTTCTTTTCGTTATCTGTCCATAATTTATTTGCTATTGCGAATAGAGATACATTGATTTTTTTGCTCACATTTTTTATAGCTATTGTTTGAGTAAATGTTTCAAAAAAATTACTCTGTGCTTTATTAAGGGTTTTATAATAATCGATGTTTATTTCGTCTTTATTCATCTTTTTTGCAGAAAAAGAATTAAATTGAGTTGACTCTTCATTAACTGAAAATAATTGCAGATAAGAAGGCATAGGTGGTTTTTCTTTTTTCTTAAACAGTTTTTCAAAGAATGACATAAATTATCTCATTTATATTATGTAAGATATTTTATTATACTGTAATTTGTGCAATGTGGCAAAAATTAAACCATTGAAAAATTAGCACAATTATGCTATCAAAAATTGAGATTTAAAATAGTATAATTATATTATAAGTCATTGTTTTATAATGATTTATAACTAATAAAATTAAGTAAATTTATTTTACTTTTTTATCCAAATACGTTATAATTTCTCAAAAAGGAGGGTATATGAATAAATCCAAATTAGGCGTTTATGTATATAAAAAGGGTAATTCTAACAAATTTTGGTCTTGTATGCCTAACAACGATAAGGAAGATACTTACCTTACTTCGTGGGGAAGGTATGGAACCAGAGGCCAATCAAAAAATGTGGGATACTGGGATGCTACCAAAAAAATAGAAGAAAAAATACGGAAGGGATATTGTTTAGATAAAAGTTATGAATATATTATTGGTGGAGGAATTGCTGTTGAAGAAAAAAACATACTTCGTTCTATGTTCATCGATAATACAGGATTACTTGATACAGAAAATAATCGTAAACAAGTAGAAGCTGAAAAAAAAGAAACAGCACAAATCGAAAATTCAGCTAGAACAATGGTAAGAAAGAGATTATAATTTAAAAAAACAAATGAGGAATTAAAATGGAAATAAATGATCTGGGAAAAATAGAAAATAAAATTAAAGAATTGCAAAAAACATTAAATTATCATATTTACAGGTATCATGTAAAAGATGACCCAGAAATTCCTGATAGAGATTATGATATGATGTATAAAGAACTTGAATATTTAGAATCTCAATATCCTCAGTTTATATCAAATGACTCACCTACAAATCGTGTCGGTGGGGAAATCGCTGAAAACCTACAGCCGATAAAACATTTACAACGTATGCTTTCTCTTGATAATGCATTTGAAGATGAAGAATTATATGCGTATTCAAAAAGAATTGCTGAAATGTTGAACAAAGCAGAAGCAGATTTAGAATATTCCTGCGAACCTAAATTTGATGGTATTGCAATGAGTCTGGTTTATAAAAATGGAATACTAGTAAGTGGTGCTACACGTGGTGATAGTGAAATAGGTGAAGATGTTACTCATAATGTCAGGACCATAAAAACAATTCCTCTGGATATAAGAGAAAAATGCATTGAAAACGGTATAGAGATTCCTGCTTTACTGGAGTGTCGTGGTGAAATTGTTATGTTTAAAAGAGATTTTGAGAATCTTAATTTAAATCAGATTAAATCTGGTGGAAAAGTTTTTGCAAATCCAAGGAATGCTGCAGCAGGCTCAATGCGTCAGTTAGATCCAAAAGTTGTAGCAAAAAGAAAGCTGACATTTTTTACTTATGCTTTAGGTGAGGTTCAGGGCTTTGAGCAGGCAGATACTCATAGAGGTAATATGGATTTACTGGCAAGCCTGGGATTTAATGTTTGTGACCTAAGTAAAACAGTAAAAGGCGTAAGTGGTCTTTTAGAATACTACAAAGAGATAGGCGAAAAAAGAAATTCACTTCCCTTTGATATTGATGGCGTAGTTGATAAAATTAACAGTCTTTCAGAACAGAAAACATTAGGTTTTGTATCGAGAAGCCCTCGTTGGGCCAGAGCGCATAAATTCCCAGCACAAGAGGTCTCTACGACATTATTAGCAATAGAAGAACAGGTTGGTCGTACTGGTGCTATAACACCAGTAGGAAGGCTGGAAGCAGTTAATGTAGCAGGCGTAGTTGTTGCTAATGTTACATTACATAATATAGAAGAAATAACCCGTAAAGACATACGTGTTGGAGACAGAGTTATTATAAGAAGAGCTGGAGATGTGATTCCCGAAATTGTTTCAGTGATTATGAGTGAAAGAAAGCCAGATGCAAAACCATACGAGCTGCCCACAGAATGTCCTTGTTGTTCTTCCCCTATTGTTAAACCTAAAGGTCAGGCTATTGCACGTTGTACGGGTGGGCTGACCTGCGAAGCTCAATTAAAAAGAGCTATTCAACACTTCGTTTCGAGAAAAGCTATGGATATTGATGGAATAGGTGATGTATTCGTTGATAATCTGGTGGATATGAAACTAATTAAAAATCCAAGTGATTTGTACAAACTTAGCAAAGAAGAATGGTTATCTCTGCCAAGAATGGGTGAGAAATTAGCAAATAAAATTTTGAAAAATATTGAAATTTCTAAGCATGTTCCACTAAATAGGTTCTTTTATTCTTTAGGAATAAGACAGGTTGGAGAATCAACAGCCAAATCATTATTGAAAAATTTTGGCAATATGGAAGCCGTTATAAATGCTACAAAAGAACAATTGCTGAATATTGCAGATATTGGTCCAGAAACAGCAGAAGAAATTGTCGCATTCTTTAACAATAAGTTTAATGCGGATATAATCCAGCAATTACTTGATTCAGGCGTTAAACCAACTGAAATTGATCTTAATGAGTCTGAAACAATAAAAAGTTTAAGTGGTAAAACTATTGTAATAACAGGTTCACTCGCTATGGGCAGGGATGAAATCAAAGCAGTTCTGGAAAACTTAGGAGCAAAAGTTTCGGGTTCAATTTCTAAAAAAACAGATATGCTGATCGCAGGATCAGATGCTGGTGGTAAACTTGAAAAAGCAAATGAGTTAGGTGTTTTTATTGGAGGAGATGAAGAGCTTAAATTGTTGATAGAAGGTAAAACAATCGAAGAAATTAAATTAAAACCTGCAAAAAAATTGGGTATGTAATTAAAAAAAGAGGCATTCGCCTCTTTTTTATTTATCACTTTCTGTGAAAGGTTTAACCGTTGATATTTGTTTGAGTCTCTCACTTCGACTAAGAGTTATTATCTTTTCTTCTGATAAACGAGGTTCTGGAGATACAGTTTCATTGTTATTTTTTGATCTCTCAGTAAGATGATTTTCTTTTTCACCTATGTGGAATTCATGCACCACAAGAGGAAGTCCTGTCTCAACATGAAAAAATCCTTTTTTATTCAGAGTAAAAATATCATTTTCATATTGTATGAAATTTTCTATGTCCAAATCGTCAAAATCCCATTCCATATCTTCGGGGATAAGATAAAACTCAACAGTTCCAGAAAAAGATACAGAAATGTCAAGATTTACCAACAGATCTTCTGAAATGAGTGAAAGAACCTTTGAAAGTATATTTGTGCTATTTATTGCATCTTTTGAACTCTGTGAAATTGCATAAAAGTAACTGTCAGTAGATCGGTCAAGATTAAAAACGGTACTAATGTTTTGTTCTACAATTTGTTTATTTATTTCTTCTAAGGAATAAATAATATCATCACTGATTATTGACTTTGCTTCTGCAATGTTATTATTGTTAGATATTCGGAACAGGCTAATAATATTTTGTTTATCAAACATTTCTGGATTCCATTTCATATTTAAAATTGAATATCTACAAAATATAATATAAATATATCAAGAAAACAAATAAATTATGGTGGGCTATGGAAAATAAAAATATTAAATCAAACTTTACAAAAGTTTCCACGGAAGTAAAGAAATCATTAACAGAGGAAGAGAATCAGAATGTTATTCCTACTACTCAAGAAAAAATATGGAAGGCATTAGTAAGTCCAGCACGTGCTGTTGAAGTTATAGCATGGCTTAAAAATCATAAAGAAGCTGCAATAATGATGAAAGGTTCAAAAGGTGAATCAATGCTGCATTGGGCGGTTATGTCGGAATATAGTCTTATTTTAGATTTAATTAGTGCAGGAATCGATCCTAATGCAAAAGATAATGAAGGGCTAACTCCATTAGATTGGCTTGTTTTAAGGTTTTGGCAAGCAATAGTTGAAAAGAAAGGTAGTCGAATTATTAATGCCGAAGGTATTTTAAAAATAAGAGCTCAAACAATAGATCTTGGGACTGTGCTTTGGTCGAATGGAGGTCGCTCAGGTAAGTCTGAATCATCATTGCATGCGGGAGAAGCATGGATAAGAGGTGGGGCATGGCCGTTGTTAGAGCTAATGAAATCAACAGAGGGTATTGATTCATTGAAAAACTGGTTTAGTGATAAAAGAAGTGCACTGCATGTATGGGTACTAGCAGAAGAAACAGTAGAAAAACATAAGCAATTAGAAAATGTGTTAAAATGGGGAATTGATATTAATGAAGAAGATGTAAATGGAAGAACGCCTCTTTGGTATGCGGTAGAAGCATGGATAGTTAAACCGCAATGGGAAAAAACCTTAATCCCTGCGATAAAATCGTTGTTAAAACATGGAGCAGATCCTTTATCTGAAGATAAATATGGTATCTCACCTAATATGGTTTTTGCAAACCGACCTGATGCTTTTGGTAAGGCAATTATATTTGAGGAAATAATTAAAGAAATCGTGCAAGAGTAGTATTGTTCTGTTATAATGGAATATAATATAAGTTTTATTAGGAAGATATATGAAAAGTGAAAAGCCATGGCTTGAAGAAAGTAAGGAGCAGATTTTTATAAAAGATGCCCTTATTTCAGGCAAAGACTATGAATTTAAGGACTTTTTCACTTTATTGCAAAAAAGTGAAGAGTGTAAAAATGTTAAAGGGTTACAAGTAAATAAAGCCTTAAAAAATCTTGAAAATTTAGGTGAAATTTTCAGATTAAAAAGGGGTGATAAGTTTATTTACCGCACCACAAAGTCTCTTATCGAAGCTACTGGTATTGTTAAGTGGCAATCAGGAGAATTTGCTCTTGTTTTTGTAGAAAATGAAACAGGTACGCCAACAGGTGAAACCATTTATTTAAATAAAAAAGAAGCCTCTCGCGTTTTGAATGGGGAAAAAATTAAAGTTAAAAGAATTCCTTGTGAATTACTGGAAGATAAAGTCAGTAACGATGATCAAGGTATTGTAACAGGAGTTGTGTCCACATCTCCTTGTTATACCATAGGAGAAAACGTAGGTACGATAAGAAAGGGTTGGCTTGGTGCGATTCGTCTTTGTGAACCTATATTTACAAAAGTTATCAGATTATCAGAAAAACATGAATTAAAAAATAATGAAGAACTCAACCTTGCTGTAAAAGAAAAAGGGATGATTCTTTCTGGTTATTTGAGGAGAACAGGAGAGTTTGACAGATATAGTTCATTACGCGCTTTTTTCGATGTTAAACACGTGTTGGGTAAATGGACTGATGCTGAAATAGAAACCAAAGTAGCATTAGAGTGGATGCAAGCTGACGATAAATTTACCGGAATGGTTTTAGCGGAAGCGCATAGAGCAGGGAATATTGGCATTAAAGATTTACTTGCTGATAAAGGCAGAAGAGATATCAGGAATATTCCCTTTGTTACCATAGACGGCATAAATACAAAAGATTTTGATGACGCGTTGTCTGCACAAAAAAATCCAGATGGTTCTTATAAAATTTTTGTAGCAATTGCAGAAGTCAGTCGCTATGTAAAACCGAATACATTACTGGATAAAGTTGCGCGTAAGCGTTCAACGTCTCTTTATATGCCTCATAAAGCAATATCTATGTTGCCAGAAGTTTTATCAACAGGAATTTGCTCTTTAAATCCAGGTCTGGAAAGAGCGGCTATGGTTTTTGAAACAGATATAGATAGTCAGGGTAATATAAAAAACAATAAATTTTATCCTGCACTCATTAAATCTTTTGCACGTTTAACTTATGCAGAAGTAGATAATTTTATAAAGGAAAATATTTTTATAAAAAACCTTGGACCATATAAAGAAGATAGTCGTTATTTTGAGCCATTGAATTCAACCACAAAAGGTATTTTGTCTTTGTTAGTAAATTGTGCAGAAATATTAAAAGGCAATCGAAATTCAATAAACTTTGAGAAAAGTATTGAAATAATCCCTATGGTTGGTGAAAACAGAAAAGCATATGCATTAAAATTGAGTGATGATAAAACACCTGCTAATAAATTGGTTGAAGAATATATGGTATTAACTAACAGTGCTTCTGCAAAGTTACTAGCAGAGCAAGGAGTTAATAATGTATTGTATCGTAACCAGCAAACTCCATTATCTGAAAATGGCATAGCAATGCCTGCAAAATATGAAAATAAGAGTATAGGTCATTACGGATTAGGAACTCCTCATTATATGCATTTTACTTCTCCAATAAGGAGATACCCAGATTTACTTGCTCAACGTGCAATAAAAAGAGTATTAGGCTTTTCTTATGAAGAAGATTTATCTGAAGAAGATGTTAAAGACATTGGTGTTCATTGCACTGAAATCCAGCGTTTATTCAGGAATGCAAGCAATAAAGCTAAACAGTGGTTGATACTTGATTATGCAGAAAGAATGAAAGGTGTTCCAGAACCTGCTGTTATTATCAAAGAGATTGATAAAGGCTGGTATGTTTATGGTGAGAATACTAAAATTCCAGGTTTTGTAGTAAAGCCACAAGAAGAAGATATTCTAAAAAAACTGATTGAAAAAAGATTTTATATGGAAATCGAACGGGTTGATTATTTTAGTGAACGAATCGACTTAAAAGCAATCTCTCTTGATTGTATTCATAGCATGAATTTGCCTGATAACAAGAAGGAAATTTCGGCGGCCATGAAAATAAGAATATGATTAAATAAACAAGTATAAAAAAAGCCGTCTAAGACGGCTTTTTATTTATCAGTATTTTATTTTTTGGTTATAAGTGATTTTACTTTGCTGAATGGTAGCCGATTTTTGATTAGCTATTTTTTCAGATACTTTACTTAGATTAGGAATACTGCTAATTAACTCTTTATTATTTAACTGCTGTAATGCTTTATCATCAATATTACTATGCTGTTTAACAACTTTCGAATTTTCTTTTGCTATTTTTAAAATCGTTGACTTACTGCTCGATTGACTCTCTACAACATTTGGGTGTGTCACTGCATAACTTAGTCCGTTAGAACTATACATCGCCATAGTGATATAGGCATCTGCTCTCTCATTCTTTACCATAGTACCCGTTTCCATATCACGGAACCACGGAGCAAGATTTTTATAAATAACCATATCATTGATTGCTTTTTGTTTTGAATTTAAATCTTCAGTGCTTTTTCTTATTGCACCAATCAGTCGATTAAAACCAATAAGGTTTTCACCTACGTTATAAGCAAGATAAGTTAATGCAGCTTGTTTATGTGTATCCAGTTTATCCCAAAAATTGTCCTGAGCTGTATTAATAGAAATTCTGGCAATATTTTCATAAGACTTTTGTATATTAACTGTTAATTTAACTACGGAACTCATATCAATTACAACGTCTTTTGCAAGACTTCTTTTTTTACCATTCAAAACTTTATCATTAATTAAAATTTTTATATTATCCTGAGAAATTCCTGCTTCTGATAAATCCTGAATAACTGCTTCTTTTCCCTTGTCAGCAACATTTGATGTAAGGCAATAACCCAAGCCTATATTGGCTCCACAAACGTCATAGTAAACTTTTCTTCTGGGATCTTCCATTCTTAATGCTAATGCTAAAAATTCTTGTTTAGCTTCAAGAGATTTCTTGATTAATGTATCGACATTATCGTCATTTGTTACGGTAAAAGAAAGTTCAGCTTTGTGATTCTCATTTTGTTGAGCAAAAATTTTTGCCAGAACATCAGCTTTTTTAGCAAAAATAAACTCATTGTTTTTAACCGCTTCTGTCTTTTGCACATTATTAGTAGTTTGAATAGATATGGAATGATTTTCTTCAGTTTGAGTGCTAGAGAAGGCTTTGTTTGCATGATAAGAAAAAATACTTAAAACCGCAGCAGTAACAATAGTCAGTAATCTTTTATTCATAGGCATAGAACCAACAGTGATAGTTTGTTGACTTCCTTGCAATAAAGCTCTTGCTTTTTCTATGTTATTCATGATCTACTCCTCTAATAATTACCTTCCGTTACATTTTATATGATTTATTTACAGTTGGCGACCCCAGCACCACACTTTTTGCAAAAACAATACCATCTTTTACTTTTTCACTTAAACCAACAATCCATAAAGAGTTGTTATCTATGATTTTTTTTCTAAACTTCTCTGGGAAGTTATTGAAAATAACTTCGAGTTCAGAGTGCCTGTCTGAAAAAAGTGCAGTAAGTGTAGCTGTATTTGCATCATAATTACAACTGATATTTTTCTGCGGGATATTTTCTAATGCATCTTCTATTGCGAAAGTCAACAGTATTTCATTTTCTTTTTCATTGTATGATATTTCATAATTTTCTATAATTTCAGCAGGTTTCATAGCATTTCCTCACGAGAGTTTTTATGTTTTAGAATTGTGTTCTTTTAAAAAGTAAGTCATAATATATATACTTTATTTTATTTTTTGGCACTTGCCAAGATACAAGAATTTGAGAGAATGGGAAAACATGTCTTACCAACAAAATAATCCACAAAAAAATAGTCAATATAGAAAAAATGTCGATGGTTCTAAGCCAGAAGATTTGTCGGAAGAAGAAATATTATCCAAGTTTGTTCCAGACGATATAAAAGAAATCAATAATATGGTATATAAAGCTCTTGAAGGTATCAGTAAACAAGAGTCTTATTTTCGTGCAAGAAAAATTGTTGATAAAACGATTGAAAAAGGGAATAAATTTAGAAAATTTGCTGAACATCCGTATTTTGAAGATGTTGTCAGTATCGTAGTTTCACGTCTTGATTTGGTTGCTATTGGAGACTCTGGTTATCTTACAACTCATGATATTCAACATCGTGAGAAAAAAATGATTGCCTTGGGTGGTCATGTAACTACTGAACACGTATTAGATGAAAAAATCGTACAGGCTGCAATTGAAGCAAGAGCAGGAATAAGTCCTGAACAAATTGATGCTGTAAAAGCAGCAACATTTAGTGAAGCGTTTGTTACAATTATAGAAGGTACAGCTGGAGCAGGTAAATCATTTACTATGGCAGCTGTGAAAAAAGCGTATATAGACAGTGGTTATCATGTTATGGGTACGGCTTTGTCATGGAATGCGGCTACTGTCCTTGCAGCATCAACAGGTCTGTCTGATTGTGAAGCTTTACAAGGATTAATTAAAAAAATTCAAGAAGCGACTAAAAGTGGAATTGAATATTTCAGAAAACCGACCTTACTTATTGTTGATGAAGCAGGTCTGGTCGGCAGTAAGCATATGTACCAGTTATTAAAAGCTTGTTATGAAGCTAAAGAAAAAGTTAAAGTAGTGTTGACAGGTGATAGTCTGCAGTTGAATCCTGTGGATGCAGGAAATTCTCTAGAGGCATTAGTTGCGTTTCTTGGCACAACCCGTATAGACACTATTCGTCGTCAGAGACAAGATAGTCATAAAAAAGCAGTAAAACTATTTTCGGCAAGAAATTCAGGTCCGGCACTTTATACCTTTAAACATCAAGAAGCCTTGCATTGGTGTGCTAATAAAGAAACCCAATATAATGTTATAGTCAGGAACTTTTTATCATACAAAAATGCATATCCTAATAAAAAACCTTTGATTCTTGCGTTCGCAAATAAGGACGTATCAGAATTAAATAGGCGAGTTCGTGCAGCATATAAAAAAATGGGCTTAGTATATGGTAAAGAAGTTGGTTTATCTGTAACTGATGGCAGAGAAAGCTGGAAAGCCTCTTTTGCTGTTGGTGACGAAATTGTTATGAGAGCCAGTAGTAAAGAATTATTAGTTTATAAAATACCTTCAGATCCTTCAAATTTTGACGAGTCAACTTGGGAACAAGCACGTGTGGGTGTTTTTAACCGTAATAATGGTAAAATTGTAGGAGTTAAGAAGAGTAATAATCCATTAGGTTCATATGATCTAATTATTGATATGTCAGGAGATTTAGAAGGACGGGTTGTACTTAATACTAAAAAATTCAGACACCAGGAATTGCCCGCTTTTCCAGTTGTTCATAATTTTGCAACGACTATTTATGCAAGTCAGGGACAAACAGTAAATAAAGTATTCTTAGTCGATGATAACGGTATTGAGTTTCGTTTAGCTTACGTTGGCATGAGCCGTCATACTGACAGTGTTGATATTTATCTTAATGAAAGTGCGCTTCATACCCAAATAGATGTGGAATTAGGTAAAGCAAAACCAGTACAGTCTAAAAAGAATGACCGCAATAGTAAATTTAATAAACCTGTTGAGGAACTACCCGTTGTATTAGGGCGTTATACAAGAAGTGAAATGTTAAGCCGTGTAGCAAAAAGCTGGGGCGATCAAAAGAAAAACGAAACAGCAATTATGTTTGCCAAAAGATATCGTCTTGATGATCCTAATAAAGCAAACGAGAAAAAAAATATAACTGAAATTCAATATTCAGGAAATGATGAACCAATTGTTGATTTTGATATGAGTCGTATCACTGTTGAATCTAACGAAACATGGGAATCGCTTGCAAAACGTTGTGAGATAGATATAGAAAATGATTTAGCTTTTAAAAAGTGGTTGCTTGATATTAAAAAATTCAATAAGCTTGAAGATAATTATGTGCTCGAGGAAGGAGATATATTATTTCTTTCAGAAAGACTCAATGTAAGTTATCCATTAATTGATTTACAAAAATTAATGAGTTTACCGGATCCGGTTTCAGAAACGATTACTATTTCTGATTTTGATGTAGAGCAATATAATAAAAATAATGAAAATTTGGTAGATATTCCATTAAAGGGTGAAGTTAAGCCTGAAAATAATAAAAGTAAAGGTAGTCATTATTCTATGTTTGAAGATGACATTCCAGAAATGGAAGAGAATAAGAAAAAAAATTCTGATATTTTATCTTCATTAGGCTTTGATTTTTTCACAAAACAGGAACCTGTGAAAAATGCGAATGATCCAAATCTCAATGCTGTGCCCGAACCTACAATAGTTGATAAAGTAAGAGATTTTATGCAAGAAAATTTTGATTATCAACCAGAAATAGACCTGCCTTTTATAGAGGAAGATAAAAAAATTGGATTTATTAACAGGAAAGGGATTCTTGAATTTGAAGACGGTGTTCAGGGAGTATCAAAAGAATTTTTGGCAAAAACAAAAGGTGTATTCTGGGGTGAAGGTAAGAATTATGAACCAAGAATTTTTGCGACAAGGAATGATGGAGAAATTTTTGCAAGATATGATCTAAGTGGTAAATGTGTAACGTCTGAGGCTTATCCGCCAATGCTAATTAACCCGGATCGTACATCTGAAACACCAATTATGATTGTTCCTGATGCAAAACAATGGCTATGGATGCATGAATATAATCAAACGAAAAAAACAGTTGAACCGCATAAGAAACATAATATAATATGGGCAGCAAAAGATGTTGACTGGAATTACATTGCAAAACCGCTGCAGGGAAAAGATATTACTCTGGCAAGAGGCAAAGACAATAACCGTATTGAATGGGCAATCGAACTCCAGGATAAATTATGGAGTAAGTTTAAGTTAAAAACAAAAATACATCCAGAAATTCCAGGAAGAGTATATCCTTGGGATCAACAACAAAACAACTACAATAATAGTAATAAGCCTAAAATATAAAGAAAGCCAGCGTATGCTGGCTTATTAATCGAGGATAGCAAAATGAATTATGATTGGGAAAAAATAAATGCTGCTGGAAATTATCCATTAGAAAAAGTTGCAAAAACTGCGGGTAAATATAAAAGCTGGCTCGATATTTTGCCTTTAAAAAGTCAAAACTGGTTCATTGATTTTGAAAAAATAGAAATGAAATTTCCATTGTGGGTTCATGCTATGAAAAATTGTCCACAAGAGCCTGACTATCATGCAGAAGGTGACGTGTGGACACATACCAAAATGGTTATGGAAGCTATGGTTAATAGTAAAGAATATCAAAGTCTGAAACCCGAAGAACAGGAAATACTTTTTTTCTGTGCTTTAATGCATGATATAGGTAAACCTTTTGTTACCACATTAGATGAAGATACTGGAAGAATCACAAGTAAAGGTCATTCTGCACGTGGAGCAAAAGATGCACGTATTACTCTTTTTCTGGCTAACGCTCCTGTTGACATAAGAGAAAAAATTGCAAATATTATTTCTGTTCACCAAATGCCGTTTGTTTGGATAAAAAATGCAAATGTTTTTCAGATAAGAGAAACTTCACAATTTGTTCCAATGCATCTTTTATATGTTATGGCTTTATCTGATGGAAAAGGTCGCATAACGAAACCTGAAACAGAAAAAAATATTATTTTAGAAAAAGTTGAACTGTTTAAAGCAGAAGCTGAGATACAGGATTGTTTATATAGACCATGGTCGTATGAATTTGAAAATTTGCATGCTCAAAGATTATACTGGGAGGAAATGGGACAGGTTGTTGAAAACAGACCCGTGCATTGGAATAAAAAATCCGATGTCATTATGCTTGCTGGTATGCCTGCTTCGGGCAAAGACACCTGGTGTGAAAGATTTGCGAAGGATAAACCGGTAATTTCTTTGGACTCAATAAGAGAAGAGCTGGGGGTAAAGTATTCAGGCAATAAAGGGTATGCTATACAGGTAATGACAAAAAGAGCAAAAGAGTTACTCGGTAAATCAGAGGATTTTGTCTGGAATGCAACACATTTGAGTGAAAGTCAGCGTAACAAAACACTGAGATTATTAAGAACCTATGGGGCGACAGTGAGAATTGTGTATTTAGAAAATGATTTAGATATTTTGTTACAACGTAATCTAAAAAGAGATACAACTCTTTCAAATGAACGCGTCATTGATTTAATGTATAAATGGGAGCCTCCAAGACCAACAGAAGCACATGAAGTTTTGTGGTGGATAGATAATAAACCTTTATACATGGAACATATCACTACAAAAGAAGATCCTGATAGCCCATGGAATTTTAAATCTACAAAAAATTATAAAATATAGCTATTTAACAGGTCAGTTTAAATCTGGCCTGTTTGACTTTTTAATTCTTTATTTTATTATATAAAATAAAAAATATTATTTAACGACTCAATACAGGTGAGAACATGTCACGGATATTATCGCAAAAAGAATGGGAATTTACTTTTCATTCTTTTGAAGCTCACGATAAGTTAAAACAAGAACAAGCTGAACATATTATTCAGCTAATTAGTGCTGTCATAAAAACAGATAAGGATGAAGTTGATAGATTAATTTTAGAAGGAGCACCTTTAAATTTGAGTCTTCATGGCGAAACAACAGCACTTGGTGCAGCCGTAGAGAATAATGATTTATTAATGGTAAAGCATTTAATTTTAAGAGGAGCTTCTGTCAGACATAGATTTGCAGGTGGAATGGACGCGTCATGGCTCGCAATAAAAACTAAAAATGAAGAAATTTTTCAGTTTCTTATGGATATGGGTTCACAAGTAAACTTAAAAATGACGTCTACAGGTGAAACAAAACTTATCACTGCAACTCAGGAGACTAATTACTATGCCGTTTCTTATTTGTTAAATAATAAG